>Ga0335072_10011892_pt1 | contig 12441 bp, 10 predicted proteins | sample Lox_Sample_21_FD_206725 | JGI IMG/M metagenome (GOLD analysis project Ga0335072, IMG submission 206725) | Soil microbial communities from Loxahatchee National Wildlife Refuge, Florida, United States - Lox_Sample_2.1 | ecosystem: Environmental > Terrestrial > Soil > Wetlands | place: USA...
GTGTACCCATTCCAGAGGTTCGGCGGCATTAAATGGGAGCACGCCTGTGAGCATTTGATACAAGGTGACTCCCAGTGAATAGAGATCGCTCCGGGTATCCACCGACCGATTCATGCGTCCGGTCTGTTCTGGGGCCATGTAGGCGAGTGTGCCCGCAATGATTTCCGGCGGAGCTGGTACCTGGCGCTCGCGCGGCAGGCGGGATGCGATGCCAAAACCGGTAAGCCACACACCGCCAGTGTCGTCGACGATCACATTCTCTGGTTTGACGTCTTTATGGATGAGGCCTCGCCCGTGGGCTTGGCCAATTGCTTCGGCCAAACCTATTGCGATGCGCAGGAAGCTAGCCAGATCGATCGGGGTTCCTTTTTGCTCCTCGAAGATCCGATCCAGGGGCTCGCCGCCTGGATCCTTAAGAATGAGGACCGCTCGCCCTTGGTGACGGGTGAGCGCGAGCGGCTGAACTGCCCATGCCGCATCGAGTTCGGCCGCTAGCGAGTATTCGTGTTCGAGCCGCCGGACACTCTGAGGCGACGGTTGTTCAGCCGAGAGCGTCACCGCCAGGATCGGCGTGTGGTTGCCGCTCCCTCTGCCGCGGTAGAGAGTGAAGTCCGCCCCCTCGCGAAGCGGCTCCAATACGAACTCGGACAGCTTTGCCATTGAGAACACTCTTTTGTCAGGACCGAAGATCCCAAGATTCTCAAGCAGGTTCAAGATTCTCAAACAAATAGGGACTCGATGCGAATGATCGGACAGGTGTGCTTACAGGAGAAGGCAAAGATCACGCATCGATAATCCGGAGGAAACCATTATAAATAAGGGACTGTACCAAACCGCGCGTTTGAACAAGCCGTGTTCCTCACCGAGAGAGGAATGATCTCCTGAAATCTCGCAATCGTGTGCGTTACTATCGTTTCTTTAGGCGCAACGCCGACGCTGTATCAGAAGTCCTCTGGCGCTCTGTACCAGGTTCGGCTTGCCGGTGCCGGAGCGGATCTCGAAGCCGGAGTACACGCTCGATGAGCCCTGGGACCCATCTGAAGAGATGGCCGCCCTTATGCCGATCGAGGAACGAATGACCTATGCGAGTCCGGTATTCCGCAAACACAATGTGGTGTTCAAAGAGAGAAGCTTGATCGTCCTCTAGCCGCATTCACGAGAACAATTTATGCGAGAAAAATCAGGGCAATTTCGAGCGCGTGGATGAGCAGTTAGCAATTCAACTTCGCGAGAAAGGCCTCCTCTCACGGATGGGCTTCTATACGGGCTAACACCTTAGTTGCACGACGAAAATCCGGGGATCTGATCGCGACTCCGGTATTCCCCATTAATTAGCGACATCCCAGGAGACGGTTGGGATGCTTCGCGGAACCAGGGGAATCGTTAAGATGTCGATGTTGTCGGAAGGACAGGTGAGCGCCGCATTTGAACCGCTGTTGACCGCAGACGAAGCCGCCGAGCACCTTCGCATTCACGTGAAGACCGTTCAGAAGATGGCACGCGAAGGAGCTGTTCCTTGCATCCGCATGGGGAAGTACTGGCGCTTCAGTCTCTCCGCGCTTGACCAGTGGGTTTCTGCCCAGCAAGAATCGGGACAGCCTACCGCGACCGCGTAAGTGACGAGGAGACGAACCCTTGAAATTCACGCGTAATCGCTATCAACAAGGAAGCCTTCGCAGAGTGCCTCGAAAGATTGGAGCCGATGTCTGGGAGTACCGGTACCGCAACCATGCGGAGCCGAGTAGTCCTATGCGCCAGCTCAAACTCTCCACCCTCGAATACCCAACCGAGACCAAGGCGTTGATGAAACTCCAGGAGATGGTGCTGGAAATCAACGGAGCCGCGTCCTACAAGGCACAGAACGTGCCGACGATGGGATTGGTGATGGACAGGTTTTTGAAAGAGGAGCGTATCGGGGAAATTCTCAAACAGAAACCAGGTGAGATCACGATTGTCGATGGTCTCGCTACAGCACGGCTGCCGGATATGCCAGCTACATCAAAAACCATATCCGGCCACAGTGGGACACTACGCCCATGAATGCCGTCAAGCCAATTGCCGTTCAAAACTGGTTGAAGAGTTTGCCCATTGCACCGAAGACGCGCAGCCAGATTCGCGCCCTCGTGCACCTGCTCTTTGAAAGGGCGATGCTCTGGGAGCTGGTCGAGGTCGAACGTAACCCGATCGAGTTGGTTTCAGTGAAAGGTGGCTCTGCGCCAGTCCGGAACCCTCAGACGCTTGAACCTGAGAAGTTCAGTGAACTCGCCGAGGCGCTCGGGGAACCATACCGGACCATGGCGATCGTTGCCATGTGCACCGGGGTTCGCGTCTCCGAGATCCTGGCCCTTCGTTGGGAGCACTTCGACTTTGAGAAGGGCTTCCTGCTGGTTCAGAAGGGCGTGGTCAACGGACGCGTCGGGAATGTAAAGACGCGGGCGTCCAAAGACCAAGTTCCGCCTGATCCGGCGTTCGCTGAAATCCTCCTCAGGCATAAGGGTGATGCTACCGAGGGTCTGGTCTTCATGTCACCAGTCACCGGGCGCTGCTACTACGCGGGCATCATCCAGCGCCAGATTCTCAAGCCGAAGGGCGAGAGCGTCGGGATCGTTGGGCTGGGCTGGCACACTTTCCGGCACACCTATCGTTCGCTGCTGGACGAAACGGGTGCTCCGATTGGGGTGCAGCAGAAGCTTGTGCGGCATGCCAACGTCTCGACGACGATGAACGTCTACGGCAACTCAACCCTGCGTGCAAAGAAGCAGGCGAACTCGAAGGTAGTTCAAATGGTGATGCCGCAGGCTGAGAAAGAGTCTGCTGCATAAACGTTGGCTGTTATTGTGGGGATTTGTGGGGATTTTGAATCTGAGAATATCTGTAAGTTGTTGATAAATTGGCTCCTCAGGTAAAAGCCAGTCACAGGTTTATAGCGGTTTTTTAGAGTCCCGTAAAGACGCACATAAGACTATTAAAATAAATTAGTTACTTTCCATTTCCGCCCAAGGAAGCCCATTTCGGATTAGGGGAAGCCAGACAATTTTGATGGTATTTTTGATGGTACTTTCCGACCCCCGTCTGCTATCGTGATCGCAGCAATCTCTCACACCATATGGCACTCACAGACGTGAAAATCCGCGGCGCTAAGCCTGCGGGAAAGGCATACAGGCTTGCTGACAGCGGAGGACTTTATCTGCTGATCTTGGAAACGGGCAGCAAGTTGTGGCGCTGGAACTACCGCTTTGGCGGAAAACAGAAAACGATGCCCTTGGGGAAGTACCCCGACGTCACTCTTGCGGATGCTCGGATTGCCCATCAGGCAGCCCGTAGCGAACTCGGCAAGGGCAACGATCCTATGGCACAGCGCAAAGCCGACAAGGATGCTGCCAAAGCAAAAGTCGTCCATGAACAGGCGAAAACGAAAGAAGTATGTGACGAGGGCTCTTTCAAGGCGGTCGCACTCAAATGGCATAAAAAGTGGTCGCCAGGCGTAGAGGTTGACACCGCAGATTACATTCTCCGTCGCTTAGAAGCCGACGTGTTCCCTGCTTTTGGGAGCAAACCCATTAACGAGGTAAAGGCGTCTGACATCCGAAGTCTGATCATCGCGATCGAACAAGGAAAAGGCGAAGGCCGGCGATTCAAGGGGAAAGGTGCGCGGGATGTTGCGCAGCGCCAGCACGGAACCATCAACCAGATATTTCGTTACGCCATCGCCCACGAACTAGCCGACAGCAATCCCGCCGCCGCATTCAAGCCGTCAGACGTTCTCCAGGCGCGAAAAACGCAGCACAGGGCGCGAGTTGAGACAAACCAACTCCCTAAGCTGCTCACGGCCATCGACGACTTCCCTGGCCATAAAGTGTGGCGCGACGCACTAAAGTTGATGGCCATGCTGTTTGTGCGCACGGGTGAGCTGCTGGAAGCACCATTGAGTGAATTCGACCTAGACAAAGCTCGCTGGGTAATTCCGCCTGAGCGAATGAAAATGGACAGACCGCATATAGTGCCTTTGCCGCGTCAGGCTGTGGCTATCCTCCGCGAATTGTTTTCGCTCGCCACCGCCGAAGACAAGAAATTCGTCTTTCCCGGCATGAACAAGCAGACGGAGAACGGCACTCTCAACGAAAACACATTGCTGGTGGCGTTGGATGAACTTGGCTACAAAGGCACGATGACCGGTCACGGCTTTAGGGGGCTGGCAAGTACCATCCTGCATGAAAACGGCTTTGAAGAAGCGCATATCGAACTTCAGTTGAGCCACGCCAAGAAGAACAAAGTGGCTGAAAGTTACGACTACGCAAAGTACATCCCGCAACGCACAGAACTGATGCAGTGGTGGGCGGATTATCTGGAAAAAGGACTGAAGAGTGAGAAAGCCAAAGTTGTGGCCATTCGCAAGCATGTCTAAGCGATTGTCTTGATTGATCGCCCATTTCGCTCAAGCGCTTTTTGTATATGCTGTTTCGTCCAACGAAGCGCTGCTGGAGAACTGGCCCATAAAGGGTCTGCCAGCGGGATAGAGTTTCGTTCGGCCCCCATCAGCAAGAGTCTAGGGATGCCTGGGAGTTGGCTGCAGTAAGTGCCGTCCAGTCCGCGCCCAGCGCGATTATTCTTGGGAACCACAACTAGGTTCTGAATCTGAACCATCGGAGCTTTGCTGAGGTTCAGATAGGTTCGCCAAATCAATGCCCGGTCGATCCCCGGTTGCTCTGATCCCAACAATCAATTAGGGCGAGAACGACTAATGCGTGCGGACGCTCGGATTGCGCTGGCCTTCATGAGTTCACCTGTATCTTGATTCGGAAAGAGAATTCGGACCATGTTCTCGTAGATTAAATTCCATTCCGCGAGAAGCCACTCATTTTCGCCCCACTCGATCCGCGCAAGATCGACAGCCTGCAATGGGAGGAGCATGCGGCCCCCTGCGCTCTGCCAGCGATCAAGAATCTTCGGAAGGGGCAAGATTTTAAAGAGGCCCGTAATCTCTTCGAGCGCTTCGATCTCCGAACAAAAAAGGGGATGAATCTCGACCGATGGGAATTGGCTTCGATCCAGCAGTTCATCCAAGAAAGTGTTTAGTAGCGCAGACATTCCGATCGTCCCGCCGATTGAGTCGAGACTCACAAGAGACAGGTACACGTGCTTTATCGACTTCAAGTCGATCTGGGGATACAATCGCGCACCGTCTGGACTGAAAAGACTCTTCACTGCCGCGGCAAGTTGCTCTACACCCTTCTTGGTCCCAGACTCCTGAACTCGGACAAACTTCTTTTGAATCTCCGCCGTCATAACGGCTTGATCGCCACCATACTTTGCGGTTGCGGTGAAGACATTGCCCTTATACTCCATCAGCACAAGGGAATTACCTGATGTCAACACGCCGTCGCAAAGCTGTTCATTCGGGTTGTTTGACGGGCGTGGATCCGCAATATACTGGTTAACCGTGCCCATTGTCGCTTTGTCCATGAGTTCGTTGACATATCTCTCGAATACAGCCCCCCAAAATCTATGAACTCGTTGTCCATACTTGGCGTTCGCATGCCAGTATGGTCCGGTAAGCACTTTGTCCAAGAAGAATATGTTGTCCATCATGAGAAACCCGCACCACGCGCTTTTGAGGTGCAAGTTGTAAAACTGCAGCACGAGCGGATACTTGCGAAAGATGCTGAGGTCGTTCGGGCCATTGTCTTTGAAGGTAAGCTCTTGCGCCATCTTAAACGGGCCGGAGGACAACGAATCCAGGAATGCACTAACCTTGGCAGGCGGAATGGAGGTCGGAGCGAAGTTCACTTCCTTCAAAGGTAAGGCACCCGGCGTGGAATACAACATGCGTGACAGGTCCTGGCCATGGCGGGCATGCGCACCGAAGATCATCGCTTCGTTTTCTTCCAGCGTGATTCCAGTTGAGGTCTCGTACTCGCCAACGATATCAATCCAATCCGGATGGCTGCAGAGTTCGTTGGCGAAACGCCTCAGCATTAAATGGCTGCGGGTAATCATTTGAGCAATCTGCGGAGATCCGTCCTCGCCTGATACCACCAACTCAGCGACGAGCTTGGAATACTCGTCGCGGGTAGCGGGCAGGCTCCCCCGAACGGCTAGTTCCCGGAGCAGTCCAAAATCAAGTTGGTCGTTCGCTTTGAGAAGAATATCGCCGATTAGATTTGCGTTCTGCCGCGCATCCACCCCGCTTCCAGAGCAGTGCTTGATCGCGAGCTTCGCAATCAATAGGAGTTGCCTGCGATGGAAGAGGACACGTCTCGGATTGCCACTCCAATAGCCGGCCAGCAAGCGTCCGCGAAGAGGAGCGTCAAAATACAACTCCACAAGTGTCGAGAACACTCCGCCGGGCTGCTCATCCACCCGGTTCCAAAGCTGCATGCCTGCCACAATAGTGGCGCAGACCCACAGCATCGATTTTTGCGTGAATTGGCTTACGCCAGCGATCAGTTCGTCGAGCGTAGATTTTCTTCCATAGATATCCTCAAAGGTCTCGTAGACCGCCATTTGCATTGCTGGTCTCATATCTTTGTCCAGTTGTGCCTTCATCAATTCACAAAAGGTTGGCATCAAGGCCGATGGGCAATCTCAATGAATATGGCGCAAATTCTTAATGCTCACCGCAGTTTGATCTTGCCTTCGATTTCCTTGCTGGACTTCCGCGACACTTCTGCCTGTTCGGCATAGAGCGGCCAGTTGGCGACGGCCTTTTGAACTTTCGCGAGTATCGCTGGTCCATTCTTGATTCCGTGCTGCTTTGCCAATGCTTGCAGTTGCGCGGCGCCTGGATTCTTTCCTTCGCCCATGACGAGCATGCTTTGCTCACCGCCGGGACCATAGGAAAAAACCAGATCATAGGCCGGTGCGAATGTCCACTCGTTCTGATCATTGATCAGGAACGAGAAATTCTTCACATGGTCATCGCGGTTGTGCGCGAGAACGTTGAAGCACGCAAGCGCATAGGCCTTCTCAGCTTCCTGAATGTTTCTGGTCAGTGCGAAAGTCACGCGCAGGACTGTGTCGTAATCGAGGCTCGGCGTTCGATGGTCAGCATGGATGAGACCACCGAGACTGTGCATGTGGATACGAGCGTCACCGTTGCGGTCAAATCGATTCGTGCCGAAGTATTTCTTTGTTGCTCTGCGGAAGAGGTGCGTTTCAGGCATCTCAACGCCCGCTTCTCTCGCCATCAAGCTATAGGCGTATTCAATGGCGCCGACCTCCTTCGCGTCTTGCGAGGATGGAAATTTGATCATCCAATGCGAGTAGCCGGGCTGCAACTCCTGTTGACCGTGAATGATCCTCTTCTTGTCGTCGCTCACCTGCGCGACGATTTTGGGCCGGGCCCCCGAAGACGATCCGTTGAGCCGCAACAACTCCTCGATCACCTCTTCTCTCTCTCCAGAAAGTACGGCGGCTGATTCTTCCGCCAGCTTGTCGAGTGCAAGCGGAGTGTCTCCGGCATCGGGTGGTCCGAGTTCCGGTTCATAGCTGAGGGCGCCCATACCGTGCCGGCCAACATATGCCAGCCGATCGAGCGGATTCAGTTGACCGCGATTGATCCCGTGTTGCTCAACTGCGCGGTCGAGCAGCAGCCGGCCCCATCCGTCCGGCAGGCTGTCGTTGAAGACACCGAACAATCCACCGAAGATCATCGTGTCGGCAACGGAGACGCCGGGTCGGACTGGCAGCTTGAAGGGTGAAATCTCGATTCCTGAAGAGAGAAAAGACAGATCGTATTCGAAAAGAACTTGACGGTCCTTGAACGCGAGACGCCCCACTTTGCGCCGCCCCGCTTCACTGCCATGCTCGCGAGCGTCTAGGTAGACATTCAGCAATTCGATGGGGCTATATGCCATGATTGCGCCCCTTTCTGCTCGTCGCCCGACGCCGCACTTGAGGAGTGGCTAGTAAGGCATCGAGCGATTGGCCAAACGGTTGCCGGGTTTCCGCAGCCAGTTTGTCGAAGTCGCCCAGACAATTAAGCACCAAAGCGAGATTCAGAAGCGAATCGAGCGCAATCAGCCCTTCCCGCTCGAATCGCTTGAGCGAACTCAAGGTCACGCCTGACCGCGCAGCCAACTCCTGTTGAGTTAGGTTCATGGCAAGGCGCCGAGACTTGAATCGCCCTGCAACCCCCTGTCGGGCTTCCTGCGGCGTGGTCAGTGCAATAGACGACATATGACCTCTTGTGTCGATTATACGCCTATTGTAGTTAATATATGGCCTTTAAGTGGATCAGTTAACACTCGTGTCTTCGTACATGTTGAATAGGGAAAATCACTATTAAAGGATAATGGCTTATGATTTAATTGCAGTTGAGCTAATGAAAGCATGCCACAAGACCCAGATCTCGCCCCTCGAAGCCACTTCTTGACTTCAACTGTGTCCGGGGAGAGAGTCCGAGCGTTCGTTCCTCCACCCCTGCCGCCCAATCCACGCTCGATCAATCTAGAATCGCTTCAAGCCATTCTTGCTGAGGCCAACCAGGCTATTGGCCGGTTAGATGGAACGACCACTTCACTTCCCGATCTGAAGCTCTTCCTCCACTCTTACGTTCGCAAGGAGGCCGTACTATCCTCTCAGATTGAGGGCACGCAGTCTTCCCTCTCTGACCTTTTGCTTTTCGAAAACGCGGAGACACCCGGAGTACCACTGGACGATGTTCAAAAAGTTTCAAGCTACGTGGCGGCGCTGAATCATGGGCTAAAGCGTATGAGGGACGGATTTCCTCTCTCCCTTCGGCTCATCCGTGAAATTCATGAAGTGCTCCTGGGAAAAGGGCGTGGAAGTCATGCGCAACCGGGGCAGTTCAGAAAAAGCCAGAACTGGATTCGCGGTAGTCGGCCCGGCAACGCAGTATATGTTCCGCCTCCACCTGAATATGTCGAGAACTGCATGGGCCAGCTGGAAGCCTTCATCCATCAAGAAGGCACATCGCTACCCCTTTTGATAAGGGCCGGTCTGATCCATGCACAGTTTGAATCGATCCATCCTTTCCTTGACGGCAACGGCAGGCTGGGAAGGCTGCTCATTACCTTCATGCTCGGTGCCGAGGGCGTATTGAGTAAACCTGTTCTCTACCTCAGCCTCTTCTTCAAGAAGCATCGTCGCCTTTACTATGATCGGCTCAATGACACCCGAGAACACGAACGCTGGACAGCGTGGCTCGACTTCTTCTTGCAAGGTGTGCGGGACACCGCGAACCAGGCGGCGCGAACAGCCGGCAGCATCGACAAACTTTTCAATGCAGACAAGGAAAAAATCGAGCATTTCGGCCGCGGTGCTGCATCCGCGCTGCTGGTCTACAGATATGCCCAGGTCAGCCCGCTCTTTTCGATTACGAACGCAGCGCAAGAGATAAAGGTGAGCTTTCCAACAGCGTCTGCCGCCGTGGATCGCATGATCGAAGCCGGAATCCTGCGAGAATCCAGCGGGAAGCGAAGAGACCGGATGTTTGTCTACGAAAGCTACCTGGACATTCTGAATCGAGATTCCTGATTTTGTTTGAGAGGATTGGATCGTAGTTTGAGCAGCGGATTACCGTTATCAGAACTCGAGAGGTGGGAACGAAAGGCGACGTTGTCACCGTAGCTCTGCCCTAAGTTGAATAATTGTGAACAAAGATCACCTCAAGCACCGAACATAAACCGCGCGATTGCGAGGTGGCAACAATCACTGCGCTAGAATGGCGCATCTCGAACTATCGCGTTTTTCGGTCTAAGAGCTCACCTTCGCAGTCGGGCTTTCCGACTCGAAGCAGAAAGGCCTGCAAATCGTGGAAAGCATCCTCGATGTAATCGAGAGCGGCAGGTGGAAGCGGGCGCTATTTACAACGTACGTCTTTAGCCTCAGCTTCTTCGAGTCAATCCTCCTAAGGAAGCTCCGCCAAGTTGGATGCCAGGAAATCTGGGTTGTTGCAGATGTCCACGGCTATAGGATGTCGCTAATCGAGAGACGATCACGAGCGGTAGGGCATGAGTACCGGCTTGTGCCAGTTCGGCTTGCAAACGGTGTTTTCCATCCGAAATGCTTGTATCTCGAGGGCGCGAGCGAGGACGCGCTTGCCGTCGGTAGCGGCAATGTGACGTTCGGAGGTTTTGGACGAAATTTAGAGGTTATTGAGACGTTTTCGTCTGCTGCCTATGGGAAGCTGTTCGTTGAGTTTGCGGACTTCCTTGCCGCTGTCCGCCGTCGTCGCTCGGATCTCGAATGCCCGAACCTTACCTGGGCAGAGACGTTTGAGGCTCGGTCGAGATCAATTGGGACTTTGGGAAATGCCAAACCAAGTGCTTTTCTCCTACATTCGGTCGAGACTCCAATAGTCGATCAGCTCGCGGATCAAATTACCGAGGCTGAAACTCTAACCGTACTCTCCCCGTTTTATGATCACGACGGATTTAGTGTCAAGACGCTGGCTGCGAAGCTTAACTGCAAGGAAATTCTGATCGGCGTTCCTAGCAACGCACGGGCTTCGAACTTTCCGTTTTCGGCGGCCAAGAAATGGGGTCCCCGTGTCGAGGCAGTCTGGTCGAAAGAAGCGGATTCGGAGCGTAGCCTTCATGCGAAGTGGTTTGAGCTTCGGAGCCAACTCCATAACAGCGTGATGACCGGAAGCGCGAATGCAACCAGGCAGGCCCTTTGTACGACGAATAACATTGAAGTTAGCGTGCTACATACGAGGCCAAATGCGCACGAGTGGATAGAATGGGGTCCTTCCAAAATCCCATTGGTATTCGAACCCCCTTCCCCGTCGTCTCCTAGCTCGACAGAATTGCTCGCTCACGCGAATTTATTCGGCGAAGTTCTGCAGGGTCACGTTCTTGGACTCACTGGTGCGACCGGCCGCTGGGACGGCGTGCTGACGAGACCGGGGGGAGAGACGAAGGAGTTCACGACTCAGGTTAAAGAGGATGGCACTTTCCATGTGACCGATCTTGAATTCTTGCACTTTGGTTTCAGCTCAGGCGTGCAAATCCAGATGCATTGCAATCTCTTGCGTGCTCGGGGTTGGGTTGATTCAGAGGACGTGCTAAGAATCAGTCGCATTCCAAACCTGAACCTAGGAGCCTTTGTCAGAATCATTAGCCGGGAGAATACGGAGGATGATGACGTAGCACTATTAGAGTATTTGGCCATCAATGCTGAGAAGCACCTCCGTCCTTTCGCCGCACGAATCAAGTCTGTACAAAAGAAGAAAAACGGTGATTCTGGGGCTTCGGTCATACATATAGATCTTGAAGAGCTGGCACCGACGGACGCACCTTCAGGGACAAGCACTCGTGAAGGAGAACTCGTTGCACAGAGCCTTGATAGAGTCATGTCCCAACTACGCAAGAGACTGCTTGGACACGGCGCGGATGCAACGGAAAAAGATGTTGAAGAAGGGGAGGAAGCTGAAGTTGACGCTTTAGACCCCGACGAAGCGGCGACGAATTTTGAGCCCGATAACGACAACTCAGCCAAGGGCGCCGAAAGAGTAGAGAGAGCAGCCGACTGCTTCGATAGGAAGATGCGCGGTCTTATTCAATCGCCAGATTTGAAAGGTTCGGATCTGCCCGGCGTCCTCGTGCTTTGGTTCGAGGTCACAATGTGTATGCTCTTGCTGCGCCAAAAGGACAAGTCCCGAGCGCTCCAATTCTTGACATCCTGGGCGCACACGGTAGCACGACTGGCAAGCTGTTCAAGCGAAATCGATCCGCTCGAACAGCATTTTGTAACATCTATCGCCCTCTTGGGAGTCAGAACTTCAGAGGATCCTCGGACACTCCACGAATTACTCGAATTCTTTTATAGGGCTGAGGTCACTGCAGAGAGGGTCAACTGTGCCAGTTTGCCAGCGTCAGGCGTGCCCTTTGGGATGTTCGACTGCGGTAACGGAGAATTCCTAGACGAACTCAATCGCATTCGAAGCAGCACGACACTTCGACAAGAACTCACATCCATCATCCGCGCAGCAAAGCGTGGCGAGGAAATAGACGCAGAGTCTCCAATCTTCCAAGGCCAAGCAGGGCAGATCATTCTCGATGAATTGAGACGAGTAGCGGGCATGGATCGGTTTGTGGAACAGCGCGGGAGCGATTCGGCGTGTGCAAAATGCTCGGAAACACTGCCGAAGATCATGGCCTCTAGCCTTCAGAATTGTCGAATTGCGTTTCATAAAGGCTGGTTCACGGTGAGGACGAAGCGATGATCGACCAGATAAGCAGGCCTCGATTCGTGAAGAAATATAGTCCCGATCAAGGGGGAAATGACTTTCTTGGCCTACGGGCTGTGAACACGAACTTGATGTCCCTATGCCTGCCCGGAATTAATAATGTTGGCCTGATCCCCGTTTTCCGCACAGAACCGAGTACGATTTTCGTATTCAGGAAGGTGCGGAGCGATGTCGAGGAGCAAGCATACCGAAGCGCAGATGATTGCTGCGGTGAAGCAGATGGAGGC
>Ga0335072_10011894_pt1 | contig 12439 bp, 7 predicted proteins | sample Lox_Sample_21_FD_206725 | JGI IMG/M metagenome (GOLD analysis project Ga0335072, IMG submission 206725) | Soil microbial communities from Loxahatchee National Wildlife Refuge, Florida, United States - Lox_Sample_2.1 | ecosystem: Environmental > Terrestrial > Soil > Wetlands | place: USA: Florida...
CTCAGCAAACCATCACGAATCAATCCATCGCCAAACGAAAATGCGTCCATTAGGTGACGCGCTTTTGAGACGGTGGTATGGAATGTTGGGTCTATCGCGGCAATCACCACCGTCCTGGTACCGAGACCGACTTCGGGAGGAGCTACGGGAACGCCGGACCGCAAATACACCCTGGCAGAAACTCAGTGAGACATCGGACGTCTTCTTTTCCATCAGCCGAGCCCAGTACGATGGTTTCCCCGTCCGGAAGTTACCCCCCTTTGTTGCCTCTCGCCATGTCCTAGTGTACGCGTACATGTTGGCAAAGTACACTTTGCGTTGGAAATTCTACCGAACGGCCGCTATCCTCTGCAACGCTCCTCATTACGACTTAGTGCGTGAGGTGGTCAATCCCAGCAAAGACCACAAGCTTGACGAAGTCGCTTCCCGTCACCAGATCAATCCGGTGGAATTCGAGCGAGTTGGTCGTCAACTGCGACGAGTATGGCCTCTTCTCCCGTAACAATGTGCTTCTGGAGGTCGTCAGGCTCAGTGTTGAAGGACTTTTAGGGCAGGACTCGAGTCTCCGCATTGGTCTATCAGGATCAATTAAAGCTGCGATGTGCTCATTTATACGAGAGTCGATGAATATACACTAGTGAACCGCATGGCCGAGTTGTAGGTTGTATATTGTGGATTGAATCTCTTCGTGATTCTTCCCAGATCAAACTATCATTATTCTGGAAGGAGACCAGGATACATGCTGATGGAGCTGACTAGAGGACGTTAGCATTGAGGACCATGGAGATGCCGTGGCGTTTGTGAGTGTAGATTACCGCAATGACGTGTCTTCTCAAAATGGCAAACGCGGAATGATTCAGCGGCTTGAGGGAATTAAGATGTTCACATCTCTCTGATGGTGTTGTGGATCTAGCCAAGGTGTTGAGGAATGTTCTTTTTCGCCGTCAAGACCTAGCACCTTTCACGGGAAGCTTGCAAAGATCATAGCACCATGTATACAATGTGAGATCAAGAGCACCCACTATCTTGGTGGACCTTTTGCAGGGTATAGTTCTTGATATGTTTCTATTGCGCACGTTGGCTACTAGTATCAGCACTTGTCACTGTTAGGACCAAGGGTCTAGTGCTAGCACTTCACCAATGGTGGAAGACTGTCTCGCACTTAATGGTACTAAGCTACAACTACTGTCGGCGAATGCTCATTTTCGAGGCAAATAATTTTGATCTAATCAGTCTAACACGAAATATGGAATCGAGACAGGCATTGTATGATTATGGAAGGGTGAGTTAGGTGCGCCAGCTGGAAATAATCGCTGAATGCTTTACAGGAGTGCCAATGTTGACCTTGACTTGCGGTATCACTGGCCTAGAAGATAGTATAGGCATACACCTATCCAGGTGATAGGTATCTTCATTACTCATCCGCTGAAAACGAATTCGGAACAGGGAAGGTTGAATATGGGGGGCATTGGAGGGCTTAGACCCGACTCGGCGATCAAGTCGAAATCGCGTCCCGACTCCAAAAGCGTTTGAACTACTCAGCAAGAAAGGAGAACCAGATGGGAACCAGCAACAAAGAGGGAGAGAACACAGTTGAAGTGACCGATATGGCACGAACCGCCCTGCAATGAAATCGAATAGAGGCCAGTTCACTCCTTAAGGATTGCAGTGTAACTTCCGTACTCTGGGCAAGTGGCTATGCAAGTTGAAGCTCCATCTTCTATTTACCATCTTTGTATGCATATCGTATTATAAATATACACTCTCAGCTTAAGATTACACTCTCCCGGCCCTCATTCATACTATCTCTACGCTACCTCGCCCATTCAGCAACAGTCAGGGCAGATGCGTCGTGTTGAATAGACGGTTGCCAGTGTCGGTGGTGCCTCTTCCAGTGAACTTGTTGTCAGAGAGACGAAGTGCAACAAGACTGAGTTTTGCGTGACAGGCGAGTGCCTGGACGAGACTGCCCCTGGAAACAGACTGAGCCTGGACGACGCCGGCAATAACCACGATGCGAATAGTGGCATGTAGATTGCGGACATGTTGCACGAACTGCACCACTGTCTTGCCGCTGTTCACCACCGAATCTACAAGTACTACAGTGAGCTGTCCCTGCAGATGATGGAGCATGATGTCGTCGGGACGGCTGGCATGGACGAACATGGCGAGCGGAAAGGCTTCGTTGACGCCGAGGGCCATGGCTTCTCCGCCGCGCATCAGCGCCACAATCGATGTCTGTTGCTCGTGTAAAAGTCGATAGCCGCTGGTCTGATGGCCCTGTACATGCGGAATTGGATACTCCTCCACCCCAATCATTTCCGCCAAGAATTCGGTCGCCAGATACCATCCGACACGGCGATGGGCTTCCCGCAGGACTGGGCCGGCAACCGTTGCATCGCGCATGGGCGTCATGAGCAGCTTGGCGGCGTTTCTGTCTGTTGCATGGAGTACTTGAAGAGAATGTCGACTGCGGCGGCGGGTAATAGAATCGATAAACTCGGGGTCGGTGAGCTGGATTAGGGGAAGCTTGGTGGTTTCCAGACGTGGTGACGCATTGCTGGGTAGCAAAGCTTGTCGTGCTCGAAGACCGTCATTGTCGATGGCGTTTGCTAATGCCGCGTCCATGGTCTTACTCCTAGTCTGCTCCTCGCTGACCACAACAATGGCTTGATCTGCCTTGCTTAACATTGGCAAGTCCAGCACACTATCTCCAAACACCCAAACGTACATGTGGTGAATATCTCTTAAACGGCCGACTATGGCGGCTTTCACTGCAGCAGTAACGACAAACCCGTCTGCGATGCGTCCCCCGCCGATGACTTTCACTGTCTTGGACAAACCCTCTCTCTCCAGCACCTTGTCCCAGACACGACGTAGCCCACAGCTAACAATTACCATGCCAACATGTTCTTGTTCTGCTACCAGTTGCAACAGGGACACAAACTCGGGATGCATGGTCACCGCCGATGCCACGTCTTGGCAGAGGGCATCAAATTCTTGATCATCGGCCGTCTCTTCATACAGCAATGTGGCCTGGCGAAAGGCAGTGTACGTGTAACCCAATGGGCTGTTGAATAACGTCTTGAGTGGACAATCTTCGTCCTTCGGCCGTCGAGAGCTAGAGACTCTCTCCCAGAACAACATGCCAGTATCCTCTACAGCCAACGTCCTGTCGGCGTCCATGACCAACATCGTCTCCAGCCGGCCTTGGCCAGCGACAACGGCCTCGTCCAACCTGCTTTCAGCATAAGACAGGTTGTACTTTTCGGTATGATGCCGGAAATCGCGTAACAGCGTCAAGACTTTGTTCAGCAACGTCGGATGTGGGGATACGAGCGAGAACAAAATGCTATGATGACGACAGAGACGGCGCAGCTGGTTCTTTTCGGCCTGCTGCCACTTGCGTAAATGGGTGACCGATGTAGACGGACGATTTCTTTGTGTGTCGTCTAGATGACGTTGCGCGACGACCTCGGCAGGAACGTCTAAGTAGAGTATGTGCGTGAACGTGTCTAGGTCATTTTGAGTATACACTGGCCATCCAGCTTCCTCCTCCTCGGGCCAGAACATGAAATGTCCAGCGACAACTGCAACTTGTCCGCTGTCGGCGGATTTCTTTCCAATCGTGTCGATAGCAAGTTGGCGCCAATGCACCTTCTCTTGCTCCTCCAGTTTCTGAAATGCGTCGAGACCACCGGGAACGACAGTGGCAATCATCTTAGAGCCTTCGTAGAATGCGAAATACTCTTGTCCGAGTTCTTGCTTCAGCTGGTCCAGCAAGAACGTCTTACCGGAGCCAGGAACTCCGTATAGGCCGACAACTACTGCTTTGTTGTTGGAAGCAGACCGACTTTCAAGGGCTATCGATTGGTTCAGCTGAGGATCCGCCGTTGGGTCTGGCATGCTGCTTGATGCGTTCTCGCAGTTGGTAGGCATCATAACAATTTCTAAGTCCTCGGTAATGGTGGATGTGGGAGTGTTGAGACTCAGTTCAATGACGAGATATTCACCACCAGATGCGGCAGGCGTAAGGTGAGATGGAACGTCGGGGCAACTGGCTATATTCACCAATTTCTGGCCAGCCTTGTTTTAAGGGACTATCTACGATCACTCGTCGTGTATGCTCAAATCGCTTGCACTTTCCGCGTGGGGTCCATGACTATAGTAAGGGCTATCATTGGGTGCAAGCTGCACTGTACACTTCGGCATTATGCCTCTGTAGCTCAATTAGTTCACCGGCTCGGACGGCAGAATGACAGGACCCAAAGACATCTTCTCTTGTACTCCCACACTCGCTCATCTCGACAAATGTAGGGCTATCGACAGGGCGAGCTTGCGCACCGACGCAGTCGTCCTACAAAACGTCCTTCTTCTGCAGAAGCCCCCCCAATACCTGCAGATACAGGTAGTAGAGACTCGGGCCAGTAGCTGTGTACAGCATCTAGCAGAAGCCATCCACTTCCCGTTGTTCATTGTTAATAGCGTTTCGACTTTCCATTTGCAGTTAGAAGGGTGTCACAGAGCGGCACGATAAAGCATGAAGGCAGTGGCATTGGATGAAACTGTCCGTAGTGCTGTGGTGTGGTACAACCTGACGCCAACATGGGACATTACGCTGTTATCTGAATGGTGTGTTGTCTTGCATTGCCTCATGTTGGCTGGTCCGGAAGAAGCGCGACACATCCGGTTGGTGGGGTTTGGGCACTTATCTTACTGCATGTGACATCGCTCACCGTTTGGAGAGCCTTGCATTTGCAACTTTGGGCTCTCTCAATAATAATTCATGAACTGGCTCAACAGCATCTACTGTAGAGCCTCGCAGTTTCCCACGCTTTCACCGACTTTCACGATCCATCAGTCTCGAGCGCATTGTAGCGGATGCGGCTGAAGATGGTTGCACCGATCGGTTGCCACGTCACAAGTCGAAATGTTCGTCAAGACTCCGCATCACATCTGCAGATCATCCCACTTCCCCGAACACATTGCGTAGTTTCCGTTGGATGAAAGCTGGCCTCCTGTATAGGATGGGACGGCGTGGGCTGAGCAGCAGCAAAAGATCTAAAAGTTAAATTAGATTCTCGGCCTTACATCACTGTAACTCTGTAGCAACTTTAATCGGGAAGTTCCCTTACTAAGGCGCAGGCAAAAAGTAATTTGACAAATTTCCGAACATCTCCCAGAAAGGGAAAATCACCAAAAACCCTATCCACAACCCCACTTTCTACTATGCATGAAACTCATTACCTCCTTCGTGCTTTATTACCAATTGATTTACTGTTGCCATTCTGCATATCCAGGCCTTGATTTTATCCCAATGCAATTTAGCCCACATTGCCGCCCATGCCCGATCTGTCCATTCAATAGGATGTGGGCGATTCTAGTCCTGGGTAATTGAAATCCGAATTGGCATCAACGCACTCTTAATTGCAGTCATGTCTAGAGAATTACCAACATGCTTAAGAAGTAGAATCTTAGCTTTTTCAAACTCCCAGATAGCCTATTGGCTTGCCTGTAATAGTGCATTGTCTTGTTGAAATGTAAATCGTTGAATATCACATTCGTACTCGTTAAGATTATGTATTTGAACGTTGATCTCTTCTATAAATGAAATTAGGAGTGGAATGATGCACTTATAAGTGTACTGCATATTGTCAATGCCACCTTTATATTTCCTATTTCTCTTTTGCTTGTGGTTTTCCTAATATGCCTCCTAGTTTGCTAGCTTTCTAGGATTTTTCTTACCTTTTAACCTCTATTCCCCCTCTTTTTCGCTTGTGCTTCTGCTTCAATCTCATTATTATTCTATTGCATCTTCTCTTCATAAAAAAATCTTATGTTCTTCTGTATCTTTGTAATAAATATAACAAAGACCCTTATAATCATAAGAAAAGCAACCCTAAAACATTGCTTCTAAATAATTGTTATACTGTCCTTCAATCACATTGAGGTAGTATCGTTCATTTAAAGTTTGAGACAGGTTCTGGAGTCCTTGGTGTTCCCCCACAAGAATTGAAGCTTCATTTGGAAACACAACTTTTAACCGCCCTGTATATTCCCAATCTTTGGGTAACAAGGCAATTTTGTTACTGTTAAGCCTGTTGAATGTCTGTAACTCCAAGTTTCTTTGTAGGCCTGCATCGCTAAAAGTTCATTTTCTTGCATCTGTATCTTAAGAGTTTGTTGACAGGCTTCACTTCTAATGCAACACGATGTTGTCGCATTTTCTAGGCCTTTTTGGAAGTGGTCAAAGCTGCAAAAACTACCTCACAGTCTGATTTGCTTAAAACCTTCACTTTACCAGTCTTAGAGTTTACTTCTGTTGGAATTGCAAGGATAGAGTAGTAATTCCATGCGCAGCTTAATGATCTCTTTTGCTTTAATCCTTAAACAATTAGGACGGGCATATAGCCCCTATATATAGATATTCATGTTTCTCTGCCCTAACAATAGCTCAAGCTGCTTTTCAGCTGTAGGATCTAAAGGATTAAGATTCCGTAGAATTAGGATTCAGGATTTCCACAGCCACGGCAGCTGTAATCCCAACAACTTCAACTAGTTCTTTAATTGTTGGAAGTGGTAGGCCTTCTTCAGAGTAGTCGATTTCAAGTTGTCTAGCCCGAGCCTAAATGTTGTGTCTAGTAGCTCGGGTACCTCCAGCTTTTTCTGCAGCATGAGCGTTTTTAAGGCCTATTTCACAGTAAGTTGAATACTAAGCTTTTCGAGCATCTAATGTATAAGACATTATCAAAATTATGTACATAGTGTGTGCAGCAGAAAGTGGGATTGTAGGTAGGGTTTTGGTGATTTTCGCTTTGCCGGATTCGGCAGCTAGAACCGGAGAACTTGGAAGTCTGAAATACATGTTCATAGTTAAACATGTGATATATCTGAGTACCTAGATACATCTTGGTAAATAGTATCTAGCGCGTAAAACTGTGATATACGTATAAATTGAAACTGCTAATATCAAATCTGCTACATGCCACAACCACATAGGCGTGCGAGAGAAATTCTCATTCACGTACTCAACCTAAAGTCACATTTGCAACTCACGCCAATCAAACTTAGTCATAAAGCCGTCTCAGGCATGCTCCTTCAAGAACGCCAAGATCAACGCCTTAGTCTCCCCCGTATGCGTCTTCGCCGCAAAGTGCCCCGCACCCAGCATATGGATCTCCGCACTGGGCACATCCTTCCTAAACGCCTCCCCACTAGCCGCCACAAAAAAATGGATCGTTTTGCCTCACACCACCAGAGTCGGAGCCTGAGTTTTCGTAAGCCACTCGTGGAATTTCGGATACAGCGCCACATTCGACCTATAATCCTTGAATAAACCAAGCATGATCTCCTGCTTCTCTACAGTCACTTGCAAAATCGGTTTCGCCCCTTTCCGCCTAAAAAAATTCTGAGCACAGACCACATTAGTCATTTTTGGCGCTGCCACTGTTCGTGTTTGTCATCACATGTACTCTACAGAAGGAGGTATACGCTGACTTTAAACGCAACCCGAAAACATCTTTGTGACCCGAACGGCATCTGAAACTCTATATCCTCACCCGAAAAACTGTATGGTAAATCAAAATATAACTAAGTATCCTGTATAAATTACAAACTTATATATAAAATAGATTTGTGGTAGTTTGGGAATATTGTGCTGAAAATAGGGAGCGACAGCCTAGAAATTTAGCAAACATAACTCTAAAGAGTCAGCTTAGACTTAGTCTGTGCGGGGCAACACTCGCTAAACTTTAGTGAGAAATTGTTAGATTTCAGCGAAATGTTCGCTAAATTTCTAGGCTGTTGCTCCCTATTTTCAGCACAATATTCCCAAACCACCACAAATCTATTTTATATATAAGTTTGTAATTTATAAATTCTTAAGAGCTCTTGTACTTGTCTGCCTCAGCCTCATAATAAGTGACTTTTTTGTATTCCAATTAGTTAGATAGAAGACACTTTATTAAGTTACAGCAGCATATACAGCAGAATTCGAAATCGGCTTCACACCTAAACACTAAATAATTTAAGGTTGACCCACATTTTTCAGTTACACTAGTACTATTATGGCTAGCTCCTTTTAGAGCCCTATATAAACGTACACCTAGAAATCACCTGCAAGGTGGATTACTTCGTCGACTAGCTCCTCTGCCCGGTTTTCTGCTGTTGAACAAGCTGAGAGGAAAGAAAGCCAAGGAGAATTCTAGTATAACTTTAACCCGGTTAGATGTTCGACAAGCGGGGTTGGCAATTTTAAATAGTAGAATGCGTCCTCAGGTACTAGGAAGCGCGACCACAGACGGAGAACCATCTCTATTATCAAGCCAGCATCTTGTTCTCTTTCATCAATTCGATCGAAAAGGTATTGAAGCCATGGTTTGCGGCGCGTCTATGGAATATTGAGACTAAGGTCTGCACGACGGTCCTCCAAAACGTCCCTGAGAGTCGAGCAGGAATCGCAGAATTGCCATTTCGAGGCCAACGACGCTTGCAAAGCAAAGTTAGAGTGGATGCTCCTTCACAGGCAGAGTTCTACACATGATAAATAGTTTTGCCATTGCAGGAGCCAGATGATTAAACGGAGGCTTTTGACGTGCTCGATTAACGCGACCTTCTAGTCAATGTCAGCCGCCGCATATTCGATGTCGTCTAGGGCAACTAATTCAAATGCCAATCGCCCATTTCTCTCCTAGACCAGGAGCCCGGGCTTGATTATCCGTAGCGGTATCAAAACGAGCAATCGCGAGATATGCCGCACTTGATTGGGCGTGAATCCAACAAACTCGAGTTTACGAGCTGTGTATGGAATCGCCTTTCTAAAAGACTTCCAAGAGATATTCAGGCGAAGTTGACTTGTTGATGATCGCGCTTGATTTATGGACCACTAAAGCTGTCCTTGCATTGCATTCAACCGGGCGTCGATAGCATCAATAGATACTTTAGTAGCTCCTGCGCTACTCTCGTAGGACCGATGGATGCCCTCAACCATGTCATATATGACTCCAAGAGAGTCAGATTGCTGTGACCGTAATTGGCGCACATCTTCCCCAACGGCATCAAGGCGATGGAAAGCTCCATCTTGAAATGTGTTCTGATGTGTCTGCAAGGCATTAATGCCCTCTTCAGCCGCCTTCGAATGGCGTACACCGCGCAAACCGACATCTCCGTATACGATATCTGTTAGCTGAATTTGAAGACTGGTCATCCTTTACAACTCACGCCCCAAGCAATCCCAGAGACAGATCAATCTGCGCTCTGTGGATGCAAAGTCGCTCCCTAAATCGCGTGAAGTACGCCTTGTCCGCAGACACCTTAATCTTCGTCAAAAACCGCTTTGTACCTTTTGCTTCATCTAAGCCAAGGAGGTCCACTTTTTGAGTCCAGCTCTCTATGTCGTGTCGGCATTCAGAAATGCGTGCTTTTAGAATTGAGATTGCATCCGTGGGCAGCGAGGTTCTGGCAGTGCCATGAAGCCGATTTCGCTTGTTACTGTACCTCACTCTACAGTCGCTTGCAAAATCGGTTTCCGCTTTTTGCAGTGTTCACGCTTTTTCCAGGCACGGCATCCTTGCAGCCGCCGTTACGGTGGGCCAATTTCGGCCGCTTTTTTCTTCCCCGAAAAGGGTAACTATGTCCCGCGTTTACAGTGACAGTGGGCTACCCGGACGAAACCGCCCAGCAATGTTTGACATTTCGATTTCATTTCGATTAAGCATCAAAATAAGTGCTCAAAGAGTAAAGGAGGTCGCTGCCGACGGAGAGCTCTTCCTTCCCTGAGGCCAGTAAAGCGTGCTTGACGTTTTGCATAGAGGACGGGGATGATGGCAGGCCGTGTATAATTGCCGCGTCGCTGACAGCGTAGACGCGTCGACTTGGCCGTGGATTTCCCATTTATACTGTAGGAAGAATCCTTGTTCCTGCCCAAACCGTGGTTATGACTCGTATACTACACTGCAGACACTAGTATTTAGCAAAACCAACTGCACTGTATCTCCAAGGCAAGTTCCGCCACATCCTTCCCGTCATTAGGCTCGGAAGCATGAATTTAATTACATTTTCATGATATCTGTTGCATAAGTAGTCTATATATAAGACATAATGTTTACAGCAGCAGGATCGATTCATGCGCCATTCGACATATTCTGCGTGGAGGGCAGGGTGAGAATGTTAGGTGGTTGGGGTGGCTGGTTGTGTCCACTTATAGGATAGCGGAACGAGATCACGAAGGATGATTTTTCATTCATGTAGAAAGATCCCCCCCCTACATATCTAGATTTATTAGAGGCTGCTACGTTGACAGGATCCTGTACAGACGTAGCAGGCGCACTCACAATTAGGCAGACCTAGAGCAAACTCACTCAAAAGGACTTCGTCAATCAGTCACATAATCCTCCAAGATCCTACAGCCACATTTTAAACACCACAAGCTACTAATCACCGTAAGCCAATGACAATGCGAAAGTTATTAAAAGGCGCATACCAATTCAGTAAAAGCTTACGCCAGACCGCGTAACCCCTCTTTTAACGCGACGCTTTTGGTTCAGCTGGAAAGACCACAATTGTTCAGCTGAAAGAAAGAGGAACGCCGCAAACCACGCACCTCGCTGAATCAAGAGAAATCCCTAAATTTCTAGATGCATTCCATCACAAATAATCGCGGTTTACTGCGAGAGCCTTGTAGTGATATATGCCAATTTTGATAGCGGGTGATGTGACAACGCAGCTACCACACTGGAGCAGTAAGTGTGATAGTATGAATTATTGGAAGGCTGAGTAGACATAGATAGTTCCTGTAGTTATAAAGTGACATATATGCCATCTCTCTCGTATTTAACTATACTCTAGCTCCTAGTGCTTCATATAGATACTTGTCGCAATGGTACGCTATATCTATTTTTTCTTGCTCTACTTGCCTGTCTGCTATGCCTCTCCTGTCACAAATATCGAACTGTTGAGGCAGTTTATAAGTGTCGATGAGGCCGAGCCTTGGGAAGGTGACTCCTCTTGGCAAGCAAACACTGCTGAAGGATGGGGACTACCGGATAACACTAACAGGTATGCGGACTCTCCCTCACTTGGTCTATATGTGCAACATGATAGGCTATCGCTGACATATTGTCGCACTATTCCGGACAGGTTCTCGGCAAGTGTTCAATCGGTTGACTTTTATTTCGGAGCCCCCAGCACCGAATACATTCTAAAACGAAGTTTCGTTACGAATGTAACATCCGACGGATTAGAGGTTAGAGTTATACGTACACCATGGCCGATGGTAGTGGGACAAGCCATCTTCTCTCTAATAATGGCCTGGTTCGGACTCAAACCTGGAGGCGACTCCCTTGAAAACCCTCCACTATACAAACAAATCATTTGGGTCGCCAACATTCTGCGGGCTATTGCAGCAGCAGTTTCCATGGCGATAGACCTTGCAATCGGCGAGAGAGATGTACCCAGCGTGGGAGTAGCGATTATCTTTGGTACGGTGCTCGGCAACTCCTACCAAGTCGACACTGGTATTATGGCTAGATTTGCGAGCTATGTCGGCATCTTCATCAGCATTGTGGGGACGTTATTGTACATCGCTATAGGAATACTTGCGTGGGTATCCAACGGGTTCCTCACGCCGTGTCCATCGGCAGGAATCAGTAGTAACTGTGCAAATGTTACATATACTACTACTCAGGACATAGTACCTTGCCCGCCGATCATGTGGCAACAGACTGGAGGCGACTGGGAATACTTAGGAGCCTGGCTGGCCGGGGCTTGGTGGTATGGCTTATTCATTATGCTCCTGCTGCTCCCTAATCTCCGGACATGTCAATTTTTTGGAAGCAACCCCAAGGGATGGGCCAGATGGGTAAAGCGTGTCAATTTCCATGGTATGGTTTTAGGAGGACTGTGTGCATGTATTAGCGCTGTTCTAAATGCAATTTTTCCGTCGCCTTCGAGTGCATCTGGCTTTTGGGATTTGTGGGCACAGAACAAGGCGCGGGTTGTGGAGTTACTCTTTACTTGGTAATGGCAGCGGAATGATGCCGATCTGGATTTCAGCCTGTGATGCTGAGTCTAGCAGTTGTTGGCCCTATTGAAGCATAGCCGTAGCCACACCACATTAGTTTCCACGCATAGCTTTGATCAGCCACAGAAAAACCTGAATAGAATGAATCTTCTGTGGAGATCTCATGAGGGATAGCATAGAGAGAAGACACCGTGATGACAATCAATGAAAATAAGCTAATAAGTTAAACTTATCAGTATGAGGTCGATGATATTGACGATATTGACGGCGGTTGGTCAGAAAGTATTCCCTCTAACTGACCTATACTATAGAGTACATGGGATGACAAACACACACATTATCAACAGCAAGAAATGGCTGATGTGGTCTGTGCTCAGAATTTTTTTTAGGCGAAAGGGGACGAAGCCGATTTTGCAAGTG
>Ga0335072_10011895_pt1 | contig 12439 bp, 7 predicted proteins | sample Lox_Sample_21_FD_206725 | JGI IMG/M metagenome (GOLD analysis project Ga0335072, IMG submission 206725) | Soil microbial communities from Loxahatchee National Wildlife Refuge, Florida, United States - Lox_Sample_2.1 | ecosystem: Environmental > Terrestrial > Soil > Wetlands | place: USA: Florida...
GGAGCCGATCCGGCCGATATTGCGAAGGTCGAAGCGTTCGCCAGAGAAAACGGACTGCGCGTCACGAGCGCGAATGCCGGACAACGCACCGTGACGCTTTCCGGCACGGCCGCCGCCTATGGTGAGGCGTTCGGGGTCGAGCTCAAAATGTACAAGTCCGGGGACGTGGCCTATCGCGGGAGGGAGGGCGACATTCTCATTCCCGAGAACTTGCAGGGCATAGTAACGAGCGTAATGGGGCTCGACAACCGCCCTTTTGCTAAGCCGCACTACCGCATTCGACGCGGCACGGCGCACGCGGTAACTGCCGTGGGGGCAACTCCACACCGCGCCACGGCGGCAACAACGGTCCCGGCGGGATTCACGCCGCCGCAGCTCGCTTCGCTTTACAATTTTCCGCAAAATCTCGATGGCACGGGCCAAACCATCGCGATTCTGGAATTGGGCGGCGGATTTCATGCGCAGGAGTTGACGACTTATTTCCAGAGTCTTGGCATCGCGAATCCGCCGAGCGTGACGGCAGCAACCTACCCAAATGGCGGGACGAACAGCCCCGGGACGAACGCGCTCGATCCCAACAATCCCGACGTGGAAGTGATGCTGGACATCGAGGTATCCGGCTCGATTGCGCCGGGGGCAAAGATCGTTGTGTACTTCGCACCGGATACAACGGACCAGAGCTTTCTGGGCGTGATGAATGCGATTCTGGGCGACACCGTCAACAAACCGAACATCGTTTCGATTAGCTGGGGCGGCCCGGAAGAGGAAGCCAGCGAGCAATTCCAAAATGAATTCGACCAGTTGCTACAATCCGCGGCGCATCTTGGCATGACGGTTTGTGTCGCGGCCGGGGACAATGGATCGGCGGACTTTGCCGCCAACGATCCCAATTGGGATGGCAAGGCGCATGTGGACTTCCCCGCCTCCGATCCTTCCGTTCTGGCGTGCGGCGGCACGCAGTTGACCGCCTCAAGCAGTGGGATTTCGAAGGAAGTAGTCTGGGACGATGGAAAAAATGATGGGACGGGCGGCGGAGTGAGCCGATTTTTTGCGCTGCCGAGCTATCAGGACAATGCCGGAGTGCCTCCAGCCGCCGATCCGACGGGTCCGGTGATGCGCGGCGTGCCCGATGTGGCCGGCGATGCAGCTCCGGAATCGGGCTATCGCATTCTTTGCGATGGGACAAGCTTCCCAGATCCTTCGCAGGGAATTCCTCCGGTGGGCGGCACCAGCGCAGTGGCGCCTCTTTGGGCCGGACTGATTGCACGGATCAATCAGGGCTTGAGCAAGCCCGCCGGCTTCATCAATCCTCTGATTTACGCGGCACCGGCGGATACCACGTTTCGAGACATCACACAAGGAAACAACGGTGACTACAAAGCCGGCAAGGGATGGGACGCTTGCACGGGGCTTGGCAGCCCCAACGGGCAAAACCTGTTTCTCGCTCTGATGTCTTGAGGCGAGAGGATCGTCGGAGGGTAGAAGGTAAAGGACAGGAGCGGCGCTTACCTGTTGCGCCGCTCGCGTCCTTTTCGGTCGGGGGATCAAGCGTGGGAAGAGGAAGCAGTTCCAGCGCGGGCGCTGAGGATCTCCATCGCGCGTTCCAGTAGATTCTCAAATTCACAGCGTTCGATTCGTGGAACAGGGGCAGCGGCTGATTGAGATTCAGTGGCTTCGATTGAGTTCTGTTTGGCTGCCTGAGGGTTGGAAGCAGGTAGGTTCAAGGAAACACCCCTTACAAGAAAATTGCTGGACTTTGGATAGTGACGCGGAAAGCGAAATCGTTTCATGCTGGTGCGAAATTCGGGTGGCGACCCCAGCCTGACCCATGAGGTCCAAACGGCTAGCGTTGGCGCTGCCTGTGCGTCAGGTGCCGGCGTAAAGCTGAAAAGGGGCCCAGTAGTAGGGTTTTCTGAAGACACTGTCCGAGTGCAAAAGCGAGAGTTTTGCGGCGCGGAGGGCGGAAGCAGGATCCTCGCCGTGGCTCAGTCCATCGTAGAGCTTGTCCATGAGCTGTGGGGTGGAATTGTCGCTGACTTCCCAGAGGGCTCCGATAACGTTGTGAGCGCCAGCGCGCAAGAATGCCCAGGAGAGGCCGACGAGGCCTTCGCCGGAGTAGGCGCGCGTCCCTGCTCCATTGCAGGCGGAAATGGTTACAAGATAAGCGGACAGGCGGCGTTTGAGGATATCTCGAGCATAGAGTTTGTAGGAATCCTCGTCCTTGTCCTTGCTGAGGATGACGGCGGACTCGAGGGGCTGGGCGCGGCTTGCCGTGCCGTGCGTGACAAAATGCAGAAAGGCGAATTGTCCTGGCTTGCTACGGAGATAAGCGGCCGGAGTGGCGTCGCCACCTGAAAGGATCTCGCGGCGCGACGGGGGAAAATACTTTTCTATGTTTTGCATTTCGGCGAAGGCTTGCGGCAAGGCAGGGAAATCGGCGTTCGGCGAAACCGTGTCGCCCACAAGGAAGAGGTTCCTCATTTTCGGAGCAGAGCGCGAGGAAGCAGAAGAGAGAACCGTCAAGGAATTCGCCGTGGTCAATGTCACATCTTCGATCCAGTAGTGCGGCTTGGGGCCGGGCACAATCAAGGTTTCAAAATTCAACCCGTACAGGCCGCCATCGGGAAGAAGAATGACCCTGGCTCCTCGAGGAACGAACTTCTCGGCAGGCTCAACCAGCACTTGGTAAAGCTTAGGTTCGTCTGCATTGGAGGTCTCAAGGGGGTCGCGGGAGCCAAGCAGCGCGTCCTTGTAGGAGTTCACGAGTGCATCCACTTGCCCCTCGGGAGGAAGAGGGAAGACGCCGACCTTGGAAGGAGTAACGAGCCAGAGATAGCCGCGGTCGCGGCCCAGCCAGTAATAGAGTAGGAAAGCATGCAGGCGACGGGAGAGATCTTGTGGGCGAAATCGCGCCGATGCAGCGGAGATGGATTTTGGCGCGGTTCCGAGGCTCTCATCCAGCGTGCCCGCGCGGGCGAGGTCAGCCGCGCGAAGCGCGTCAAGCGTGCGGCCCTGAGCCATCAGGAATCCGATGTAATCATCGTAGAATTCGATCGCGCTTGTAAGAAAGGATACGCGGAATTCGTCGCGATGCACGCCCGCGCGGGCGGTTACGATAGTGCTGATGGCCCGTTGAAATTGCGCTTCTGCTTTGGCCGACAACCCTTCGTCGGCATAGACGCGCGCGAGGCGCGCCTGAGCCTGCCACCGCAGCGGCGTTTCCACGGACTGATCCCGGATCACAGCCTGAAGGGTTTTCTCCGCGCTTCGGTATTCTTTCTTGCTTGCCTCCAAGCGTCCCGCCACGATCGTGGATAACGCAGTGCCCGACTGATCGAGTCCGGCCCGTTCAATCTCCAGCGCTTTACGATTGTATTCTTCGGCCAAGTCCATGCGGCCGGTGGCAAGCTCGATTTCGGATAGCGTATTCAGACAATTCGTCACCGTCGCTTTGTCGTCCATCGAATCCGCGAGGGAAAGCGCCTGTTTGGAAATAGCTTCCGCGTCCGCGAGCCGCCATTGTTGGTAGTAAACTTCGCCGAGAATAGTGAGCCAGTAGATTCGATTGCCGGTGCGGCCGGCCTCACCGGAAATCCTCTCGGCTTGCTTTAGGACGGTTTCCGCATTCTCGAAGTCACCGACGACCTGATAGTTCCAGCCCATATTGCCCAAAGCCAGTTCTTCCGACGAAAGCGTTCCAAGCGTTTCGGACCTTGACAACGCGACCTTGTACCAGTCAATCGCCTCATCGTAATGTTCCTCGCCCATGGCGACGTTTCCCAGGCTCCCGAGCGCACTCACCTCGAGGAACCCAAGTTTCTGTTCACGAGCTATCGACAAGACGTGACGAAAGGCGCCTGCCGCATCCACATACCTTTTGCGACTTAGTTCAAGCGTTCCCCGCGCCTGGGCGACGTCGGCTGAAAGAGCGGAATCGTTTGAACGCGCTAGTTCTTCAGCGGACTTGATCTCCATGTCGGCCGCGTCGAACCGTTGCAAGAAGGTGTAATCGAGGCCGCGAATCATCGAGCGGCGAGCGGCAACCTCTGAATGAGCGAGCGAAGCGGGGACATCTTTGTCGAGTAGTTGCAAGGATTCGGTATAGGAACCCTGAAGTAAGAGGATGTGTGCCTTTTCAACGCGGAAACGCCAAGCGGTGTCTGTGTCTTTCGAGTCAAACCTTCGATAGGCAGCATCCGCGTTGCGCATAGCTGCGCCTAATTGCCCTCGTTGAATTTCTTGCCGGATTTCCTGGTAGGTGAAGTCCGCGGACCGCCGTGTCTGGCAACCGCACGATAGTAAGCACGCCAACGCCAAGGCGCCTACACATGGGCGTCTATGGCCTACGGCGTCGGCGGCCAAGGCTGGCCTTGCGAAAGGGCCTCGGGGCCGGCCGCTTGCCCACTGTCCGGCGATCCCAGATTGAGGCGAATCATCGTCAGGGTCCGAGTGCCGGGCACGGCAAAAACCTCGCCAAGAGCAACCTCCCCGAAATGGGGGATACGCAGGATATGGCCTCTTATCTCCACTCCCGGCAAGCTGGTTTCGATTTTCTCGACCAAGGAACACAGAATAGCCCCGTCCTCTGTCGCCACTATTCTCCCGGAATTCTTCAGGCTTGCAACGGCTTTCGTCAATTCCGCGTGGGTGGGATTCTTCAAAAACAAATCGTGTTGAATCGTGACTTTGACGGGATGGCCACCGATGCGCAGGTTCTCGAATTCGCTGCCCAGGGCGATGATGTGCGTTTCTTTCTGTCCGTGCTTGCCTTCCGAGGTGAGCCGTGCGACGACTCGATCCGCGGTAATGAACTCTAGAATATTCAGTCCCTCGACGGTCGCAGTAACGGCTGTCACCACCTTTTTGTCATCCACCCAACTGCCGGAGACCTCCGTGTGCCCGGCCTTGAAGGACAAAAAATGATGGGCGCGGAAGTTTTCCACGCGTGCGCTCGCATGGCCGCCGATACTCGGGAGCGAAGTGGCAGCTTGTGCTGGAATGACATGATCAAAAGGACGATGAAACGTGCCGCTGAAGGCATTGCCCAGCGCATGGAAGTGGAACGGAATACGTTCTTGTGTGCTCATGGGGGACACCTCATGTGATTGAAGCTAAGTTGGACACCAATCCTCATTCATTTAGCGAATAAATTCAATGCTAAAGGGCAGTTGCGATACCGCGTCTGAGTGGCCGGCTTGGGGGGCCGTCGTGTGGCTGCTGAAGATTACGAAGCTGTATCCACCGGGTTGAAGAGAGCCTCCCCGAATGTTGATATGGACCGACCGTTTTGCAGCTTCTGAAGAGACTGGCAGTTCGAATAGCGCTTTGCCTGAATCATCCTGAATTTCGCAGAGGTAGCCGGTCGCGGAGTTGCCGGGCATGTCCACATCGAGGCCAAAATCCTCTTTCGGGCGTACAGCGATCATCAACGAAGAGGCCCCTTCACCGCGCGAGCCAACAGACATCAGGGAAAAGGACTTAACGACCTCTGTAGTGGCCACGTGTGACGAAGCTCGCTTCAACCCGGGGATAGTGACTCCATTCTGGTAGCCAATGATGAGCACGAAAGCCGCAAATACGGGAATCGCGAAGGCGGGCTTTAGTAGCCAGCCGAACCAGCCGCCAGGGGTGCGGGATTGGCGTCCCGGCCTTGCACCAACCAGTTCCGGAACCTCTTCACGCGCAACCTGCCGCGCGCTTTCCATGAAGGCGGCGGTAGTCTTGAGTTCCTCGGCGCACGCGAGGCAATCAAAGTAATGCTCTTCGTACTCCTCGCGCTGCTCTTTGGGGAGTTCCCCGAGCAAGTACTTTTCAGCCGCTTGCAGCCGCACCGCTTCGCTATGGTCCATTGTTGTCATCCGATGAGTAGTGCAGGAGGCACCCCGTTCGTTTCATGCCTGCTCCCTCGAGGGCAGCCTTCCTGAGAGGCCTTCGCGGTCTTTCTCATACAAAGCACGGAACTTATCCTTGGCGCGATGGAGAAGAACGCGAAAATAGTCGCGGTCCACGCCAAACTGCGCGCAAACCTCATCCTTCTCCTTTTCTTCCAGAAAGAAGGCGTGCAGCAGATCGCGGTCCTTTTTAGGCAGATCCTCCAACACCTGGCGAACCCTTTCCTTCGATTGATTGGTCACCATCTGGCCCTCGAGGTCCACGGCGTGGTCGGGCATTTCCAAGTGCGAATCCTCTAAAGGGCGGGTACGGGAATAAAGGCGGTAGAACTCCATTAAGACATTGTTACAAATGGAGTTAACGAAGGCTCCGAAACGCTCCGGCTGGCGGACTCCGTCCTTGCGCAACGTAACCAGAACACGAATGTACGTCTCTTGGCGAAGGTCCTCGACGGTTTCGGATGCGAGCATCTTCGCCCGCAGCTTGATCCGCAGGAGTTGGTCAAAATACGCGACAAAGTGTTGTTCCGTCGAGGGATCGCCCTCGCGGAGGCGCTCAACGTATTCCCTGGTGAATGCGAAGAGTTCCACGTAGCCCCCGAATTTGTTGCTGGCGAGTATATCCGCGCCGCCCCTCAGGAGCAATAATTCCCATTTTGAACCATGGAAGTGAAACGAAACGCCTGCCATTTGCACTAATCGGTTGTAGGAACCCATTGAAACCTTGGGCGTCCTGCTGCGAAGGGACGGATCCCCAGTCCCGCGCGTGTCCCACCAGGGCGCATCCAAGCTGGACCTGGACCAGCGAGGATGCGCCTCCCCTGAACCGGGGAGGACGAATGGCCAAGGAGGCTCCGTGCCGCGCGCTCTTCAAAACTCCAATCTTCCCAATGTTATGTCACGGCAGCCGAATTTCAACGGTTTGAACGTGTGTCCACGGAAGCCCGGCGGCGCGCTCCACGCTGGCTCCCGTATCACCGCCCTCAGTATCGAGTTCGTCGCAAAACCCCATGAAGCCCAAAAGGTGCAGGCGGCATTGCCCGCCGCCCTAAATGGTGCGCTCGGGGAGGTGGCCGGCTTCGCTGGGAGTTTTGTGATGATCGCAAATCACGAGGAGCGTCTCGTCACCGTGGTTACCTTGTGGAGCGGCGAGGATCGCTTGCAGCGTTGCACTGAAAATGTGCGCTGGGTGCGCGCCTTGTTGGCGCCGTACTTGGATCGCTGCTTGCGCGTTTTGACGCTGGCCGCCTATGTTCCCGAGGCGCCTCAGGTTTCGCAACAGTTCGAACAAACATTCTTGGAAACGGGGCTGGAGGCTCGGCCGGACACTGAAGAAGCGATGTGCGTGGCTTGAGAACAAATTCAAGCAGGCCTGTGAAAATTCACGAGCTTTCGAACGTGTTGGAACCTTTCGAAGCGCTCGAGATAATTTTGCCGGAATCTGTAAGCGTTCCGGCAACAGTTGGACGCTCTCGCAACATCCAACTTTTCTGCGGGTTACATAGAAGAGAGGGGGTTGCGGCGGCATGGGGGTTACGAAACTTGAGTTGGGGGCCATATCAACGATGCTTGAGGACAAAATCTGCGCAGTGGATTTTTGTGAAGGGGCCGCTGTGGCTTCACTGGCTCAGCAGGATTTTTGCCTGAACCACTTCATCGATCTCTGCTACGAAAACTTGCAACGAATCGATCCGCGAGCCCAGAAAATTGGGCGCTTGCCCCTCGAGCTTCCTGCTCTGCGCGCGTTCATAGAAGAGTGCTCGCGGCGAGCTCTGGACGTAGCCCTGCATTGCGAAGACATCAATAATCTGCAACGTGGACGGCTGCTGGACATTCTGCTCTGGGCCGGCGAGCTCTTTCTCCTGCTGCGCGCTCCCCGCCGCGGTTTCGCGGATTCCCTTCCCCAAGAACACGACCCTGTTCTCACTCGTTTAGCCGCACGCCAATTGTGACTCACGGCGGAATAAATTCTCTTCCGCTCGTCAAAAAGCCGCGGTTCTCCAGGGGAACGGTCGATCTTCTCGCCGTTTTGAGTTCTTCCATGAAATTTATATTGGGAGTAGACCAGGGCCGTTCCCGCTGCCACGGTGGAGCGGAAGGCTGCTTGTGTTGTCTGCTGGGAGAGTAATTCCCGCCATTTTCTTGTACCAGTCCGGTGGTCATAACAAATTCCGATCATCTGGTCATTTTCACAGACCACTCTTTGTGGCACATTTCGGGCAATGCTTCTACACCAAACGGCGGAGTTTAAGTTTCGGCTCCGCCGTTTACCCTTCTCTCGCAGTTCACTTCATGCGATCCGGCAACAGCCCTCCCGGATGTAGACCGCTCTCCCAGATGCACGTGATTGCAGCCAGCCAAAATCGGCCCGTCGGTGATTAAGAGCCGCTGCTGCGGATGCGTGCAAGCCTCTTGGGAGAGGAAAGAGCCTCAAGCGATTGTTTCTCTGCCTACGGATATGGTGTGGCATTTTGCTGGGCTATAGATTTTGTCGTTCTCGTGCGGCCGGTAATGCCCTGTCGGCTCCCAAAACTAAGCTCCATCGGCCCCTCTGCAGCTTGAAAACGAAACCTCGCTCGCACTTTCTCAAGTGCGAGCGAGGCGCGGTGCAGCTTCCGCTGGATGGTTAGAAGTAGAGCTTCAACCCGAGTTGGAAGACCCGTGGGTCGAAGGCCGTGGTGACTTGGCCAAAGTTGCCATTTGGCAAACCGGTTGTGGCGTTGAAGCCGTTAAACGTGTCACCAGTGCCATTAAACTGCGTATGGTTCCAGGTGTTGAAGGTTTCCACGCGGAACTCGAGACGGCTGCCACGGGACTCGCTCAAGAGGAAGTTCTTGAAGAGCGAAAGATCCCAGTTGTCGCGGCCTGGCCCGGTGAGCGAGTCGAACCCGACATTGCCCCACGCTCCGACGGCAGGGTATGAAAAGACTTGCGTATTGAACCATTCGTTGACAGTGTGCGGAGCGGACACGGCCCCGCTTACATTCGGCCGGTTGGTGGCATCGGGGATGCCGTTGTTGCCTTGCGGACCGCCCAAGGTGATATTGATGGGCAAACCCGTTTCCGCCGTGATAATTCCCGAGACTTGCCAGCCACCGATCACCGTCTTCGCAAAGCGGTTCTCGCTGTGCCTAAAGAGTGGAATATCGTACACAAATTCGGTGAGGAAGATATCGGAGCGATTAAATTGCGACGGCCCGATATCAGCGGCCCAGCCTGCATAGGGATTTGAGACGGTAGCCAGATCGCCGTTGTCTCCGCCAGTAGACGGGTCAATAACTCTGGACCAGGTGTAATCAACCTGCATTTGCAGGTCTTTTGTTGGATTTCCGGATAGCTGTACCTGCAGCCCGTTGTAGTGGCTGTTGGCCTCGTTGTTGGCCTGGAGGATCGCGCCAAAACCAGGGTAGGTGAGCGTTGGATCCGCCGCGTAGTTGACGGTGCCGCCGATGAGAGCCGGCAAATCAGTTGGATTCACCAGATTGTAATTCGACTGTTCGCTCTGATACCGGTTTTGATTGCCAACGTACTGCACGGTCAGCACGGTTTTGGCCCCCAACGAATGCTGGACTCCCAAGCTGTACTGATAGCTTGTGGGCTGTTTGTAGTTAGCTTGATCAAGGCCGTTGATCGTAGCCGGAACAATCGGGAAACCGGTAGTCGGCCCGTTGAGCAGGCTAAGGTTCGGATTGTCGAAACTGACGTTGTTGAGACCGGCCGTCAGGCTGAACGGAATGTTCGGACCGGCATCGTACATGTCGTTGCCCTGAATGCGCTCGTACATGATGCCGAAACCGCCACGGATAACGGTCTTGCCGCTGCCCGTCAGGTCATAGGCAAAGCCGACGCGCGGTGCAAAGTTGAGCCAATGATTGTTCACCAAGCCGTCGGTGATGCCATCCTCGCCGGGGATGCCGATGCCGTTCAGGTAGAGCGGAACACCCGCGAGAATGGGATTGGGGCTGGTACCGAAGCCGGGATTGTTCGGGTTATAGACGAGCGTGCCATTTGGATTCACGACGGGCTCGTTCGCGGGGTTGTACAGTTGCGGGTAGAAATTTCCCATGCGACCGTTGGCCTCGTAGGTATGCGGCAAACCCTCCCAGCGCAGGCCAAGATTCAGAGTGAGGCGATGGGTTGCGCGCCAGTTGTCCTGGACGTAGAGAGCTGTTGAAACGTTGTTCCAGTGGCCGCTGTCTTGCACTGCTAGCTCACTATAGCTATCGGCGTAACCGAGCAAGTAGTCGGCGAAGTCGCTTCCCGTGAAGTTCCCATTGAAGTTGAACACGCCTTGGGATTCCCCAAACAACTCCTGAACCTTTTTGTACAGTTCCCAGCTTCCGCCGATCTTGATTTGGTGCGCTCCCTTGGTCCAAGAGAGGTCATCGCGGATCTGATAACTGTTTGCCTCGTTGGTCCAGGGCCAACTCGAGATATCGAAATTAGCGCCGGTGCTGCCCGCCAAGAGGATGGAAGGAATGCGGTTGTCGGGGTCCGGACCGGAGAAGAGTCTGGTCGAAGTATAGCCGGACGGAAGCGACAAGCTGTCCAAGCCGTGACCGGCTTCGGGGGTGATGTTGATGCGGTTGCCGTTGTAGTTGAATGCCAGTTCATTGACCAGCGTCGGGTTGATGATGTAGGTCGCATGGACCACCGCGCTGTAGGACGGGTTGCCGAACGTATCGCTCACGGTCGGCAGGTTATCGTTGCTCCACTGTGAAGTGCCGTAGCCCTGGGCAATCTGTTCGGAAATCCAGTGGCCAAAAATGGAGAACTTGCTGTTGAAGTTGTGATCGATTCGCACAATTTCTTCCTTCACGCTTGTCGGAGAGTTGTTGCTGCCAACAAAGTTATTGCCGACGGTGGGCGCCGGGAAGATGCCGGCCGCCAGAAGCGCTTGCGCATTGGGGCTCAGGAGCGAAGTCGGAATCGTGTTGTTCGTGAAAGGCACAAGGGTGGCATTGTTTCCCGTGGCGTCGTTACAAGCACCGACGCTCCCCGTGGTTGACGGTGTACTCAAAGTCTGTCCAGCCGCCGTATATTCCGCAGCCAGCGCTGCGGAGACTTGATTGGTGCAAGGCGTGTGGAGCCCCGTGGCCGTCAGCGTTGAAGGAAATACGCCGCCATACTCGGAGGTGGGAGGAACAGGCTGGTTAAGGATATTGCCGCCCGTAATCAACCTGCGCCACTCCATATTGTAGAAGAAAAAAGTCTTTTTCTTGTCCGGGTTATAGAGGTGTCCGAAGGTTACAGGGCCACCCACGTTGAAGCCCCACACATTGAATCTCAATTCCGCAACGGTCGCGGGCGCCGGATTGAAGAAGTTGCGCGCGTCAAGAGCATCATTGCGGTTGAACTCCCAAGCCGAAGCGTGAAACTGGCTCGTGCCGGACTTCAGCACCATGCTCATGGTTCCGCCGGAGGCGAGACCATAGTCGGCGCTATAGTTGGAAGTGAGCGCCCGGAATTCCCCGATCGAGTCGATCGAAGGCATGACGGAGAAACCGCCTGATCCGCCGCGGTCGTCGTCTTCACCGCCATCCAGCAAGTAAATATTGTGAGCGTAGCGCAGACCATTAAAGCTCACGGCGCCGCTGCCGCCGACCGGGGTTGGCGCCTGAAAATCAGACATCCCACCCCCCGCCGATGCGCCAGGCATCAGCACGATGAGTGAATAAATGGTTCGCCCGTTGGTGGAAATCTGAGCGACTTCCTGTCCGCTGATCAGTTGACTGACTTCACCCGTATCCGTCTGCACGTGAACGGCATTGGCTTCGACCGTGACGGTCTCCTGCGATGCGCCCATTTGCATTTGGAAATCCACGCGCACGCGGTCGCCCTGCGTCAGCACTATGCCCTTTCGTTCCGCTACCTTGAATCCTTTGGCCTCTGCCTTGACATCGTAGTGGCCAATCGGCAGATCGACGGCCACGTATTGGCCGTCATTGTTCGTCGGAATGACGCGAGGCACGCCTGTATCCGTGTCCGTCAAAGTGATGGTTACATTCGGAACAACAGCGCCCGAAGGGTCGGTTACCGTGCCGACGATCGTGGCCTGTTGAGCCGAAGCAACAAACGGCAGACACCAGAGCAGCGCCGCGAGAACTAGAACGTGTCGAATCTTGAATTCCCAAGCCGGAGAGACAAAACCTTTGCGATCAAGCACTTGCAACACCCCCTCTTAGAATTTTCGCTCGCCAGGCTTCTCATCCCTCGAGGTGAAAAGCATTTTCGAGCCGCCAAGAGCATCCGCACCGACGCCTTGTGTTCGCCTTACTCGCGTGCAGGACAAAACGCGATGATTAACATCGATTTTTTTGATGTTGCTCCGGCGAGTGGTTGCAGGCAATATCCACATTGGCCAATTTCGTTATGACCAGTGGGGTGAAGCAATGAAGAAGGTGCCGAGCGCGGTAACGCCGGTCATCGCTGTCGACCGCAAGCTCGCGAAACCTTTACACCGGCAGATTTACGACTCTTTCCGCGCCCTCATTGTCGGAGGCAACTTGGGCGCCGGTCAGCAGCTTCCATCCACTCGGGCTCTCGCA
>Ga0335072_10011896_pt1 | contig 12439 bp, 22 predicted proteins | sample Lox_Sample_21_FD_206725 | JGI IMG/M metagenome (GOLD analysis project Ga0335072, IMG submission 206725) | Soil microbial communities from Loxahatchee National Wildlife Refuge, Florida, United States - Lox_Sample_2.1 | ecosystem: Environmental > Terrestrial > Soil > Wetlands | place: USA...
TTGTACAAATCACAAGGCATTGCTGGCGCTTCCATCTGAAAGTAATTGTATATTATGTAGGTTATCTCCCAGGACTTGCTTCCTGGGAAAGATGCAGACTATGTCATGAATAGATCAGCATATTCTCATTCTCAAGCATCATCCATTTGCTTGTTCTCGAGGGGACTGTTGTTGAGCTAATTGTGCAGGATCATGTCGTGCCCGTGATCTATCATGCATCATCTCGCAGCGAGATGTTCAGCTTTGTGTCCGCTCCGCCGCTTCTTTCCCTTTCATTCTACACCGCTATACCTCGTACTCATTTATGAGCGCTCAATATCACAGATGTCCGTTGGATTCGGCTTCTCTGTCGGTGACTTCATCGCAGTCATCGAGCTGGTAGCAACAGTCATCATGCAACAGTGGTGATTCGGGTTCCGAGTGTCGTGAATTTGTGCATCACTTGTACACATTGGAGACAGCCTTGTTTCGAGTAAAGCGACTCGATTTCGATGAGTCGCAACATGCAGAGGTTATTGCTCTCGGGGAAGCTGCTCCACAGCGTCAGCGTATTATAGATGACTTTTGGGAGAAGATCTAGAAATATCAGCATTGTCTAAGAGCTGACGGTTCTAGGTCAAGGCTGAAGGATGGGTGGATGAAGGTCAAGTGGGCGGTCTGTAAGAAGGGATGACGTTGCTAAGATCCAGGCCGACGTGATGGGACATAGTCGATTGAGTTGCTATTGATAACAGTGCAGACGCACTGTTTCGGGTCATGTATGACAAGTGGACGTGCTGACATTCGATAGGGTGCAAAACAGTGTCTGCAGCCAGAAGAATGATCAACATCATCGCACGTTGGTAGGAAGAGTGCAGGACTCATATTTTAGCTGCATATAGTGTTTAGCTATATTGTTGAAGACCGTTTCAGGGTCAGAGCGCAACTTCTCTCCCTCGAGTAGCATACTGAACTTCTGGTCTTTTAGCAGCATTCGGTAGGGTAAAGATCTCCTAGAAATGACTAGGAAAGTCATGTGAGACGAAATCGATCACTTATTTCAACCTTTAATATACTAAAATGCAACATCAGTAAGATGAACATGCGGATATTCTAGATTGTCTTAAATATCGAAGAGATTTGATCTTTGTCTAATCCCCATCCTAGAAGCCTGCTCGTAACGAAGACGCCGTTATTATCAATCTGGCAAAAGCGGAAGTCCATCCCATCAGACGAAGCACCATACGCCACACAATTTTGCCTCGACTCCTTTTTGCGTGTAGTGTGGGCAATCCCCATATAGGCGACCAGTTGTGGCAATGCAGCATCGGTATGATATCGACGTTTGGCTTCTATAATCACAAGATTCGTGGCTAACGTCTTTTTCTGCGCACTGTCATACCAAACGCTATAATCAGCGAATCCTGCGAGCAGCTTAGTCGCTCCCTAATGGGTAACAAGTTTCGATAGGGGCACCCTATGCAGCAGCTCAAGCTTAGTTGGGTCTTCTTGCGTGCTCGTATCCGAAGTGGAGGGGTGCGCATGAGAAAGGTTGCTAGGACGTTCATCTTTGACTTGTTTGGCTTGCCGTTTGATCTATGGCCTTCTTCGTACATACTGCAGATTAAGGATTTGATCCAGGATAGTGCGGGAGAAGGTTTCATTATCCTTGCCACCGTTCGTCACAGAGTAGATCCTAGCAATGTTTTCCTCAAGGTATTGAGATATTGGCAAAACCTGTATATCTGCAAACAAGTCTGTTTCGTTTTCGTGCAGATTAAAGAGTTGTAGAGCTTTGCCGATATTTTCTAGAGACGTTGGAGCAAGCTAGAAACGTAAGCCTATTACCCGTAGAGCGCACCAATTGCAGAGACTCACCGCCGGTACACGGTCTAGGATATAAGACTCCGTAATGCGAGCTTTTAAGTCTTTCCAAGCAGCCTCGCAATCCTTTGGTTTGATGTCGAAAGCTTCAATGACGCCATCGAGATTTAGTAGTCTCTTTCTTTTTCTGGGCACCTTTGTGACAGATGGATGAGAGGCTTTTGGGGATCCATGGCTTGTGTTTGCGAAGAAGATGTAGACTTCTTGTGCATGAAAGTCTTGGAGGTTGTGTGTGGTAGTGGGGAGCACGAACGGGCATGCGAGAAGGAAGGTACCTAGCGCGTGAGCCATGCTTAGGTTTCGACAGTCACGAAATTGAGCAAGGGCATGTATCTTTCAAAGACAGCTTTCACTATTTTGTCAATCTTCTTTTCTACCCCAAAACTTCCCATTGCTTTCATCAGTTATCTACCGCCTGAGGCATCTTCCTCGGGTAGGTAATCCTTAAGCAACACATCCAACTCCTGGACCTTGTCTTTCAGGTCCTCCAAGATGAGCATAAAGTACGCGCCGATCGGCTTCATTGAGGCGTTCCAGCACGGATTGGTCAGACCTTTTGCGAATAGCCATTGCCAAGCCAGGGAGAAACTACCGGCGTCAGCTTACTTCCAGTGGAATTAATGATAATCAACGCCGGCTCTGTAGGACATAATTGAGAAGCGAATCCTACCGTTTGTAGCTCTTCGAGCGTTTTGGGGAGTTCTTTCGAGTTACGGTAGAAGCGGATGGCTTTTTCACCACACTGTCACTGGCATCCGACTAACTGCTCAATACTGGCCAAAATGCCTATAAGAGCTATAAATTCAGCGCCTGACATTTTGAAAAGCGGCAAGGGGCAGAAATTACTTTGCTCAACTTGGATCAACGATTCAAAGCGAATCGCGGCGGTATCATCTAGACCTAGGACGGCCGGCTTTTCATGACATCGTAGGTGATGGTGATAGTACCAGCGCGGGTAATCAGGCAGATCCGAGGCCAGAAGAACAATTGAGGCCCAAAAATGTTTGGACTGGTAAGATCGAACACAGACACAAAATACGGAAGTCTTGCCAATACTTCTCATATAGGCTAGCACAATGTAAAGGATTCTACAGGGTGCAGTGTCAAAACAAACCTAGCGTATACCGGATACTTTAGTTTTTCTTGCTAGAATGAAACTATTACATAAGCTATATAAGCGCCCCGCATGTCCCACGACCCGTTCCCAAAGCTACTCATAACTACGATGGATTCAGCCTTATCAACGACAATCCTAAACGGTAACTAATCATCGGCCTGTGATCTTCTCTCGATCCTCCCGGTGAAGCAATAACTTTATCCAGTAACTTGATATGGAAACCACTTCCAGTGCTATAAATATATCGTCTAAAGGTTCTATGCGTTTCGACAAGATGATTAACGTTCGATGCCGCGCGGAATAGATGACAGCACCCGTATATGATTATTAGACCTTAAGGAAAACTCTACTGACAATAGACTCTCGCCATGGACGCTGGAGCCTCGCGAAGTACTTCTCGTGTTCGTTTCAAGACGTCGTGTACTGAATGTCAGAGGAGGAGAAAGAAGGTTCGTCCATGGACGGATACTGTGATTTTAGCGAGTTATCGTTTTGTATACTTCCCAACGTATACTGACGCCAAAAATAGTGTAACAAAGGACGACCATGCAGCAATTGCGCTCGTCGGTATCCACCAGTAGATTGTATCTATGAAGCTCAGAAATAGTAGGGCCTCTTATTTTTGTACTTCTTTGACAAGACGATTTATGGCTCCCCTGACAGAGTTTTCCAGTCAAGCTTCTGGAAGAAGGGATACCGCATTTTCCCCCGCATCTGGCTGGACCACAGTGCCCAATCAAAGACCATTAGTCTCGAGGTCAGACGAGCAGCGAAACTCTCTTCCAGCATTATCATCCCTTAACCTACCGAGACTAGTTCCTCAGTCACCTTCAGTTGTAATCGCCAAGGATGGTCTGATTTGCCGGGCCTTGGCTCCAGCTCAACAGGAAGCGTATGTAATGACAACGGAAACCCCTGAGGATAATGGTTGGGAGAAGAAGACCACTTGCTTGTCGGAATTATCTCCCAAGCATACCGTAAATTTTGGAACATCTAAGTTACTCGCCGAGCTCTCCGTTGAACCGACACCCTCCAACGCGCAGCTTTTCCACATTTGTAAGATTTCTCATAATTCTACTGAGGATAGGATATGAAACTTCGGTAGACTGACTTGACTTACCAGATTTCAAGGGTATTCTTCCAGCCCTATGGTCAGCAGACGGCACTTCTCCGGCGCCTCCAATAATAAATGAGTATTGGATTCCATTCATGACCTCTTCTCCGATCATTGTGCATGCGAATTTGTTGAGAGCCGCGATTTGGCGGATTGCGAATCGATCGGCAGCATCAGCAATATGTGCCTATAATCTATCTCATCCAAATCAGCGGATGGAGACCAAGGAGTCTTTAGAGATACTGACGTTGAAGAGCAAGTCTATTTCATTGCTCAATGCACGTCTCAGATCTCCTGGCAGCAAGTCAGTGGACGACGAGGCTATAGCAAGTGTTATTTTCTTCTTCTATAATGAGGTAAGTTAAAGCACTATTATGACAAAACTAAAACTTCGTTGCTGACTTTTTCACTGGAAAAAGTGGTGTTGGGGTGTGAGAGAAAGCTTTGATGATCTAAATCCCCATGCGAAAGGCCTCCGCGAAATGCTAAGGATTCGGGGCGGGATTAAGAATATACATAGTCAAGGCGGCTTTTTAATTCGATTCATCATGCTGTAAGCCAATCCTCAACTATTTTCACACCATATAACACGGTTAACACTAAGATACAAGTATGGATTATCACTTGGCCATAATACTCGAACGCGAACTGTTTCTCTGTCCTCCTTCGGAGAACAACTTTGTGTTTATTTCTAATTACATTTCTCCAAAGGATGGACTAGACTCTCCTCTTTACAGGCCAAGTCGAAGTCTCAAAGGCGTGATCATAAATTGGAGATTAGACAATACCACAGCCCAGATTCTTGAAGACATGACCTTCGTCACTGCCCACATTCACTCATATATGTGTGGTAGCGTACCAGATTTCGAACGCCGTCAATGGCTGCTCAAACTGAGCGACATAGAGAACGGCCTCCTATCTTTGCCCTCTCTATCCCCCATCAAAAGCCCTTTCGCGGAACCCTTTATATACGAATGCTGCCGACTGACTGCTATCGTCTACTGCGAAGCTATCATTAACTACATTCCATTCTCTGTGGCATGGACTTCCGATGACTTAGACAGGATTCACTCAACCATGAGTCTTGTTCCCGTCACAAGATGGACGCAGATCCCTGGGGTATGGCTTTGGATGCTCTGTGTTGTCAACCCAGCTGCCAGATACCGATTTGAAGGTTTAAGGCTGCGAATGTTCTTGAAAAACTGTACAAGCGCCTTAGGCCTAACCGATTGGCAGATCTTGGTCAATTGCATCGAGAGCTTTCTCAGTGTCCAGCTCTGGATACGGGAGCGGGGCAGGAGGCCTACTGCAGTTGTAAAGGTCGTGTGATACGTCTCAATCGCTCGAAAATTGGAGATTGTACAAGAACGTATTATCCTTAACAGATCAGCCCTTCAAATAGGCCAAGGGATCGGTCATAACTATTGCTAGCTTCGAAGATGCTCCGACGATAAAAGGAGTCTAGGAGGATCTCAATCGGGGCTATTGCCTTTTCCACTAGAAGCATAGCGCCGTCATCCAAGCAGCCTACAACGAACGCACCAATCGAAAGCCCTCCCGAAACATCCCTCATAACTATTACATACACCGTATAGCCCACACAACACAACGTACGAGCCAGTACGACGAAGCCCAAACGATGGTAATATATGCACATTCGAAGCGCATTGCTAGCAAGATTATAGGCTATTTAGGCGGTAGCAGTTAAGGTAGCTAGCATCTTTTCATGCGGCTTATATACTCTATAGTTTTATGACTTTTAACTGCATTCTTTGCACTTACACAATTAGTTTTTAAATATTAATAATTGATAATTAAACTAAATAAGGCTTAATTTAAGACTATTTAGACATAAAAAAGTTATATTAATGCGATAATAATTAAGATATGATTAAGTGTTGTGTATAGCGTTATGTATGGTGGCAGAATCACTACATTTTAGAAAGCGGCACACCAAGTGTCCTTGTAACAAGAGGCTGATCATTGGTGCCTCTAAAAACCGCCCGTCCCTGGCTACGATCTCAGTTTAGCTGAATCGCCGATCATCCTACCGTTTCTCGATCGTCAGTGAGGCTCTCGATTGCTTGAGAAGGATCAGAGGCGCGATTGCTGCGGGTCGTATGGCCTCGGATGCCCCTCCCCTGGTGACGAACACAAAGCCCCATCGACTTTTAGGTCCAGCCACCTTGTCATTTCTGGCCGTAAACGAACAATAATTTCCTATTACGTTCCTCCTCCCTCGACGCCTCCTTAAATCCCAACCCAGAAGACCTCTACTCTTCCTGCTACTTTGCATGTTACGACGTTTCTGAGGACCTAAGGTGTACTTTTATCACTCAATCAACTCATCCGTTAATGCTTTAGATTCTGTGCTAAATTCCCCCTTAAGCATAGGCATCTTTCGAAAATCTCCTTGGTTTTCTCCAATAATGGCTCGACAATCTTGGCCTCGTAGTCCTCTGACACAAAGCCTCATCGTCGCCATCACTCTTCTACAGCAGATACATGCGCAGGGCTACGCCGAGGAATGTTTCCCAGACTATGGATCATGCTCGCAGCAGGTGATAGTCCCGCTATACATAGCTGCAGGATGTGCATGTCCAGGCCCTAGCGGCTGTGCCTGCCTCAATGACACCTACCTCTTCAACGTGATGATGGATGTGGGAGCATGCTGCAGCCTTGTGGAAGTAAACAACACGGCCCAAACAAGCGCCGACAACTGCAACACCGATGGAACACCAATGCTTGTGAGCGTTGCTGAGTTAATCGATACCGGGAAAGCTGGAGCGTCAAGTTCTTGTCCAATTGCAGCTTTGGCAACTCTAGAGTCTTCTTCTGCATCAACACAGTCTTCTTCTACATCAACACAGTCTTCTTCTACATCAACACAGTTCCCATCATCAACTACCACAACACCCACGCAATCAAAAGGAAGCAATCAAGGTTCATCCGAAACAAGTACCTGTGAGTATTCTTTCCGTCATCAACAAACAAACGAGGTGACTAAGAAAGCTCTTAAACAGCAAGCACCACAACTTCAACCTCGTCGAGCATCACGCCTACCGCAAGTCCCTCTTTCTCCGGTCTTACCGAAGGTGAAAAGATCGGGGTAGGCATAGCTGTTCCGATCGTGTTTCTAGCCCTTGTCGGTGTATGCCTCGGCATATGGTGGTGCTGCTTCCGCCGTCGCAAAAGTCTAGATCCTACTCTAGGGCCAGCTCCACCTCCCACTTGTCAATCCGTTTCTACAGATAAAGAGGTGTCCAAAGTAGGCGGGACAGTCGCGGCTGCCCACGTTAGCGAGATTTATACTCCCACGGTAGCTGGCTCATTCTCACAAACCGCTACAGATCCACACCAAGATCGCAATAGCTCGTATTATTACATGGGCCAATCCCCGTCCTTACTTGATAGCGTCCCTGTCGCACGCCCGTATCAAGATGGTGTAGAACTGGATGCTGGTACTTATCATAGAAGTCCTCATCAATTCTACTCAGGGCATCCTGAGCCTGGACCGAGACCACCTCAAGAACCAAATTACGGAGCCCCCGAAGGAGTTTATGAGTTGGGACATGCGCCCGTTTGATTGGAGGTTTTCGGAACGAGTATTTTCCGGGCTTATTGGATGTAATATTCGGAGATTGCGGCAAAGAGTCATGCGACTACATACGTGGGTTGCAAATCCCAAATCCAGACCCACGAGTACCTAGTTTGCAGCTTGGAGATGAATGCTACAGAGTGAGAGTCACCGACCCAAAGCGCTGTAATTCTCAAGCTAATGCCAAAGCTTCGTAAAAAGTCCTCTGGATCCCAGTAGTTTTGCACAGTGCGGCAACTTGAGAGGTTCCGCCCAACTTCATCTGATGTTGGACCCCAGTTCGTACTTAAGCTTTCTAACGGATTGAGGTTCTCGAATAATAGAGCGAAACTCCACCACAATGAGAAGTCTTTCAGGGATCCATGTAGGTCTGGGACCTATCATGATCCTAGGAACCTGAAGGGGCCAGACCTTACGAAGCCAGCCGATATTTTCACAATTCCTAGCTCCGGGTAAAGCTGCTTTGAAAGCAGTGACATCATCTACTGGTTCTTGCGTTTCCCGAAAAGCTGTCTTAATTTCCATGAGGTTTTCGATTTCTGGTCCCTTTTTGAACCTAAGATCGAATGGCCAACAGCATTTTGGCTGCTGTACTACACGAGCGAGCCGTTCCTGGGTGCCATATTGCTGGTTTAGGCTTAATGCTTGGAGGTGTTAAAAATTACTCCGAGAATCCAAAATAGATAAAGTGGCGAGAATGTTCGAAGATATGACTCGTAGGTAGTGATACGAGAGGCTTATAGACAAGGCTTGCTATTTCCTATATAGTTTCGGAAAGTGGCCCAGAGTCGCCCGACGGGTTGCGAACTAGGTCACAGGACTTGGAAACATGCAGTCATCCTTCAGTAATATTTTTTGGCAGCTGTGAATGACATTTCCCCACGAAACGGTGGCTAGGCACCCATATACAGCTGCTCTCAGCTATCGGACTATGTCAGCTGATCCTGATCTTGCGAGTTCTCTACAAATCTACAGCCTAGCTGGTAACACGAACGAAGATTATACAACAAACGTAGGTAATCAAAGAATATGTTATCTAAAAGAAAAGTAAACCCAAAAATATTGGAGTATTTTGGTTTTCGGAGCTCAGCTACAATAGTGGCCTACCCTCCCAAAGTGCCCAATGCAGAATGCGCGCCACCCAACAGCCTGATATCCTGTCAGCCGGGCTGTATGAGATTTAAAGCTCGAGCATCTCACTTGTTCGACGACTTCGCGAGAACTATAGATTGCTGTAAAGTAATCAGACTATAATAATAAGAGTAGGATCCGTGAATCCTTCATCTCCAAAGTTTGATGGTTCCATAACCATGATCATCTTTTTCGCTGAACAAATGAGCAGATGATCATCATCCCATGCCAATCTATGGAACTTATTCGTTCCAATTGTAAATTCGTCGAATGATCGCCCAGACTCGAAGATGACTCTTAAGGTGAATGCGGTACACAATCCACCCATACTTCGGTAAGTGTTCTCCATTGTTTTGGGATCATTTGGGATATTCTTTATGCCCATTTGGCGCAATTTTCTTCCTGGTCTGTCTGACATGGTTCGATGAAGGAGGCTCGCGATATCGCATTCGTTAACCGCAAAAATTTCTTTGAGCATTTTCATGTTGGTATAAGCGGTGGTCAGCCATACCTTACGGTAGGCGTCTGTTATTGCCGGTAAATTCTTCTTAGGCGCAGAATCCATATCGCTGATGGTTGATGGTTCGATAATTGTTGTTTAGTTCATGCACTGACATTTCATATTTTGCCAAGAAATCTCCTATCTAGGAAACAACGACACTCCTCTCCCAATTCCCCTTCATATATCTAGAACACAAAATCTGCGACCTAAATTATAAGTTTCTTTATTTCCCCAAGTGATCCAGGAGGACACCAAAAACTGCACACAACATAAACTTTACTTTTGATCGTACGAGCCAATGGCTCCTGACAGCGATCCTGCTCGCAGCCAACGCAGAACCAGCGGCGGCGGTGGTAGCAGCGACTGCGACGACGCGATGGCGGACGCGTCAAGCACTCGAATATCCACCCCCGACCGAGACACAGAGTGTACAATAGTCGAATTATTCGAATCGTACGAAATAGTCGATGCCTACCTAAAAGAGAAGGGAGCGCCAGAGCACGTACAAGCAGAGTTGGACGCAATGGTTGAGGCGGTTCGATGTGTCATAATGACACCACCGACATCCTCCCGTACAGAGGAAGCGATTAAAACACTACAAAAAACAGTCCAGAAGCTTGCAGACCGCATTGAGGCTTCTGACAAAAGCCCAGACAGGCCTCGGGCTTCATACGCAGCTGTAGCAGGCGCATGTCAACTGCCGAGGAAAGCACCAGTCCGGGCTAGGGAGTGCCCAGAGCGGAAGAAGCAAATTACAGCTGCTCAAGAAGCATACAATACACGACTAGTACGGTACCAGGTTGGGGCAGAACTGCCCGTACAGACGAGACGGACCTTTGTATTCGATTCAGCGCCAGCTCCAGCACCAGCACCGACACCGGCACCAACAGTAGAGGAGGAAAGAGACAGCCAGTGGACCTAAGTAGGTTCTCATCGTGCGACAAGCCCACCAGTCGGTCCGCCAGAGAAGCGCAGGAGGGGCTCTGGGCGGCCACTAGGGTCTACAAAAAGCCTCAAAAGGCACTAAGGACATTAGGGATGTGTCCAACAAGCTGTACGGGTAAAGCTCTCTCTGATTTTAAGGGAAGGTGGCGCAGAGTCACCTTTTAGAATGTATAGGCTGCGAGGGAAAGCAGGATCGTACAAACAGTAGCGGAGGTTTTTATCCTGCTACAATAGTAGTAAGGTTTCCTTGTACCGAATAGCTTGATTTCCCGCATAGTCTTTGGCTCAAACGGTGTTAGAATAATAATAATGATAATAATATTTCCCTAAGTGGAACAAGGAAATAAATTTGCGGGCTCTAAAAGGGTAAGTGAGTATTAAGGAGAACGGAGTAGGGATAATGGTCAGATAGCAAGTAAAATAAGAAGTTATTTTTTGTTGAGAGATCGGAGTTCTTTGATGGTCTAACGGTCATGATCTCCGCTTGTCATCACTGACAAGAAGGGCATCTACATGGCGTAAATCATAAGGGAGGGAAGGTCATATAAGGCGTCAACTGACCTTTGGACATTCGGAACAAGAGAGTTCTCTATAGTGTTCAATGTGGATGTTTGATCTCTATTCTTTAGATGCTAGCACGTCTAACTCACTGTGTCTAGGCATTTTGTAGGTGCCTGATTTTGCAATGCGTTACACACTTGCTCAATTGGGTCGTTGGCCTCGGATTTAACGTACACGTGGTAGGTAGATGCCTAAAGGTGCGTATTATAGTGGGGCTTGGAATCATTAATTATGAGAGCAACTCCCCATGCTATCAGTCTTCGGTGGCTACTTCTCAAGCTGCTCCGTCTTCCAGTTCTTCAGATCGAAACTTCCTTCCCTCAAGAGCTCCTTTCCCGCATTCCAAACGAAAGTCTTTCCAGCCGCCTCTCTTCCATCGGCCAATTTGATCATGCATCCCTGGACCCTGTAGAACTCTGTCTCGTAGCGCGTCAGGTATTCAACATGTTCGTTCTTCTGAACCTCGTAGGCCATTCCATGGGTAATATTGTTAACTTTGAAGATTAAGGCAGGATATTGGCCCCAGAGCATCGTATCCCACCCTACAATGCTAGCGGATTGAAGGACAGGAGTTTCTTGGAGCTGAAGTACCTTTCGAAGTTGCGAAGCATCCATGAGGGAGCCGTAGAAGAAGAAGTACTGTGGGCGGAAGCCAAGGAAATTGTCGCGATCCGGAGGTGGTTCAAACGCACGTCCGCTTAGGAATTTGCGGTTGATCAGTGATAGATTTTGATCTCCGTCGTTTGGGTTAGCCTCCTCTGTGGACGGTCTCTTCTCCATGGGAGATGGCTTTTTATTTTCATTATTGTTTGGCTCCATGATGAAGCGCTGAGGACAACTCAGAGTAGACTAGGACCGAGAAATTTGTAAGGGGAGGGTTCTTCGATCCCGTCAAGAAAAATAACATGTATAATAGTGGTCTGAGAGTGAAAGGATTTTGAGTGGCTTGGTGATAAAAGAAAGGGAAAGTAAGCTCGTTATTCGCCTAAGGTTACTGTGGATACATACGGTGGGCGATAACGAGCTTACCGACACTTCAATTTTTCGCGAAACCAGAAATCAAAAATCAGAACACCAAAAGAGAATTTTGACCCCACCGACTGCCCAGACTTTACAGACTTTATTAATTTGTGTATTTGGCAGGTGCTTTAGTTGTACGACTAGAGCGAGTAGTTATAGTCTTTTCCTCTTTTAGAAGAGGCGGTGGGTCATCTTGAACTGCTATACTACAATAACTAGCATAATCCTTCCTCTTGCAATTACTACATGCATTACTTAATTTGTTAGATCGTACGATAAGTTATAAGTTTATTTACTTACTGCTAATACTATATCCATTAAGCACTATGCAATCCTTATAAACCCCCTTGCCTTCTAAACATTTCTTACATTGAATTAATAGTGTGCTACTGTCATACAATCTAATTAGTATAGTATTTCTTAAGGATTTTGATTGTTACTTACCAACTTTGTATTAAGAGACTTTCTACTTATTAAAGGTCTAATTTGCTAGTAATTGGATTGTACGAGATAGTTTGATTGTCTTATAATTAAACGTCTTTGCTAGGCATCTGCAGAATATTATAATAACTAAAGTGAGTTGCAAAT
>Ga0335072_10011897_pt1 | contig 12438 bp, 10 predicted proteins | sample Lox_Sample_21_FD_206725 | JGI IMG/M metagenome (GOLD analysis project Ga0335072, IMG submission 206725) | Soil microbial communities from Loxahatchee National Wildlife Refuge, Florida, United States - Lox_Sample_2.1 | ecosystem: Environmental > Terrestrial > Soil > Wetlands | place: USA...
TGGACTCGAAGGCTTCCTTCATGAGCAGGCGCTTCCGGTCGCCCTCGGTTTTGGCTATCAGGGGCAACATGATCTCTTTGTCTGAGGGCAGGATCCGGTCGATTCCCAGTAGTTCCATTGCCATCGCTACGTCGTTCATCTCGGAGATCGAAGGCGGCTTCTCGAGTGTGTAAGCCCGCAGGCTCCTGGCCAGTCCGGCGATGAACCGGTGCGTCGCCGCGCCCACGCGGGGCGTACGCCTTGCCACGATCGCGGATTCCCGTTCTGCGTTGGGATGCTCAACAACCAGATAAAAGCAGCGCCGGCGCAGCGGATCACCGAGCCTGCGTTCCTGATTCGAGGTGAGAAACACCAGAGGAATGGAGGTCGCGCGCACGGTACCCATCCTCGGGATCGACAAAGACCACACTGAAAGGAGTTCAAGCAGCATGGCCTCGAAGGCATAGTCGACCTTATCGATTTCGTCGATGAGCAGAACACAGGGTTCTTCCTGCTCGATTGCTTCGAGCAGCGGACCAGCCATGAAGTAGGCCCGGCTCGTAATTTCCCGCTTGATCTGCGCCCAGTCCGGTGGCTCGGCGCTCTTGCTCATCAGCAGGACATAAAGCTCCTGTAGACTCCGATCGTACTGCCCGATGGCCTTTTCTTCGTCAATTCCCTGGTAGCACTGCAGGCGCAGCAGAGGTACAGCACCTGCGCGTGCAACCGACTGAGCTAATTCCGTTTTGCCAGATCCGGCAGGACCCTCCAACAAGACAGGGCGACAGATCTGGCCCGCCAGATGAACCGCGGTCGCTGTCCTGATGTCGGTGAAATAGCCTACGCTCTCCAGCGCGATGAGGGTCTCTGACGGTGACGCAAACATCCGTTCCTGTCTCCCGAGGAAGTGTCTTTCGCAGGGAGAGCGTAGGAGAGGTTCGGATTTCGGTCAAACCGACGAAGAGGGCAAGGCGAGCTCAGCGCACTGGGTAAACGTGATTGTCCGGTCCCATCCATCCCTTTTCTGTCCACTGGAATGGGTAGTTGCCCGTGAAAGTCTCAATCGTGCCCGGTGCCCTGTTCCCTAATTGCACGAGATCTTTCACAGAAGCTTGATAGTAAAGGATATAGGTTTCTGTACCGTTGACCTTTTCCATCTGCCCGTTCGTTTTCTTGAGACTTACCAAGTCCTGCAAATGTGGGCCCCGAGAGATGTTCTTCCAGACCGCTATTGCATCTTGTTCGGTTGGTGGCGGTGGGGTCCGCCTGCAGCCCGTCAACTGACCTGCGGCGATGCCAATTGCCGCGAGTATTGCCAAGAAGGGGATGAGTCTCTTCATTGCGGGGGAGGTCCTTTGCGAGATTTCATTCTTTCGAGCAGGGGCTTCATCTGTTCGAGCGTGCTTTCGAAAGCGTCCCGCGCCTCGGCCATCCCTCGTTCCGGTCCGTAGCGGATGACCAGGTGCACGATCAGAGTGCGAGCCAAAGCAAGATCCGTCAACAGCGGCAGGAAGGGTTCAGGCGCCGACTTCTCCAGTTCCTGAACGAAGGCAAGAATCTTCTCTGTATATTCGTCGCTGCGCGCCTTACCCAGTTCGGTGATCCATTCGGATTCCATGTCGAACTCGTTGCTCATCACCGCAGCTCCGCAGCGCGTTTATTGATCCCCTTGTACCACCGTTCCCCGCCTACTCAACAGCGGAACTCACACGCGCTGCTTCGCGAGCCTAAGGTCTGCGCCACACGTTGTGTCTCTGTGACTAATCCGCCGACTCAACCAATCGTGGAGTTGACCTTGCCGGGAGGCAATTGCTTCCGCTGACAAACCGGAGGGAAGGGCACCAGTCGGCGTCCATTTGACGGAAAACCGAATTCGACCCAAGATTTCCACACTTCGCCGGGTTCGCCAGCCCGGACAACGCAGCCTGGGAGGAATTTGACGTTATGGGATCAGTGGTCGCCATAAGGGAAATTGAGCAGGTCGATTCTCTTCTGACCGCCGAAGAGGTCGCCCTAAAGCTAAAGGTCAGCAAGGATTGGGTATGGGATCACTCCTCGCGGAGATTGCCTTACCTGCCGGTCATCCGCATGAGCGATGGCGCCCTGCGGTACCGGGCGAGCGGGATCGAAGAGTTCCTGAAGGAGCGGGAACGGGCCTCCTGTCTGCGGCGGAAACGCCGGTAAAATGGGGGTGGCCACTTGTTCCCTCCACACAGAAATTGAGGAACAAATGGGAATCTCGTACCAGAAAGGATGGGTCCGGCCACGAGGGAAGAAATGGCATGGCTGTTTCCGCCGCACCGAGCTTGACCCTGAAACCAATACACCCAAACTCGTCACCCACTCGTTCGTTCTGGGCTTCAGATCTGAATTATCGAAGTCGCAGGCGCGAGAGAAGCTGGAGGACGAGATTGCCAAACTGGGCGGACGATCGACGGGGCCTCCATCCGTTGTCAACGGCGCGGTCACCTTCGAATGGTTCGTCAAAAACCGCTACCTGCCGCTCAAAGAGGGGGACTGGAGAGAAGAGACCGCCAAGATCAAGAAGTATCTGATCCAGGCAGATCTCGTCGATGTATTCGGGGATTATCGCCTTGAAAACTTCAACAAAGTAATCCTGCAGACCCGTCTCAACAGGCTGGCCAAAATCCATTCCCGAGACCGAGTGCTCCAGATCCGTTCCTATATGCGTGCCATCTTTGCGGAAGCCGTCGACCAGGACTTTATTCCGAAAGATCCCGCGCGCAAGGTCAGGCCTCCCGCAAACCTGCGCGAGGTCGATAAGACGACGTTGAGCTGGGATCAGCTTCGCGCCGCTCTCGAAAAGCTCGGAGACATCAGTCTTCGGGACTGGATCCTGATGAAACTCGACATGTCGAATGCTCTGCGGCCCAGCGAACTCTTCCCACTGCGGTGGCGCTGCTTCCTTGAGGACAACCGTGTCCTGGATATTCAGGAGACGGTTTACAAAGGGAAACTCCGCCCCTTCGGAAAGACCAAATCCAGTCTTACCAAGGTTCCGATCGCCGATGTTTTGGCGAACGAAATCGCGGAGTACCGGGAGGAGTGCAGGAAGCAGGGGAAAGACACCTCCCCGGACGGTTTTATGTTTCCGGGGCGCTTCGGCGGACCGATGGACTCGACCAACTTTCGCCATCGTGTCCTGCACAAGCTGGCACGGGAACTGGAACTGCCGAAGCTGACGTTCCAGGTCATCCGCCGCACCATCGCCACTCTGGGAAAGACCAAGGGGCACCCCAAGGACATCCAGGGCCTGATGCGGCATAGCCGGCTCGCAACGACCATGGAGGTTTACATGCAGTCATTGCAGCGGGAGGTCCGCACGGCGATCAACTCGATTCACGACGAGCTAGTGGCCACGGCACGGAAGGACCTGATCCCCAGACGCCGGAAGCAAGGGCTCCAGGGGGTCAGAACCGCGTCACAGGCGAAAGGGCATCCGGGCAGAAACGCTCTGTCGTCGCCGAGAAGAAGCAGCACACTACGGAAGGAGGAGAGAAGAAGACCGTAGTGCCGTCACGCGGAAAGATTTTGCTATTTGCGGGCAAAATGCGGGCAAACGGTTTGGGAGGGGTTCCGCTAAGTTCTTGAAAGGATTTGGTGGACCTGGTCGGGATCGAACCGACGACCTCTTCCATGCCATGGAGAATCAACAACTTACGGCACAGACGGCAAAGAACTTATGAGCCGGTATAGCCGTCTAAACCGGCACAGTCGGCGCTAATTGGCACCAAATTGACACCAAAAACCTTCAACCAGATTGGGCTTGGTTGGGCGGGCTGAAACGTGGCGGGATCAGCCCCACCCCTTGTACCTGTTACTGTGAATCGCAGTCGCAGCCATTTCAGGAAGTGTCCGGCCCTGATCGGAGTGATAATCATCCTTTTTGTGGTTGATTATCATCCACAGGATGGCTGATTATGGACATATGATCCAACGTCATCTTGCCGACCCCCTGCGAGATGCGCTTGCCGATACGCCTGCCGTGCTGATCAACGGTGCACGCCAGACGGGGAAGAGCACTCTGGTCCAATCAACCGACCTAGTCTCGCAAAATCGACAATATCTTACCTTCGATGATCCCGGCATCCTTGCCGCCGCCAGACGCGATCCCAACGGCTTCATCGCCGGCCTGAACCTGCCGGTCACACTCGACGAGGTTCAACACGTTCCGGAGTTGTTCCCCGTGATCAAAGCCGCCATCGACCGGAATCGTCGGCCTGGACAGTTTCTGCTTACAGGATCTGCAAACGTCATGCTGCTGCCGAAGCTCTCCGACTCGTTGGCTGGGCGCATGGAGGTTCTTACCCTCTGGCCATTTTCCCAAGGAGAGTTACGCGGGGTGAGAGAGAATTTCGTCGAGCATCTATTTTCAACGGGTCACGCAAATCGGTCCGGCAGAAGATCCTCTGTGTCTTGGGAAGAACTGCTGGAGATCATTGTCGCAGGCGGGTATCCGCCTGCCGTCGCCCGCCACACCCCAGCGCGCCGCGACGCCTGGTTCCAGTCCTACGTCTTGACAATGCTTCAGTGCGATATTCGCGACCTGGCCAGCATCGCCGATTTCACCGCGATTCCACGTCTCCTCTCGGTGGTTGCTGCCCGCGCAGGTAGCTTGCTCAATTTTGCCGATCTGTCCCGTACCATGGCGCTGCCCCAGACGACACTGAAGCGCTATTTTGCTTTGCTCGAGAACACATTTCTGGTGCAACTTCTTCGCCCTTGGGCACGGAATTTGGGCAAGCGCGTGATTCAAACCCCGAAGGTCTACCTCAATGACAGCGGCCTGCTTGCACACACTCTCGGTGCCTCTGCCGACCGCGTCAAAACGGAGGGGAACTTGTCCGGCCCCATACTCGAAAACTTCGTCCTGATGGAGTTGCGCAAGCAGTGCAGTTGGAGCGCGATCAGACCGGGTCTATTTTACTGGCGGACAGTCTCCGGCCAGGAAGTCGACTTTGTGCTGGAGGATCACGCCGGCAAAGTGGTCGGAATTGAAGTGAAAGGGGCAGCAACGCTGGGAAGCAACGATGTACGTGGGCTAAAGGCATTGGCAGACGCGGTTGGAAAAAGCTGGATCCGCGGCGTAGTGCTCTATTCCGGGACCGAGGTCATTCCCTTTGCTGCTAATCTTCACGGAGTGCCTTTAAATAGCCTATGGTCTGAATAGCGGAGAAAATACGAGCTGCGTCCAGATCACTTGCACTTGCCCTGTTTCGATGTCAGCAAACCATCGTAACTTAACCGTTCACACCGCACGAACGCGGCGCGCGGGTTTGCGCGGCGTGGATTCGGCCGCCCTTGTCTTCGCAGACTTTATCGCAGGAGCCGGGGAATTTTCGTTTCTGTCTCGCGCCAACATTTTTTCGCGTAGATTCTGCCAGCGTTTTCGCTGTGCCTCTGCGATGTGTTTCCTCGCTGCCGCTGTAAGTGTCCTACGCCGCGATCCGGCAGGCTTGCCGCTGGCCGCTGGCGCTCCTTCGGGCGCGCTCCCTGCATCAGCGCGAACTGTTTTCGTCTTTTCGGGAGCGGCGGTCATCTTGCTGCGCGGTGATTTGGACGACTTCCGCGGCTGGGCATCACCCGTTTCGCCTTCGTTCTCCAGTTCGATGCCGAAGACGTCGGCCAATTGATCCTTGGCGATCGTCTTCCCGCCAGCGCCTTTCAGCTTTGGCGCAGGCTGGCCGGCTTGTGCGATCAGTTCAAGATGATCCACCTGCCTCAGCTTGAAGAGAAGCTGGGGTTCGCGATCGAGACGGTTGCCAACGCCGTACAGCGTGGCAGCGACGTGCTTACACATTCCCGCCCAGTCGGGGCAGGAGCAGGACATCTCGATCTCCGCGGGCTCCGGGAACAGGCCGCAGTCACGGCTGGTCACGACGGACATTACACTTTTCGAGAGCCGGCCCTGCAAGAGTTCCACCACTGTGCCGATCCCGGCGCCGCACTGTTGTTTGAGCTTCTTCCAGCGCGGCGCGGCAAGCGGCCGAATCTGGATGACGATGCGGTAGAGGCTCGAGCCGCTGACCATGGACGTGATCTTGCCCATCTCGATCTGGAGATCGACCACCGAACCGTTGCGCACGTAGGTGCGGCCGCGCGGCAGGCGATTCTCAAAATCGTTGTACGACTCCAGGTTGTCGCACCAGGCTTTGCCCCAGAACGTGGAAGCGATGGCGCGGCTCGCGATCTCGACCGGCGATACCTGCGTGCCTTTTGCAGCCAGCCGCCTAACCTCGCGCAAGGCATTGGCCCGCCGCTGCGCCACAGGAACATACGGCGCATAAAATCCCCAACCCATGATGCCCTCACTATATCGACTGATAAACGAAACAGGTATCTAGCGCGTGAGGAAAACGTGGCTGAAATTCGACTTGCATTCCGCTGGAGCGAGAGCCATCTTGTAGGTATGGCCATCGATCTCATTCAAATCCGTACGCTTGCAGAGCGAAAGGAAGAGGAAAACTGGAGATTCCGCCAGTTCGTGAAATTCGGGTGCAAGCTCAAAGAGGAAGAGATGGACCGGCAGGTATGGGAAACCACGAAGCGCATTTGGGCCGGCATCGATTGCACAGCCTGCGCTAATTGCTGCCGCGAGGTCCGGCCGACGTTCAGCGAAGAAGAAGTGAGCCGTCTCGCTGCGCGGCTTGGAATGACGCCTCTGCAGTTTATTGATACTTATCTGGAGCCGAACGGAGACGACGATAATCCTTGGCAAACAAAGACCAACCCGTGTCCGTTCCTAAAGGACAACCGGTGCAGCGTGTATGAGGACCGTCCCGCTGACTGCAAAGGCTATCCGTATCTTTACGCACCCGAATTCTCGTCGCGCATGATGGGCATGATCAGCCGGACATTCACATGCCCTATCGTCTATGAGGTGATCGAAGAGCTTAAGCGGTTATTGGGCTTTGCGCGACAAAAGCCGCGCTGAAGGAGATTATTTTTCCGTCGCCTTGCCGATATCCAGCGCCACAAAGCGCAGTAATTCGGCATTGCTCATTTCCGTCAGCAGCGCCTCTGGGCCGCCATCCAGCAGATCGCGCGCCAGACTCGTCTTCTGTGCAATCAACGCGTCGATCTTCTCTTCGAACGTGCCGCGGCAGATGAATTTGTGAACCAGCACGTTGCGCGTCTGGCCAATGCGGAAGGCACGGTCGGTGGCCTGGTTCTCGACGGCGGGGTTCCACCAGCGATCGAAGTGAATGACGTGCGACGCCGCGGTCAGATTCAGCCCTGTGCCACCCGCCTTGAGTGAAAGGACAAAAAACGGCGGCCCGTCAGCCCGCTGAAAAGCCTCCACCAGTTCCCGCCGTTTGCCAATCGCAGTTTCGCCGTGCAGGACCAGCCCCGGCCGCCCGAAGACGCGGGCAAGAAAATCTGCCAGCGGCGCCGTAATCTCGCGAAATTGCGTGAAGACCAGCGTCTTCTCCTGCCGCTCCGCCAGCTCTTCGCAAATCTCCCTGAGACGCGCGAACTTTCCACTATCGTCCGCCTCATAACCGTTGTCGCCGGTCCACTGCGAAGGGTGGTTGCAAATCTGCTTCAGCCGCATCAACGACGCCAGCACGATGCCACGGCGCTTGATTCCGTCGGCATGATCAACCGCCGCTGCCAGCTCCTCCACCGCCTGCTCGTAAAGCACCGCCTGCCGCCGGCTCAATCCACAGTAGGCGTTCACCTCGGATTTCTCCGGCAGATCGGCGATCACGCGCTTGTCGGTCTTGAGGCGGCGCAGAATATAAGGCCGCACCAGCGTGCGCAGCGGACCATACGGATTCGATCCGCCCGCCGTAACACCTTCCGCCATCTGCTTTGCCAGGCGGCCAAATGCCTTGGCACCTCCCAGCAGGCCGGGATTGAGAAAGTCGAAAAGCGCCCACAGGTCGGAGAGACGATTCTCCACCGGCGTGCCCGTTAGCGCAATGCGGCCTTCCGCGCGGAGTTCCTTCACCGCCCGGCTCTGCCGTGTGCCCGAGTTGCGGATCGCCTGAGCTTCGTCGAGAACCACCAGCCGCCAGTCGCGCCCGCGCAGCCACTCCAGTCGAGTCAGCATCGTGTAGGTGGTGATCACCAGGTCGCAATCGTTCACCGCATCGCTGGCCTCGGTGATACCATCCGACGGATGCGCGATGAGGACCCGCAACGACGGCGAAAAGCGTTCAAGCTCCGCTTTCCAGTTCGCGATGAGCGAGGCTGGAACCACTAGCAGGCTGGCTTTGCTCTCGGCTTCCGCTTCCTTCTTCAGATGCAACAACAGCGCGATCACCTGTACGGTCTTGCCCAGCCCCATATCGTCGGCGAGGCACGCGCCCAGGCCCAGCCGGGTAAGAAACCTGAGCCAATGGGCTCCGGCCTTCTGGTAGGGGCGGAGATCGCCGCAAAGACCAGCCGGGACGGCGTCGCGTTCACCGGTCGGCTCGCGCAACTCGCCGAGCAACTGCTCCAGATCGTTACCGGCGGAGATGCCTGCCCACTCGCGCGCTACTTCTTCCTGTTCGTGCGCCGCATCCTGTCCCAGTTGGACGCCGGCAAGCAGGCGCATCCCTTCAAAAAACGTGAGACCACCGTCCCGCGTCTCGCGCTCTACCTTCTTCCACTGTTTCAGCGCCTCGGCCAGCTTTTCCCGGTCCACCTCTACCCATTTGCCGCGCAAGAGAACCAGCCCGCTCTCCGAGCCGAGGAGCTTCTCGAGTTCCTGCGCATCAAGCGCGTCGCCATCCAGCACCGCCCCCACCGAGAAATCGAGCAGCGCATCCACGCCAAGCTTCCCCTTCAACTGCTGGCCGATCTTCACGTTCACGACCGGCCGTGGAGGATGCGCGGCCTTCCACCAATCGGGCACGCGAACAATGAGTCCGCTCGACTCGAGCGCCGGTATGGATTGCAGGAATTGATAGGCCTCCCTGGGCGTCCAGGCCAAAGGCTGGTAAATCCCGCCGGAGTCAGCCAGCTCTTTCACCCAGGCAACGGATTCTGCGGCCTGCTGGATGGGCTGCAGTAAAGCTAGCAGCGCCGCACGGTTCCTCGCGCCGGCATACTCCTGGAGCGCGCGGCTCAGCGGCAGGTGTTGCGCCTTGCCCTGTGCAGAGAGCCGCGTGGCATAGGTGGCAAGAAAAGCAAAAGGCGACTCGAGATCCCGCTTGTTCTCGGCCAGGTGAAAGGTCACGCGGCCTACTGTCCGCCAAGCGGGATTGAGCTGGTGCAGATAGTCCCGGGCGCTCAATCCAGACACACGAGCCTCCTGGTGTACCAGGCTGTCGAGCTCCTGCCACCAAGGGACAAGGCAATCCGGGCTTAGGTATTCCAACCCGCGCATGGGTGGGGCCTCGAGCATCGCGGCCGCAAACTCCGCCGTGTCAGGCGTAGGCAAAGCAGGCAATTCTGACCCGCCGGAAATCTCCGGGGCATGGCAGAGGGCCGTCAGATAGCGGCAGGCGAAGTCACGCGCCCAAGCGAACTCCGGCGGTAAGGGAGAAGCAAGCTCGCGCGCTCCCATCTGCAACAGTCCTTGGGCCTGCGACTCCGAGAATGCCCGCCGGACTCGTTCGCACCAGGAACCGTCCGCCAGCGTCGGCTCGGAAGTTGCATCGAGAACCAGCAACCGGCCATGCGGGGAAATGGAAAGGGCTATACTCATGCGATTTCTGCTGCTCTGAATTCAATCTAGCCGATGATGGCAACGCGGGGCGGCCGGAGCCGTTCTCCATCGCCCCGTCATCCGATTCACAGCCGTGCAACGAGGAGGTACCGGTCTTCGATCTCTATCGCCATTAGGCTTCTGGCCGGCGAGCCTATCAAGAAGACGGAAAGGAGATAACATGAGCAGGTTTCAGCAAGGAAGTTTATTCAAATTGGAGCGCAAAAGCCGCCCTGACGTTTGGGTCTTCAGGTGGTATGACAATAGCTCCGGATCGCGCAGATATAGGAAGCAAATCATAGGGAGCGTTATTGAGTTCCGAAATCGCCGGGAAGCAGAAAGGTCCGTCATCGCTCTCCGGAGTTCGATCAATGCTGATGTCGGAACTCCGAGATGTGTGTGCGATCTCGCTGCTCACTATCGCCTGCACGAACTTACCGTTGAGAAAAGGGCCTTTTCAACAATTGAAGGCCATCGATTCTTGTTTGAGCGCTACATTGCACCTCGCTGGGGACACTTCCGTCTCGGCGCTGTTCGAACGATTCAGGTCGAGGAATGGCTGGATTCCCTTGCGCTGGCACCAAGTTCGAAGGCTAAACTGAAGAGCATTCTATCGACGCTGTACAACCACGCCATCCGGTATGAATGGCTCACTTTCAATCCAATCAGCCGCGTCAGGACTTCATCGAAACGTCTCCATGACAAGGACGTTCTCACTCCAGAGGAGTTTCAGCGCCTAGCAGAACAGCTTTCCGTACGCGATCGGGCGATGGTATTGCTTGCCGGAAGCACTGGCCTGCGCCGTTCGGAGATGATCGCCTTGACTTAGTCGGACCTGGACACGAGGTCGATGGAAGTCAATGTACTGCGGTCCTGTGTGCGCAACCGAATTGGGAAGACCAAGACAGAGTCTTCTCGTCGCCCTGTACCTCTCCATCCGATCGTACTCAGCGCGCTTCTGAATTGGCGGGCTGAGTCGCATTACGCCGCGGAAACCGATTTTCTCTTTCCTTCAATTCGACTCAAAGGCACCAGACCTCTCAGTCCGGATAGCGTATTGAAGAAGAGCATTCGTCCCGCTCTTGCGCGTACCGGCATCACGGGCAAACAGATCGGCTGGCACAGTTTCCGTCATTCGCTCGCGACGAATCTGCGAGCGCTGGGCATTGACATCAAAGTAGCTCAGGAATTGTTGCGCCATGCTAGTTGCCGGACGACGCTCGACGTTTACACCCGCGCCGTATCCGAGCAGAAGCGGGATGCAAATTCAAAAGTTGTTGAGATGATGCTCCCTGCAGAGGTGAGGAGATTTCAGCACCCTTCCGCACCCTCGTCCGGAGCGGTGCCCTTGCAAGTTGTTGATTTTGGTGGACCTGGTCGGGATCGAACCGACGACCTCTTCCATGCCATCGCCGCTCTAATCTTCCCTTCCGACTCTGGCCAACCGACGCCAGGGTCTCCGCGGGGTCCGCCGGTTGGAAGAACCTAGCACCAAACGACTTCCATCAGACCGCTCTTTCCGACCTGCTCCGTGATGGCTCCTTCCACTTCTTAAGCCAGATGGCGCGAGCAGCTCCGATAGATTCCTGACGTTATACGGCTAGTTGGGCTTCCAGGTCACCTCGGTCTTGGCACGACCGTATTCTCGGGAAGTTGGGGGAATCCAAGGGGCGCGGAAAAGAACATTCGGTACCAGTTGGGAATCGGTTACCGGGTGCGCAGTTCAGTTGATTAGAACGCCTGCATGCTTCGCAGTAGGCCGCGGATTTGATTCCCGCCACTCCCGCCAACTTTTTGGGGGGATTGATGAAGCCCTCGGCACTCACTAGGACGGCAGTGGATTCGGGGCGTTAACTGATGTATCTGCGGTCACTTGACTTTGTGAAGGCGGAGTCCTACGATTTTCTCAACGTTGAGGTGAGGGAGTTCACCTTTAACCGCTGTCCCTACCAATAGGCCGGACAGATGATGACTCCTGACAGGGAATCCTGTCGTGGAGTCTTGTCCCGGCAGCGATCCCTGAATACAACTGAAGGAGCTTGGTTCCATGGCAAATGCATGGGCCCTCTCGGCTTTGTGGGTGGGATTGGCGCTAGTCGCGTTGCTCGCGATGAGGTTTAAGGTATCGACTGCGATCTCCAAGATCGTCGTCGTGACCGTCGGCCCGTTGAGCATCGGCGTCATTTGTGGCCTCGGGGGTCTGCACAGCGCCACACCGCAAAATCAATTTCCTAGCTGCACCAAAATCACACGACAACTGAACAAAAAGTTAAGACGTTGCGCGATCGCGGACCTGGGCTTTGCCAGGTGGGGCGACTTCTGCGCAATAGGGCTCTTACAACCAGCGGCCTAATGGCCGGGAAAGCGTATTCATCATGTCTGAAATCGCAAAACTTCAAGCACTTGAAATCTTGGACTCGCGTGGTAATCCCACATTGGCCGTCACCGTAACTCTTGCAAATGGGGTTAGCGCGACGGCAAAAGTTCCTTCCGGAGCATCTACCGGGAAACGCGAAGCGGTTGAGCTTCGTGATGGTGATAAGTCCCGTTACGGCGGGAAGGGCGTTCTGAAAGCGAAGGGGCACGTAGAAGGCGAAATTCAGAGCGCCGTCCGCGGCTTTGAGGCCAATGATCAGAAAGCGCTCGACAAGAGACTCTGTGAATTGGACGGAACACCGAACAAGGGGCGACTCGGTGCGAATGCGATCCTCGGCGTGTCTCTTGCTGCAGCTCATGCAGCAGCAAAGGATCACGGTCTTCCGCTTTACGCGACCCTCGTTGACAAGCCAGCCAACCTT
>Ga0335072_10011898_pt1 | contig 12438 bp, 7 predicted proteins | sample Lox_Sample_21_FD_206725 | JGI IMG/M metagenome (GOLD analysis project Ga0335072, IMG submission 206725) | Soil microbial communities from Loxahatchee National Wildlife Refuge, Florida, United States - Lox_Sample_2.1 | ecosystem: Environmental > Terrestrial > Soil > Wetlands | place: USA: Florida...
TGCCGTGCAGCACGCCGGTGACCAGGATCCCCCCAGCCGCCACGACACCAACGACGCCGCCGCCAACGAGACCGAGCAGAACGGGATGCCGGCGCTTGCGCCGCGCGGGCTTGCGGTCGGCAGCCTGGCGGTCGGCGCGGCCGCGCTCCTTCGCTGGCGCAGCTTTGCCTGGCCCCGGCTTGACCGGCCCCGGATCGACTGGCCCCGGGTGGGCTGGCCCCGGGTGGGCTGGCACGGGCCTGGCTGGCGGGGCTTCAACCACGGCCGTCGTCGCGGTGGTCGCGCTCGCGTCCGGGCGCTCGAACGCGCTGGTGCGGGATTCACCGACGGGGTTGAGCCCGCGACGACCGGCAGGCCGCTGAGCCTGCTCGGGCGGCGCAAGCCGCGACTCGGTCGGTTGCGGTGCGACTGGCCACGGTGCACTGGATGCGGGCGATTGCGTGGCGGCGCGTCCGGCCGCACGTCGTCCTGAAGCCGGCCATGCCGGGCCCTGCTCGGGAGTGGCAGTGCTTTGGCCGGGCCCAGCGCGATGGTCGTCGGGCTGCGCCCGGTACTCATCGGCCCGCGTCCGGTAATCATAAGTCTGCGTCTGGTAATCATCGGCCCGCGTCAGGCTGCCGCCTGCCGGTGTCCGCCCCGGCTGTGTCCGCCCCGGCTGTGTCCGCCCCGGCTGTGTCCGCCCCGGCTGTATCCGGGCAGGGCCCGCGGGCGGCGCGGCGGCCGACGCCTCAGCCGCTGGGTACGCGTGACGCGACCGGCCCTCGCGCGTGGCTCCTGGCTGCGGGCCTGACTGCGGATCGGGATAGCCAGGGCGCGTGCGCTCGGCGGAACGCCGCTCCCGGCGCCCGGCTGGCGCATCAGCGGCGACAGCATCAGCGGAGACTGCATCAGCAAACACGGGGCCAGCTTGCATGTCAGCCGCCGGCCGAACCGGTGCGGCGTGCCGCCGCGACTGGCTTCGGCCGCGTCGGCCAGCGCGACCTTCATCATTTGCTGGCGCGCCACCAGCGGGCTTGGCACCCGTCGGCGCTCCGCCGGCGGGCCTTTCGATCGCTGGCCGGTCAGCCACTAGGCGCCTGGACTGCTCCTGAGCCGGCCCGGCTTCGCCGATGTACCGGATCCAGTCGTAATCGGCATCGCCTGGCGCGCCGGAGCCCGGCGCACCCGCATCGCGCGACTTGCCCCGGCCGAGTCGTCCGCGTCGCTGCGGCTCTCGGGTGACCGGCAGCGGTCCGCTCGGATGATCGGTCCAGAGCGAGGCAGCTGACCGATCATCTGCGTCCCTGGTTACCGGCAGCGGTGCGCTCGGATGCTCGTTCCCGTAGTACGCGGATGAACGGTCGCCGCGATCACTGTCGGTGGCGACCCGTCCGCCCGCCCGGCTAGCTGACCGGCCATCGTCGGGGTCCGAGTGGGGCCACCGCGCGTCTTGCGAGTTCTGCGGCCATCCCGAGGTCATAACAGCTGGTACTCCTGAGACTGATGCGGCGTCTCTGCCCGATGTGGATCAACCCCATCATGCGTCACAGCCGACCGTAACCGCAGCGTTATCAAAGTTTCGGCCGTCACATTGCGTTATCGAGCCCGCACAAATCCGGAGATTAGCACGTCAGCAGTCGACTTCAGTGCCACCGCACCGCGCGGCGCGAAGGCAAAATCCGCGTCATGAGATCGCTGGCCCAGGCAGTGCACGTGACCGGAGCGCGCGCTCGACGATGTCACGGCGCTCGATGAGCACGCGCACCAGCGCCGGATCGCGCTGCTCCGCAGCCAGGAAATCATCGATCTGACCAAGCAACTCCGGCGACGCGGCCCAGTACGGGAACAGCCCGTTCGCAAGCAGCCGCTTCATGTGGTCCCCGCGGTTCTCCCAGATTTCCGGCAGCACGGCGAAGTACGCATCCGCGTACGGAGCCAGCAGCGCAGCGTGCTCGGGCTGGCCGAAGCCGCTCGCAACAGCCATCACTCCCTCGTGCCCAAGCTCCACGGACTGGGTGAGGAGCTGCCATGCCGCGTCCTTGTGCTCGGCATCGGGGATCGATGCCCGGCTGGCTGCCGCGTACCGCCGGCCCGCGTCCGTCGCGTCGGCGGCCAGCTCCGCGTCGATCTGCGCATCCGCGGCGCGTCCCGTGCCAGCCAGCCGACCCAGCAAAGCCCACCGCAGCTCGGTGTCTACAGCCAGGCCGGGAACTGCCTCGGTTCCGTCCAGCAGCCCCGCGACGAAGTCCAGCTGCTCGGGCGTCACGGCAGTCCACGTCAGCAGCTGCGCCCAGGCGAGCTGGTGATCGCTGCCAGGTTCAGCGGACCTCAGCAGCTCGAGCGCGGCCGTCGCCAGCTGCGCCTTCCCCTCGGGCAGCCAGGCCGGGTCGGCGTTGACGGCCATCAGGCGAGCCGCGGTCATATGCAAGATCTGCAGCACCGAAACGACCGGCTCCGCGCCCATGCCGCTGACAAGGACCTTCACAAAGGCGGGAACGGGCAGTTCGGCCCGCTGCACCATGTCCAGCACGGCGCTCCAGGACACGGTCCGGGCCAGCGAGTCGGTGAACCCGCCAGCCGACTCGATCAGCGTGGCCAGCGACCGGTCGTCGAACCGGACGATCGCGTAGGTGAGGTCGTCGTCATTCAGCAGGATGAGGTCGGGCTGGGCGACGCCTGCCAGTCCCGGCACCGAGGTCCGCGGGCCAGTCACATCGGCCTCGACCCGGTGCGTGCGAACCAGCGCGCCGGCCTTCTGTCCGCCGACACAGGGCCTGTCGGCGGCCACGCGGTTGTACAAGCCGATCGCGATGTGGTGCGGCCGCAGTGTCGGGTACTCGCGCGGGGCTTCCTGCAGCACCGCGAAGTCGGCGAACGTCCCGTCAGCACCCACGGTGAACTCGCTGCGCAGCGTGTTCGGCCCGGCCGTCTGCAGCCACGCTTTCGCCCAGTCGCCGAGGCTGAGGCCCGAGCTAGTCTCCAGCGCGCGCAGCAGGTCCGACAGCGTGGCGTTGCCCCATCCGTGCTCGGCAAAGTAGGCGCGGATGCCGGCGAAGAAGTTATCCCGGCCGACATACGCGACTAGCTGCTTGAGCACCGACGCGCCTTTGGCGTAGCTGATCCCGTCGAAGTTGGCGATCGCTTCGCTGAGCGTCGCCACGTCGGTCGCGATCGGGTGCGTAGTCGGCAGCTGGTCTTGCATGTACCCCCAGGTCTTGCGGGACCCGCAGAACGTCGTCCAGGCGTCGGTGAACCTGGTGCCCTCCGCGCTCGACAAGGCCGCGCTGAACTCGGCGAACGACTCGTTCAGCCACAGGTCATCCCACCACTTCATAGTCACCAGGTCGCCGAACCACATGTGCGCCATCTCGTGCAGGATCACCGTCGCACGCAGCTCGTACATCATGTCGGTGACCTTGGACCTGAAGAGCAGCCGTTCGGCGAACGTCACGCAGCCGACGTTCTCCATCGCGCCCGCGGAGAATTCCGGCACGAACACCTGGTCGTACTTTTCGAACGGGTAACCAGTCCCGAACAGCTCGGTGTAGTAGTCGAAGCCCTGCATGGTGATCGTCAGCATGTCCGCGGCCTCCAGGTAGGAGGCCAGCGAGGCACGGCAGGCCACGCCTAGCGGGATGACCTGGCCGGCCGGCGTGGTGTGGGTCGCGCGGACGTGGTGGTATTCGCCCGCCACGACGGCGGTCAGGTAGGCAGACATCCGGGGCGTCGACGGGAAGTGCCAGGTCGCGGTGCCGTCGGCGGCGTCATCCGGAGCAGGCGCAGGCTGGTTGGACAGCACGGTCCAGTGCGCGGGCGCGGTAACGGTGAAAGTGAACGTTGCCTTCAGGTCCGGCTGCTCGAAGTTCGCATACACCCTTCGGGCGTCGGCGGGCTCGAAGTTGGTGTAGCAGTAGGTCTTCCCGTCCGCGGAGTCCACCGCGCGGTGCATGCCTTTGGAATCAGTTGTGTACGCGCAGTCAGCGACAACCCGCAACTCGTTGCGCGCAGCCAGGGCCGGCAGGGCAATGCGGCCGTCTGCGCACGCGGTCTCCGGATCGATCGGCGTCCCGTTCAGCGTGATCTCATGGACGGTCTCGGCGACCAGGTCTGCGTAGCTAGTCGCGCCCGGTTGCGCACACTCGAAGATGATCACTGACGTCGACCGGAACACCTTGTCACCGCGCGTCAGGTCCAGCTCTACGGCATACGAATCGACCGTGAGGAGGTCGGCCCGCTGGCTGGTCTCGGCGCGAGTGATCTCGGCGATCTGCATGCTTTTGGTCCTTTGGTCCTAGAGCCGACGCTGGCTGCCCTCAGCGTAGGCCACCAGCCTGCGCGGGCCGCCGGACCCCTCCAGCCGCGCCGACTATGACGTTCCGATGACAAAATCTGCTGGCACTTGCCGTACCGGGCTGCGACAACAGAAGATCCTCGGTAGGGACCACACGGGGAGGCGGCCTTGAATGACACCGTCACGTGCCTGGTCCGGGGGCCAGCCAGCCGGTACCCGCGAGGATTCCTTTGGCTTATCCCGGCCTGGTTCATCATTGTGTGCGCAGTCGTGCTGGCCGTGGTGACTCACGCCAGCGGCCGGATGCCCCTGTGGCTGGGTCTGCCCGAGATCGGCGGACTCGCGCTGGCGGCACTTACCATGTTCTGCGTCATAGCGACCGTCAGGCACTACGCGTTCCGTGCTGACTGCCACGGCATCGTGCTTGGCGTCGCCACTAGCCGCAAGCGTCCGAAGCTGCGCCAGATCTATATTCCATGGCCAGACATCGCGCAGGTGCGGATGGTCCGGCGCCGATACGGAGTGCTGCTGGAAATCACACTCGGCCCGTCAGCCCCGGTTGCACACCGGCGGGGGCTCGGCAGACAGGCCCTTGTGCTGCTCGGTGCCCTGGTATTGCCGTTCGGCTTCGGCCGCGGGACGCCGGCCCTGACGACGCCGAGATCGAACCCGCCGCGCTACCGGGTGAAGATCTGCGACGTGTCGCCCGCTGAGCTACAACAAGCGCTGGCCGTGGTGCAGCCGGCCGGGCCGCCGCTTCGGGTGCTCGTGAAGAAGGGCGCGCTGCGCTTCACGCTGTCGCCAGCCCGCCAGCCGCTCAGCCAGCAGCCGCCGACGCCTGTTGCCTGACCAGAGATGTAGAAGAAATGTAGAAGCGCACCCGCGCGGGTCCGGGAGATTGTCGCGTTCGCGCTGCGGCGGACAAGCTCGCCAAGCCAGCAGCCCAGGCCAGAACACAGCCCAGGCCAGAACACAGCCCAGGCCAGAACACAGCCCAGGCCAGAACATAGGCCAGCTGGACCGTGTCGGGCTCGGCGCGCTTGCCGATCGGTACCCCAGCGAAGCCGGCCATGGCCGCCCCACTGGGATCTTCGCCCCGGCCAGAGCTGACCGCAGCACATCCGTCGGCCTGCGGCTGGATCCGGCCGGCTGTCACGTGTTCGCAACAGGCTCGGCAGCGGACTGAATTGCCGTTCAGCTAGCCAACGTCGTTCGTGGCCGGCCAGACTAGCCGGACGGGCGGCTGCCAGCCCACGGCTGCCCGTTCCCCTCATGATTGCGGCTTTTTGAAGGAGCAGCAGGATGGCACACGAGGTTAACGGCGTCGTCGCTCCCGCCAAGGGCGAACCGGTCAGCGTCACCACGGTCGTAGTGCCCGATCCGGGTCCGGGTGAAGCACTGGTCGCAGTGCAGGCCTGCGGCGTGTGCCATACCGATCTGCATTACCGCGAGGGCGGCATCGGTGACGACTTCCCGTACCTGCTCGGACACGAGGCAGCCGGGGTCATCGAGTCGGTCGGCCCGGACGTGACCGGCGTGGCGCCCGGTGACTTCGTGATCCTGAACTGGCGCGCAGTGTGCGGCCAGTGCCGGGCATGCCTGCGTGGCCGCCCGTGGTACTGCTTCGCCACCCACAACGCGAGCCAGAAGATGACGCTGGCCGACGGCACGGCGCTGTCACCCGCGCTCGGCATCGGCGCGTTCGCGGAGAAGACACTGGTCGCGGCTGGCCAGTGCACCAAGGTGAACCCGGCAATCAAGCCCGAGGTAGCGGGCTTGCTCGGCTGCGGCGTGATGGCGGGCCTCGGCGCGGCGCTGAACACCGCCGGAGTCACCCGCGGCGACTCGGTCGCGGTGATCGGCTGCGGTGGCGTCGGCAACGCAGCGATACTCGGCGCCGTGCTGGCCGGCGCGCGGAGGGTGATAGCCGTTGACGTCGATGATCGCAAACTCGACTGGGCACGCGGCTTCGGCGCGACCGACGCGGTGAACTCGCGGTCGGCCGACCCGGTCGAGAAAATCCGCGACCTTACCGAGGGGAACGGGGCCGACGTGGTGATTGAGGCCGTCGGCCGACCGGAGACCTACCAGCAGGCGTTCTATGCTCGTGACCTGGCCGGGACCGTTGTGCTCGTCGGGGTACCGACCCCGGAGATGCGGCTGGAGTTGCCGCTGATCGACGTGTTTGGCCGGGGCGGGTCGCTGAAGTCGTCGTGGTACGGCGACTGCCTGCCGAGCCGGGACTTCCCGATGCTGGTCGACCTGCACCTGCAGGGCAGGCTGCCGCTGGAGAAGTTTGTCTCCGAGACCATCGCACTCGACGCGGTGGAGGAGGCGTTCGCGAAGATGCACCGCGGGGAGGTGCTCCGCTCGGTCGTGGTGCTCTGACGACCTCGCCAGGTCCCGCCGGGCCCGCGGCGTCGCCTACAGCATCCGGTTTTTCTTCAGGTACGCGGCCAGCTCGTCGTAGGCGCCGCCCTCGTTGGCGAACAACGCGACATTGCGAGCCGCGTCGAACCATGGGCTGAGTGACGGGCTCACCTCGCCTATCGCCGCCTCCAGGTCCGGCTGACCAATCATCCGGGGCTCGCCCCGGCGGACCGAGTCGAGTAGCGCCAGCTCGGCAGCCGACTCGCAGACATGCGCGATGTCCGCGCCCGAGTAGCCGTCGGTGAGCCTGGCCAGCCGCTCGGGATCTACCCGCTCCACGGGTCTGTCGCGCAAGTGGTAGCGGAAGATCGCCGCGCGCGCCGCCTGGTCGGGCGGCAGCACTAGCAGCATCCGGTCGAACCTGCCCGGCCGCCGCAGCGCGCTGTCCACGTCCCACGGATGATTAGTGGCGGCCAGCAGGAAGACGCCCTCGTTCCCGCCGGTCACGTCGTCGAGCTCATGCAGTAGCTGATTGACCACGGCGCGCATCGGCGTATGCCTTAGCTGCGTGCGCTTCTGCCCGATGGCGTCTACCTCATCGAGGAACACCACGCACGGAGCGTTCTGGCGGGCGACCCCGAATATCTCGTGGATGTTGCGCTCGCTCTGGCCGAGCACGCCGTCGATGACGTCGGCGAAGGAGATCGCCAGGAAGCGTGCGCCCAGCTCGCCTGCGACGGCGCGGGCAATGAAGGTCTTGCCGCAGCCAGGCGGTCCGTACATCAGCAGCCCGCCTCGCAGGCTCTTGCCGTAGAGCTTGCGAAGCTCGGGATTGCGCATCGGAGCGAGAAACGCAGCCTCGAGGCGCTGCTTCACCTCGGTCATCCCGGCGACGTCGGCAAGCCGCAGGCCTGCGTGCTCTACGTCGAAGACACTGGCGCCTGATTCGGCTCTCTCCCCACCTGCGGGGCCGTCCTCGCGCTCCGCGGCGCCGTCGGGGCCAACGAACCGGGGTGGCAGCACATCGGCGAGCTGCGACTCGGCCGCGCTCCAGTCGAAGTCCGGCAGCCGGGCGGCGGCCTCGCCAATGGGCTCGGTGATGGATTCGGCCCCGCCGTGGGACGGAGACTGAGCCTGGGACGGAGACTGAGGCTGGGACGGAGACTGGGGCGGAGACGGAGACTGGGCCTCCGCCGTGAGCTCGGCCTCTGCCTGGGACGAAGGCTCGTCCTCGGACTGGGCATCATCGTGCGGCGCCCGGTCTGGCCGGGCCGCCGCGCCGGCCGACGCGGGGGGATCGCCGATTGCCGCAGCCCTCGCGACTAGCGCCAGGGCGCCGGCGTGAGTGGGTTGAGCCTGCAAGATGATTCCGACTTCGCGGATGCCTTCATCGCGCCGGCCGGCCTCGATCAGCAGCGTGGCCAGGTGCAGGCGCAGCTCGACGTCGTCAGTCGCGTCGGCTGCCTTGCGCAGGCTCGCGACCAGTTTCGGGTCGAGCTCCATCGTCCCCCCGTCTAATTGGTGCCGGATCAGGACTAACAGTACGTTGTCCGGCGCGCAACTAGCATCGGGCCGCTGCCCACCCCATGCTTTTGCCTAAGCATCGGCACAGATCGGATATAACGGGCATCGAGCACCTGGCATCCTCCGGCACGCAGGCCTGTTGACCGGCGGCGCATAATGAGCCAATGACGTCTCCAGCTGAGGTTCCGGCGTTTTCGCTGCCCGGCGGTGGCCAGATGCCCGTAGTCGGGTTCGGCACCTGGAGAATGCGCCACGACAACGCCCACCAGGCCGTACTCGCGGCCCTGTCAGCCGGCTACCGCCATATCGATACCGCCACGATGTACGCCAACGAGCGCGACGTGGGCCAGGCCATTGCGGACAGCGGGCTGGACAGGTCTGACATATTCATCACGACCAAGATCCGTCCCTCCGATGCGGGAAAGGCCCGTTCGGTGCTGCGGCAGTCGCTAGACGCGCTGGGTACCGATTACCTGGACCTCTGGCTGGTCCACTGGCCACCATCCCAGCGTGGCGGCAGCCGCCAGTTGTGGAACGAACTGATCGAGGTCCAGGCCGACGGGCAAGTCATTGATATCGGCGTCAGCAACTACACCCTTTCGGAACTCGACGAGCTGACTCACTCATCCGGGAAAACACCCGCGGTAAACCAGATCGACTGGAGCCCGGCTCGCTACGACGCCAGTGTGCTGGCCGGCCACGCAGAGCGCGGCGTCGTCCTTGAGGGCTACAGCGGGCTCAAGAACACTGACCTGGACGATCCAGTGCTGGCCAAGATAGCCGCCGCGCACGGCGTGACCACGGCTCAGGTAGTCCTGCGCTGGCACCTAGAGCACAACATCATCGTGATCCCGAAGTCAGCCCGTCCGGAGCGCATCGCATCCAACTTCGACCTGTTCGGGTTCGCGCTGACCGCCGAGGAAATGGCGAGCATCGACGGCATGGCAAAGCGCTAGCGCGGCGGCGTGACGTTTTCGGCGCGCATCAGGCCCGGCCAAGGCCGATCGAGGGATCCGGCAGCCCGCTGCGCAGCGTCAGGATCTGCGCCACGGTGGCTCGGAAGTCCGGCTGGTTCAGACTGCCGTTGTTGAACCCGGTTTGGAGTCCGGCCAGGACCTTCTGGCCCTCGCTGACAGTTTGCGCCGCGGACAGGATCAGCTGCATCCCGGCTTGTGCTGCCAGCAACGAGCGGTTCTGGATCGAGCCGTTGTTGACTAGGGCGCCAGCGCCGATCGCGTCGGTAATTGTCACGCCCGTGAACCCGAGTCGGCGCCGCAACTGCCCCTGCACGATGACGGAGGACAGGCCGGCCGGCCGGGATGACCCCAGATTCGGGTACCTGGCCCAGGACACCAGCACCAGCTTGACCCCGGCGGCGATGGCCTGCGCGAAGGGTTCCTCATCGACGCTTTGGATCGTCGCCTTCGAGAGGGTGATCGTGACCGGCACGTTGTCGGTGTTCTGGCTCGCCGTGGCGGCGCCCAAACCGGGGAAGTGCTTCGCCGTCGCGGCCACGCCAGTGGCCTGCTGCGCGGTGATGAAGTCGGCTCCCAGCGTCGACACGACGGCGGGATTCATGCTGTAGGAGCGCTGGAACTGGTCATCGAAGTCGCCGGGCGCGCGGAATACGTCGAGCACTGGCGCCAGGTTCACGTTCAGGCCGAAGCTGAGCAGGTTCTGCCCCGCGCCGGTACCGGCTGCAGTCGCTGCCGCGGCCCGCTGCGCGGCGGTGGGCAGGGAGCCGATGGTTTTCTCCGAGTCGACCGGGGCTCCGGGCAACCGCCTGACCTCGCCGCCTTCCTGGTCCGTCATGAGCAGCAGCGGGAAGTTATGCGCCGGGTTCTGCGCCAGGCTGTTGTTCGAAACCAGCTTGGCCACGGCGGCCGTGAACTGCGCAGAGTTCGCGAAGTTCGAGCTGAAGAAGATGACACCGCCGACCTCACCGTGGCGGATGAGCTTCAGCAGAGCGGACGGCGGCGTCAGCCCCGAGTAGCTGTAGATGACTCGCTGTCCCGCCAGCTGGGCCGGGGACAATGTTGCGGCCAGGGCGGCCTCGGGGCTCTGGGCCGCGGCCCGGTCCGCCGCGGCCTTGCGGATGCTGCTGCCGGAAGCTGCGGCGTTCCCGCCCTGGGCGGTGAGACGACTGGCGGATCGCTCGCCGGCTGTGCGATGCAGGCCGGCCGCCGGGCCGGCGTCGGCATGTGCAGCGAACACGAGTACGACCGCTGCGGCCACGCAAACGCCGCCGGTCCTGCGCCATATCTGCTTGTGCACGGCAACAGCTGCCTTCCTGCGGAGCCGGGGCCGGCCCCGCCCGCATGGAACCGCCAGCCAAGCCGGTGCCTGCACGATGTCACGCTACGAACCGTGCGCGTCCGGGCGCACGGCAGCAGGGAACGACGGCCTGGCTGTTCGTCAGGTCACGTAGTGCCCGGCCGTCAGGCGGGCAGGCTCTTGCGCAACTGCAGAAGCTGCGCAAGCTGCGCCTTGAATGCCGTCTTCGGCAGGGCGCCGTCCGTATACCCGTCACGCAGCCCCTTGACACATCTCCAGCCGGGCACCGGTGCGACGCCGGTGCACAGCAGCGCGTCCATTCCGGCGCGGCTGGCGAGCATCGCCCTGTTCGCCAGCGTGCCATAGGACCGCAGCGCGCCGGCCCCGAGCGCATCGGTGATCGTCACTCCGGTGAAGCCGAGGCGCTGCTGCAACTCGCCCTGGATAACTGTCGGCGACAGCCCCGCGGGCAGCTTCGGGTCGAGTGCCGGGTAATTCGCCCACGACACCATCGCCAGCTTGGCGCCCGCCTTGATCGCCGCCCGATAGGGCAGCTCGTCGACATCGCGCAACGTCCGGGCCGACAAATTGATGCGCACCGGCCTGTCGTCGGTGTCCTGCGCGGCGCTGGCGTCGCCCAGTCCGGGAAAGTGCTTGAGAGTGGCCGCGACGCCGCCGTCCTGCTGCGCGGTGACGAACGCGGCGCCGGCGGCCGAGACAATGCCCGGGTCCATGCTGTAAGAGCGCTGGTACTGGTCATCGAAGTCGCCCGGCTGGCGGTAGACGTCGAGTACCGGGGCCAGGTTCACGTTCATGCCCACCGCGCGCAGGCCAACCGCAGCCTGCGCTCCGGCCGCCGCCGCGGCGCCGGCCGGGCTCGCGGACGCGCCAATCTGCGCTTCGGACTGGTCGGGCCCGGCCCAGGAAAGGCGGCGCACCAGTCCGCCTTCCTGATCAGCCATCAGCATCAGCGGATAATCGCGGGCCGGGTTCGTGGTCGCGGCGTTAGCGTTTTCCAACTGCGCGATGACACCTCGGAGTTGGGCCTCGCTAGAGATGTTGGCGCCGAAGAAGATCACGCCTCCGGCTTCGCCATGCCGGATCAGGTTGAGCAAGCTCGCCGGGACTGACAACCCGTTGTAGCTATAGATGACCCGCTGGCCGGCCATCTGCGCGGATGACAGCTTGGCGATCTCGGCTGACTGCGCGGTCAGGGCGACCAGTTGCGCGGCCGTCGGCACAGCGGCGGGACCCTGGACCGCCTCGGCGGCCTGCTGCGCCGGACTGTCCGGGGTCGGCGAGCTTGCCGGGCCGTCGGCCGACCGCGATGACTGGCTGGCCGAGGGCTGGCCCGCCGACTGCTGGCTGCCTGCCCCGGCGCTGCCCGCCGACTCCGCCGCCGCGCCCGGGCCCACGGCCCCGCCCGACGAACTGCAGCCCGCGGTGAGCGCCACCGCGATCGCAGCGGCCGAGCCGCCGACCGTCAGCCAGAGCCGGTGAGTGTGCAAGAAAGTTGACCTCCGCAGCCGACGAACGGCCGCCTGGGTAGCCCGAAGCCGTGCTAGATGACTGAATCAGCCTACTTTCAGTTACAACGAGCTTTTTACGAGCATCGACGCGGCAGGGTCAGGCGCGGACCGGACGCCCTGTGCCATAGATGATCTTGATGAAAGGAACTTGACTGTTCCTATAGCAACAGCAAACCGGCATTCATGACGGAGGTTTCCGACAGTGAGCGCTGCAGTGGCATATAAGCACGCCGCCTGGCTATGCACGGTAAGTATGAACACCGAGCACACTGGGCACGACACCGACCCGACTTTCTACCGCTCGCCGCGGGACGCAGCGCAGGCCCGGGCTGAGAAGCTGGCCTACGTCGCCACATTCGCCCGCCCGGCCCGCCTGCCCGACGCGATGGCGGTCGTCGACGTCGATCCGGACTCCGCTGCCTACGGCGAGGTTGTCGGCTTTACCGAGCTCCCCCATCTGGGCGACGAGCT
>Ga0335072_10011900_pt1 | contig 12434 bp, 11 predicted proteins | sample Lox_Sample_21_FD_206725 | JGI IMG/M metagenome (GOLD analysis project Ga0335072, IMG submission 206725) | Soil microbial communities from Loxahatchee National Wildlife Refuge, Florida, United States - Lox_Sample_2.1 | ecosystem: Environmental > Terrestrial > Soil > Wetlands | place: USA...
CGAACCCCTATGACCCAGGAACTTCGCCCGCGACGTCTCGTGTGTCTGATCGGCTTTATGGGCAGCGGCAAATCGACCGTCGCCAAGCTCCTGCGCCGCCAAACCGGCTGGCCCGCGATCGATCTCGATAAGCGCGTTACGGACGCTACGGGTCTCGCCATCACTGATATTTTCACGCGAATGGGCGAACCCGAATTCCGCCGCATCGAAACCGAGCAGCTCGCGCGCGCGCTCGAAGAAGCTTCCGCGGAGCAAAAGCCGACCATTCTTTCTTTGGGCGGCGGCACCATAACGCAGGTGCAAAACGTGGCCATGCTTCGCGAGCATGACGCCGCGCTGATCTGGCTGCACTGCCCTATAGAAGAACTGCTGCATCGGTGCGCGCAGATCAATGACAGGCCGCTGTTCCGCGACGAGCACAGCTTCCGGCGACTCTATCAGGAGCGCCTACCCTCCTACGAAATGGCGGATTTTCGGATCGACAGCAATGCGGATCCGCTGCGCGTAGTGGAACAGATCCTCGCCTTGGGCATATTCCCGCGCGTCACGGCTTAGCCGAGTTTTTGCGCTGTTTACCCTCTCGCAATGCCTCCTTTTCCCTTCCTTGTTTCAAGCCTCCCTGCGACCTAGCATCGATTTGCGCCTGCTGGGCGCTTTTTCCTGCTGGAGGCTTTGTATGACTCACAAAATCGGCGTCCGCTCATCGGCTAAAAACGCCGCGCGCGCCGCTTTCATCGCATCATTCGCCGTTCTCGCCGTCGCGGCTCTCGCACACGAAACCTTCGCTGCTCACGGGCATCATGCGTCGAGCGCGGCGTCCGTGCGGACCGTCGCCGGCGGCCTCCAACTCGTCCCGGACAAAGGCAAATTCAAAATCCTCGCCGACGGCAAAGAGGCCGGAGAGGAAGAGTTCGAAATCACTCCCTCCAACGGCGACTGGATCGTTCGCGGAAACTCGACGATCCGCACCGATAAAGGCGATTCGCACATCAACGGCACGCTCGAACTGCGCGCCGATGGTTCGCCGGTCCGCTACGACTGGACCACCGACGGCGACAAAAAGGCGGCCGCGAGCGTCACGTTCAGCGGGCGGCAAGCCTCGATCGATCTGAATGTGGCTAACACGCAGCCTTACACCCAGCAACTCACGTTTAGCCCCACTCTGCCGCTCGCCGTGCTGGACAACAACCTTTACGACCAGTACGCGGTGCTCGCCGGGCTCTACAATCCGTCGAAGGGCGGCGTCCAAACATTCTCTGTGCTGGTGCCGCAATCGCTCACGCCCGGAAGCGTTTCCGTCGAATCGGCCGGCAAGCAAGACTCAAACGGCAAGGAGATGGACGAGCTTGTCGTCAAGACCGACGACCTGGAGCTCGACCTTTTCCTCGATAAAGGCCGCTTGATGCGCATCGTCGCCCCGGATTCAAACGCCGAAATCGTTCGCGAGTAGCTGCCAGGGGCAAGCCCCGCCCGTCACGGATTCCTAATCGCGACTGATGCTTCTCCAGTAAACCGGCCGATTTTCAAGTACCCCTTTACGCGTCGATTAGAAACGCAACTTGTGTTGCAAGCTTGCGACTTACGGGCATTTCTAATCGACCAGTGTCGATTAGAAAATGAGCCTCGGAAGATGCCGCTTTTCGCGCCGACCGCGGCTTGCGACTCTTTCCGCGGTTCGGCCGGGCGGCGGCGACTCCCCGCATCGACATCGCTTTCGCTTTTCGTGCGCTTTTGCTCCTTTCAGAGGGTCTGTTTTACTATCGATTAGAAATTTGGATCTGTTGCAAATGCAAGGGTTGCGGCGTTTTCTAATCGTAATCACTATCGATTAGAATTTGCCCCGTTTGGGAGGTCGGCGGGGGTGGTCTAGGGCCGCGCGGAGTGGTGAGGCTTCCTCTGAGAGCAGCGCCTGCGGCCACGGTTGCCATGAGTTAAAATTGAGTGCATAGTTTACCATACGTTGACGTCCCTGTCAACTAATAAATGTGTGTCTGATTTGACACAGTCGGCCGCCTAACCCTCGGCGGTGTTCGTTCGGGCGGAAAATTTGGCGCCTTAAAGTGGCCTTATTTGCGCCAATTTGCGCTGTTTTGCGCGCTAAATGCGCTTATTTGCGAGGGGTTGATCGCCGGCGCTCGAAAAGCCCGGGCTCGCCCGCGGTGCGGTTATGGCCGTACTGGAAGTTGAGGGGTCATATGGGTCAGTTCTTTGTTGGGGCCGCCTGGAACATACAAACCAGCCCGCACCCCGAGCCAAGCCGAGAGGCTGTACGCCGCCGACACGTAAAACGGCGCGGTCGCCGCCAGTTGATCCGCTCCTCGGAGAACCTCCCGTCCCAATCCGCCTTTCGCCAAGTCCCGGTAAGTATTGAATGCGGAAAGTTGAAAATGGCCCCCAAAGTAATAACGAATCGCAGGACCAATCTGATGCTCGAAGAGCGGCCCAGGGAAAAAGACTGCCAGGCTCTCTGCAAGGAATCCTCCAATGGTTCTCTGACAGGGAATTCGCTTTGCCGCGCGGGAGAAGGTGGGTACGATGCCCATTCTGGGTCTACCCGGAGACTGTGGTACGAAGCTCTGCTTGAAGGGAGTTCCGCGATGAGACGTCGATCTTTTTTGGCCTATACAGCAGGGATTAGCGCCGGTGCCCTGTGCCCCTCAGCCCACGCTGGCGTGGCTCGGCATGCGATTCGGGTGGCCGCCGGACAAGACCGCTTCAACAAGCCCACGCCCCTTGGAAGCACCCGCTCAATTTACTGCAAGGTGTCCGCTAGGGACAACGGCGGCGGCTGGTCCGCCTTTGAGTCGCAATGGCGAACAAAGGGCGGTCCACCCCTTCACCTCCATCGGGGCCAGGATGAGTGGTTTTATGCTATCAAGGGCGAATACATCTTCCAGGTCGGCGAGGACAGGTTCCGCTTGACCGCTGGCGATTCTATTCTGTTGCCTCGCCAGGTTCCTCATACCTTTGCTTTTGTCGAAGACGGTGAGGGCAAGATGATTTTCGCTTTTCAGCCGGCTGGAGACATGGAAGCATTCTTTCGCGAACAGAGCAAACTCACCGGCACGCCCTCCGCAAAGGAAGTCGAGCGAATGTACAGGGCTCACGGATTGGAACTCGTCGGCCCCCCACTCTCGCTCTAGATGTCCGCAGCGGATCCGCGCTGCGCCAAAAGAGCAGTGACCCTTCGTCCTAACACGCGGCAAGTTTGCGTTGCCGAGTGGTTGGCGCGACCACTCGCGCGATTCAAGGAAGCGGATTCTCAGAGGTCGAGGTGCGCGCTGCCTATGCCCTAAATACAAATTAGTTTGACTCCTTTGACCAGTCCGGCATAGTCTTCCGGCCTGCGTTGTTTGCCCCGGAAAAAGTGCCTGAGGAGAGACCTATGAAACGACTTTTCGTGGTCGTTCCCCTTCTTGTTCTGTCCGCGCTCGTTTCGTATCCGGCGCTGGCCCAAAACAGTCCAGCCAATGAGGCAAACCAAAAGGAAGCTACTGCCCCTATCGAAATTACGCCAAGCGAAGTAAATTGGGGGCCCCCTCCAGTGGGATTGACCCGCGGGACCCCGGCCGTCGTTAATCCTGTTCCTTTGCGCTTTGCCGTTTTAGAGGGCGATCCCCTGAAGCCCGGCGCTCCGTTCACCATTGAGTTGGGCTGCGCTGACGGCAACAAGGTCGCGCCACACTGGCATCCCACTGACGAAAACATAGTCGTCCTACGCGGTACCTTTGCGATCGCTACGGGGGATGTATTTGACCCATCAGCCACGCACGATCTGGCGGCTGGGTCATATGCATTCATGCCGGAGGGGATGCACCATTTCGCGTTTTGTAAGGGCGATACGGTTCTCTTGATTTTCGGAATTGGTCCCTTTCATATCAATTGGATTGAGCCGCCGAAACCTGCTCCTTCAAGCACACTGCCCAGTTCGTCTCAACCATAGCGGTTTACCCGCCCCTCCCCCGCAGACCGCAGCGGAGCGCCACTTTCACGGCGCTGCGAGAACAGCTTGGCCTGCGGTTGGAAACGAGCGGAGGACGAGTCCACATCATCATCATCGACCACATCGAGGAGGCTTCGCCAAACTAGGAGCAGTCGCTTTCACTTGAATGTATAGTTAGCTAACCGGACAAATACCTGCAGCGATAAGCGAGGGTGCGGGCTTTCGCTTTGTCGACGAAAAAATGGGACAAGGGCGATGGCGAGGCGAAGCCGTGGCCGGATGAGCGTTGCGGCCTACGGCTTGTGTCGCACCTACGGCGCTCTTTCGGTTTTGTGGCCGGTTCCCGGCCCTTACGGGACCGGGCTAGTCTTGTGCCGCGCCTACAGCGCTGCTTTGTGTCTGCGCAGTTGGCCAGCGGTGTGTCGATGGCTGTGCGATTTTGCACATGGGGATGTTCTTCCTTACGCTGAGTTGAATCGGCGGCGATGGCTGTGCTAGCATCCCGGCCTTGCCGAGCTTGTGGCGTCTTCCGGGCGCAGGCGCACTGGGACGTGCAATTGATCTGGCCGCCTCACCGGCGGAGAATTTGAGTTACCCGCTTTACCGGCGGGACAATTTAGGTTACCCGCCTAACCGGCGGGCATCGCGCAAACGCAAGAAAGCGTGATGATCATCGCGAGTGGCAGCGCCAATTCGTTCCCATTGACAATTTATTGCGAAATGCCTGTCCAGCCGGGCCGGGGTGTGGCTGAAGGTGGGTTTGGCGGCGCTTTCCGGCGAAAATCGGGATCAATCGCCCCTCCGGGGCTTTATTCTTTTTTGCGCATTTCATTCCCGGCATTGCGCTTCGCTCCATGCCGGGCTAAGTCCGGTCGCGCCTGCGGCGCTTTGCGGCGAAGATCGGGATCGGCTTCAGGGGCTGGAGCCCTGTCTGGTGGGCGGGGCTTGCGGCGGGAGCTCGGTACTCCTGACCGGAGTTGGGACGCGAGAGGTGGATCAATCGCCCCTCCGGGGCTTTATTCTTTTTTGTGCATTTCGTTCCCGGCATTCCGCTTCGCTCCATGCCGGGCTAAGTACGGTCGCGCCTCCGGCGCTTTGCGGCGAGGATCGGGATCGGGTTCAGGGGCTAAAGCCCTATCTGGTGCGCGGGGCTCGAAGCCGCGCAGCCCCGGCCGGAGTCGGCGTCAGAAGACACGCCCTCAGCGGCTAAAGCCGCACTCAATTGCGCCGCTTACGGCACGGCTGAAGCCGTGCCCTGACGAAAAATCCACGCGAGAGTTTTCGATCAAGAGACGTGCCCGCCGTGCTTTGCACCTCCGGACGCGCCTGCCTTTACCGTTTTTTGTTTCCGAAAAAAGAGAGGTGACACATGAAATCGTATGAAACCGAAGGAATCCGCAATGTGGGCATTGTAGGCCACGGCGATACGGGGAAGACCCAGCTCGTATCGTCGCTGCTGTTTACCGCCGGGATGACGCCGCGACTGGGCAAAGTGGCCGAAGGCTCGGCGCCGACGGACTGGGACGAAGAAGAGATCGCGCGAAAAATTTCGATCCAGACCGGGATCGCGCATGCGGAATGGGCACCGACCGGGCAGCAAGAAAAGAAGAAGATCAATTTTCTGGACACGCCGGGCTATTCCACGTTCATCAACGATACGAAGGCTTCGCTGATTGCGGCGGACGCTGCGCTGATCGTGGTGGATGCGGTGGCGGGAGTGCAGGTGGTGACCGAAAAGGTGTGGGATTACGCGACGGAATACGATCAGCCGCGCGCGTTTGTGATCAATCGGATGGACCGCGACTTGGCGAATTTCGAGAATGCGCTGAAGTCGCTGCAGGAGATCTTCGGGCGGGGCGTGATTCCGGTGCAGCTGCCGATCGGCGCCGAAAAGGGTTTTCGCGGGGTGATCGATTTGGTGGCGATGAAGGCTTTGATTTACGCGCCGGATGGCGACGGCAAAGCGAAGATCGAAGAGATTCCCGCGGAGATGGCGGAAGAAGCGAAAGCCGCTCACGAAGCGCTGGTGGAGTTGGTGGCCGAGGGCGAGGACGAACTGATGCAGGAGTTTTTCGACAAGGGCACGCTGCCGGCTGAAGATCTGAAAAAGGGATTGCGCGAGGAGATGGACGAGAGAAAGGTGTTTCCTGTGCTGGTCGGTTCGGCGCTGCACAACGTGGGGAGCGATGCCGTGCTCGATTTCGTGGCGGAGATTTTTCCGTCGCCGGCACATCGCCGCGAGACGACCGGTTACAACACGCCGGAGCGGGCGCAGCAAAAGGCCGAGAACGAGATCAAGAGAAAGGCGGCGAGTTCGGAGCCGCTTTCGATTTTCGTGTTCAAGACGCTGGCCGACCCGTTCGCGGGACGGATCACGTATTTCAAGGTGATGTCCGGATCGCTGAAGAATGATGCGACGGTGACGAATTTCAACCGGTCGTCGCAGGAGCGGCTGCAGCATATTCAGGTGGTGCAGGGAAAGACGACGACGGAAGTGCCGGCGCTGAATGCGGGCGATATCGGCGCGGTGATGAAACTAAAGGATACGATTTCCGGGGACACGCTGGGCGACAAGAACGCGCCGATTTATTATCCCGGCGCGAGGATTCCGGAGCCTTCGATCACGTTTGCGGTTGAACCGAAGACGCGAGCGGACGAAGACCGGATCGGCGTGGCGATTCACAAGATTCTGGAAGAGGACTTGGCGCTGCGATTTGGACGCGACCCGCAAACGAAGGAGTTCCTGCTGAGCGGGTCGGGGCAGCAGCACATTGAAGTGGTGGTGGCGAAACTTCGAAAGCGCTATCACGTGGAAATGACGGTGAAGCCGCCGAAGGTGCCGTATCGCGAGACGATCCGCGGCAAGGCCGATGCGGAAGGGAAGCACAAGAAACAGACAGGAGGACACGGGCAATTCGGGTTGTGCAGGATCAAAATGGAGCCGCTGCCGCGCGGGAAGGGAATCGAGTTCGTGGACGACATTTTCGGCGGAGCGATTCCTAAGAACTGGATTCCGTCAGTGGAGAAAGGCGTTCGCGATTCGGCCGAGCGCGGATACCTGGCGGGATTTCCGGTGGTGGATTTCCGCGTGAGCCTTTACGACGGCAAATATCACGATGTGGATTCGAGCGATATGGCTTTCAAGATCGCAGGCTCGCTTGCGTTCAAGGAAGCGATGAAACAGGCGAGGCCGGCGCTGCTCGAGCCGATCATGCATGTGGAAGTGTATGCGCCGGATCAGTATTCCGGCGACCTGATGGGACATTTGAGCGGGCGGCGCGGGAAGATCAGCGGGAGCGAAGCGCGCGGGCACAATGTGATCATCAAGGCGCAAGTGCCGCTTTCAGAGATGCTGAGCTACGCGAATGAGTTGACGTCGTTGACGCAGGGGCGCGGAAGCTATGCGATGGAATTTTCGCATTATGATTTCGTGCCGGCGGAGTTGGCCGAGAAGGTGATCGCGGCGCACAAGCCACACCATGCCGGAGATGAGGAGGCGGAAGCGGTGACGGCGTGAAGAAAGGAGGGTGAGGAGGCAAAGGAGGGCGAAGGAAATAGCCACCGAGGCAGAGAGAGAGCTGCGCGAGTAGCTGAGATGGTTGCGGCATGGCAGGACCGGGTACGGCGCCGCCTGTTACTCCGGCGTGATGGCGGGAATAACCTGCCGGCTGTGCCTGCGATAGACACGGAAATCCTGATCGGTTGTAAGGACGACAGGACTAGCGCGGATTTCCGTCATGCGAACGATACAGGCGTCGGCAAGGCTCATAGGGACGTCTGAATACTTCTCGATCAGCTTGATGACCGGCTCGATGTTCTCGGCAATCGAGAAGGCCGGCAACAAAGCCTTCCGCCGCAGCAAAGAAGCAAGAGCGGGAGTTCCATTTCGGCCGAGAAGGTGAAATGCCTCAAACAGGACAGCCTCACAAGTGAGCCAGGGCGGTGGCAGTTCGGACGCTCGAGCGACAGCCCATCGGTGGCAGGCATCGCTTCGGTTAAGAAGGCCTATCAGGAAACCAGCGTCAACGAGGATGTCTGCGGCCATAGACTGAGGTGCGTAGATATTCTTTCTTGCGGGCGGACAAATCCGCGGGGAGGCCGGTCACTGATCCGATGAGGTCAGCGATGGCGTCGAGTGAAGCGGCGCGGCGGCGCTTGCGCGGGGCGCGTTGAAGGCGCTCGCGCACGACATCGGATTTCGAGATTTTCCGACCCCGCGACTCTGCTTCGATATCGGCAACCAGCGGCTCGGGCAGGCGGACGGTGAGAGTCTTCATGAAAAGGAGTGTATTACATCGGAGGCAGAGACGCAATACGAGACCTAGCGGAGCTTAGGGCAGAAAAGAGAAGACCTGTGATTTGCCTCATGCGCGAGCCCTGGTCTGAGCCTTCGGGCGGCTGCGCGTCCTTCGGGATGACAAGGTGGGGGACGCAGGGAAGCAAGGAACCAAAGATTCGGAGAGTTAGCGGGCGGGGAAGAGCTTGGGGAGGAAGAAGCCGGTGGCGCAGCGATGCTCGTCGAAGGCGGGGCCGAATTCGCCGGCGAGCAGCGCCTCTTCCTTGCGGGCCTTGAACCAGAAGACAACGAAGAAAATCGCGAGACCTAGAAGCGAGGCGAAACGTCCGATCGAGACCACGCTTCCAGCGAGAGCGAGCAGGATGCCGGTGTAAATCGGGTGCCTGACGCGCGCGTATGGGCCGGTGCGGATGAGTTGATGGTCGGACTTGAGCGCGACGGTGGCGCTCCAGTATTTGCCGATGTGAACGCGCGCCCAGATGGCGAAGAGCACACCGAGTAGGGTCATCGCGGCGCCGATCCAGGCGAGGCGAATATCGTCCGGTAAGAAGCGGTGCGAGAGAACGCCGAGGATCGGATCGCCTGCACGATAGAACAAGAAATAGCCGACGAGGATGCTGATCACACGGCGGCCGATGCCGGCGCGGCCTTCCCGGCGGACAATTTTCTTCGCACTGAAGCTTGAAACCACCCAGAAGACCAGGAAAACAAGCCAGGTCACGCCGATCGTCAGGCCGGGATAACCGTTCATTGCGGGAGCCTCGCTGCCATCGTCCCCCCATCATCCATAGATACGCGTGCAGAGGCCAAAAATATCGGGTTTGGGTCAAGAGCCGCGCTGCGCCGACGTTCCCGGATGCGGCGTCAATTTGGCGCTTGCGAATCACGCCGGAGTTGCGGCACGCTTTGTGCGCCATGAAAAATCCCAGCAAGAAACAAGGCAATTCGACGGTGGCGATCCACGCGGGCGAAGATCATTTTCGGCAGAGCGGGCCGGTGGGCGTGCCGATCACGCGCACGTCCGGGTTCACGTTCGCGTCGACGGAGGAGATGAAGCGTTGGGCCGAAGGAAAAAGCTCGGCTTACATTTACACGCGCTACGGCAATCCGACGCTGGCCGTGGCGGAGGCAAAAATTGCTGCGCTGGAACACGGCGAGGCCGCTGTGGTGACGTCGTCAGGCGCGTCGGCGATTTCTTCGGCGCTGCTTTCGCAATTGCAGGCAGGGGACGAGCTGATTTCGTCTTCGCAGATTTATGGCGGCAGCTACCGACTGATGCGCGACATTTTTCCGCGCTTCGGCATTCGGGTGCGGTTTGTGGGGCCGGATTTGGCGGGGATCGAAAAGCTGGTGAGCCCGCGGACGAAAATTCTGTATATCGAGACGCCGACGAATCCGTCGCTGCGGCTGGTGGATTTGAAGAAGGCTGCCGATTTTGCGAACGAATGGGGTTTGCTGGCGATCATCGACAATACGTTTGCAACACCGGTGCTGCAGCGACCGCTCGATCTGGGCTTTCACGTGGTGGTGCACAGCGCGAGCAAGTATCTCGCGGGACACTCGGACGTGATCGCGGGCGCGGTGGCGGGAAGCGCGGAGCTGATCCGCAAGGCGAGGCATTATGTGATTTATCTTGGCGGGTCGATGGACCCGGAAGCAGCGTTTCTGCTGATCCGTGGACTGAAAACGCTGGAAGTGCGGGTCGAGAAACAGTGCAAGACGGCAATGGCCGTGGCGCGGTTTCTGGAAGGGCACCCGAAGGTCGCGCGCGTGAGTTATCCGGGGCTTGCGTCGCATCCGGATCACAAGCTGGCGAAGAAGCAGATGAGTGCGTTCGGCGCGATGATGTCGTTCGATATGAAGAACGGGCTCCGCGGCGCACGCAATGTGGGTGACCGCGTCCGCGTGTTTCTATTGGCTGCGAGCCTGGGCGGAGTGGAATCGCTGGTGAGCCTGCCGATTTATACTTCGCACACGAACATGAGCGCGGAGGAGTTGCGGCTGGCGGGCGTGACGCAGGGGACGGTGAGGCTTTCCATCGGGTTGGAGGACGCGGAGGATTTGATCGAGGATTTGCGGCAGGCGTTGAGGTGAGGCGAGGAAGCCGAGAGGCAGGAGGCAAGGAGGCATAGATCGCTCAAGTGCGGGCGATTCGGACGAGTAAAGTTGCGACCGGATTCCGCAGGGGTCATCTAAGCGGGTATAATCAACCGGCTGACGAACGATTCAGCAGGAGGTAGATTTATGACACAGACTTCTGGACAAGGAGCCGCTCCCCAGATGACGTACACGCTGCCCGCTCTTCCGTACGCTTTCGACGCACTCGAGCCGTATATCGATGCCAAGACGATGGAAATCCATCACGACAAACATCATGGCGGTTATGTGAACAACCTGAACAAGGCGCTCGAGGGACACGCCGACCTGCAAGGTCTTCCCGTCGAGCAACTGCTGGCGCAGATCAGCAAGGTGCCCGAGAACATCCGCACGGCCGTGCGCAACAACGGCGGCGGCCACATGAACCATTCGATGTTCTGGAAGATCATGAAAAAGGGCGGAGGCGGCGAGCCCTCCGGTGAATTGAGCGATGCGATCAAGAGCGCGTTCGGCGGCTTCGCGGATTTCAAGACGAAATTCAATCAGGCGGCGACGACGCGGTTCGGCTCGGGCTGGGCCTGGCTGCTATTGCGCGACGGGAAACTGGCGATTGAATCCTCGGCGAATCAGGACAATCCAATATTGGACGGCGGCAAGGCGTTCTTTGGCCTGGACGTGTGGGAGCACGCGTACTATTTGAAGTACCAGAACAGGCGGCCGGAATATATCGAGGCCTGGTGGAATACGATCAACTGGGCGCAGGTGAACGAGAACTTCGCCGCGGCTAAGAAGTAGCGGCGGTCGAGCGATCATCGCAAACCTTGCCGCTCCGGATGAGGGTTGGGCGGCAAGGGACGGGTGTAAATCCTGCCTTGTAACCGGCCTTTTGCGCGTGTTTCCGGCCTTTTTGTGCTCCAAGACCTGGTGATCAGGGAACATTTTCTGTTTCGCACGCCGCCTCTTGACGGCTGCGCCGAAACCTGTAAACTGCACTTTCGCTATGGCAACAGCGACCAATCCGATTGAAGACGTGCTGCGAGACTTCCAGTTCCCGCAACGCGAAGCGGCCTTCTTTTACGGGCTTTTTTTGCGGGGCCACTCGCCGGAAAAGCTGCGGCGGGATATCGAGGTGCCGGCGGCGGTTCTGGCGAAGTGGGACAAAGAGACGGCGCGCGAACCGCAGTTGCGCGAGCTATTGGACAGGATGATCCGCTACCGGCGGCACGTGCTGGCGATTTTCGAGAATCTGATCGGCCACGACTCGACCCCGCAAAGGGTGCAGTAGTTTCTTCGCGCCTTCCCCCATTTTTCCGCGTTGACCCGTTTGCTTAGAGCGGATGCGTCTTCATGCGACGCGTTCGAGGATCATGGCGAGTCCCTGGCCTACGCCGATGCACATGGTGCAGAGCGCGTAGCGCCCGCCGGTTCGTTGCAACTGCTGAACGGCGGTGGTGACCAGGCGCGCTCCACTCGCGCCCAGGGGATGGCCAATGGCGATGGCGCCGCCGTTGGGATTTACGCGAGGCGAATCGTCGGCGATTCCCAGGCCGCGGAGTACGGCGAGCGCCTGCGAGGCGAAGGCTTCGTTCAGTTCGATCACGTCCATCTGCGAGATCTGCATGCCCGCGAGGGCGAGAACTTTTTTCGTCGCGGGAATCGGGGCGATTCCCATGATTCGCGGGGCAACGCCAGCGGCGGCCGCCGCGATAATGCGCGCGCGGGGATGAAGGCCGGAGGTCCTTGCGCCATCTTCCGAGGCGATGAGCAAGGCGCAGGCGCCATCGTTGATTCCGGAAGCGTTTCCGGCCGTGACCGTGCCGCTAGGCTTCACGACCGGCTTGAGGCGGGCGAGGCCTTCATAGGTAGAATCGGGACGCGGGTGCTCGTCATTTTCGACCCAAATCGCCGTGCCATTTTTTTGCGGGACTTCGACAGGAGCAATTTCCGCGGCGAAGAAGCCTTGCGCTTGTGCGGCGGCGGAGCGCTGCTGGCTGCGCAAAGCAAAACGGTCCTGATCTTCGCGGGAGATACCGAACTCCTCGGCCACGTTTTCGGCGGTTTCCGGCATCGAGTCGACGCCATAGTTCGCTTTCATTT
>Ga0335072_10011901_pt1 | contig 12434 bp, 11 predicted proteins | sample Lox_Sample_21_FD_206725 | JGI IMG/M metagenome (GOLD analysis project Ga0335072, IMG submission 206725) | Soil microbial communities from Loxahatchee National Wildlife Refuge, Florida, United States - Lox_Sample_2.1 | ecosystem: Environmental > Terrestrial > Soil > Wetlands | place: USA...
CGCCCGCCGCCGTCCCCGCCGCCCGCCACCGTCCCCACCACGCGACGCTCTCCCCGCCCGCGACGGTTTTTTCAGCGTCAGCGGACCGCCGCTGTTGCTGTTTGAGCAGTGGCGGTCCGCTCATGTCATTGGGCCAGCCAGGAAGGCGTGAACCATTGTCCCTTTGTATGCGGTTATGCCCGGATTCTGATGTGCCTATCAGCGGGGTTTCGGACGGCGGCCGGATTCTGGACGGTCTTTCGCGGCTATAAGGACCTGGGAGCTCGCGCGCTCGCACCTGATCCGAGCCCGGTTGCCACGACAGTCGGCCCGCCCGGGCAGGCGCGCCGGCGGCCGGCATTCGGGCACGGTAAACGCAAGGCAATCCCTAAGGTTAAGTTCGGCAATGTATTCTAAGTTTCCGGCAAGCAACTATCGTGCCGTTAGAGACACCTGAACCTGCTTGAACCCTGGCGCGCACCGGGAGCTGACGGTTCTGCGGTTGGCCGTGACTGAGGAGACCCGCCTGTGCGCACCGAGGAAGCGGCCGACTCTGCACCCGGCTCCGCCCCGCCGCAGCAGCCACGGGCGGCGGAAACCTGGCCGCACCGTCTGGGCGCGGCGCTCCGGCCTCGGCTCACGCTCGATCATCTGCTCGCGCTGGTGCTCGGTCTGCTCGTCCTCGTGGTCCACAACCTGACGTACGTGCTCCGGCTCCCGTTCTGGCTCGACGAGAGCTGGGTGGCGGTCACCACCAGGTTCCCGCTGTCGCAGCTTCGCGCCGTGACCAACAGCACGCCGATCGGGTGGACGGCCCTGCTGCGGGTGGTGACGATCCCGGGCACCCAGTCGCCCCGCCTGCTGCCGCTGGCGTTCGCCGGCCTCGCGGTCGTGATCGCCTACTGGCTCGGGCGACAACTCGGCTGGCCGCTACGGACCGCCGCGGTCTGCGCCGGGGTGCTCGCCGGGGCCGCAGCGCTGCTGGTGCCCGCGATGCTGATCCGCGACGACCTGAAGCAGTACACCGCCGACGCCTGCCTGGCTTTGCTGGTGCTGGCGCTGACGTCACGGCTCGAGCGCGACTGGTCCAGGCGGCGCCTGGTCGCTCTCTCGGTGGCTTCGTGGGGCGGCATGTTGTTCAGCCAGGCGGTCACGTTCGTGGGCATATCCGCGTTCGCAGCCCTGTGCGTCGTCCAGCTCGCCCGTCGTTCCTGGGCCCAGTTCAGGGAGGCGTGCGTGGCGGCCGCGGTCACCGGCGTGCTGATGTTCGGCGTCTACGAAGCATTCGATGCGTCGGCGGCGGGGGACGGGCTCGACGGCGGCGCGCACATGCAGTACTACTTCCTTCCGCTGGGCAGCATCCACGCGGCCGCATCGTTCGTGGTCAACCGTTTCGACCAGGCCTCCGTGTACTTCGGTCTGGGGCCGTCGTGGCTGGCCGTGCCGCTCGTCGTGGCCGGCATCGCGACGATGTTCTGGCTTCGCAGGCCTGTGACCGCGCTGGCGTTCGTCCTGCTGTGGCCGATCGTGCTCGCCGTGAACGCGGTCCGGCGGTATCCGTTCCTAGAGCTCCGGACCAACACCTACCTGTTCGCGCTCACCGCCGTTGTTGCCGCGATCGGCGCGATCGGGGTGAGTTCCTGGCTGCCGCGGGCCGTCACCTGGACCGCGCGGGCAGCCCGGAAGCGATCGTTGCCGGAGCAGGCGGCCGGGACGAATCCGGGGCCGCCGCGGCGGCGACCCTGGTACGCGACCGCGATGGCCGTCTGGCTGGCGTGCGCCTGCGTCGCCGCTGGCTCGGGTTTCGCTTGGGCCGCCCGGCCGTACATGCGAGTCCAGCCGATTCCCGACCAGGACATGCGGGGCCAGACCCAATACGTCTTCACCCACGCGGCGAGCGACGACGTGATCCTGGTGGACACCACCAGCAGCTTCGGCTTTGCTTATTACTGGCCGGTCGGACGGCCGGCGCAGCGGCTTGGCGCGGCTGTCGCCCAGCAATACGAGCCGTACTTCCCGTCTCAGCCGCGGATCGTCGTCGCGCTCAACGTTGACGCGGACGGCGTCGACCCGGCGGTATCGCGTGCCGCGCAGGAGGCGCGCAGCCGCTCCTGCGCGCGGATCTGGCTCGTGACCTCGCAGGAGTCGCCGGCGCGGTGGGCGGAGTGGACCACGGCGCTCGCGCAAAGGGCACTGCGCGCATCGCCGGTCGCCGCCGCCCCCGGCCTGTACGTCGTCAAGGTGAGCGGACCGGGCTGCCCGTAGAGCCGGGCACCGAATCGCAGGGTCGGCGCCATTGCGGCCTGGTCATCCAGCGGAGAATCACTGTCCGCATTCTGTGATTTGCATACTGCAAATAGCTCTGCGGCGTATTCTCTCGGTCCGGGACAGCGCGCAAGGGAGAGATTACACAGTGTTACAGCTCCACGGCTTCGCCGACGGTCCTCTGGTGCCGGTACTGGGCTACGTCGTGTCCTGCCTGGGCCTGTTTCTCGGCTTACGCTGCGCAACCCGCGCCCGGGCATCCGAGGGCACGGCGCAGACTCGCTGGCTGCTGCTGGCCGGGGCGTCGATCGGCGCTGCCGGGATCTGGGCCATGAGCTTCATCGCCATGCTGGGGTTCGCGGTCGTCGGCCAGACGACGCGCTACAACGTCCCGATGACCGTGATCAGCCTGCTGGTGACGGTCGTCATCGCCATCGCGGCACTGCTGATCGCGCGACTGGGCAGCGACGAGGCGCGCGCGCTGCCGGCCTCCGGTCTGACCCTGGGGCTCGGCGTGACCGTCGTATGCGTCCTCGCCATGGCCGGCATGCGGATGCGCGGCCGGCTGTCCTACGATCCCGCGCTGTTCATGGTCTGCGTGGCGATCGCGGCCGTCGCGGCGACCGCGATCATGTGGGCCGCGGCGAGGCTCCGCGGAGCCTGGGCCACGCTGGGCGCCTCCCTCGCGCTCGGCCTGGCCCTGTGCGGCGTGCACTACGCGGCGATGGCGGCGGTGCGGATGTCGGCCGCGAGCGCCCCGGCCGGGCTCATCGCAGGCAACTCGAGCGGCGCCGACGCGGGCAGCTTCCTGCTTCCTGTGATCCTCGGCGTCAGCGTGCTGGTGTTCCTGGCCTGGGCCGCGGTCGCGCTGTCGCCGACCGAGGACGCGGTCAGGTACGACGCCGAGCTGATCGACCGCATCCGGCGGCAAAGCGCGATACCGATCGAGGCCGTCGCCGGCCGCTACCGGCCTTACGACAACGGCAACGCGTACGGCGACGGGGGCAGCCTGCGCGACCGGCCGTCTCCGTGGGCGTTCGAAGAACTGCGCTCGCAGCCGCGGCCTGACTAGCGGCCGGGCGATGCGCCCACTAAGGTCTGCTTCGGTCTGAACAAACGTTTGGGGGGGCCGCTTTGCTAACCGTGCACAACTTCACGTACGGGCCACTGACGCCTGCCCTCGGTTACCTGATGTCCTGCCTCGGCGCCTTCCTCGGCCTGCGGTGCACCGCACGGGCCAGGGCGCTGAGCGGGCGGGCGCGGGCCCGCTGGCTGTTGCTGGCTGGCGTATCGATCGGCACCACCGGGATCTGGGTGATGCACTTCATCGCGATGCTCGGCTTCACGATCCCGGGCATGACCATTCACTACAACGTCCCGATCACGATCTTGAGCCTGATCGTCGCCGTGGCGATCGTGTGCGCGGGCCTGCTGATCGTCGGCTTCGGACCCGACGGATTCCGCTCGCTGCTGCCCGGCGGGGTGCTCACCGGGATCGGCGTCGCGGCCATGCACTACCTGGGCATGGCCGCGATGCGCATGCCCGGGCGGATCACCTACAACTGGCCGCTGTTCGTGGTGTCGGTGGTGATCGCGATCGTCGCCGCAACGGCGGCGCTGTGGGCGGCCGTTCGGCTGCGGGGCCTGTGGACCACGGCCGGCGCGTCGCTGATCATGGGGGTCGCGGTGAGCGGGATGCACTACATGGGCATGGCGGCCATGCACATGTACGCGTCCAGCGGCCCGGCCGGGATGGTCATGGGCGCAGCCGGCGGTGCCACCGCCGAGAGCTTCCTGCTCCCCCTGATCCTCGGAATCAGCATCGTCACGTTCGTGCTGACCGCGGCCGTGGCGCTGTCCCCGAACGACGAGGAGATCCGCTCTGAGACCGAGCTGATGGAGCGCATCAACAGGCTGCGATCCGAGACCCGGTTAGTCCCGCCCCGGCCGCGCTTTCCCGCGATGATCTCGCCACAATGATGCTGTGGGCGACAACGACGGGCGTGAAGACCCGGGCTGGCTGCTGCTCGTCTACCGGGTGCCGTCCGAGCCGACCAGGCTACGGTCCACCGTGTGGCGGCGGCTGAAGAGCCTGGGCGCGATTTACCTGCAGAACTCGGCGGCTGCCCTGCCGGCCAGCGTGACGGCGGAGCGCGCCCTGCGCAAGCTCCGGAGCGAGATCCTGGACATGTCCGGCACCGCGGCGCTGCTGTCCTGTGCGGTCCTGGCCGGGGAACAGGAGGTCCGGGCACAGTTCCAGGCCGCTCGCGACGACGAGTACGAGGAGATCGTGGACAAGTGCCAGGACTTCCTCGCTCAGGTGAAGAAGGAGTACGACGAGAACCACTTCACCTACGCCGAGCTCGAGGAGAACGAGGTCGACCTGGTCAAGCTGAAGAACTGGCTCGAGCGGGTGCGCCAGCGTGACGCGTTCGGCGCCGCCGGTCGGCAGCCCGCGGAGAAATGGCTGGCCGACTGCGAGCAGTCGCTCGAGGCCTACGCCGCGCGCGTGTACGCGGAGGAGGCCGAGAGCCGCTAGCTCTCGGGGACGCCTCGGGTAACCCCGCCGCGGAGCAAGCTCCGCGGAATTCAGCGGCTGTGACGGGTCGCGCGCCACAGGCTGAGCGGCAGCAGCACGGCCAGGGCCAGCGGCAGCAGCCACCAGGCCGGGACCGCGGTCCGGCTCAGCAGGTACGTGAGGCCCAGGCCGACCACGACGCCCAGCGCGATCAGCCAGTCGTCGCCGACCACGAAGTCGTACCAGAAGGCAGCGAAGGCCCGGATGCGATCGGCCACGTCAGCTCCTTCCCGCCAGGACGGCCTGCCGGTCCCCGCGCAGCCGCCCGGTCAGCGCCAGCGCGAACGCCGCGATGGCCGGGATGAGCACCAGCAGAGCAGCATCCGAGCCCGGCCAGTGCGCGCCGGCGCCCTCGGCGCCCCAGAACGTGCCGAACGCCGTGAGCATGATCCCGACCACGAACTTCATCGTGTTCTCCGGCACCCGCTGCAACGGCGTCCTGATCGCGATGCCGGCCGCCGCGACCAGGATCACGGCACAGACAGCGGCGATCGCGGCCAGACCCACGTTGCGAGCGTTGCTGCCGAACGTGAGCACGATGAACACCACCTCGAGCCCTTCCAGCAGCACGCCCTTGAACGAGAGCGTGAACCCGTACCAGTCCGGCACCACTCCCAGGCGGCGTCGGGGCTGACCCGCCGCCGTGGCCAGTTGCTCGGCGAAGATCTTGTTCTCGTCGTGGCGCGCCTTGTGCCCGCTGGCCCGCAGGATCGCCTTGCGAAGCCACTGCAGCCCGAAAACGAGCAGCAGGGCGCCCACAACCAGGCGCAGGCCGCGCAGCGGCACGTCGGATACCGCCGGGCCGAGTGCGGCCACGATAACCGCCAGGACGAGCAGCGCGCCCGCCATCCCGGTCGTGGCCGAACGCCAGTCCCGCGCGGTCCCGGCAGCGAGCACGATCGTGGTCGCCTCGACGGCCTCGACCACGCAGGCCAGGAACACCGCGATGAACAGGGCACCGCTTCCCACCGCACCTCCAGAGCCTTGTGGCCGTACGCTGGCGACCATATCGTTCGCGATGCGTTAATTCTAACAGCCGTCAAATTCACTACCTGACGACCGTTACTCCACATTACCCGTTCATCGCCGGCATGATGAACTACATGGGCGGCGCCAGCAAGGGCGACAGCTACTCCAGCCAGCTCAAGTCCAACGGCCTGATCATCCACCCCAGCAACGGGCCGGGATCGGCGCGGTGCTCGGCGACAAGCAGCTCACGGTCAAGTACCTGGACCCAGTGACCCTGCTACCCGGCCCCGGTCTCGGCGGCGTCGGTGCCGGCCGCGGGCCGGCGGGCCGGGGAACCCGGGTACCGACGTGGGGGCAGAGCGGGGAGCAGAGTGCCAGCCTGAACCGGACGTAATCGGCGCCGGCGGGCAGGCACTAGGCTCGGACGCGTGACAACGACGTTGCGTACGAGCCAGGAAACCCTTCGCGAGACCTCCGCCGATGCCATCGTCATCGCGGTGGCCCAGGGCCCCGACGGGCCAGTGCCCGCCCCGGGCGCGCAAGACGTCGACGCCGCGCTGGACGGCACGCTCGCCCAGACGCTGGCCGCCGTAGGCGCCACCGGCAAGGCCGAGGAAGTGACCAGGATCCCGTCGGGCGGCCGGCTGAACGCGCCGCTCGTCGCCGCCGTCGGACTGGGCGAGCCGGACAGCCTCGACGCGGCCGACGGGGAGGTCCTGCGCCGCGCCGCCGGAGCGGCGGTCCGGGCGCTGCGGGCCGGGAAGGCGCGGCGGATCGCGCTGGCGCTGCCCGCCCGGGACGCCGCGGAGACCGAGGCGGTGAGCCTCGGTGCCCTGCTCGGCGGCTATGCCTTTGGCCGGTACCGGGCCAACGGCCACGACCAGCCGGACGAAACAGAGCTGATCCTGCTCGGCGGCGACGACGCCGGCGCGCGCCGCGCCCGGGTGCTGGCTGACGCGGTCACGCTCGTGCGCGACCTGGTCAACACCGGGCCGTCGGACCTGTACCCGGCCAGCTTCGCCGCTGAGGCGCAGCGCGTCGCCGAAGCCGCCGGCCTGGCCTACGAGGTGCTGGACGAGCGGGAGCTCGCCGAGGCCGGCTACGGCGGCCTCGTCGGGGTCGGCCAGGGCTCGGTGCATCCGCCGCGGCTGGTCCGGGTGGCCTACTCCCATCCCGAGGCCGCTAAGACCGTGGTGCTGGCGGGCAAGGGCATCACGTTCGACTCGGGCGGGCTGTCGCTGAAGCCGCCGAAGTCGATGGAGGCGATGAAGTCCGACATGGCGGCCGCCGCGGCTGTCCTGGCCGGTGTCGCCGCGATCGCGGCGATCGGGCCCGCCGTCAACGTGATCGGCTACCTGGCCATGGCCGAGAACATGCCGAGCGGTACCGCACAGAGGCCGTCCGACGTGATCACGATCTACGGCGGCAAGACCGTCGAGGTGCTGAACACCGACGCCGAGGGGCGCCTGGTGCTGGCCGACGCCCTGGCCCGGTCGGCCGAGGACTCCCCCGACCTGGTCATCGACCTGGCCACGCTGACTGGCGCGCAGCTTGTCGCGCTCGGCCCGCGGATCATGGGCGTGATGGCCAACGACGACGACGTTCGCGACGGCATCGTGGACGCCGCGGCGCGGGCGGGCGAGGCGGCGTGGCCGATGCCGCTGCCGGCCGAGCTGCGCCACGGGCTGGACTCGACGGTGGCCGATATCGCGAACGTGACCGGCGACCGGAATGGAGGCATGCTGGTCGGCGGTTTGTTCCTACGGGAATTTGTCCCGCCCGGCGTGCCTTGGGCGCACATGGACATCGCCGGGCCCGCCTATCACGAGGGCGAGCCCTACGGGTACACGCCCAAGGGCGGGACCGGCGCAGCCGTACGCACGCTGGTCCAGGTGGCGGAGGATGTCGCGGACGGACGGCTGTAGGAACAGGGATTTCGGAAAAGGAGCTCAGCGTGGCGGACCGGAGCGGCTACGACATCGTGATCCTCGGCGGCGGCAGCGGCGGGTATGCCTGCGCGCTGCGCGCTGCCGAGCTCGGGAAGCGGGTCGCGCTCATCGAGAAGGACAAGGTGGGCGGGACCTGCCTGCACCGAGGCTGCATCCCGACGAAGGCGCTGCTGCACGCCGCCGAGCTCGCCGACCAGGCGCGCGAGGGCGAGAACTTCGGGGTGCGGAGCACCCTGGACGGCATCGACATGACCGGAGTCAACGCCTACAAGGACAAGGTGGTAAGCCGGCTGTACCGGGGGCTGACGGGCCTGGTCAGCAGCAGGCACATCGACACCATCGAGGGCGAGGGGCGGCTGGTGTCGCCCACCGCTGTGCAGGTCGGCGACACCCTGATCGAGGGCGCGCACGTCGTCCTGGCCAGTGGCTCGCAGGCGCGCAGCCTGCCCGGCCTGGACATCGACGGCCAGCGGGTGATCACCAGCGATCAGGCGCTGAGGCTCGACCGGGTGCCGGCGTCGGCGGTCATCCTCGGCGGCGGCGTGATCGGCGCTGAGTTCGCGAGCGTCTGGCGTTCGTTCGGCGCCGAGGTCACGATCGTGGAGATGTTGCCGCACCTGCTGCCGCTGGAGGACGAATCGAGCTCCAAGCTGCTGGAGCGCGCGTTCCGGCGGCGCGGCATCGGCTACAAGGTCGGCGCAAGGTTCGAGAGCGTCAAGGACACCGAGTCCGGGGTCACGGTCACGCTCGAGGGCGGCGCGACGATCGACGCCGAGCTGCTGCTGGTCGCCGTGGGCCGGGGCCCGGTCTCGGCCGGGCTCGGCTACGAGGAGGCCGGGGTGACCGTCGACCGCGGCTACGTCGTCGTGGACGAGCTGATGCGGACGCACGTTCCGACGATCTCCGCGGTCGGCGACCTCACCCCGGGGCCGCAGTTGGCGCACGTCGGGTTCGCCGAAGGCATCCTGGTCGCCGAACGGCTGGCCGACCTGCCGGTCGTCCCGATCGACTACGACGGTGTGCCGCGAGTCACCTACAGCAACCCCGAGGTCGCGTCCGTTGGGCTCACCGCAGCGGCCGCGGCCGAGCGGGGCATCGCGACCACCGAGGTCACCTACGACCTGGCCGGCAACGGCAAGAGCCAGATCCTGCAGACCCAGGGCGCCGCGAAGGTCATCGCCACCGAGGGCGGCGGGCCGGTCCTCGGCATCCACCTGGTCGGCGCGCGGGTCGGCGAGCTCATCGCCGAGGCCCAGCTCATCTACAACTGGGAGGCGGTGCCGGCCGATGTGGCTCAGCTCATCCACCCGCACCCCACCCAGTCCGAGATGATTGGTGAGGCGCACCTGGCGCTCGCTGGCAAGCCACTTCATTTCCACTCATAGCCGGGGCTCGCCCCCGGGCCACCGGCCAGCCACGCACTGACGTGGTCGATCAGAACAACGAAGGAGTCGCGGGAAGCCATGTCGGTCTCGGTATCCATGCCCCAGCTCGGCGAGAGCGTCACCGAGGGCACAGTCACGCGGTGGCTGAAGCGCGAAGGCGAGCGAGTCGAGGCGGACGAGCCGCTGCTCGAGGTGTCCACGGACAAGGTCGACACCGAGATCCCGTCGCCGGTGTCGGGCGTCCTGCGCGGCATCACCGTCGCCGAGGACGAGACGGTGGCGGTCGGGGCCGAGCTCGCGGTCATCGATGACGAGGGATCGGCGAGCTCCGCTGCCACGTCCAACGGAGGCGCGGCGGCGGCACCGCCCGCTCAGGCCGCCGCGCCCGCGCAGGAGGCTGCGCCCGCGCCGGCGCCTGAGCCAGCCCAGCCCGCCCCGGCCGCTCAGGCCGCCTCGGCCGCTCCGGCCCAGGCCGCGCCGCCCGCAGCCGACGGCGGCGGCTACCCTCCTTCCCCCTACCAGCAGCCGTACCAGGACCAGCCCCCGGTCCGCGACACCCCGGCCGCCGCGTTCCCGGCACCCGCGCCCGCCCAGCCGCCCGCGGCACCGCAGCCGACCGACGGGCCGACGGTTGCCGCGCCCGGCCCGGCCCGGGCCTACGAGCCGCCGCCCGCGCCTGCCGCGCAGGACTCGCCGTCGGCCGCCGGGCCGGCCGACGGCGTCGGCCCGCAGCTAACCTCTGGCGGCGAGGGGCCGTACGTGACCCCGCTGGTCCGCAAGCTCGCCGTTGAGCACGGGATCGACCTGGGCTCGGTGGAGGGCACGGGGGTCGGCGGGCGGATCCGCAAGCAGGACGTGCTCGACGCCGCGCGGGCAGCGCGCGGCGCCCAGCCAGGGAACGCCCCCGCCCCCGCGCCTCAGCAGCAGGCCGCAACTCCCCAGCCCGCCGCCTCAGCCACCCCCGCCACCCAGCAGGCCGCCGCCGCGCCGCCCGCCGCTCCCGCCGCCCCCGCAGCTCCCGCCGCCCCTGCGGCGCCCGCCCCGGAGCAGGCCGGCTACCAGGCACCGGCGGCCGCCGCGCCCCGGCCGGCGATCGTGCCGTCGAGCCTGCGCGGCCGCACCGAGAAGCTGTCGCGGTCCCGGCAGGTCATCGCGCAGCGGATGGTCGAGTCGCTGCAGACGTCCGCCCAGCTCACCACCGTGGTGGAGGCCGACGTCACCGCGATCGCCCGGCTCAGGGACCGGGCCAAGGCCGCGTTCGAGGCGCGCGAGGGCGTCAAGCTCTCGTTCCTGCCGTTCTTCGCGCTGGCCACGGTCGAGGCCCTGAAGGTGCACCCGGCGCTGAACGCGGTCATCGACACGGCCAGCAACCAGGTGACATACCACGACGCCGAGCACCTCGGCATCGCGGTGGACACCGAGCGCGGCCTGATGGTGCCGGTCATCCGCAAGGCGGGCGACCTGAACATCGCCGGGCTGGCCAGGAAGATCGCTGATCTGGCCGAGCGCACCCGCGCCGGGCAGGTGAGCCCGGACGAGCTGTCCGGTGGCACGTTCACGCTGACCAACACCGGCAGCCGCGGCGCCCTGTTCGACACGCCGATCATCAACCAACCGCAGGTGGGGATCCTCGGCACCGGTACCGTGGTCAAGCGGGCCGTGGTCGTCGAGGACCCGGCGCTCGGCGAGGTCATCGCGGTGCGGTCCATGGTCTACCTGGCTCTCACTTACGACCACCGCCTGGTCGACGGCGCCGACGCGGCGCGGTTCCTCGTCACGCTCAAGACCCGGCTCGAAGAGGGGGCTTTCGAGACCGAACTTGGCCTCTAACCGGGGGGGTTCATGCGGGTCGCGATCACAGGCGCGTCCGGGCTGATCGGCTCGGCGCTGACGGCCGCGCTGGCGGCCGACGGCCAGGAGGTGACCCGGCTGGTGCGGCGCCCGCCGCAGCGCCCGGGCGAGGTCCGCTGGGACCCGCACCGCGCCGACGCCGGGATCGCCGTCGGGGCGCTCGACGGCGTTGACGCCGTGGTGAACCTGTCCGGGGCGCCGATCGCGGGCGGCCGGTGGACGGCGACCAGGAAGCAGGTGCTGCGGGCCAGCCGGATCCAGAGCACCACCGCACTGGTGTCCGCCCTCGCCAGGGCGCAGCGCCCGCCGTCGGTCCTGCTGTCCGGCTCGGCCGTCGGCTGGTACGGCGCCACAGGGGATCGCGAGGTGGACGAGTCGGCGCCGTCCGGGACCGGGTTCCTGGCCGACCTGGCCCGCGACTGGGAGGCCGCGGCCGAGCCCGCCCGGCAGTCCGGGCTGCGGGTCGCCACGCTGCGCTCAGGGATCGTGCTGTCGCGCCGGGGCGGGATGCTGGGCCCGCTGCTGCCGGCGTTCCGGCTCGGACTCGGCGCGCGGATCGGCGACGGCGGGCAGTACATCAGCTGGATCTCGGTCACCGACCATGTGGCCGCGGTCCGGTTCCTGCTCGATCACGCCGACATCGACGGCCCGGTCAACCTCACCGCCCCGGCCCCGGTCACCAACGAAGAGTTCACCGCCGGCCTGGCCGGGGCGCTGCGCCGGCCGGCCCTGCTCCGCATCCCCGCCCCGCTGGTCCGGGCCGGCCTCGGCGAGCTATCCGGCGAGCTGCTCGGCAGCCAGCGCGTGCTGCCCGGGCGGCTGCTGGCGGCGGGCTTCGCGTTCAGGCATCCGGACCTGGCAAGCGCACTGAAGGCCGAGCTAGCGTGACGCGGTCGACGTCCTGTGGATTGCCGGGCACGGCAGGCGTGCCCGGCGGAACCGGGTCGTGCAGCACCCCGCCCTGCGTGTAGCCGAACAGCGGGATCCGCCACAGCGACGGCACCGGTCCGGGGATTCCCTCGCGGTGCCTGGTCCGCGCGATGGTCAGCCGCAGCAGCCGCCGCGCCGCCAGGAGCGCGGCAACGGCCAGCGGGATCTCCACCAGCAGCGCCGAGAGCAGGCTCCACAAGAAGCCGTTCGTGCGCACGTCCAGCGTGACGTCGAACCAGGCATCGGCGAAGAGCAGCGTGGCCAGCACCAGCAGGCACATGATCAGGACCTGCCGGCCGCGCCAGGCGGCCCAGGCGGTCGCCGCGAACGCGACAAGCTCGGCGAGGTCGAACCCGACCCACGCGCCGCGCCAGTCGCCGGAACGGTAGAACCGCGGCAGTGTCACGGCGAGCACGCCGATCCACGCCGCCAGAGCCAGGCAGCACCCGATCGTCGCCAGCAAGAACCACCGGCGCCGCCGGTGGCTGCCCGCCGGCATGAGCCGCGGCATGTCCATGGCCGCGAGCA
>Ga0335072_10011902_pt1 | contig 12434 bp, 12 predicted proteins | sample Lox_Sample_21_FD_206725 | JGI IMG/M metagenome (GOLD analysis project Ga0335072, IMG submission 206725) | Soil microbial communities from Loxahatchee National Wildlife Refuge, Florida, United States - Lox_Sample_2.1 | ecosystem: Environmental > Terrestrial > Soil > Wetlands | place: USA...
CACGACCGCTTCGACCTGCTCATTCATCGTGCCAACCTCGACCTGCTGCGGCATCGCAGCCTCGACCGCATCGTCTGCGCCGGCCTGCCGGCGGCGAAATGGATCGCCAACCGGGAGCCGGACAACGACCGGGCCAACATGCTGCTCCTCTGCGAGACGCTGCGGACCGTCACGGCCAGGTCCTTCGTCCTGATATCGACCATCGACGTGTATCCGCGTACGGCGGACGCCGACGAGGGATTCGATTGCAGCGCGGCACCCAACCATGCGTACGGACGCCACCGGCTGGAGTTCGAGGGGTTCGTGCGCGAACGCTATCCGCACGCGCTCATCCTGCGGCTGCCGGCGCTCTTCGGTCCGGGGCTGCGCAAGAACGTGCTGTTCGATCTCATGACGGGCAACCAGCTCGAGAAGATCAATCCCGCGAGCTCGTTCCAGTGGTATCCGCTCGCGCGCCTGCCCAGGGACATCGAGTGGGCGGAGCGCGACGAGCTCGGACTGGTCAACCTCTTCACGGAGCCCCTCGCCACCAGCGTCATCGTCGATCGATACTTTCCCGACGCGCAGGTGGGCGCCGAAGCCTCGCCTGCCGTCCACTACGATCTGCATACCCGCTACGCTCAGGTGTTCGGCGGCATGGGGCGCTACATCATGTCTGCAGCGTCCGCGCTCGATGCGATGGAGTCCTTCTGCGGGGTAGCTGCGTGAGCCGGTTGCGCTTCGCATTTTCCAACATCGCGTGGACGCCGCACGATGATGCGGAGGTGTTCTCGCTGCTGCGCCGCCAGGGGATCGAGGGCATTGAGGTTGCACCGACGGCCGTTTGGGGAAGCTGGGAGGCGATGACGGTGCCCAAGGCGAAGGCATACCGGCAGTTTCTCGCCGAGCAGGGCTTCGAAGTGCCTGCTTTGCAGGCCATTCTTTACGGGAGACCACAGGCACGGCTTTTCGAGGAGCACGGCGAGGCGGTGCTGCTGGATCATTTCGCCCAGGTTGCTTCCATCGCCTCGGCGCTCGAGGCGCGCGTTGCAGTGCTCGGCGCGCCGTCGCAGCGCGACCGCGGTGAGCGCAGCTGGGCGCAGGCGCTCGAGCATGCATCAGGGGCGCTGCGCAAGGCAGCCGTACTCTTTCACGATCAGGGCTGCTGCCTCTGCATCGAGCCGAATCCGCGGCGTTACGGCTGCAACTTCGTCAACACCGCCGCGGAGGGTATGGAGCTGGTCGCGGCAGTCAATCACCCGGGCCTGCGTCTGCACCTCGATGCAGCCGGGATGTACCTGGAGAAAGAGGATCTCGCCGCGGTGCTGCCGGCCGCGCTGCCCGTGTTGCGGCACTTCCATTTGAGCGAGCCGGATCTCGGCGACTTCCGCCAGCCGGCGGTTCCACATGCCGAGAACCTGCGTTGCCTGAGTGAGGCCGGATATGCCGGCTGGTGTTCCTTCGAGATGCGCCGCCCGTCGCTGACGCTTGCGGACGCCGGCCCCTGGGCGGTAGTCGCTCGCGCCAGGAGCGCTACCGATGGCTGATCGCGAGTCGACCGACGGCATCGACTCTTCACTGCCGGATGTCGCCGAGCTGCCGCCCTATCGCTGCGAGTTCTGGGACGGCCGACGTTCCGTGTTTCTCGTGCTCATCCCGGTCATCAACGAAGGGGAGCGCATTCTGCGCCAGCTCGCCGGCATGCGTGCGGCGCGGCTGGGTCTGGATGTGCTTCTGGTCGATGGCGGCAGCACGGACGGCTCGACCGAGCCGGGCAGGCTGCGCAAGGAATTCGGGGTCGGCGGCCTGTTGGTGAAGACCGGACCGGGAAAGCTCTCCGCGCAGCTGCGGCTCGGCATGGCCTGGGCGATGTCACACGGCTACGCCAGCGTCATCACCATCGACGGCAACGGCAAGGATGACTTTCGCGCCATACCGCGTTTCGCTGATGCTCTGCGCGAGGGATACGACCATCTGCAGGGCTCGCGCTACGTTGCCGGCGGGGTGGGTGAGAACACGCCGCTCGACCGGGAGCTCGCCGTTCGGTTCCTTCATGCGCCGCTGGTGAGTTTCGCCGCGCGCTTTCGCTATACCGATACGACGAACGGGTTCCGTGGCTACAGCCGGACACTCCTGCTCGACCCCCGGGTCCGGCCATTCCGGGCGATCTTCTCGACCTACAACCTGCACTATTACCTGGCGATCCGCGCCGCGCGCCTCGGATTCAAGGTGGGCGAGATTCCGGTGACGCGCCGCTACCCGGCTTCGGGACCGCCGCCGTCCAAGATCGGTGGCCTGAAAGGCAAGGCCCATATCCTGATGCAGACCGTGCATGCCGCGCTGGGGAGCTATGATCCCCATTGAGTCAGTCTCGCACGGCGCCATGAATGCCGACTCCGCCATCGTGATCGGCGGCGGATTCTTCGGCTGCATGATTGCGATGCACTTGCGGGGAAGCGGCGTATCTCGGGTGACGCTCTGCGAGCGTGAGCCGCTGCTCCTCGCCCGCGCTTCCTATTCCAACCAGGCGCGCGTGCACAGCGGCTGCCATTACCCGCGCGCTTTCCTGACCGCCCACCGCAGCAGGGCCAATCTGCCGCGGTTCTCGCGCGAGTTTGCGCCGGCACTGAAGCGCGATTTCACCTGTGTATACGCGATCGCGGCACGCCGCTCGAAGGTGCGGGCGCCTCAGTTCGAGCGTTTCATGGACGACATCGGGGCGCGCTACGAACGGGCGGCGAGCGGCTATCGGGGGCTGTTCGATCCTCGTCTGGTCGCCGCGGCTTACGTCGTGGACGAGTACGCCTTCGATGCAGCGAGGCTTCGAGACATCCTCGGCGCGCAGTTGGCCCGGGCCGCGGTCGATGTGCGGCTGGGCACCGAAGCGGTGCGGATCTCGCCCGAAGGACCCATCGTCAGGGTGGAGGCGCGCAGCGCCACCCGCACGGAGATCCTCGAGGCGTCGCTGGTGATCAACTGCACTTACGCGCGGACCAATTGGACCGTCAGACAATCCTCGAGCGTCAGCGGCCTCAAGCACGAGCTGGCGGAGATCGCGTTGGTAGATGTGCCGCAAGAGCTGGAGGACGTCGGCATCACGGTCATGGACGGGCCATTCTTCTCCTGCATGCCCTTTCCCGCTGAGCGCTGTCATTCGCTCACCCACGTCCGCTACACGCCACACGGCAGCGTGTCCGACATGGACGGCGCGATCGATCCTCTGCGATTGCTCGACGACCCGTGTGCTGCGCGCGCGGCCAACATGGTGGCCGATGCGGCGCGCTTCGTTCCGGTTCTGCGGGACTGCCGGCATCGCAAGTCCCTGTTCGAGATCAAGACCGTGCTCCTGCACCATGAGGTCGACGACGGCCGGCCGATCCTGCTGCGCCGGGACTTCGCCCATCCCGGCGTGCTCTCGGTGCTCGGCGGCAAGTTGGACAACGTCTATGACGTGCTCGCCGAGCTCGATCGGCTGCTTGGTGTCCAGGGCGCGCGCGCCGCGACGGAGGCGGCGTGATGCGGCCCGGCATCGTGTGGCTGCTGGCGAGCGTCTGCTGCTCTTCTCTCGGCCATCTGTCACTCAAGCTGGCCGCACGCTCGTTGCAACAGCCTGCGGGTCTCATGGGGATGGTGGGCGCCGCGGCCCGATCGCCCTGGCTGCTCACCGGCATCTGCCTGCACGTCACGGCGCTGGCACTGTGGGTGATGGGACTGCGTCAGGTGGACCTGTCCGTCGCCTATCCGTTCATCGCCCTCGGCCTCGTGCTGGTCACGCTGCTCTCCTGGAGCGTGCTCGGCGAGCCCCTGGTTGCGACACACCTGGTCGGAATGGGCCTGATCGCCGCGGGCGTGCTGGTGGTCGCGGTACGTTAAGAGGTTGAAAGATCATGACTCTGAGGCGACTCGCGCACACTGCCATTCACGCCATGGGCTACGAGGTCCGGGCATTCCGGCCTGGGGCTTCAGCGGGCGCGCAATTGATGAGGATGCTCGCCGCGCATTCCATTGACGTCGTCCTGGATGTTGGCGCAAACGTCGGCCAGTTCGGCACCGAGCTGCGCGGCAGCGGCTATCAGGGCGTCATCGTTTCATTCGAGCCCCTGTCCACTGCGCGAGCCAGGCTGCGGGCGGCGGTCGGAAGCGATCCGCGCTGGAAGATCGCCGACCAGGCGGCGCTGGGAGCCAGTGACGGCGAAGTGGATCTCAATGTCGCGGCCAATTCCGCCAGCAGCTCGGTATTGCCCATGCTGAAGCGCCACTCCGACGCTGCGCCTGAATCCGCATATGTCGGCAGCGAGCGGGTACCGCTGCGGCGGTTGGATGACCTGGTGCCGGCGTACGTCACTGACCGATCGAAGATATTTCTCAAGATCGACACGCAGGGTTACGAGGACAGGGTCCTGGAGGGCGGCCGGCGAACACTGGAGCGCGCGGTCGGCCTTTCCATTGAGCTTTCCTTCGTGCCGCTCTACGGCGGCCAGCTCCTTTACAAGGACATGGTTCCCCGCCTGGAGGCGCTCGGCTTCGAGCTGTGGAACGTTGCGCCGGCCTTCATCGATCAGAACGACGGCCGGCTGCTTCAGGTCGATGGAACGTTCTTCCGCGCGCGCTGAGCCGGGTCGGCTGTCACGAAACAGTCACGCGCGGCCACTATCCTGAGAATTCACCGCAGCGATCCTTCGACCACCCAAGAGCTACCGAATCAGGGGCCCGCGATGTTCACGATTCCCGCTCCTTCCGGGGGAGCCGTTCACATTCCGGAATCCGCTCGCGAGGATCGCGAGTACTTCGATACGTTCGATTCCGCTGCCAAGGAGTACCTCGCAGCGGAGGGTTACGTGGTCGTTCGCAAGCTGGTCGATCCGGCGATCTGCGCCGAGATCCGGGAGGCCTTCGAGCTCGAGGTCAAGAGCTACAAGGGATTCCTTTATCGTCAGACGACGGCCCGCGCGGAGCGGAACCGCTTCAACGCGCTCGGTCACGTCATGAACCCGCTCCTCAACCTCCAGGATCTGGAGCCGGAGCGCTTCTCACGCCTGCGGGAGCGCAGCCTGAAAGCGTTCACGGCCCCCGCGGTCACCGCTGCGCTGCACGAGCAGTTCGGCGATGACCCGAAGCTCGTACAGACCATGTATTTCGAGGGCAATTCCGCGACCTGGGCGCACCAGGACACGTACTACCTCGACAGCGAGCACGTCGGTTCGATGGTTGCCGCCTGGTTCGCCCTCGAGGACATCCATCCGGGCGCCGGCCGCTTCTTCGTCTACCCGCGCAGCCATCTCATCGACGTCCGCAAGAACGGCGGCGATTTCGACATCGCGTTCCATCATGAGCGGTACAAGGCCCTGATCGTCGAGATCATCGGGCGCAACGACCTGGAGTTGCGCGCGCCCGCGCTGGAGGCGGGCGATGTCCTCTTCTGGAACGCGAAGACGGTCCACGGGTCGCTGGGCACGCTGCAGACGCAGCGGACCCGGCAGTCACTCACGGCGCATTACATCCCGAAGTCGCATCGCTTCCTGCAGCTTCAAAGCCGCTTCAAGACGTTGCGGCTGCACGAGCACAACGGCATCCAGGTGCACTGTCCCAAGAGCCAGGCGCTGCTGCGCAACCGCATGACGCTGCTCGTCGAGTCGTACCTGCCCGGACCGTTCTACTTTGCCAAGCGCCTGGCGGTGAAGGCAGCAACCCGCTGATTCAGGATGGATTTCTAACTCAGGACGAGTCGGCGCCGTCACGTTGCTGTAATAAATCTCCGCCCACAATCCGCAGTTCATATGCGCCCGGTATTCATAGGCGGGGCCGGCCGATCCGGCACGACCCTCGCCGCCGACCTCATTGGCACTCATCGCCAGCTCAGTCCGGTGTATGAAACCAACTTCGTGCTGGCTATCGCCCACGAGATGGCGGCACAGCGCCCGCTGACGGAATGTGCTGTGGCGATCCGCCGCCTGATGCAGCACTGGACCGAATCACTGCCGCGGCGGCCCCATGAGAAGCGGCCCCACGAGCGATATCTCCATGGACCGCATTACATTCTCTTCGACCGGGAGGGGGCGCTGGCGCTCACCGAGGTTTTGATCGGCGATCTCCCCGGCGACCCGATCGGGGGGTTCAGACGGTTCATCGGCGCGCTCTTCGCCCGCCATGCGCAGCTCGATGGCAAGCCGTTCTGGATCAACAAGACGCCCACGTACGTCGGGGCGCTCCCTTTCCTGAAAGCAGTCTGGCCGGACCTGTTGTTCATCCACTGTGTCCGTGACGGACGCGATGTGGCCGCAAGCGCTTTGACCCGCTCCTGGGGTCCGAAGACCTGGCCGGAGGCCGGCCGCTGGTGGCGAGGCCAGGTAGTCCCCGCCCTGGAGTTCGCCGAGCGTCATCCGGGCCATGTGGTCCTGCTGCGCTACGAAGATGTGCTTGCCCGGCCTGTCGAGGCCATCGAGCCTGTCTTGAGAGCGTTGGATCTTCGCGATGCGTCGACGACCGTCGAGCGCTACGTTGGTGACGGGGCGGTGCTGGACAGCGCTCGGACGGGCGGCTGGCACCAGGAAGCGCGCAGCGACATCGAAGCGTTCGAGGCGGCCGCCGGACCGACACTGTGCTCTCTGGGGTACGAAGCGGCGTTCGCCGCAGCTTGAGCAGTCCGGCCGATGAGTCAAGTCTTTCCCCGTGTGATCTGTCTGACTCTGCCCCAACAAAGGGAACGGCAGACGGCGGTCGTGCGGGAATTCGACAAGGTTGGCCTGCGTGATTTTGAATTCTATCCTGGATTTTCCGCGACTTCGGACGCCGTCAGGCAGGCGTATGCTCACAATCGGGTGAAGCGATACCCCGACTGCTTTCGCTGCGCCAAGCGTGATTGCGGCAACCCCGACTGCAACAATGTCCTGATCCCATCTCAGGTTGCCGTGGTGCTCGGGTTTCAGGCCATGCTCCGCTCGGTCGCAAGCTCCGCGGAGCCTTACGCGGCCATCTGTGAAGACGACATTGCCTTCGCCGTGTACGCCAAGGACGTGCTCGCCTCCGAAGGCTTTCAGGATCTGCTGCGCTCCAGCGGGCTGCTGAGCGATGAGCCCACTCTGATCCGGCTGGGCCGCCCGCGCATCGACGACGCATTCATCGCCGTGGATACGGCTCGCCGCGCAGCCCTCAGGCTGACCGATGAAGTGGTGATGTCCAACTCCTTCTTCCTGGCCAACAGGGCGTTCGCCCGGCTGGCGGAACAGCGGTTGCATCAGATCGACCATACGGCGGATGTGATCATTCATCACGCCATGACGATGCAGGCCCGCTGCTACACGTTGAATCTGCAGCTGGTCGGGGACCACTCCAATCTGGGCGATGTGCCCTCCCTGATCCATCCCAAACCACATCATTTGACCTATCTGCGCGCTACGCAAGGCAATGCCTCGCCGAAGCTCATCGAAGAGGCCGAGCGGGTACGCAATCACCTCAAGAAGGCCGTCAGCCGGCCGTTTGGCATAGCCGGCTCACCCCGCTGCGGCAGTCATTTCGTCAGCGCCTTCCTGCGCCGCAATCTGTTGGATATAGGTCACGAGGGCTTGGGCAAGGACGGCATGTGCGCCTGGCAGCTCGCGGTGAAAGCCGAAGACTACCCCTACGTCATGGAGAGGCAAGCGAAGTCGGATTTCTTCCTGCATTTCGATCGCTGGCTCGTGTATGCCCGCAACCCGGTCGATGCCATTCCCTCGCTGGTGGTCGAGAATCGGCATGCGCCGCTTTCGTACGCATTCCGGCGGGAAGCCATCCACAAGGACTGCGGGGTCGACCTGGATGAGTTCACTTCCCCCGTGGAAAGAGCGGCCCGCGCCTACGCCCATTGGTATCTGCTTGCCCTGCAGCGTCGCCCCGAGGGGGTTTTGCGGGTCGAGAGTCTGTTGGAAGACTGCCGCGCGAACATTCCCGGGCGCCCCTTTGAGACCGTGGAGATCCCGCGCGAGGAATCCGGCGCGGGTAAGCCCTACCTCGGCATGGTCCATCCACCGCAGCCTCTGGAATCGGGTTGGATGGACCGGCTCTCGAGAGAGACCGTGGATATTCTGCGGCAAGTCTCTGAACGGCTCGGCTATGAGATTTAGTCCATGACAACCGCGCGCAACGTCATTTTCATCCTGGCGGATCAGCTCAACGCCGCCTATCTGGGCCACGCGGGGCATCCGCAGGTCTCCACGCCGCACCTCGATCGGCTTGCCGCCGAGGGTGCGCGTTTCACGGATGCGGTGTGCTCGAACCCCATTTGTACGCCGAGCCGTGTGTCGTTCCTGTCGGGACAATATCCTCACAATCATCTCTACTACGGCCTCTTCGGGGCCAGCCCCGGCGGACTTCCGTCATTTCTGGGTCACTGCCTGGAGAGGGGCTATCACACCGCGGCCATCGGCAAGATTCACTGTCCGGACGGTTGGATCGAAAATCACACCCGGGTCTTTCACGAGACCTGCAACAGCTCGGCTGCGGGCCGCTCGAAGGCCTATCTCTCGTTCCTGGGTCCCCGGGCCGCGCTCGAGGATCATCTGCTCCTGCCCGAGTTCGGCGAGCGCGGCCGCCAGAGCATGGACGCCCGCCCGTCACCTTTGAGCTTCGCCGAATCGCAGGAGGGATGGATCGCCGCGGAGACCATCCGTCAGATCGATCGCGCGCGCTCGGAGAACAAACCCTTTGCGATTCACGCCAGCATGCCGCGCCCGCATCAGTGCACTTCGCCGTCGAAGGAGTTTTGGGATCTATATGAGGGGATGGAGCTGCAATTCCCTGCGACCGTCGATGATGATCCGCGCGCGGCGGGTAAGGCGCCCCATTTCATCGAAAAGGCGGCATTCTGGCGTCAGAGCCCCTGGCCTCTCGTGGAGCCCCGGACCTTCCTGGCCGCGCGCCAGCGCAAGTTGCGGGGCTACCTCGCCGCCGTCAGCCAGGTGGACGCGGCTGTCGGTTCGATTCTTCAGCATCTGCGCGCGCAAGGCCTCGACGACGACACGCTGGTGATCTTCAGCGCCGATCATGGCGAGTACGTCACCGCATTTGGAATCATGGAAAAGGCTCCGGGTATCTGTGCCGACGCCGTGACGCGCATTCCCCTTCTGATGCGCTGTCCGGGTATTGCCGCCGGCCGCACGATAGCCGATCAGGTGCATGCCGTGGACGTAGCGCCCACAATCTGCGGTCTTCTCGGGTTGAGCCCGCTCGCCACGGCCGACGGCCAGGATCTTGCCGCGTTGCTGCGCGGGGAGCCCGGCGTGCAGTCGCGCCACAGGGTGACGGTCACCGAGTTCGCCTGGTCCAAGGCGCTGCGCAAGGGCCGCTGGCGGCTGGTCTGGTACCCGCAGGCCTTTTTCGAGAAGCAGTATCCCGAAGGTTTCGGGGAGCTCTACGATCTGGCCGCGGACCCTCACGAGCGGCGCAATCGCTGGCACGACCGCGATCACCGCGATGTCGTCATCGAGCTCGAGCGCGAACTGTTGAACTGGCTCGTGACCACCACGCGGCCCAGAACCACCCAAGGCACGAGTACGCATCCGTCCCTCGTTCCGGCGGGAGCCCGTGAGCAATTTCGCTGCCTCGTACAGGCCGATGGGCGGATACCCGCCCAAAGTCTGCTCACGACGGCCAACCTGTCGTACCTATGATTTCGGATCGTCTCAAGTGCATCTTCGTCGAGGTGCCGAAGACCGGCTCGAGCAGCATACGCGCGATCGTGGGTCAACCGGCCAAGCCGCACCTCAACATCTGGCAGATCCTGAGCGCGGTGGAGCCCGACAAGTTCACCTCATACTTCAAGTTCGGCTTCGTGCGTAACCCGTGGGACCGGGCCGTGTCGCTCTACGAGCGTAACGAGGGTCTGTGCCTCAAAGGCAAGATGAGCTTCGAGCAGTTCATAGACTGGATGAAGTTCGCCAGCAGCACCTGCATTCATCCGGTCCCCCACCGCCATCAGCTGGACTGGTTCGTCAACCCGCATGGCGATGTCATCGTCGATTTCATCGGCCGGTACGAAAATCTGGCGTCGGACTGGGACAGGATCGCGGCCCGGCTCGGAATCGGCGGCACTGCGCTCCCGCGGATCAACGTGAATCCCCATCGCTCGCGCGATTACACCGCTTACTACTCGGAGCGGACCCGGCGGATCGTTGCCGAGCGCTTTGCGGTGGACGTGGAGTACTTCGGGTACAGGTTTGGCCAATGACCGCCCCAAAGGGGGCTTCCCCGGGCAAAAAAACGGGGGTGTCATGGAATTGTCACCTCTCGGCAATAACGTAGTCCCCTCCACAAGACGCATCAAGAGCGCTCCGTTGAGTACCCCGTTCCCCGCCGCAGAAGGCCAGCACGACTCGACCTATTTTTTGGGGGTCTCTGCGCTACAGAATGGCGATCTTCCGCGTGCCATTGCCCTGCTGGGTGAAGCCGTGCGCTCGAATCCCGACTCCGCTGATGCCCATTCCGTTCTGGGCGCGGCATTCGGTGCCAGCCGCAGGATGTCGGAGGCGCTCGACTGTTTCCAGCGTGCCCTGCAGCTCGCCCCCGACACCGCCGTGCTGCTCTTCAACCGTGCCAACGCGCTACGCGGTCTCGGTCGCCACCACGAGGCGTTGACGGATTACGAGCAGGCTCTGAAGCTGGAACCGGACCACGCGAATGCACAGCGCAATCGCGGGCTCACTCTCATGGCTCTCGGACGGGCGTCCGAAGCCCTGGAGAGTTTCGAGCGCGAGCTGCGGCTGCGGCCGGATGATGCGGCCTGTCTCAACAATTGCGCCTACGCCCTGCTCGAGCTGAAACGGCCGGCCGAGGCGCTGGCAAGCTGCGAGCGCGCGCTCGCCCAACAGCCCGCATATGTCGACGCCCACTACAATCGGGGGAATGCGCTCAGCGATCTCGGGCGGCACCACGAAGCGCTGGGCGCATTCGACTGGGTCCTGACGCTCGATCCCAACCATGTCTCTGCCCATCGAAACCGCGCTACCGCGCTCTGGGCACTGAACCGGCCGCAGGAGGCGCTGGAGAGTCTCGAGCGCGTGCTGCAGCTGTCGCCGACTCACGTTGACGCTTTGCGCAGCCGCGCGGAGCTGCTGCAGGCGATGGGGCGCCCTTAGATCATAAAGTGTCCCGTGAGTACCCCGTCCCCCTCCACGGATCGCCCGATCGAAGGCGAGCTCGACGTCGCAACCAACCGCGCGGACCGGAAGTATTCGCGCCGGGAGCAGTGTCTGCGCGCCGCATGGGAGTTCGGCCGCTGGCTCGTGCGCCTCAGCCCGCATCCCTGTCACGCCTGGCGCCGCGGCGTACTGCGCCTCTTCGGTGCGAAGATCGGCACCCAGGCTCGGGTTGCTGCCTCGGCGCGCATCCTCATGCCGTGGAATGTCGAGATCGGCGAGTGGGCGGCCGTCGGTCCGGAAGTTTTCGTCTATAGCCTGGGCAAGGTCCGGATCGGCCGGCGCGCCACCGTTTCCTATCGCACTCACATTTGCGCGGGCAGCCACGACTTCACGGATCCGACGCTGCCGCTGACCAAGCCGCCCGTCACCATCGGTGATGACGCCTGGATAGGGACCGAGGCCTTCATCGGTCCGGGCATCACTGTCGGCGCCGGCGCCATGGTCGGTGCGCGCGCCGTGGTGGTCAAAGACGTTGAGCCACGCACGCTCGTGGCAGGTCACCCGGCGCGGGTCATTGGCGAGCGTCCGACGATGCGTCGCAAAGATCCGCCTTGAGACCAACATGTCAATCTCTGTCCTCATCCTGACGCTAGATGAAGAGGTGAACCTCGGCGGCTGCCTCGATTCGGTGGCCTGGAGCGACGACGTCGTGGTGCTCGACTCCTTCAGCCGCGACGCCACCCCGGAGATTGCACGCGCGCGCGGCGCGAGGCTCTTCCAGCGGCGGTTCGACAACTACGCGAGCCAGCGGAACTTCGGACTGCGCGAGATCAGCTTCCGCCATCCCTGGGTGCTGATGCTCGATGCCGACGAGCGTGTGCCCGCGGACCTGCGGGAAGAGATGCTGCGCGCCGTGCGCGACGCGCCGGAAGCGGCCGCGATGTTCCGGGTCCGCCGCAGGGATTATCTCTTCGGCCGCTGGATTCGCCGCGCCAGCGGCTATCCGACCTGGTTCGGGCGGCTGCTGCGCGTCGGTCGCGCCTGGGTGGAGCGTCCTTACAACGAGGAATTCCATGCCGAGGGAGAGGCCAGCAATCTCTCCGGGCATCTCGACCATTTCCCCTTCAACAAGGGGTTCGCCGCCTGGATCGCCAAGCACGACCGTTACTCCACCATGGAGGCGGCGCTGCGCGCCGGCAACCCCGAATATGACATCGTGTGGCGCGATCTCTTCGCCGCCGACCCACTGCGCCGGCGCCAGGCTCAGAAGGCGTGGCTCTACAGCATGCCGGCGAGGCCTCTGGTCGTATTCGCGGGACTCTATTTCATCAAGGGAGGAATGCT
>Ga0335072_10011903_pt1 | contig 12434 bp, 12 predicted proteins | sample Lox_Sample_21_FD_206725 | JGI IMG/M metagenome (GOLD analysis project Ga0335072, IMG submission 206725) | Soil microbial communities from Loxahatchee National Wildlife Refuge, Florida, United States - Lox_Sample_2.1 | ecosystem: Environmental > Terrestrial > Soil > Wetlands | place: USA...
TTCACCGCCATCCCATCGGCAGGCCTGCGTCAGCTTGGCGAACGTTACGCCACAGCGCTACGCAAGCAGGGCGACCCCGCCGCCGTGCGAATCACCGACAAGATGCCAACGAACTATCTGTTCTTGGGGCTGATCCATTTGGCGTTGCCGAACGCGACCATCATCCACACGCGCCGCGATCCCATCGACTGCTGCCTGTCGAATTTCACCACCTTGTTCGCGCCCGGCCGGCTTGGCTACAGCTACGATCTTGGCGAACTCGGCCGCTATTACCGCGCCTGCGATGCGCTGATGCGGCATTGGCACGACGCGCTGCCCAACGTCATCCTGGACGTGCGGTACGAAGAGCTGGTCGCCGGCATCGAGCCGGTGGCGCGGCGCGTCGTGGCTCATTGCGGCCTGGCCTGGGACGATGCGTGCCTGCAATTCCCCCGGGCGCGGCGCCAAGTCCAGACGGCGAGCGTCAGCGCGGTGCGCCAACCGGTTTACGCAAGCGCGATCGGCCGATGGCAGGGCCAGCGGGATTTGTACGCGCCGCTGCTGCGGGCATTGGATGAAGCAACAGAAGCGGGAGTCACGAAGTAGGGCGACAGGCGCTGCATGTTACGTCATAGCCGGCGAACGCCCAGAGGCGCTAACATATGCGTCGGCGGGTCTTGCCTTGCGGCGTGCGGCAGTGGAAGCAAGAGGTAACGCAAAAAACGCAAATGGTAAGCAAATGAACGCGAAGGGTCCGCGGTGGAACGGTATTGAGTCGCGTCACTTCGTTGGTCCGGGTGGAAAACATTAAGTATGCCTTCGGCGGATCGTATGTCCCGACTGGCGTGCGCCGCCTCGGCCTTCGCTTTCATTCGCGTTTTTTGCGTTACCACTTTCTTGCTTTGCCCGGGCTGAAAAACTGCCGCGTGTGATTTCTGCACAGGCGGATCAGGTCAAGCCAACGCCTATGGGCGAAGGGTGGCCATGACGTAACAGGCAGTATCGTCTTGCTTCCCGGCTCCGGAGTAAATCCCACATGGGCGATCAGCCGAATGCCGTGGCCAGTGATCCGGCCAGCTTCGCCAGATCGCCCACCAGCTTGAGCCACTGCGCGATATCCTGTAGCGTCGCAAGCTGCGCATTGACGGCGCTGACCTGGGCGTCCAGCGCGGTTTGCTCGCTTTTAACAAAGTCATTATCTGACACCAGTGATTCCGACAGTGCGCTGGCATAGGCGGCCTTGGTGTGGTCAAGCGCTGCCATCAGCAGCTTCAGCGTATTCTGGTCGGCTGGCTGCGCCACCGCGGCGGCAGCGAAAAATGCGCTTTGCGCGGTCTGCACGGCGGCGGACAGACTTTGCAGATAGGCGGCCTGCGCGGCTGCGTTGGTGTCGCTCATTTACCGGCTCCCGTGCTGGGCGGTGCGATCCCCGCCGCGATGGTCTGAATCTGCTGCACAATTTGGTCGATCTGCGTGAGGTCCAGCGGCGTGCCGGCTGCCAGCTTGTCGTGCAGCGGCAGCAGCGCCTTCAGCGCCGCCAGACTGCTATCGTAGGAACTGCCGACCAGCGCCACCTGTTCCCGCACCTTCGACGCCACCAGCGCGTTTATCCCCTGGGTGGCGAACTTGTCGGTCTTCAGCCGGGCGGCGAAATCGTCCGATACGTCCATGCCGAGCGGCTGGCCCATCGCGGTAAAATACGACTTCGGCGACAGCAGCCCGCGCTGCATGAGAGTTTCCGCATTCAGCGCCAGTTCGTTGACGATGTACGTCTTGGTGCCAACGAACTGCGCGCGGACCTGTGGATCGGACATGATGGCAATCACATTCACCACCTGCTGGCGGATCTGATTGCTCGCGGTAATGACCATCTGGCCTTGCACCAGGCCGACCAGCGCTCCGGCGGCCGGCGGAACAAGTTCCGTCGCCTTGGCATTCACCTGCGGTTGCTTCACGGCCTTCTGGTACGCATTGATGTTTGAGAACAGGGTCTGGATGTCGCCCTGGAATTCGGTGGACGCATCGTAGCCGGCGAGATTTCCCAATGATGCATAGGCCTTTGCCAGACTGGCAAAGAGTTGCGCACGGCTGGTCAGCTCTGCCTCGTTCTTGTCTTCGACGGCGATCAGCGCCGGGTCCTCCGATGGTGTCCCGGCGAAGCCGTGAAGATAAATCTCGGTATCCTTGTAAGCGGCATACTGATCGCCTGATGCCACGGCCGCCTGTCCGGCCGCGCCTGCCGCGGTCTGGCCGGCCTTGCTGAGCGTGCCGGCACTGGTGAGTGTTCCGCTCGAACATGCGGCGAGCAGGGCCGCCGACAAAACCCCGGCTCCAACCGGCAGCATCCGGTGCAGCGGCCGCATGATCCCCTCCTGTGAAATCGAGCGCGGATTGGTGGCGATGCGCGGGCGCCCGTGTGCGGCAAGCCTCAACGGAAATTCAGCCGTACGCTGTGAGCTACGTCACAGTGTTTACATGCAGTAATGATCTGCGGGCTGCGTCACAGCAGTTACTCAGCAGTGGGTAAGTTGGGCGACATTGCGCCAACCCGTCATGGCGGGCGAAGCATGCACCGGCGAAGGCCGGTGGCGCGCCATCCCTGTCTTTGGGGCGCGCATCACAGCAATCCGTGGATGGCCGGCCCCCGGCCAATTCGTCGGAGCAGGCTTTCGCCGGCCATGACGCGAGATGGGGCGCCTGTCGCCCTATTTCCCGACTGCTGAGTAATGATCCGCCTGCCGGCCGGCGGCGAAACCAAGCGGCGCGCCTGCGTCAGCCCAGCGCGTATTCCACTTCCGGCGTATAGACCGATTGCTCCTTACCGAGCAATGAGCTGAACAATGTGAAATGTTCCATTGGTACGCTATCACAACGGAACAGATTGTGGGCCTGGACGAAGGCGGCGAGCTTCGCCTCGGTGGCGTTGTCGAGACGCGCCAGCGACACATGCGGGGCGAAGCGGCGGCGTTCCGGTTCCAGGCCGGCGCGCTGCAACGCGGTTTCGATCTTGTTTTGCAGATGCTCGAGCTGCGGATTGCGTTCCACCCCCACCCACAGCGACGTTGGGCGGCCGGAGCGTGCGAACGTGCCCACTCCCGCCAGCGTCAGGGAGAAGCCGCGCGCTTTCAGAGACGCCAATGCGTGGTCGATTTCCTCGGCGCGATAGGCGGGTGTTTCGCCGATGAAGCGCAGGGTGACGTGGTAGTTCTCGGGCGGCACCCATTTCGCGCCGGGTATGCCGGCGTTTGCCAGCATCGCGACGCGCTGGCGCAGCTCCCAGGGGAGGTCGAGCGCGACGAACAACCTCATGCCGGGCGGGCCTCCTGCAACAGCTTTTCCACCAGCGGCAGTACATGCGCCACGACCTGGCGCACGCCGGCAGCATTGGGATGCAATCCGTCGGGCTGCGTCAAGGCGGGAACTTCGGCCACGCCTTGCAGGAAGAACGGCTCGTACAGCACGCCGGGCCGTTGACCGAGCCTGTCGAACACGGCGCGATACGCGCGTTCGTAGTCGGGGCCGAGATTGGGCGGCGCGTACATGCCCTCCAGCAACACCGGTATGTGCCGGGCAGAGAGCAAATCGAGAATGGCCGTCAGGTTGGCTTCCATGTCCTTCGGGTCGACGCCGCGCAGGCCGTCATTGGCACCCAGCTCCACGATGGCTGCGTCCGCGCCGTCGGCCAGCACCCAGTCCAGCCGCGCACGTCCCCCGGCCGTGGTATCGCCGGACACCGCGCCATCGACGATGGCCACGTCGTGGCCGTGCGCATGCAGGGCCTGCTGGAGCTGCATTTCGAACCCGTCGTCATGCGGCAGGCCGTAGCCCGCCGACAGCGAATCGCCCAGGATCAGCAAGCGGACAGGGGCGGCGAAGCCGGGTGACAGGGTCGCGCCGAATGCCAGCAGCATCGCGGCCAGAGTGGTGATCAGCCGGTGTCCAAGGCCTGCCACACGGCACAAGGTGCGTGCCAGGTTGCTGGTGGCTTCCTTCGCTCCGGCGCGGACGCCATATGCTGCCGCCATGGATGCCATCCCGCCGTCTCCGGTTCCCGCCGACTCCGCGCCGCTGGTGCGGATCAGAAACCTGTATCTGACGGTGCCCGCCACCGCGGGGCCGGTCAACATCCTGCGCGGGATCGATCTGGATCTCGGGCACGGCGAGGCGGTTGGCCTGATCGGCCCGTCCGGGTCCGGCAAGACCAGCCTGCTGATGGTGCTGGCGGGGCTGGAGCGGGCCACGTCGGGCAGCGTGCGTCTCGCGGGGGCGGAGGTGACCGCGCTGGACGAGGACTCGCTGGCGCGGCTGCGCCGCACTCATGTCGGAATCGTGTTCCAGGCGTTCCACCTGATCCCCACCATGACGGCGCTGGAGAACGTTGCCGTGCCGCTGGAACTGGCGGGCCGCGCCGATGCCTTCGATCGGGCACGGGAGGCGCTGCGCGCTGTGGGGCTGGGGCACCGGCTGACGCATCTGCCGGGCCAGCTTTCGGGCGGCGAGCAACAGCGCACGGTGCTTGCCCGGGCCTGTGTGCTGGAACCGGTGCTGCTGCTGGCCGACGAACCGACCGGCAACCTCGACCACGCCACCGGCGCCCACGTCATGGACCTATTGTTCCAAATGCGCGCCGTTCATGGCAGCACACTGCTGCTCGTTACCCACGACGCCGAACTGGCGGGGCGGTGCGATCGGTGCGTGCATATGTCGGATGGGCGGATTAACGCGTCGCAAGAAGCGGGAGAGGTCAGCCGAACCCCGCGATCAGCTCCGCGATCTTCCCCGGATCCGCTTGCTCCATGACGCGCCGCGCGAAGCGGGCGCAGGCGTCGATTTCGACGCCGCGCACCCGCTGCTTCACCCGTGGCACCGCCCCGGCATTCATGCTGAACGAGCGCAGCCCCAGCCCGAGCAATAGCGGCGTAAGGCGCGGGTCCGCGGCCATTTCCCCGCATACCGAGACCGGCATGCGCATGCGCAGCGCGGCCTCGGTGGCGAACTGCACCAGGCGCAGCACCGCCGGATGCAGCGGATCGTACAAGGCTGCCAGATCGGTTTCGCCGCGGTCCACGGCCAGCGTGTAGGCGGTCAGGTCGTTGGTGCCGATGGCGAAGAAATCCGCCTCCAGGGCCAGCGCGTCGGCGGACAGCGCCGCCCCGGGCGTCTCGATCATGATGCCGAGCGGCGGCAGCTTCTCGGGAATCCGCTCGCCGCGGCGGCGCAGCCGGCGGGCGACGCGCTCGTAGACGTCGCGTGAGGCGCGGACTTCACCCACGGTCGTGACCATCGGCAGCATCACCCGCACCGGTCCTGCCACGGCGGCGCGCAGGATGGCGGCGAACTGCGTCTCCAACAGCTCCGTGCGCCGCAGCAGCAGGCGGATGCCGCGCATCCCGAGCGCCGGATTGGGATCGGCCACTTCCGGCACGAGGCCGGCGCTTGCCAGAGCCTCGATGTCCTTCTCGCCGCCCCAGTCGAGCACCCGGAAGGTGACCGGGTCACCGTTCATCGCCTCGACGATGGTGCGATAATTTTCCGCCTGCGTTGCCTCGTCGGGCATTTTCTCGCGATTCATGAACAGGAATTCGGTGCGCAACAGGCCGATGCCGACGGCGCCGGACTGGGCGATCAACGGCAGTTCGATTGGCAGTTCCAGGTTGGCTTGCAGCTCGACCGCTTCGCCGTCCAGGGTCTCTGCCGGCAGCCGGCGCAATTTGGCGTAGCGCTGGCGTTCGCGCGCGAAGGCGGCGACGGCGCGGCGTGCGGCTGTCAGTGTCTCTGCCGACGGATGCAGAACGACAGTTCCGGCGGTGCCGTCCACTACCGCGACATCGCCCGGCCTGATGGCATGTGCCACTCCGACCGCGCCGAGGACCGCCGGGACGCCCAACGACCGCAGCATGACAGCGGTGTGGCCATCGGCGCCGCCTTCCTCCGCCGCGACACCTGCCAGGCGCGAGGGATCGAGCAAGGCGGCGTCGGCGGGACGCAAGGATTCGCTGACCAGCACGGCACCGTCGGGCAGGCCGGCGAAGCTCTTGAATGGCGCGCGGGTCAGGTTGCGCACGAGGCGGCGCGCGATCTCGCGGATTTCCTCGGCGCGGCGGACGAGGCTGGCATGGTCCTCCGCCGCCATGGTGGGCTCCGCCTGCGCCAGGATGGCCTCGGCGATGGCATCGGCTTCGGCGACGACGGCGCTTTCGGCCGACAGCAGTGTCTCCTCGATGCGCCGGCGCACGCCACGGATCAGGCGCGAGGGACCCAGCATGCGGATGTAGGCATCGATCAGCGGCGCGATCTCGGCCTGGCTTTCCTGCGGCAGGATCGCGAGCCGGGCACGCAGCTTGGCGAGCTGCTGGCGGGATTGGGCGATGGCCGCCTCGAGACGCGCGCCTTCGCCGGCGATATCGGCGGCCTGGATTTTTTGCCGGCTGATTTCGGGCGCCGGCTCCGAGGCGCCGAACACGGGGCCGATCGCCACTCCGGACGAGACGGCAATGCCGATAAATTTTCGTTCTGGCCGTTCGTTCCCCCCAGTCACGGCCCGTATCAGGCGCTTGTGCTGCGGTACCGGCGGGTCAGCCGGATTCATTGAAGCCGGCTTCGATCAGGGCGGTGAGTGCGTCGAGAGCCTCGCGCGCATCCCAGCCTTCGGCGCGCAGCTCGATTGTGGCACCCATGCCTGCGCCGAGCATCATCAGGCCCATGATTGATCGCGCCGATACGGTCTGTCCGTCGCGCAGCACGTCGACGGGAGCGTTGAATTGCTCTGCCAGCGTCGCGAGTTTGGCGGCGGCCCGGGCGTGCAGGCCGCGCTTGTTGGCGATCGTGACGGTGCGGGTCAGGACGGGCGGCGCCGCTCCGGATGAAGTTTGAGGGGCGGGGGGATCGGGCTCCGCCGCCGCAGTCATCCGCACTTGCCGTTGATTTTGCAGCCGTTCAGCACATGCGATGCCGCCGCGATGTATTTGCGCCCTGCCTCCTCGGCGCAGTTGACGGCATCGGCGATCGGCTGGCTGCCGCGGACCTTGGCCAGCTTCACCAGCATCGGCAGGTTGACGCCCGCGATCACTTCGACGTTCTGCCGCTCCATCATGGAGATCGCGAGGTTGGAAGGGGTTCCGCCGAACATATCGGTCAGCAGTACGACGCCGTCACCGGTATCGCACTGCTTGATACAGTCCTCGATCTCGGAGCGACGATTTTCCATATCGTCGTCCGGACCGATGCAGACGGTGCGGACGTTGCGTTGCTCGCCAACCACATGCTCCATGGCGGAGCGCAACTCCACGGCAAGGCGGCCGTGGGTCACCAGAACCATGCCGATCATGGAAGTAAGTGGGCTTCCCGACCGGCTCCGAGCGAGAGCCCGCTGTCTTTGGGTTGGGTCATGGTCTTGTCTCAGGCCTCCTGTGCCTGAACCGGCGAGGACCGCGCGGCCTCGCCACTTAGCCTTCCGTCCGGACGCGGGATCGGGCGGTTATTCGTCAACTCGGCGGCGTGGCCTTCGCGGGCCAGCTCGCGATGGGTGACGTTCAGTTCCCACTCAACGTCGTGTTGCCCGTCCGCCGTCCGACCGGCGACCCGGGATTGCAAAGCTTCGGCCAATTGCTCCACCAGGTAAACGGAGCGGTGTCTTCCCCCGGTACACCCAATCGTGATGGTCGTATACTTTTTGCCCTCTTGCACGAACCTGGGCAAGAGCATGCCGATCAATTCCATCAAGGTAGCGAAAAATCGCGCGTAGTCCGGGTCGGCCTCGACGTAAGCGCCGACCTCGGGCTCGAAGCCCGTCTTGGCGCGTAACATAGGGTCGTAGTGCGGATTCCGCAAAAAGCGTGCATCGAATACCAGATCTGCTTCCCGTGGCACGCCGTGGGCATACGCGAAGGATACCAACGAAACTACCATGCGTCGGTTCCCGTCGGTGCCGGGCCCGCCAAAATGGCGTTCGATGCGTTGGCGCAGCGCAGGTAGCGGCAGGTCCGAGGTATCGATCACGAGGTCGGCAGCCTCGCGCAGTGGTGCGGTCAGCGTTTCCTCAGCGGCGATCCCGTCCGCCACCCGGGCCTGTGGGGCCAGCGGGTGGCGCCTCCGGGTCTCGGTATAACGGCGCAGCAGCGTTGGCTCGTCGGCCCAGACAAACACCAGTTCGGCGCGAAGCGCGGGGTTGGTGCGCAGTCGCTGCAAGGCCGCCAGCACCGCGGCTGCGTCGAAGCCACGCGTGCGGGCATCGACGCCGATTGCGAGCCGCGGCTCGCTGCGGGCCACCATTTCCTCCAGCATGGGCAGCGGGGGATTGTCCACCGCCTCGTAGCCGATGTCCTCGAGCGCGCGCAGGACCGAGGCCTTCCCCGCGCCGGACAGGCCGGTAACCAGGACCAGCCGCAGCCGCCGGTCGGCTGAGGCGGCACTCATGCCGCGAAGGCTCCGGCGACCTGGCTGATGCGGCCCAGCGCGCAATCGAGGGCCAGTACCACGCGTTCGACGGCGGAAACGGCGGCGGGATCGATCCGGACGAGTGGCACGCCGAGGCTGTCGTGCTGGGAGGGCAAAGGGAGGCGTTCGGGGAGCGAACCAAGCTCGGCGGCGAGTGCCAGGCGCGCGGAGGCGGCGTAGGGGAGGCGGACAATACCGAGGCCACGCACTTCCAGCAGTCCGGCCAGTACGGCGGGTGCGCTGGCGACGCCGGCCTCGATGTCGACCCGATCGTCGGCAACCAGATCGAACCCGCGCCCAAGCAGGCGCAGGGCGAGGTCGGACTTGCCGCAGCCGGCGGGGCCGATCAGCAGCACTCCGTCGCCATTGCGCGCCACGCAGCTTGCATGGACCTGCCGTCGTCCCTCCATGGTAAGCGCAGTCTGATCCGCCCGGTGCGGGAAGAAAAGGGGGCCCGTCGCGGTGTCCCGGGCACGGGCCAGGTCCGGTCCAGGCCGCCCTTGATTGGTCCGGCGGCATCCAGCCGCATGTCCCGGCGTGTTATCCCTGGTTCGCCTGGCCGGCGCTTCACTTCGCATTGCTCTGGGCGACGCCATGAATGCCAGCCCTAGCGCGGCTGCTGGGCGGCGCGCATGATCGCCGGCCGCGCATTGGCTTCCAGCAACGCCCGCAATCCCGCCAGGACGCGCGCGGGGCTCGGAGGGCAGCCGCTGATTGTGAGATCGACCGGCAGAGAGGCGCCGGTACCCCCAAGTACGGCGTAGCTGCCCTTGAACACGCCGCCATCGACCGCGCAATCGCCGACCGCAACGACCCACTTCGGTTCAGGGGCAGCGTCCCAGGCGGCTTCCAATGCCTCCCGCATATTGCGCGTGAGCGGCCCGGTCACCAGCAGGACGTCGGCATGGCGGGGGCTCTCCACGAAGCGCAGGCCGTAGCGTTCCAGGTCGTAGACCACACCGCGCAACGCGCGCAGTTCGAGTTCGCAGCCGTTGCAGCTTCCGGTGTTGACGTGCCGTATCGCCAGGCTGCGGCCTAAGCGTGCCTGTGCCGCCGCGTCGACCCGCGCGGCCAGCGAGGCGGTCGTGGCCGCATCCACCGGGCCGGCGGGATCGTTGCGTCCCAAAAGCCGCCAGGGTTTGCTCACAGGTCGAGCGCCGCGCATGGGAGGCCGAAGGACAGCCGGATCAACTCTTGGTCCTCCACCGAAGCCTCGGCGAGTGCCGCCTCCGCCTGAGGCCAGAGCGACCAGCCGGGATCACAAGGGAAGCCGGCGGCAATCTGGCCGTGATCGAGGCGGAGCCAGTGCCAGATCGGGCCGCGCAGCGACGGGGCGCTTTCCAGGCCTTCGCCGCTTTCGGCTGGAAGCGCCAGGGAAAGCGGCCCATCCGGCAGCGTATGCAGCCCGGCGAGCAATCGATGCAGGCGGTCGCCGATCGCTGCCATCCGGTCCTGGCAGCGGGCGGCCGCATCGCCGGTGGCATGCATGCCTGGACGCTGGGGCGCTGCCGCGGGCGTGGCACCGAGGTCATCGAGCCGGCCCAGCAACGGGTCCAGGCGGCGCTGCAGCACTGGCAACGCGCGCGCAACTTCGGCCCAGGCATGCCGAAGCATCGTGAGCCCGTCAGGTGCGATGTCGGCGGCAACGCCGCCAGGCACCACCACGTCCATCATCAGCCGGTGACCGAAGGCGTGCTCCGCCGCGCGCAACAACTGTTCTTGATACGTAACGAAAGCCGCATTGAGCGGCGCCAGTCCCGCCGCGTCCGCCAGCCGCGCCAGATCATCGAGATGACCCGCGGCGGCTTCATGCTCCAGCATCGCCTCGCGCAGGGCAATTGCGCGTGGCGGGGCTGGCGTATCGAGGGCGGCTTCGGCGGCGAGGGCGAAGGCAACCGAATGGGCCACTGTCGCCTCCGCGGCCAGCCGGGCGATGAAGCGGGCCGCCGCGCGTGGCGATTTGCCACGCATGAGCGCCAGGATGCCCTTGTGGGCGTAGCCCAGGCGCGACTCCGCGTAGAGGACTCGGTCGCCGCAGGCGGTGATCCGCAGATGGGCCGGTTCGGCAATCAGGCCATGCACCGGTCCCAGCGGGACCTGCATCACGCCCGGCTCCTCTGGCGGTGCGGGGAACTGCGGCGGTTCCACCGCGCCGCCCGGCAGTCCCGGCCGCGGCGAGAGCGGATGCGCCATCGGCCATCTGCCATGATCGAGCCAGGTACGCTCATCAATGCTGTTGGTGGCGGTGTGGCCCCACAGGTCGTTAATGAGCCGTTCGAACCGGGATGCATCGGGGCAGGTTCTAGACAGCGCCGGGTAGCATCCGGCCTCGACCGCGACGGATGCGATCAGCGTGTCGCCGGCGTCGCGAAACAGCGCGTGGACCTGTTTGGTATCGGCCCACAATGCGACAAGCTCCGGCGCCTCGTGGTCCGCCAGCCGGGCTGCGATGTCGGCCCACGCCGCTGACGACAGCGAAAAGCGCGGCCATGGCCGGCAGGGCGCGGCTTCTCCTGCTCTGATCTGCGGGAAGATGCTCATTTCGCTGCCAAACGAAACCAGGTGAGCCATGGTTCCGGCATGGCGAAGCCGCACAGCAGAAGCAACGCGAGGGGCAGCCAGGCGGGCGAGAGGCACAGGCGGCGCTCGGCCGGCAGATGGGGCAGCACGGCCCAGGCGATGGCGGCCAGGCCGATCCCCAACGGCAACAAGAGCAATGGTGCGGTTGCCGCGGTGGCCTCGAGGATCAGTGCCAGGCTGGCGAACAAGCCAAACGGGGGCGCGCCGGCCAGACCGGCAAGTGCCGCGAGCCGGTCCCACCCATTTGGCTGCGCCAGCCGCAAGGCGCTTTGCGTCAGGGCAAGCAGGGTGATTTGCAGCAGCCCGGCAAACGCGCCAGCGGCGGTGCCAAGCCCGAATGAAAATACCGCTACGCCGCCCTGGGCCAATCCCACCAAGGGCAGGGCAAGCTGCCGGCGTCCTCTCGGGGTGGCCAGGCCAAGTGCGGCGATGAGCAATGCTGCCAGGCCGAGCATCACCAGCAGATATGCTGGCGCGGGCAGCCGCAGGATGAGGGCGATGGCTGCGACGGCGAGTTCCGGCGCCAGAACGGCAAGGCTGCCGTAGCCGAGCATTGTGACCGCCACTGCGGCCAAAGGCGGCGGCGAGGCAGACGCCGCAATGGTGCCGGCCAGCGCCAGGGCAAGACCGAGGCAGCCAAGGCGCAGCCGCCGCCAGGCCTCCGCTCGGGCAGGCAACGCAGCGGCAATCACGCCGGCGGTGGCGACCAGCATGGCCGGCCAGGCCAGCAACGGTGCGTCAGAGAGCACTGCCGGGACGGTTCCGGCGAGAACCATGAGGCGGCTGCCCCAAACCGGTCGCGCGGCGGGCTCGCCCCAGCTTCCTGCCGCGGCGAGGGCAGCGAGCAATAGGACCATGTGTGCGGCGCGCGCGTCGAGATGCCCGATGCCGTGAGTGCCGCCAAGCCGCCACGGCAATATGCAGGCACCAAGCAATGCCAGGGTGCAAAGTCCGGCGTCGATCCGGGTCATCACCGGGGGGGCCAAGAGCATTGACAGCCTGGCGTTGTTGGCACCGAGCCACAGCGCGGCGATCCCAACCGCCGGAAGCAGCGGGACCAGGGCCAGGCCGAGGCTCCAACCGGCGAGGCCAACGGCAGTGGCGGCCAACGCCAGGCCGGCCTGCATCGCGACCAGCCCCAGCACCTGATGGGAGGGGCGGGTATCGGTGGTCAGAACCAGAAGACCAAGGAATACGACGGCGAAGGCGATACCGGTCCCTGGAACGGCGGCCGCGATCGCCGCCAACATCGCTCCGGCGAGCAAGCGGCTCGCGCGGAACGCCCGGGATCGGCGGTCGGACCCGCGCTGGCCGGAATGACGGAAGCCATCGCTGGATGCGGGCCATGCCGCGTTGCCCGTTGCCAGCGGCGTGCGGCGATACGCGGCTTGGCATGCTCTCCGGCCCCACCACGCGAGGGCGCCGCCAAAAGCGAGTTC
>Ga0335072_10011904_pt1 | contig 12433 bp, 10 predicted proteins | sample Lox_Sample_21_FD_206725 | JGI IMG/M metagenome (GOLD analysis project Ga0335072, IMG submission 206725) | Soil microbial communities from Loxahatchee National Wildlife Refuge, Florida, United States - Lox_Sample_2.1 | ecosystem: Environmental > Terrestrial > Soil > Wetlands | place: USA...
GGAGGTCAAGGTCAAGAACCTCCCGGACCCGACCGATGCGTGGGCATCCGAGAATTCCGAGTTCGACACCATCGAGGCCCTGCGCGCCGACATTGCCGAGAGGATCGGACGGGTCAAGGTCCTCCAGGCCAACATGATCCTGCGCGAGAAGGCGGTCGAGGCGCTGGCCGGCCTGGTCAGCGACACCGACGTGCCCGACGTGCTGGTGGATTCGGAGGTGTCCGAGCGCCTGCACGACCTGCAGCACCGCCTCGAGGCGCAGAAGACCTCGGTGAGCGACTACCTGCGGGCGACCGGCCGCAGCCCCGACGACCTGCTCGAGGCCGTGCGGGCCGACTCCCACCGTGCCGTCAAGGCCGACCTCGCCCTGCGCGCCCTGGCCGAGGCCGTCGAGGTCGACGTGGACGACGAGGAGCTGGACGCCGAGGTCGCTTCCATGGCCGAGCGGATGCAGACCTCGGCCGCGACGCTGCGGTCACGGCTCGACACGGCCGGGCGGACGGGCGCGGTACGCTCAGAGCTACGAAAGGCGAAGGCCTTGCAGTGGCTCCTGGACCACGTGGAGCTTTTCGACGAGGAGGGCAACCCGGTCTCCCGGGAGGAACTCTCGCCGGAAGTGGCGAAGGAGACTGAGGAGAGCGAATCATGAAGCACAGCGCAGAGGGCCTCTACCGAGCGAGCAACTACCTGGTGCCGACCGTCATCGAGTCCTCCAACCGGGGCGAGCGTGCGTACGACCTCTATTCCCGTCTCCTGCGGGAGCGCATCATCTTCCTCGGGACCCCCGTGGACGACGCGGTGGCGAACCTCATCTGCGCGCAGATGCTCTTTTTGGAGTCCGAGGAGCCGGACAAGGAGATCCACCTCTACATCAACTCGCCGGGGGGCGACATCACCGCGCTGTTCGCCATTTACGACACGCTGAAGTTCATCAAGCCCGATGTGTCCACGTTCTGCTTCGGCCAGGCCGCCTCGGCCGCCGCCGTCCTGCTGGCGGCCGGCGCCGCCGGCAAACGGTTCGCCCTTCCCCACGCCCGCGTCCTGCTCCACCAGCCGTGGGGCGGTGTCGAGGGTCAGGCGAGCGACATCGAGCTGCAGGCCAAGGAGATCCTGAGGATGCGCGACCTGCTGACGCGCATGCTGGCCGACGACACGGGACAGACCCATGAGAAGGTGGCCAAGGACACGGACCGTGACTTCATCATGACAGCGGACGAGGCCGTGGCCTACGGCGTGATCGACGAGGTCATCACGGCCCGTACGCTGGCGCCGCTCGAGGCCATCGGCGCCGCGTAGGTCGGAACAGAGCTAGGGACCCGGACGGGGGGAGCGCGACACATGGCGAAGTTCGGCGAGGGTGGAGAGCTCGTCAAGTGCAGCTTCTGCGGCAAGACGCAGAAGCAGGTGAAGAAGCTCATCGCGGGGCCGGGCGTCTACATCTGCGACGAGTGCATCGATCTCTGCAACGACATCATCGCCGAGGAGCGCGACGAGTCGACGGAGATGACGTTCGAGGACCTCCCCAAGCCGCGGGAGATCTTCGACTTTCTCAACGACTACGTCGTGGGGCAGGAATACGCCAAAAAGATCCTCTCGGTCGCCGTCTACAACCACTACAAGCGGGTGCAGGCGGGACCACCGCAGGAGGACGGGGTCGAGCTGGCGAAGTCGAACATCCTGCTGCTCGGCCCGACGGGTTGCGGGAAGACGCTCCTCGCCCAGACCCTGGCCCGGATGCTCAACGTGCCCTTTGCCATTGCCGACGCCACGGCGCTCACCGAGGCGGGCTACGTGGGTGAGGACGTCGAGAACATCCTCCTCAAGCTGATCCAGGCCGCGGACTATGACGTCAAGCGGGCCGAGACGGGGATCATCTACATCGACGAGATCGACAAGATCGCCCGCAAGAGCGAGAACCCCTCCATCACCCGGGACGTGTCGGGAGAAGGGGTGCAGCAGGCCCTCTTGAAGATCCTCGAGGGGACGACGGCGTCGGTTCCCCCCCAGGGTGGCCGCAAGCACCCGCACCAGGAGTTCATCCAGATCGACACCACCAACATCCTCTTCATCTGCGGTGGTGCCTTTGCCGGGCTCGACAAGCTCATCGAATCGCGTATCGGAAAGCGCGGCATCGGATTCCGGGCCGAGGTGCACCGGCGTGACCGCGACGACGGGGAGATCCTGCGGCACGTGCTGCCCGAGGACCTGATCAAGTTCGGGCTTATCCCCGAGTTCATCGGTCGCCTTCCCGTCGTCAGCGCGGTGTCCCCGCTCTTCAAGGAAGCGCTGGTGCAGATCCTCATCGAGCCCAAGAACGCGCTGACGAGGCAGTACCAGCGCGTGTTCGGCCTCGACAACGTGGAGCTCGAGTTCACGCCCGACGCGCTCGAAGCCGTGGCCGAGCAGGCCATGCTGCGCGGCACGGGCGCCCGCGGTTTGCGCGCCATCCTCGAAGAGGTGCTGCTCGACGTGATGTACGACCTCCCCAGCCGTTCTGACGTCGGCAAGTGCGTGGTGGACCGCTCGGTCGTGCTCGACCGGGTGGCGCCGACGTTGGTGCCGGTCGGGGGAGCCCCGGCCAAGGCGACGCGCACGCGGCGCGCCGCTTCTTGAACCTGTCGTTCTCGACTGCAGGAGGCCGATGAGCCCCGCGGACATGCGCCCCGGCGAGGCCGCGGGCGCGGGGGCGCAGGACGTGGGCGGGCCGCCGTTCACTGACGTCGCGGCGGCCCTGCGGTGGCTCGACGACCACATCGACTTCGAGTCGACGATGCCCAGCCGGCGCGCCATCCCGACCCTGGACCGGATGCACGCCGCCATGTCGGTGCTCGGGGACCCCCACCTCTCCATCCCCTCGGTGCACATCACGGGCACCAACGGCAAGGGGTCGACGACCGCCATGGTCACCGCGCTGCTGATGGCGCAGGGTCTCACCGTCGGCACCTACACGAGCCCGAACCTGCACACCGTCGCCGAGCGCATCGCCCGCGACGGGCGGCCCATCGGTGCCGAGTCGTTGACCCAGGTCCTCGAGGAGCTGGCGTCGCTCGAACCGCTCTTTCCCGAGCGGCTGACCCGCTTCGAGCTGCTCACGGCCGCCGCCTTCAGCTGGTTCGGCGACGAGGCGGTCGACGCCATGGTGGTCGAGGTGGGCCTGGGTGGCACGTGGGACTCCACCAACGTCATCACGGGCGATGTCGCCGTCCTCACCAACGTGAGCTTCGACCACACCGACGTCCTGGGGCCGACGCTCGAGGGGATTGCGTCGGACAAGGCGGGGATCGCCAAGGCCGGCCGACCGGTGGTGGTCGGCGAGACGAGCCCGGACCTGGTCGCGCTCATCGAATCCCGCGCCGCCGAACTCGGAGCCGGTCCCGTGTGGATGGCGGGGCGTGAGTTCGGGTGCGAGTCCAACAGCGTCGCCGTGGGGGGCCGGCTCGTCACCCTGTGGACCCCGGACTCGCGCTATGAGGACGTGGTGGTGCCGCTGCACGGTGCGCACCAGGGTTCGAACGCATCGGTCGCCCTGGCTGCCGCCGAGGCGTTCTTCGGCCGGCCGCTGTCCGACGACGTCGTCACCGAGGCCTTTGCCGCGGTGGTGGTGCCGGGTCGTCTCGAAGTGCTCGATCGCCATCCGCTGCTGCTCGTCGACGGCGCGCACAACGTGGCGGGCATGGCTGCACTCGGACGCGCCCTGCCAGAAGAGTTCTCCGTGGAGGGGGAGACGGTGGCCGTGGTGGGCATGCTCTCGGGTCGCGACCCGCTGGCCATGCTCGACGCGCTCGCTCCCGCCCGCGTGTCGAAGGTGGTCGCCTGCCAACCCGATTCGCCGCGGGCCATTGCGGCGCGCGATGTCGCGGACGCCGGCCGCGCCCTGGGACTGACGGTTCTGGTGGAGCCGGTCATCGCCGACGCGTTACGCGTGGCGCGTGGTCTGGTCGACGACGACGGCATGGTGGTCGTGGCGGGCTCGCTCTACGTCGTGGGAGATGCACGGGCGGCCGCCTTGTCGGGCACCGTGCCCTGGGGGGGCGACTGAACCCGGCGCACCAGCCGGCGGGCGGGCGCGCTCCTGCTACTGTGCTCGCCTCGTGGACCGCACCCTGGTGATCGTGAAGCCCGACGGCGTCGAGCGCGGGCTGGCCGGCGAGATTCTCGGCCGCCTCGAGCGCAAGCGACTCAAGCTGGTGGCCGCGGAGCTGCGGACGATTTCGGCCGCCGTGGCCAAGGAGCACTACGCCGAGCACAGCGAGAAGCCGTTCTTCGCCGACCTCGTGGCGTTCATCACGCGCTCGCCGGCGCTCCTCATGGTGGTCGAGGGGCCCACGGACACCTACGCCGTGGTGCGGACCATGATGGGGGCGACCAACCCGGCCCAGGCCGCTCCGGGCACCATCCGGGGCGACCTGGGAATTGAGACAACGGAGAATCTCGTGCACGGATCTGACTCGCACGAGTCGGCGGCACGCGAGATCGCTCTCTTCTTCCCGGGGTTGGCCCCGGCATAAATCCTGGTCATGGAGGTCCGGCGCCCGTTCTGCCTTGTGGAGGTGCGGAGCGTCCCGTAGCCTGTACCCCCACCAGAGCCCCGGATCCCCCTCCGGAGCTGAAGCCGCCGACTTCGGGAGACCTCACTTCATGCCCGACAACCGCCTCTCATTGCTCGGCCGTGACATGGCCGTCGACCTCGGCACCGCCAACACCCTGGTGTACGTCCGCGGACGTGGCATCGTCCTCAACGAGCCCTCCGTGGTGGCCGTCGACGTCAAGGACGGCCGACCCTTGGCCGTGGGCGCCGAGGCCAAGCGGATGATCGGGCGCACGCCGTCGAACATCCAGGCCATCCGCCCTCTCAAGGACGGGGTCATCGCCGACTTCGAGATCTGCGAGAAGATGCTCCGGTACTTCATCCACCGGGTGCACCAGCGTCGTTTCGCCAAGCCGCGCATGGTGATCTGCGTCCCCTCTGGCATCACGGGGGTGGAGCGTCGCGCCGTCATGGAAGCGGCCGAGTACGCCGGCGCCCGTCGGGCCTACATCATCGAGGAGCCGATGGCGGCCGCCATCGGGGCCGGGCTCCCGGTGCACGAGCCGACGGGCAACATGGTGGTCGACATCGGGGGCGGCACCACCGAGGTCGCCGTGATTTCGCTCGGCGGCATTGTGACGAGCCAGTCGGTGCGCATCGGCGGTGACGAGCTCGACGAAGCGATCGTGTCGTTCGTCAAGAAGGAGTTCAGCCTCGCCCTCGGTGAGCGCACGGCGGAAGAGATCAAAATCACTCTCGGGTCGTCGTACCCACTCGAGCAGGAGCTCCATGCCGAAATCCGCGGACGCGACCTGGTGAGCGGACTTCCAAAAACGATCGTCGTCTCCACCGAGGAGATCCGGCGTGCAATTGAGGAGCCGGTCTCGGCCATCATCGACGCCGTCAAGGTCACGCTCGACCGCACCCCGCCGGAATTGGCGGCCGACATCATGGAGCAGGGGATCGTGCTGACGGGCGGGGGCGCGTTGCTCCACGGGCTCGAGGCTCGCCTCCAGCACGAAACGGGTATGCCCATCGTCGTCGCCCGCGACCCGCTGAACTGCGTCGCCATCGGCAGTGGACAGTGCCTGGAAGAATTCGAAGCGCTCAAGCGGGTGCTGATCACGACGTCCACGCGCTGAGGCACCGCCTGGTCTTCTCCGCGTGCCGAAACCCCGGCGGTCCCGCCGCACGCTGACGCTCGTCGTGCTGGTGGTGATCTCTCTCTCCATCATCTCGCTCGACCTCACCAGCCGCACCCACTCGATCACCTCGGGGATCAAGTCGGTGGCCAATGGCGTGTATTCGCCGTTGCGGGGCGGGGTGGTCGATCTGCTCAGCCCGATCGGGAGCTTCTTCGCCGGAGCCCTGCACTACGGGTCGGTGCAGACCGAGAACGAGAAGCTCCAGGCCCAGCTCGGAGCGTTGCGCCAGGAGCTGTCGGAGAAGTCCTACGAGGACACCCAGCTGCGGACCCTCGTCGCCCTCCAGCACCTGCCCTTCCTGGGTTCGCTCCCGACCGTCACCGCGCAGACCGTCGAGGTCTCGTCCTCGAACTTCACCCTGACGGTGACCATCGACAAGGGCCGATCCGACGGGGTGGACGTGGGCATGCCGGTGGTGGGTGCCGGGGGGCTGGTGGGCCAGGTGGTGTCGGCCTATCACCACACCTCGGTCGTCCAGTTGCTCACCGACGGCCAGTTCAAGGTGGGCGTCACCTTCGGTGACAACGTCACCGGCACCGTCGACGGCGGCGGACCCGGGAGCGACCTGACCGTCGACCTGGTGCCCCCCCACACGCCCATGCACGACGGCGAGGAGCTCTTCACCAGCAGCCTCGAGGGGGCATCGTTCCCGCCCGGGATCCCCGTGGCCCGGATCGAGTCGTTCCACACGATTTCGGGGGCGAGCCAGGCCACGGTGACCGCCGACCCGATCGCCGACCTGTCGCAGCTGGCCTACCTCGACGTGGTGCAGTGGGAGCCCGCGCCGTCGCCATGAGCTGGCGCAGCGCCCTGCGGGCACTCCTCGTGATCTTCGTGGTGTTCGTGGTCCAGGACACCCTCATGGTGGCGTTGCGCATCGACGGGGCCCATCCCGACCTGGTCTGGCTGCTGCCGGTGACGGCCGCCATCATCGGCGGGCCCGAGACCGGGGCGATCGTCGGTTTCGTCGCCGGGATCGCGTTCGACCTGGTGCTGCCCACCCCGTTCGGCCTCTCCGCGCTGGTGGGCACGCTGGTGGGCTACACCATCGGCGTCAGCACCGTCGCCATGGACAGGCGGGCGGTGTGGCTGCGGCCGCTGGCCGCGCTCATCGGAAGCGTCGGAGGCGACATGCTGTTCGCCGTGCTCGGCGCGGTCCTCGGTCAACAGCAGCTCGTGCATGTCAACGTCGTGGCCGTCTTCGCCGTCGTCGCCGTCTCGGCCGTGGTGCTGGTGCTGCCGGTGAATCGGATGATGCGCTGGGCGTTGTCGCCCTCGACCGGACGCCTCACGCTGGTCCCGGCGCACGGGCCCGAAGGCGGGCTGTGGTGAGGCGGACGCTCCGCCATCCATTCCGCGGCGACCGGCTCCATCCCAAACCTCCGTCACGGTCGTCCCGGCGCGCGCCGCGCCGCCCCCCGCCCCGCCAGCCGCGGATGCGTCCGCGCAAGAGCGTCAACGTCTCCAACCTCGTCGCCTCGCCCGAGGACCAGCCGTCGCGCCCGAACCTGCGACTCCAGGTGGTCGGCGTCGCGGTGTTCATCCTGTTCCTCATCCTCGTCCTGCGCCTGTGGACGCTCCAGGTGATTGACGGGCGGACGTACGCGGCCGCGGTCACGCGCAACCAGGTCCGCATCGTCAGCGTCACCCCTCCGCGCGGGGTGATCACCGATCGCAATGACACCGTGCTGGCCGGAGACCTGGCCCAGAACGAGATCGTCCTCTCACGCGAGGAGGAGACCGTCGACCCCGGCATCATCGGTCAGGTGGCGGCGCTCGTCGGTCAGACCCCGGCCCAGATCAAGGATGACCTGAAGAACAGCCAGTACAGCCAGTACGAGCCCGTCCCGGTCATGCAGAACGCGCCGGCGTCGACGGTGGAGTTCCTCGAGGAGCACCCGGACGAATTCCCGGGCGTCTCCGTGCAACAGGTGAGCGAGCGGATCTATCCGCAGAACACGACGGCGACGGCCGACGTGGCGACCGGTGTACTCGGGTATGTGAGTCCCATCAGCGCCTCCGAGCTCAAGGACAATCCGAACGCGGGCTACACGCAGGCCAGCCAGTTCGGCCAGACCGGCCTGGAGAACGAGTACGAAACGTACCTGCGGGGAACGCCCGGCCGTGACGCGCTGTCGGTCAACGCCCAGGGAGTGGTGGTGGGGACCCTGAGCAAGAGCGAGCCGACCCAGGGCGACACGGTCGTGACCAACATCGATCTCGGGCTCCAAGAGTACGTCCAGCAGGTGCTGGCGGACACCATGAAGTCCGACCGCAACACCATCGACGCCACCACCCGTCGGTACCCCACCGCCAACGACGGCGCCGCGGTGGTGCTCAACGCGCAGAACGGCCAGGTCCTCGCCATGGCGTCCTCGCCCTCCTACAACCTCGACGAGTGGGTGGGCGGGATCTCCACCGTCAACTACGACGCGCTCCGCTCCACCTGCCAGACCCTGGTGTCGGTCACCACGGGGTGTCCGCTGCTCAACTACGCCATCGACGGCGAGTACACGCCGGGCTCGACCTTCAAGCTCAACACGGCGACGGCGGCGGTCAACGACGGGATCATCAGCCCGGGCACCTACGTGGACGACACCGGCGTGTACCACGTCCCGCAGAAGTGCACGCAGGGCTGCACCTACACCGACGACGAGGCCTCGGACGCGGGGGAGACCGACCTCCAAGAAGCGCTGACCAAGTCGGACGACTACTACTTCTACTCGCTGGGCGACCAGTTCTATTACTCGCAGGACCCCGACGGGATCCAGCAGACGGCGGCCGAGTACGGGCTGGGCCAACCGACCGGGATCGACCTGCCGGGCGAGGACGCCGGCCAGGTCGACAGCGCCAACCTGCGGGCCACCCAGCACAAGGAGGACCCGGGCGCCTTCCCGTACCCGACGTACTACGTCGGTGACAACATCGAAACGGCCTTCGGGCAGGGCGAGACGCTGGTGACCCCGATCCAGCAGGCGGTGGCGTACGCCACGTTCGCCAACGGCGGCACCCGCTACCAGCCCCAGGTGGCCTCGGCCATCGTGAGCCCCACGGGCAAGGTGCTCAAGCAGTTCGCTCCGAGAGTGACCGGGCACGTGAGCCTTCCCCCCAGCACCTACAACCCCATGATGGCGGGCTTCCTCGGGGTGGTGAACGACGCCGACGGAACGGCCAACAGCTCGTTCGCGCAGTACGCCAAGTTCCCGACGTCGAGCTACCAGATCGCCGGCAAGACCGGGACGGCCGACGTCGGCCTGAGCAAGGAACCCAACTCCTGGTTCGTCGGGTTCGGTCCGGTCAACCATGCACCCACCCAGCCCGAGTACGTCGTGGTGGTCGTGATCGACCACGGTGGCTACGGCGCCCAGGCCGCGGCGCCGGCGGTGGCGCAGATCTACAACTATCTCTACGCCAACCCGGTGGGGGCGGTGACCCTCCCGACCGCCACCGCGCAACCCTCGGACACGGCGCCGGCGACCAACCCTCCGGCCGGGACCCCGACGTCCACCACCACCACAACGACCGCGCCGCGGCACGCGGCCGGCGCCACCACCACGACCACCACGGCCGGGACCACCACCACGACCGTTCCGGTCGGCGGCTGAGGGTCGCTACGGTTTGAAACCGATGGAGAGCCTCTGGCCACAGATCGAACGGCTGCTGCCCACGGTGGCCAAGCCGGCCCGCTACATCGGCGGCGAGCAGGGGGCGCAGTACCCCCGACACGGTCCCGGCACCGTGGCCTGGCTGCTCCTCTACCCCGACACCTACGAGATCGGGCTGCCGAACCAGGGCCTCCAGATCCTCTACGAGATCCTCAACGAGCGTCCCGACGCGCTGGCGGAGCGGTCGTACGCGCCCTGGGTCGACATGGAGGCCGCCATGCGGGCGGCCGGAGTCCCCCTCTTCAGCGTGGAGCAGCACCTGCCGGCCCGGGCCTTCGACGTGCTGGCCTTCAACCTGTCGGCCGAGCTCGTCTACACCAACCTCGTCAACCTGCTCGATCTGGCCCGGGTCCCCATCCATGCCGCCGACCGGGGGCCCGAGGACCCGCTCGTCGTGGCCGGCGGCCACTGCGTGTTCAACCCCGAGCCCCTGGCCGACTTCGTCGACGCCTTCGTGCTCGGCGACGGCGAGGAAGCGGTGGGCGAGGTCAATGCCGTTCTCGGGTCGTGGTTGCGTGAGGATCCGGCCCTTCGCCGCCGGGACCGCCTCCGCCTCGACCTGGCCGCGCTCGAAGGCGTCTACGTGCCCGCGCTCTACGTCCCCCGGTACGAGGGCGGCCGGCTGGTGGCGACCGAGCCCGTGTCGAGCGACGTGCCGGCGGTGGTGGCCAAGAGGACCATCACGGACCTGGCCGAGTGGCCCTATCCGTCCCGACCGCTCGTGCCGCTCACCGAGGTCGTGCACGACCGCCTCAATGTGGAGGTGTTCCGGGGCTGCACGCGCGGCTGCCGGTTCTGCCAGGCCGGCATGATCACCCGCCCCGTCCGGGAGCGGCCGGCCGCGCAGGTCCGCGAGCTCGTCCGCCGGGGCCTCGAGTGGAGCGGTCACGACGAGGTGACCCTGACGTCGCTGTCGACGGCGGACTTCTCGGGCATTGAGGAGACCGTGCGCGACATCATGGACGATCCCGACAACGGCGGGGGGGTCTCGGTCAGCCTGCCCTCCCTCCGGGTCGACGCATTCACCGTGGCCACCGCGGCCCAGATCCAAAAGGCGCGCCGGACCGGCCTCACGTTCGCACCCGAAGGTGGGACCTGGAGGATGCGCCAGGTCATCAACAAGCTGATCACCGAAGAGGACCTCTACAGCGCGGTGGATGCCGCGTTCAGCCAGGGGTGGCGCCGGGTGAAGCTCTACTTCCTGATCGGCCTGCCGACCGAGCGTGACGAGGACGTGCTCGGGATTGCCGAGCTCGGGGCCCGGTGTGTGGAGATCGGTCGCCGCTACAACCGCTCGGTGACCGTGACGGCCTCGGTCGGGGGCTTCGTCCCCAAGCCCCACACCCCGTTCCAGTGGTTCGGCCAGGACACGGTGGCGGAGCTGACGCGCAAGGTCGGGCTCCTGCGCGAGCGCGCCCGGGCGACCAAGGGCCTGACGATCCGCTGGCACGAGCCGGCCGCCTCCGCCGCCGAGGGCCTGGCCAGCCGGGGCGACCGTCGCATGGGCGCCGTCATCGAGCGGGTCTGGCGAGCCGGCGGGACCTTCCAGGAGTGGTCGGAGCGCTTCGACCTCGGGCTGTGGGAAGAGGCGCTCGAGGCCGAGGGGCTGAGCCTCACCGAGGTCGTCCACCGCGAGCGCGCGGAGGACGAGGCCCTGCCGTGGGACCACATCTCGGCCGGGCTGCACCGCGACTTCCTGTGGGCGGACTGGCGCGACGCCCTCGACTCGGTGGCGGTGGAGGACTGTCGCTGGACGCCGTGCTACGACTGCGGCGCCTGCACCGGCCTGGGTCTCGAGCACGTGGTGGCCTCCGCCGTCGCTCCCGCCGGGGGGAGCCAAGGGACGGGCCAGGACCTCGCCGCCGGAGGGCGGATCCCGGTGCGCCTCGTGAGCAGCCGGACTTCCTGAGTGGACTCGGCGCCCCTGCGGGTCCGGTTCCGGTTCAGCAAGCTCGGCAAGGTCCGCTTCACCAGCCATCGTGACGTGGCGCGCATGTGGGAGCGGGCGCTGCGCCGCAGCCGGCTGCAGGTTGCCCTCTCCCAGGGCTTCTCGCCCCACCCTCTCCTCAGCTTCGGGCTGGCCCTGCCGACCGGGTGCGAATCCCTCGGCGAGTACCTCGACGCCCGCCTCGAACCGGCCAGCCTCGACCCCCCTGAGGTGCCCCGCTTGGCCGGGGTGCTCACCGAGCTGCTGCCGATGGGGATCACGGTCCAGGCGGCCGGGCTGGTGGACATGGCCGAAGGATCGCTCCAGCAAGAGGTAGCATCGTGCGACTGGGAGTTGGAGGTGCTCGGAGTGACCGGTGAGGAGTTGGAGGAGCGGATCGGGCGGTTGCTCGACGCTCCGAGCCTCCTGGTCCAGCGGCAGCGCAAGGGTCGTATGACCCAAGACGACGTCCGACCAGCCATTTTGTCGCTCGCGCCGGTCGACGCACGCGGACCTGCGCACGACGAGCACCACATCGGCCACATCCGGGCCACCCTGGCCACGCACCCGCGTGGGCTTCGGCCGGGAGATCTGCTCTCAGCGCTCGGCACCGGCTTGGTGCTCGGGCGGGCCTGTAGGACGCATCAATGGATCGAGCGCGGTGGCGCACGGTTCGAGCCGCTCCCCCTGAGCGACGCGACGACCGAGCCTGCCGTGGTGCACGCCGAGGGGCGTGCCTCATGACCTTCGCGAGGAGGGACCTCCCTCATGCCAGAGCCGGACATCGATCACGCCCACGAGGGTCGTGTAGAGGAGGCGCCCGCCGGCGATGAAGCCGGCGCCGAGCGCACTGCGGCGCCAGCGCCGCCACAGCCGAGAAAGCCCCAGATAGGAGACACGAGACCGGCGCCGGTCGTGACCGCGGCGGCGCCCGTGGCCCCGCCTGCCGTCGCGCCGGCGCGGGCCCCGGCCCCGCCACCGCCCGCCGCGCTCGCCGACGCCGACGCCGACGCCGACATGGATGGCGACACGGACGGCGACGATTCGTCGACGGAACCGGCGAGCGGTGCCGCGCGGCGATCCCGGAGCCGCCGCCGGGCCGGGCGGG
>Ga0335072_10011905_pt1 | contig 12432 bp, 16 predicted proteins | sample Lox_Sample_21_FD_206725 | JGI IMG/M metagenome (GOLD analysis project Ga0335072, IMG submission 206725) | Soil microbial communities from Loxahatchee National Wildlife Refuge, Florida, United States - Lox_Sample_2.1 | ecosystem: Environmental > Terrestrial > Soil > Wetlands | place: USA...
CCGGGCCGCGGCCGTCCGATGACGACAACTGCGGCGCCGGGAACTCGAGCTCGTACATGCCGTTCTGCTCGGGCTGGTAAGGGTGCCCGCCATCGGGTTTGTCAGGGGGCTGGTTATCGCCCATCGCAGTTGCCTCCTCGCGCGGCACGGTCTAACGCACCTGTCAGATAGTGTCTCTCACTTCGTCTGCCCGCGGATACCGGACTCGCTGCCTGATCGCCTCCCCAGTGGGTTCGAACGCGGGCTTTTCCCGCCTAATTCCACGCGGGTACCCGTTTCGGCGTCTCTGGATCGGGCATGATCAACACCGATGCGCATTCTGGCAGCAGCGGTGGGGTCAATCGTCGGCGTGGCCTCGTTAGTGGCGTGCGGCCACCAGGCGGCTTCTGAACCGCCCGCCAGCACGTCCGCCCAACCAGCCGTCGGCGCGGCGAACCAGGTTGCCGCGGCGCCGGTGCATCCCGATCCGCGGGTGGGCGCGATCTTCCTCGGCGGCGGCGACCTGCATGCGTGCACGGGCTCGGTGTTGCACTCGGAGGCAGGCGATCTGGTGCTGACGGCCGCGCACTGCCTGGGCGCCGGCGGCCCGGTGACCTTCGTTCCCGGTTTCGCAGACCAAGCCGCGCCCTCCGACATGTGGACGCTCGACGTGCTGTACCTGGATCCGCGGTGGGTGGCCAATAAGGATCCGCAGGCCGACTACGTGATCGCCCGGGTCAGCCGCGCCGACGGCGCGTCGATCGAAGCAGTGGCCGGATCGGCACTGTGGCTGGGTTCTGCACCCGCAAAAGGCACCCGGGTCAACGTGGTCGCCTACGCTGCCGGCGTCGGCGGCATGCCCATCGGCTGCCAGGTCGGCACGGAAATCGACGACGGCTATCCCGCGCTGCCATGCGCGGGCCTGGCCGACGGCACCAGTGGCGCACCCTGGATCAGCGGCTCGACCGTCACCGGGGTGATCGGCGGTCTGCACGACGGCGGGTGCGCGGCCAATCTGTCCTACTCGTCACCGTTCGATCAGCACATCACCGACCTTTTGGCGCGCGCGGAGGCCGCCGGCCCGGGCGACGTGCCGCCGGCCGGCATAAACGACGAGTGTTGAGCGGATTCAGCAGTCGAACTGGCTGAGCGCGCGGACCTTGTTCATCACGTCCAGCGCCGCCACTTTGTAGGCCTCGGAGAAGGTCGGATAGTTGAATACCGCGTCGACCAGGTACTCGACGGTGCCCTGGCAGCCCATCACCGCCTGTCCGATGTGCACCATTTCGGTGGCGTTGCTGCCGAAGATGTGCACGCCCAACAGCTTCAGGTCGTCGGTGGAGACCAGCAGCTTGAGCATGCCGTAGGAGTCGCCGGCGATCTGGCCGCGGGCCAGCTCGCGGTAGCGGGCCACGCCCACCTCGTAGGGGACGGACCCCTTGGTCAGTTCGGCCTCGGTGGCGCCGACGTATGAGATCTCCGGGATCGAGTAGATGCCGATCGGCTGCAGCGCGGTGAGGCCGTGCACCGGCTCGCCGAAAGCGTGGCAGGCGGCGACCCGGCCCTGATCCATCGACGTTGAGGCGAGCGCCGGAAAGCCGATGACGTCGCCGACGGCGTAGATGTGGTCGACCTTGGTCCGGAAGTTGTCGTCGACGAAGATGCGGCCGCGGTTGTCGGCCTCCAGGCCGGCCTTCTCGAGGTCGAGGTGTTCGGTTTGGCCTTGCCGCCCCGCCGAATACATCACCGTTTCGGCGGGGACCTTCTTGCCGCTGGCCAGGCTGGTGATGGTGCCTTGGGTGCCGACCTGGACGCCGGTCACTTCTTCGCCGAACCGGAACGTAACCGCAAGGTCGCGCAGGTGGAACCGCAATGCCTCGATGATCTCCGAATCACAGAATTCCAGCATGGTGTCGCGCTTTTCCACGATGGTGACCTTGGTACCCACCGCGGCGAACATCGACGCGTACTCGACGCCGATCACGCCGGCGCCGACTACGACCATCGACGTCGGGATCGACTTGAGGTCGAGGATGCCGTCGGAGTCGAGCACCCGCTGCTCGTCGAACTGCACTCCCTCGGGGCGGGCCGGTTTGGTGCCGGTGGCGATGACGATGTAGTCACCGCTGACCGTGGTGCGTTCCCCGCGCGACACGTCATCGACCAGCACGGTGTGCTCGTCGACGAACTGGCCCCGGCCGGAGAGCAGATCGACCCGGTTGCGCATCAGCTGGTTGCGCACGACATCGGCTTGCTTGCCGATCACATGCTGGGTCCGCGACAGCAGGTCCGCCGGGGTGATCTTGTCCTTGACCCGATAGCTCGCGCCGTACAGCTCGCGCTGGTTCATCCCGGTCAGATAGAGAACCGCCTCGCGCAAGGTTTTCGACGGGATGGTGCCGGTGTTGACGCAGACCCCGCCCAGCATCTGCCGCTGCTCGATAACCGCGACCGATTTACCCAGCTTGGCCGCCGCGATGGCGGCTTTCTGCCCGCCAGGGCCCGACCCGATCACCACCATGTCGTATTCCAGCTGCGAACCCATGAGGAAAACATCTACGCCGGTTCCGGCCGCCGCGCACGCTGACCAGGCGACATGCATGTGAACAATCCGTTCACATGTTGTCCCCAGCCGCGGGTTAGTCCACAACGCGCCCGTGGCGCGGACTGCGCCGCGGGCGGGTTGACGGGGCCGATTGCCAGCGTGTGGGCCATGACCAAGCAGCGAGAAGACTTTGAACTGAATCGCCCCGGCGCGGTGATCGCCGCACTTCCGGCCGTGCTGGGCTTCGTGCCGGAGAAATCGCTGGTGCTGATATCGATCGACGACGGCGAGCTGGGGTCGGTGATGCGGGTCGACCTGTCCGAGTCACTGCCTGACCGGATCGGGCCGCTCGCCGAGGTCGCGTCGGCCGCGAGTCCCGAGGCGGCCATCGTGGTCATCGTGGATGCCGACGGCGCCGGCTGCCCAGCGTGCAACGAGGAGTACCGCGACCTGTGCGCGACGCTCACCGACGAGTTGGCACAGCGCGACATCGTGGTCTGGGCCGCGCATGTAGTGGACCGAGTGGCCGCCGGGGGACGCTGGCATTGCGTGGACGGCTGCGGCGCGGGCGGCGTTGTCGATGACCCGTCAGCGTCGCCGCTGGCGATGGCCGCGGTGCTCGACGGCCGTCGCCTCTATGCGCGCCGCGCCGACCTGCAGGCGGTCGTCGCCGTCGACGAGCGGGCCGGCAGCGCGGTGCTGGCCGGTCTGATCGGCGAACACTGCTCCTCGCGCGAGGCAGCACACCGGGCTGATCCTGCTGCCTGCGTCCGCAGCGACGTCGAGGACGCCATGGCAGCGGCCGGCCGGGTTGGCGACGGGCAACAACTCGCTGATGCGGAACTGGCCCGCCTGGCCTGCGCGCTGGGCGACGTGGAGGTGCGCGACACGCTCTATGCCCTGGCGGTCGGCCAAAGCGCAGGGGAAGCCGAATCGTTGTGGGCGTTGCTGTCACGCAGCCTGCCCACGCCGTGGCGGGTGGAGGCGCTCGTGCTGGTCGCGTTCAGTGCCTATGTCCGCGGCGACGGCCCGCTGGCCGGGGTGGCGCTCGAGGCTGCGCTGCGCTGCCAGCCCGACCACCGGATGGCGGGCATGCTGGACACGGCCCTGCAATCGGGGCTACGCCCTGAGCACATTCGCAAACTGGCTGTCACCGGATACCGGCTGGCCGAGCGGATCGGCGTGCGCCTGCCGCCACGGCGGGCATTCCGCCGACGAGCGGTCTAAATTGCCCCGCTCCTCCTCATCGCGCTGCGCGCTCTGCATCGTCGCCGGGCGCTAAACCTTTTCGACCTTGACGGCGTGCGCCATCTCGTGCGGCAGGCTGACGTTCTCGTGACCCGGTATCACGATCGTCACGCCGCCGGCTGGGTTGGTTTCGACGGTCACCCGGGCGTTGGGAACGACGCCGGCGTCCTTCAGACGGGTGATCAGGTCGATATCGCCCTGCACGTGTTCGGTGAGCTGACGCACCACGACCGCGACGGGTGACCCGGCCGGCAATTCGGTCAACCGCACCAGATTCGGCTCCTCGTCGCCGAATCCGGGTCCGACGCCCAAATCCAGCAGCCCCGGAATCGGGTTGCCGAATGGCGATGTGGTCGGGTTGTTGAGCACTTGCACAAGCCGACGCTCGACGTCTTCGCTCATCACGTGCTCCCACCGGCAAGCCTCGGCGTGCACCTCTTCCCACGGCAAGCCGATGACATCGACCAGCAGCCGCTCGGCGAGCCGGTGCTTGCGCATCACCGAGACGGCCAGTGCGCGGCCCTTGTCGGTCAGCTCGAGATGGCGGTCGCCGGCCACGTGCAGCAGCCCGTCCCGCTCCATCCGCGATACGGTCTGGCTGACTGTGGGTCCGCTCTGGTCAAGCCGCTCGGCGATCCGAGCACGCAGTGGAGTCACACCCTCTTCTTCGAGGTCGTAAATGGTCCGCAGGTACATCTCGGTGGTATCAACCAGGTCGTTCATTCCGCACCCTCCATTGCCGCTGAGTCTACTTGTCCAGCTGCGCGAATGGTCCGCTAACACTCCCGCACGGCAGTATGCCCGCCGCTGGCGCGACGGGCATACGGATCTCTGCTGATCTGGGCTGTGTCAGCTCGCGTAGGACCGAAGTCGGTCGGCCCGGTCACCGTTGCGAAGCTTGGCCATCACCTCACGCTCGATTTGGCGAACCCGCTCGCGGGACAGCCCGAACAGCTTGCCGATCTGGTCAAGCGTGCGGGGCTGGCCGTCGTCGAGCCCGAAGCGCAGCCGGATTACCTGATGCTCACGCTCGTCGAGCGTGGCCAGTACCGTGCGAATGTCGGTGTGCAGCAACTCGGCGATCACCGCGTTCTCCGCCGACATCGCTTCGGCGTCCTCGATGAAGTCGCCGAGCGGTGCCTCTTCCTCAGAGCCGACCGGCATGTCGAGGCTCACCGGGTCGCGGCTGTGCTCGAGCAAGTCGTTGATCTTTTCAACCGGAATGCCCGACTCGGCAGCGAGTTCCTCATCCGAGGCTTCACGGCCGAGGGTTTGGTGCATCTCGCGCTTGATTCGTGCCAGCTTGTTCACCTGCTCAACCAGGTGAACCGGCAGCCGGATGGTGCGGCTCTGGTCGGCCATGCCCCTGGTGATCGCCTGCCGGATCCACCAGGTCGCGTATGTTGAAAACTTGAATCCCTTTGTGTAGTCGAACTTTTCCATCGCCCGGATCAGACCTAGGTTGCCTTCCTGGATGAGGTCCAGCAGCGGCATTCCGCGGCCCGTGTAACGCTTCGCCAACGACACGACCAACCGCAGGTTGGCTTCCAGCAGGTGGCTGCGCGCCGCTTCCCCGTCGCGGACCACGATCGCGAGATCGCGTTTGCGGTTCTCGCCGAGGCGCTTGCGGGTGTCGAGCAGATGCTGGGCGTACAGGCCAGCCTCGATGCGCTTGGCGAGCTCGACTTCGTCGGCGGCGGTAAGCAACGCCGTTTTTCCGATCCCGTTCAGATACACGCGCACCAGGTCCGCGGCCGGACTCTGAGCGTCCAGATCGCTGTCAAACCGGCTTGTGGTGGCATTTGCCATGGCGGCCTCCTGATAGGCGTGACTGTCATGAGGTACAACGACCGACGTGGGGTAGTAGTTCCCAGCAGAAGGCCGTCTCACACCCGTTGACGTGCGCGAATGTCCGCACGTTCTGAGAATGTGCTGAGAACCCGGTGCTGCAGCGGGTTATTCGGAACCGTTGGCTTCCGGTTGCGGGGCTGGGTGAATGTGCTGTTCGAGCGCCGGGCGTTCGGCGGTGGGGAACAGCGGGGTGCGCCGGGTGGACGCGTCGAATCGCCGCGGTTCGTCAGCGCGGCGCGGTGGTCGGTCGTTGGCGATCAGCACCGCCATCCACGGCAACGGGATCGACGCGACGAGGATCAGGAGTGAGATCAAACCGTTGTGCCACATGCCATATGCGACGGCGGCGAATATCAGTGCGGGAATCCGGAAGCTCATCAGCGTCAGGTATTTCCGCACCCGCTGGCGGTGCTGCACGTCATATGCGGGTTCGGCGGCGGTGATGAGTACCGGCCTACCCTCGTCGTCGAAACCCAGCTCAGTGCCGCGCTTCATTTCTCCACTGTTCCACACTTCCGCAACCCCGTCGAAGCCGATTCCGGCACAATACGAACCATGGATACCCAGACGATCGAGCGCACCGACACCGACGAACGCGTCGACGACGGGACCGACAGCGACACTCCCAAGTACTTCCACTACGTCAAGAAGGACAAGATCGCCGAGAGCGCTGTGATGGGCACGCACGTCGTTGCGTTGTGCGGGGAGGTGTTCCCGGTGACGAAGGCGGCCAAGCCAGGCTCGCCGGTCTGTCCGGATTGCAAGCGGATCTACGAGAAGCTCAAGAGGGGCTGACCCGCTCGGCACTGATTTGGGGCGGTTCGTCCGCCAGGCCGTCAGCGTCGTTGGCGCCGTTGGCCGTGGCGCGTGATACCACCCAGCGGCGCAATCGATGGGCGTGAGTTCTCGGGGCCGGCCACTCTTCCTGGATGGCGGCGTTGAACTCCGCGCCCAGCATGATGGCAAAGCCCGCGAAAAAGGCGAACAAGAGAAATGCGATCGGTGTGGCCAATGCGCCGTAGGTGTAGCCCGTGCCGGTGATGTATCTCAGGTAGATCCGCAGTCCCAGTGTCCCGATTACGAAGGCCACGCTGGCCAGTGCGGCACCGAAGATGAGCCGGTGCGACGGTAGCGGTTCGGGCAACGCCACGCGATACAGGATCACCACGGTGACGATCAGGCCGGTGAGCAACGCCGGGTAGTAGCCGTAGGCCAGCACGTCCTGCAGACCGTCGGGGATGAATTCGGCGAGCTTGCGCGGCCCTCGCACCATCAGCGGGGCAGTGACGATCACAAAGAGCAGCATCACCACGTAGAGCAGCAGCGCGAACAGCCGTTGGCGGACGGGGTGGCGCAGTGGGGTTTGATCGTGCGCCTCGACCACCGAGTCGACGAACGCAGAAATCGCCGACGACCCCGCCCACAGCGAAATCAGGAAGCCCAGGGACACTACTTCGCCGCGTGCACCCCGATCGATGTCGGCGATGGTCGGCTCGATGATCTCGTGGACCACGCTGGGGGAGAAGACTTTGCTCGACATGGACACCAGGCGGTGTTCGATCACAGCCATGGTGTCCGGGCCGAACAGTGGCGCGACGTAGGCGAGGCTGCCGAGCAGTCCCAACAACAGCGGCGGCAGCGACAGCGCCGACCAGAACGCTGCCTGCGCCGACTCAGCGAAGATCGAGTCGTCCCAACTTTTTGACAGTGCCCGGCGCGTGATGCGCCAGATGTGATGGCGCGACGGCTTGACTACTTGGTCGCTCATGACCCGTTCAGGATTCCTGAACAGTCGCGCCGCCGCCAGGATTGCAGGTGGCGAGTCGTGGGATTAAGAGTCCAGCGGGATCGCGCTGACTTCGATCACGGCCGACAGCTCAACTAGCTTCGCCTCGTGCTCGTTGGCGTGGTGCTGGCAGAAGAGCAGTTCTGCGCCAGAAGGCAACTTGGCGCGCACGCGGGCGGCAGCCCCACAACGATCGCAGCGATCGGCCCTGGTCAACTCCGGACTGGTCAGGGTCGCGTTCATGGATACTCCTTCTGGCCTTAAAACACTGTCTCAGATGACAACGCTTTTAGCCGTCTTCACCACGGGTTTACCCGCTGTGTCGTTTCTCACGCCTACTCCTTTGGCGCTCCGGGCAGGATGGCGGTATGAGCGCCCGTCCGGCCTTACTGGTGCACCTGTGTCCCGGCGACGAGTGGTCGTCCGCCAAGACCATGGGCCAGCTGCGACCGGAGTCGCTCGCGAGCGCCGGCTTCGTCCACTTGTCGACGCCTGAGCAGGTACACCTGCCGGCCAGCCGCCTTTACCGCGGTCGCAACGACTTGGTGTTGCTGCACATCGACCCGACCCGTCTGGACGCACCCATTCGTTGGGAGTCTGGAGTGGCAACGGATCCGGACTCGATGCTGTTCCCGCATCTGTATGGGCCACTGCCGGTTTCTGCTGTGATCAACGTCACCAGTTACCGGCCGGGCGCCGACGGCTCGTTCCCGCCGTTCGGTGAATTGGCCTCCGAGTAGGCGTCGGCTTCGATCTCCACCAAAAGTTCGGGCGTGATGAGTGCGGCCACCTCGACCATGGTGGCCGCGGGGCGGATCTCGCCGAAGACGTCGGAATGGACCGCGGCGACCTCACGCCATCGGGAAATGTCGGTGACATAGATGCGCGTGCGGACCACGTCGCGCAGCTCCGCGCCGACCTGATTGAGTGCGACCTCGATGCGGCGCAACGCGTCTCGGGTCTGGGCGCCGATATCAGTGCCGTGACCCGGGCCGGTGGTTCCGGCCACCACAATGTGCGGGCCGATCCGGACTGCCCGGGAATAGCCGACGGACGACTCGAATTCGGATCCGGACGAGATAAGGATGCGGTTGGCCGGCATTCGGCCAAGCTAAGACAATGGCAATGCCGCCGCAGCCGATTAAACCGGAGGTGTTTCTGTCATCCGATCTGATAGGAACCCGGCGACATGTAGAAGAAGTGGCCGCTGGCCGAGTCAGTGCACCTCATCGCCGAGGGCTCGGCGGTACAGCTGAAAGTGCCCGAAGTCGAGGTCTGCCCGTCGCCGAGGACCGGCTCGCCCTGCAGGTGCAGCGTGTCGTTGTGACAATCGATTGTCACGCCGCTGCTGGATAGCGAGAAGCGATCACCCCACGCGGAGTGCTGGGCGCACGGTGGTGGTGGCGGCGAGGGGATCGTGTAAGCGCGGTTGCCGATCTCGCATGCGGCGCCGCTGCTGCCCAGGTTGCAGGAGACATTTCCAGCCGCGTTCTGGAAATTGGAGAACTGCGTCGGCGCAGGCGAGGGGGATGGCGACGGTGCGGGGTTCGGTGGCCCACCCGCATACGCGGTCGCCGGGAATGCAATCACCGCGGCGGCCGACACCATCGACACCGCCTGAATCGCTGCCAGTTTCATTGGTATTACTCGCATTCTGTTGGGACACTTGTCCTTTGGTAGGGCGTGGCCTGGATGGCGCGGTTGCGCCGGCGAGATTTATTGCGGCGGACAACTTCTGCTGGTTTGACTGGACACCTCCGCCAGCCCCCGAGAACAGCATCGGAGCCAGAAATGGCTCTGACCTCCCGCGCTGGATTATTCTCCGGCCCATCCACCGTTTTTGGGCGAATAGCAAATATTCGTCGAATTTTCGGAATTAGCGTGGCACCCACTACCGCGAACCTGTGTTCCCCCATACTGGGGAGCATGAGAATAAGCGGGGCATTCCTGGCCGAGAAGACTGCAGCGGTCGCCAACAAGCTAGACGTAACGGGCGGTGTGATCTCCAAGTACAAAGTCGGCCGCGACCGAGTAGCGCAGTTTGACATCGTGGTGTTGACCCAGGGGGACACCGGCGGTGCTGACCGCCTGGTCGTCGTAGAGGTCTCGCCACCCGAGGGTGGACAACCACTGCACATGCACCGCGAGCTGCCGATGAGCATCATGGACGGGGATGTGGGTTTCGCCTGCTTCCAGTTCAAGCTGACGTTGAATGTGAATGGCCGCTGGACCATTGCCATGAAGGGCGCAGCGGGAGAAGTCTCGCTTCCACTGACGGTGAGTGGTCCGTTGCCGCGCAACGGACGCTAGACGCCGCGCCGACGCGCTGGGAGGCGGTTACCATGCGAGCGGGCGAGTGATCGGGGCCGGGAAGAAGTAACGGCGCTGGGGGGAGTCTCGGTGTGGGTTGACGATTTCGAGGGGCACTGGCCGAATGTCGAGGATGTTGACGACGACCGGTTGGTCGAGATCCGCAAGAAGACAGCAGAGGCTCTCGACGACCCGATCCTGCTGAGTCAGCAGCCGTTTATGTGGTACTGGGAGGATCAGCTGTGCCGCATCGACGGCGAGATGCGCAGGCGTGGACTTGACCTGTAGGCGTCCCCAACAGTAGCCAAACGGGCATTACGGTAACGCAATTCGGCGGAGGTTCACTGAATCTTTGGCGAATCATGCCTCCCTGTCTTAAACTGCCAATTTGTTGGACCCGGGGTCTAAGAGATTGGCAGGTTTCGTTCTTGCGAGCCGTTTTCGTTGCAGCCAATGCCGCTGTGACACCTAAGGGTGTCGCAGCGGCGGCCCATGCGGATTGCCCAGCGGATGATTACCCGGCTTCGTCGGCCGCGATGGCGACTACTCGTATAGCGAACTCCCTCACCCAGGTGGTACCTGCCACGGCCAAGGCGATGTTGCAAGAGTGGTGGACCCGTAGATCACTGAGAGGAACCACCCACCCCTCATGAAACTTCAATGGGTCAAGCACCACGACGAAAAGTACTCCGCGAACAGCGGCAACCGCTCCTACACCATTGGCCTTTTCGAGGTGGGCGCACACGACGGCGACCCGACGCTGACCATGTACGGCGACCGGTACTGGTCGACGTGCTGGTCCCTGACCACCCGGGTGGGCACCATCACTCGTAACCGTGTCCGGTTGTTCAACAACCTCTCCAGCGCGTTGTTCGCGGCGCAGGTTGAGGAGGACAAGGCAAGAGAAGCCCAACGCCAACACCCAGACGCCGATGATCGTCCGGGACGACATCACCGACGGGTCGACGAAGACCACACCGCCACGATCACCGGCCGCGACGGAAAGATCTACACGTACTGGACTCGTCTACGTACCGGTAGCGATCTCGCTCAGTCCAGGTAGTCGCGCACTAGGGACCGGTTAGCGCTGTGCGCCAACTGCTTTGATGCTGCATAAGCCGGACCGCTGTAGGCCAAAATATCTTGGACTGACGAACTCCCGGCTATAGCGACGGCAGGATGTCGACCATGTTGCTGCCGCTGGTGGCGGTCGCGTGGAGCATGTCGCCGAAGGCGGCGGCGAAATCGTAATTGTTCGAGAACTCAAAGGGGTTGAGTGGAGTGCTGCTTGGCGGGCCGAAGCCGGCGTCGGCGGTGCTGTTGTCGCCGAAGACCCAGGCGGAGTCGTTGGAGCCGATGAAGCCGGCCTCGGCGGTGCTGTTGGCGCCGAAGACCCAGGCGGAGTCGCCGCCGCCGTCGCCGACGAGGGCGTTGCTGTTGGCGCCGTCGGCGAATGCGACGCCGCCGTCGGCGTAGGCGTTGGCGCCGTTGCCGATGGCGATCGCAATACCGCCGTTCGCAAGTGAGATGGCGGCCGCGGTGTTGCCCGCGGTGGGGAACAGATCCGTTCCGTCGATGGAGACCTGCATGTCAAGGGCTGCCGCCGGGGCCGGGAGGGACAGACCACTCAGCAGTTGATCGATCCACGGGTCGCTGGACGGGTCGGCCGAGGCGACCGGCGTGGCGACTGCGGCCCCAATGCTCAACCCGGCTGCCAGCAGCCCACCGGCGATGTATCGGCTTCGATTGCTATTCATTTCGGCCCTCAATCTTTCTGGCAGTTGGGACTGGCCTGAGGGCGTGGGAGGAGGACTGTACTCTGAGAGTTTCTTAGATACAAGCCTAATTGCTTAAACACAGCGCCTAGAAGGTTCGGCCTACTCGGGGGCGGCGGAACCAGGGGCCGTTTGTCCACGTCTGAATGTTTGTCGGGCCGCCCCTACTCAACGGGGGTGGCCCGATTCATTTGGCAGAAGGCCAATCTGGCCCAGCGCGTACTTCTGTGGTGCCCAGATCGGCCAGTGCCCAGGCGGACCGCGAACGCAACAAAACCATGTTATAGAAAGCCGTCGCCGTAGGACTTGAGTGTCTGCGGCGACTTGCGCTCGGCGCGCAGCTGCCCACTCCCACGAGGGCAGCAGGGCGGCCCGATCGAGCAGGACAGGTCACGACGCGCCATGCCGATATCTTGACTGATGCGGTGTGCGTGTCCACTATTCCTGAACTGACCAATTAATCTGCTGGTCAGACCACTAGATCGGAGTGTCGCTCAGTCCAGGTAGTCGCGCAGCACCTGCGAACGGCTGGGGTGGCGCAACTTCGACATCGTCTTCGACTCGATCTGGCGAATGCGTTCGCGGGTGACGCCGTAGACCTGGCCGATCTCGTCGAGGGTGCGGGGCTGGCCGTCGGTCAGGCCGAAGCGCAGCCGCACCACACCCGCCTCGCGCTCGGAGAGCGTCTCCAGCACCGACTGCAGCTGGTCTTGCAGCAGGGTGAACGACACGGCGTCGACGGCCACCACCGCTTCGCTGTCCTCGATGAAGTCACCCAGCTGGCTGTCGCCCTCGTCGCCGATGGTCTGATCCAGCGAGATCGGCTCGCGGGCGTACTGCTGGATCTCCAGCACCTTCTCCGGGGTGATGTCCATTTCTTTGGCCAGCTCCTCAGGCGTGGGCTCGCGGCCCAGATCCTGCAGCAGCTCGCGCTGAAT
>Ga0335072_10011906_pt1 | contig 12432 bp, 19 predicted proteins | sample Lox_Sample_21_FD_206725 | JGI IMG/M metagenome (GOLD analysis project Ga0335072, IMG submission 206725) | Soil microbial communities from Loxahatchee National Wildlife Refuge, Florida, United States - Lox_Sample_2.1 | ecosystem: Environmental > Terrestrial > Soil > Wetlands | place: USA...
CCCACTACACTACCACCAGTAGGAATACCATGGGTCGCGCCCAATGGCACCCCTCTATACTGCTGAGCAGGAACTTCCACAGGGGTGGGAACGAAGGCGGCATTCTGTGCCTGATTCTGCACGGCTGGCCACTGTTGTTGATATTGCGACCAATAATGCTGCTGGTTCGGGCTGGTTGGACTAGCACCATTCAGTTCCGCTCCCCAAGCAGGAGAACCGCTACTGTTGAGCTCTGCTCGAGCGGGCTGCTGGTAGAGAACATACTCCGGAGGCGGAACCCCCTGTCCCTGCCCGCCGCCAAAACCTCCACCTCCACTAGTATTCGCTATAAATTCCTGCTGTTGTGGTTGTTGCTGAGGCTGTTGCTGAGACCATAGTCCGTTCGTCCTCTTGAAGCCAATGGCGATGAGCAGCCCGAACATAGCAATTGTGACCCAGGTGTACAAAATCGGGTAAAGGATTGTCGTATACTGTGGGATGGCAATGAAATAATCAGCATTGATATCGTAGAGGACCACGTAGGAAAATTCCCATGTCGTGCGGGTGAGGTTGAGGATGGAGGTGGCGAAGAAGCGGCGGGCGAGCTGGACGGACGTGACACAAGTGAGTAAGAGACTTTTGATGGATAGATTTGGAGGAGAGAAGAAAGGGGTTCTTAGATAAATGAAAGACGGGTAGAATACAAAATCGACATGAACACATCGGAGGTGCTCTACTTACACTTCGCAGGCGCTTCTTCTGTATAGAACTGTAAAGCACAAAGGAGGAGAGAAAGACAACTGCTAGCGAAACGGCCCAATAGATAATGGCATATGCGCCATACAAATTGCCCACGGCAGTCCAGCTGAGATCGGTATACCCATAATAACTCGTGGTAAGCCATTCTTCGTCTGTGCCGAGCGCGGCGCAGGCCAGCGCAACGAGGACGACGATAGCGACGAAGTTGGAGTAACGGATGAAGATATGATATGCGCCATCTTTGCCGAAGGCACGTAGAAAGCTGAGGCCTAGCTCGACGAGGCAGAGCAGGATGAATATATCCGCGATCGAGGAGAAAAACGCGGTGATGTCGTACAGTCTCAACAGGATCTGATCTAGGAGAAATATACCGTCATCTAGGCTTTCTAAGACGAGAATTATTGTCTCGTTGGCTATATTAAGGCTGACATAACTGGGTAACAGAATGGAGTAGTCAGCTTCGTACTGATGCAATCGTGTAGCATGGGGGATTTTCACGTACAGAATGAAGAGAGGAATGGCCCATTTGAGCCAGAGGAATGGTAGTCGGAGTGGGTCATTGCGGCGTCTAACCGTCACCAGGCAGACGATCCAGAGGACTTTGAGGGCGATGATCGAGACGCCGTATTCCCCGAGGGCGGCAGCATCCCAGGGTGAAACAGACATTATGCTCCCTACATGCGATGATTATACTAGAATGTTGGCTAACAGCAGCCTAATGTGAAGAAGATATTTGAGAAGACAATAGGTGGAAAGACATGATGCATAGTGGCTGCCTACAGTCGTATCAGCATCGTATTTCCCGGAATTGTCGTCAGAGATATTGTTGTTAGCACAGAAATTTCAGCTCTTGTACGGAGGCGGTTATCATTAAGTAGAGTAATTGCCCAGCCTTTAGCGAGTCTTTAGCAACGGGAACGGCTCGTTAATACCCCGCTCCCAATTCCCAATAGGAAACATTATGCTAAGCAACCAAGGCATGGGTTCCTGTCTCAGCCACCGCCACCAAATCCTGCCAGCGTCCTTCCAATTTGGCACCCATGTCCTTTCGCGAAACTGAAGCGGCAAGGCTGAATGCCTTGGGCCAACGAGTCTCGAGCTGGAAAATAGCCGGAATGATGGCGATAAGATGTGAAAGCAGATAATGATTCTGGCGAGTTACACAAAAGAGGAGATCGTGAAGCTGCTGGTAAAGAAAAGGTAATATCGACATCACGGATGACGTTGGTCAAAACACGCTTCATCTCGATGCCGGAAACAGTTTCAGAGCTGAGCCGTTGGATGGCAATGAGAGTATATTTACAGTTGAATCGGCTGCAATGATATATCGACATGTGTCGCCACTTGATGTTCTCCAGGTGCTTGTACTTCGAAATCGTCTCTTAGCTTGTGCCTTATTACATTCGTTAATGGTGGAAACGCGAGAAAGATAGTGTGCTCAATCCTCGATCACGCACATTGCTGGGCTAGATTAACCAATGAGGTTGCCCTGAGATGTAGTGAATTGAACAGCAAAGGCAGGACTAGGCCAAGTCCGGAAGATTGAGATATACATTCCTCGCGGCAAGAAAGCATAGGCAATATTCAACCGTCCACGATCGCCCTATTATTCTGCCATCTGTGGTGATGAAGAGACCAAATTCGATGATGGCTTGTCCTATAAACCCACCTTAGAGGCAGTATCTCTAATGTTGCTGCTGGTTGTCAATTTTGGGGAGAAGGTCGCGGGTGGCAGGAGATCTCCCACGTCTGAAGTATAGAAACAGGCGTAGCGGTTAAAAACTCGGCTTCGCCAAGTGCGGTCACTAGGGATGAGCGAGAGAGAAGATCTCGATGTTTCCGAAGCTTGCAGAGTATAAAGATGGATGGAAAAGCTACAAGAAGATACGATTTGCTTACTGGCATCTGAAGAAGCATTCGTGCAATACGTCGCTCTGTACTCGAAGTTTGGATTGGAAGTCCGCGTAGCATTTGTAGATCAAAATTAAGAGATGGTAGATTTGATTTTGCTGAAGGTAAGGCAACTAGAATGCCTCGAACGCAAGTAGAGTTGTACAGTAGGCATGCACGTGACTGATTTCATGCGACTAGTTTGAGGATGTCACCTGAAATCACTACCCTCTGAGAGGAGTTACTCTTCTCCCGCCATCGCTTGCTTCATTACTCGTTGAAAGTCGGCTACTCTCCTCAATTCTATCTCCTCTTCTGCGGATGGGCCTCTCGGCCTCCAGACAGGACATCTTTCATCCATGAAACCACCCAACAGATGAGCGGGAGATCCAGGCGGTGGGGACAGTAGCACCTCAATACGTGTACTCTTATGAATGTCGGCGATCCCCTTTTCCCAATCAGGACCGAAAAGTATGACGAAGTTGTCAGGCGTGTCCTCGCCAGTCACTATCAGGCGTCGAACAGGATACCTAAGACAGTGGAAGTGAGTTAGAGCTTCACGATTCAGCCGCTTCTTAAACGCACATCAGCCCCGCTTTGAAACCGTACATATTGCCTCTTGGAAAGTCAAGGTTAAGGCGTGACGCGAGGGCTATGGCTTCTGGCTTGGTGTGCGCATTGTTAACCCAAAAGAAGAATGACGCCATATCATTGTCAGAGTCCATGTTCAATTTAATTCAGCGATTGGATTAATAAGTTTGTGACTGATCAAAGGCCGTGTAGCAGATGCCAACTAAGGTGAGGTATACATTCTTTTCGGCGTAAAGCGTCTAGAAACCTGAGGCCAAAAATAATTAGGCCTCCGGATGTTCCATGTCCATCGTCTCTGCGCCTGCTGGATGACGGAGTGCTCTAGACTTCGAAATGATCAGTTTATAGCGCATCACTAAAACCTTCTGAATCTCCCTCGGTCAACTTCAAACCCGTTATCAAATGGCAAAGTTCTGTGGAGAAAGTCCAGAGCACTGCAAGCTTGATCAGATACATGAATCAGGGCTTCGATCGACGAATTAAAGAGTAGCACAAATGAGAGGTCCAGACCTTACCAATCACCTTTTGTGCCCAAGCTGGTGTCTTCTCGTCTATTAGTCATGAATATCGAAGAGACAAGATCCATGATGAGCGTCTCCACCATTCCAGATTCGGAGCATCAGAAAATTATATCGGAGCCTCCTCCTTATCGCCTCCGTATTGCATATTTCATCAGTGTGTGGTTGTTCAAGGCGGCCAACGCATTTGGCTTAAGAGTACTTCGGCTTTTCTCAAGAAGACCACCGAATTTTCTGCGGCCAGAAGTGAAATCATACTCAATACGGCCTTTCCTTAGGAATCGGATATTCCGTCCGGACGGATCCGAGAATGAACCGCTACCGCTGTACCTAGACGTTCATGGAGGTGGCTGGGCAGTTGCTGATCCGGAGACTGATGATGAGTTCTGCTCTTTCATGGCACAAAAATTCAATATCATCGTCGTCTCGATCGATTACCGCAAAGCGCCATCCTGGAAATTTCCTTATGCCGTCAGTGACGCTGCAGCCATAGCGGACGCTGTGATCCTAGACGAGTCTTTGAACATCGATAACACGAAGATCGTTATAGGAGGGTTCTCAGCGGGAGGAAATCTTGCATTTGCAGTCAGCCAGGTGGAGAGCCTCAAGGGACGTATATATGGCATAGTTGGGTTTTATCCTTGTTTAGATCTCACCGAATCTCTTGAGGAGAAGCTCAAACGTCGGCCTAAAGAAGCCGGGTCTGATATTCTCGAATCGAGTGCGAACTTCTTGGACTGGGCGTACGTTCCATATGGTGTCGACCGAAGAGACCCTCTGCTTTCACCAAGATGGGCAAGACGGGAGGACTTACCTCAATACGTCTATCTTATTGGTGCCGAGTACGATATTCTTTGTCATGAGGCGAATCAGATGGCAGAGTCCTTAGTAGAGCCAGAGTTTGAGAGAACGAGTATTCCAGCATTGTTGGCGGAAGACGGTTGGAAACAAGGAGGTATAAGATGGGAATGTGTGAGGGGTAGACCACACGCCTTTACACATGTTGCAATGTGGGGGCGTAAGGAAATAGATAGAGTAAAGGTCGTTCAGGAGATGTACTACCGTGTAGGAGTATGGCTCAAGGAAGAGGTTTGGGCAAACCAATCTCTGCGTTAGTCCCATTTCGCAACCAGAAGTAAGATTACAGAATTTATTGCTTGTTGCAATACTGAATGGTTTACTTCGAGACTTCAACATTCCTTTGATACAAACTTGTTAAAGTGTGGCCAATGAGATTCAATAGCATTGGCAAAGGCTTGGATGTCGTGGTCAGGAGCCGGGAGATGTGGTTGGGGGTTTAGGTGGGGACAGAGAATACAGGGAAGAAAAAGGAGAATAGAGAGGGGGATAGGGGCGGCCTCCGATGCTAGAGATAAAATTGTGAGCAGGCGGATCTTATTACGTGTTGGTTCGAGAGGTTGAATTTCCATTGTTGTCTTGAGGAGAGAGAGGGACAGATACTTGAAAGATGGGAATCGAAGACCGCCTTACGCAATGTGCTGCCAAAGTAAGTATTGCCTAAAGGCTATTTTCATCGCGTGTTCCTGAACTCGTTTTAGTTAGCGACGCGTTTGAGCCTACAGCAGGGTCATAGCAAGGCCTTTTTCAATCGCCTTTCAAAATCACAAATTCATCTCTAAACAGCATCCCACGAGACCACCCATGAACAAGTAACGTCTTCCATAAGCCAAAGAAATCCACCACACTATCGCCTCCAGCCCGTCCTAACCTAACACCATAACCAACAAAATCCGAGGAAACCAAAACCATATCCTTCATAACTGCTCTCAAAATGACTAAGCACCTTTGATATTGTTCTACAATGGCAGTGCAATGCAAGCACTTGTAGTCATAGTAACTGCATTTCCTCCTTACCCTGCGACACCATTCGAGCTGTGTAATCACAGTGTTGCTGGGATCTTCTCCCCGGGCCAGGAGTTCCACAACTCTCCTCAAACAAGAACACTTATTCATCCATAGAAGGCAGCCGCAACAGTCACAGGTGAGCTTGGCATAGACCTCAGTGCACAAGTTGAATGATGAAGTAGTTGTAGTTGATGATGAGTTGTGGTACGGAATAAACTTTGATGGTAGCGACAGATATGCCTAGATAGAGTTGCTGCCTTTTATGAAATTGCATTTAGTGGTTTGTTTCGAGGTTTTTTTGGTGTGAGAGTTGGGATGTTTGTGGTGTTGTCTAAGGGTGAAAAGAGAAAAAAAAAAGTTAGGTAGACCTTATATATCAATATGCTTGCGGATCCCAACAATGAGTATCAAGAAGCTTATATGACAAAGAATTTAAACGGTGAATACTATCTAAAGACTTTTTGCTAGAGTTGTGATACTTAAAAGCTGGTACAGCTAGCCGATGGAGTATTGCGAATCCCGCCTTGTCATAGAGCCTTAATACTAAGAACAAAAGGAGAAGATGCTGAATATTTGAATGAATCATGTTGGAAAAAAAAAAGAAAAAAAATACACATCCTGCAAACGGTGCGGCCGGCGCAATCTTATACTACAAACTCACCCATATTACAGTACACGGCAAATGATACCCTACAAGTCGATCTTCGGCCGTTCCGTAACATTAACGACAATCTTTCCCCTCGCCCTCCCCGTCTTCAACTTCTTATACGCCTCGGGCGCATCCTCAAACGCAAACACCTCATCCAGCGTCACCTTGATCTTCCCCTCTTTCACCCACTGCCCAATCCTCACCAACTCCTCCGCGCTGTCCTTTATCATAATGATCCGCCACGGATGCTTTCCCCCGCCCAGAAAACTCGGCAACAACGACCTCGAAAGCATAGCCAAAATGCCATCCACAGAATCACTCGACGCAGCAACCTGCACGTACGGCGCTCCTGGCGCCAAGAACGCATCCGAAGCCTTATACAGATCAAGCGGCCTGCCCACATTATCCACCAGCAGATCAAAAACCAGCCCCTTCGCCTTCAACATCTCGCCCAGGTTCCCCTTCGTATAATCCACCACCTCATCGGCGCCCAAGCCCCGGCACAGCTCCTCATTCCGGCCCGAGCACGACACCGTCACGTGGCACCCGAGCAGCTTAGCGATCTGGATCGTGAAAGTGCCGACGCCTCCCGAACCGCCGTTGACGAACACGCGGCTGCCTTCGCGGACGTATGGCGCGAGGCTCTGGTAGGCGGTCTGACCGGCTGTGCTGATGGCGGCTGCTTGGTCGATTTCGATGCCTGAGGGGAGCGGCGCGATGCCGACGCGGGGGCAGAGGATGAATTGCCCGAGGGTGCCGTGTTGGTAGAGCCAGTTGAGGCGGCCAAAAACGAGTTGGCCGGGTTTGAGTGGCTCGTGGTTGGGGTCATTTTCAGCGCCTTCGGCGCTGGAGACCACACGGCCGCAGAAGTCCAGGCCTGGGGAGGCAGGCTTGGGGATGAGGAGTCGGGGTAGGACAGGGAGCCTGGGGAGCTTGTAGTCGGCGGGGTTGAGGGCCATGCTGATTACTTCAATGAGGACCAATTGGGAGCCTGCCTTTGGAGGCTTTGGAGGTGTTGCGGCATTATTGAGGCGGAGATTTGCTAGACCGCCGCGCTCGTTGCCGTATTGCCATGCTTTCATTGTAGCTGGGAGAGTGGTGGTTGCAGCGGCCATGTTGACAACAGGTGGAATTCCTTTTCCTTCAGTTCAGTAGAGATCAGAAATGAGAAATGTGGAGGATCGAAGCTCTAGACTGCTGGAGGTGGTGACCGAAAGTAAAATCATGTGCTTCGGTTCGGGCCAATGTGCGGCCGCCGGTGCAAGGTTACCCCGCTCGCTTTATAAAACCCAACATTGGCAAGGATTGTTGGCATGTGGAAAGTGGAAAAAATATTGAGGGCAAACATCTCTGTGGCATCGCATAATATTTTTAAAGTTGTGATAAGCGCGCCAGGATTCAAATCAGATCTCGAGGCGAGCGCCTAAGTGAAGGCACCAATAGAAGGTGACACACCAATGAAATGATATTCCGTGCTGACCACAAGAAATCTAATTAGCTCTTTTGTAACACAGGGAGAGAACAGGGTGGCTTAAAAGAAATGGGAACATGGTTCATGTGTTATGGAGAGCTGTTTTTGAAGAGACTGACTGAGCTGTAGGCTAAGTATTGGCGGCATAGCATTGAGATTCACCCACGCCCCCAAATATGGGGCACATCAAATCCTAAGAAACCTCACAAGAGCATTTTCCTAGATGTAATATTGTTTAGAACATTACTAATACTCATAATAAGCCTTGGACCCTTCAAATCCCAGCTAACAATGGGACTCCCGGTCCCCGTCCTCCTCTGTGAACATTGTTGTGAACGCAATCGGAGCAGATCTATAGATACGAGTAGACAACCCTAAAAGCTGGCGAAGCGAAGCAATTATCTCATCCCGTTCAAGAAGTTCGAGAAGCGAATAGAAATAGGACTGAAAGGTGTAGAAATGCGGCATGGTGACAGGCAAGATAACGGTGACCCACATCAATCTAATAAACCTCGGCTCCACAAACTCCATGGAATGCCCAATGCAGCTCAAAACTCAATTCAAGTCCAAACTCCAACATATGCCCTGCCCATGTCTCACGCATTCCTCTCAATCAGCTCATAACCCCCCGCCATAATAGGCTTATACCCCCGCACCTCCCACTCTTCCCCTTCAAACCTCTTCACACACCACCACCCTGCCAAGCAAACCCCAATGCCCGCTCCCACTCCCAGCACCGTGACCATCAACCAATGCTGGCCCATCCAGAAAATAATCGCCATATCGCGCCCATGCCACGACCCGCCCTCGTGATTATAGAAAAACCCATACGTGTCCTGATAGTGCGTTTCGCGGGACAACACCCAGATCCTCTCCGCCGCAGGCCGCGCCGCCTGCGTCGCGATATACTCCTCCCACATGACGCTCAGGAACAGCGGCCCAGTGGAGTACATGATGGTCACATACGGCAACCCCCAATTGCGATTATACGTCTCGAGGTTCGCGATTACGTGTTTGTAAAACGGATGTCCGGCCGTCGCGCCCAGCGCATCGTTGCTAATGCCCGTCGGCGCCGTGCGACATGCCCAGGCCGGATATTGTAGCAGCGGGTGGAGGGGCCGCGAGGGCTCGATGTCGAGATCGAGGTAGATGCCGCCGTGGTGTGCGAGGACGAAGTAGCGGAAGGCGTCGACGCGTTGGATGGTGTGCGCGTAGGACGTGTAGGTCGGGAGGAACCAGGGGTATTCGGTGGCTATGAAGTCAAGGGCGCTTTCGTCTGTCCAGAACTGTTGCGCGCATTTGTTTCGTTAGTGATGATGTCAGGAGCGCGGAACGCAAGATTGGTGTTCTGGAAGGGGCACGGACCATGTACTTGAACTCTGGGTGCAGTTTCTTGCATGATTTCTGGCTAACGAGCCATTCGTCAGGCAAGCTCGTGTTTTTATAGGTCTGATGAATGATTTTGGGAATCAGTGACGTCTGCTTCTCGCTCTCCTCCACTGCGCCTGGCGCATCGAGTAGATGCACGGGGTCGATGATGTCTGGGTAGCCATTTGCGAATAGTAGGCCGATCAGGAAGCGCGAGCGGTGCGCGAGGATAACGACGATAACTAGCACGCTGGCGAGGAAGATTAAGGGACCGCGCCGTGCTGGACGAGGGAATGCGAGCATGTAGCTGGCCGGGGGCTTCAGCTTCTGGTGAATGCAATCGCTACTAGTCGCCTGGGGGCGCGCGTTATTGGACGGTCTGCCGACCGCAGATCATAGAATGGAAAACCTTGGCTGTTAATGGATACATAGGATAAAGCTGGATATTGTGGGATAGGTGAAGAAGAGGAAAGATGAAGAGGAGAGGATATCGTAAGTCATAGCACGTAAGCCTGGATTCTATTTACGGCAAGAAAGGGTTAAGCAAGGGTAGTAGCCCGGAGCAGACCCTAGTTCTAAGGTCGATGGAAGGCACGCGACACAAATAATTGCACTGGGATCATATGACGGGACTTTGGCAACTGTCACAGCCCGAAAGCTGACTGCTGCATGCCCTAATGCATACATATGTTACGTAGTCCATATCCATTATTGTTATCGGGTGGGTAAATTCATAAGGCGCTGATGTGGGGTTGATAGCGAGATTCTGCCAAGCACTTTCGCTTCGTTTGCTTGCTTCGGCGTCGCTTCTACAATGACCCTGCAGCGGTCTCTAGGGTACCCTTAGGTTACATGCAAGGGCTGAACCTTCACCCTCGCTCGCCATCTTCGGCTTGACCGTTCGTTCTTGGCCCGTCATCATTGTTTCTTCCTGTCGTCTTGGCATATTTGTTTTTGGATGGGAGTCTGGCTGCATAATAAAAGATCATACATGACGAATAATTTACCAAATGTATGTCACCGCCGCGCGTCAGGCTAAACCGAGATTATCCTATCCAAAATCAAGGAAAGGCAGGGGTACAGCCGTGGGGTGTTCATCAAAATCGCGTCGAAAGTTCGTCCGGTACATCCGAAGAAAGGGGCAGAACCACATCTCTGGTAACTTTGAATTGCGAGACCAGTCCAATCTCATGATCAGATCTCTAAACGTGCATGATGACGCGCAGAAGAGCCTGATGACATGCTAAGTAGTGTTGTTGGACTTTTTTTTGAGAGCCTCTAGAGTGCGTCTGACTGTACTGTATTATTTAACTGGCTCCGACGTCTGACCTCGCCATCAGACTCAGCAACTTACATTAGATCATATGTACATATAGTTGAACGCGTGGCAAATCTCATCCTCGCACTCAGCACGAAAGGCAATCTAACACCTGGCTATATTTAAAAATATGTCCTATTCTAACGCCGCAGTGAGTATTATCCCCTCGTCCGGTAAGCCAGTCGTACGCCAGGCAGCCACAGCTGAAGTAATATGGGATGCCTGACCTGTTTGGCTGTAGCTGCCTGGCGTACGACTGGCTTACCGGACGAGGGGATAACCGAGTAACCAACCACTAGCCACTCCTACATCCCCGCAAACCTCTCCGGTACTTCCTCTAACGCATACCACCCATTCAACTCTATTGCCACCTCCTTCGCTTCACTTGACGTCTCCGCCCACATCTCCCTCGGCCAAATCCCTGCCCAAAGCAGCACTGTGGTAGAGATGACTTCAGGCACGAAGCTTAGAGACTTTGATGGTGCTGAGGTCGCGAAACTGGGATCGTAGAGGAAAACTGGCAGGGCAAAAGTAAATTAGTTTGCAAAGCAGGAAGGGGAGGGTGAAGAGTGTTGCGTAGAGGAGCTGTGCGGGGTTGCGTTAGTCCATCTATACCATGTATCTCTTACGATAGATGGAGCTACTGACCTTTGTCCCATCATTAAACGCCGTCGGCCGCAAAGCACTCCCCAGCATCCGCAACGAGAATAACACGCCCGCCAGCAACGCCCCCCAACAAACAAAGATCAAAGCCATAGCGCCTTTCAACCACAGCGAAGTCTGCGACATCCATAAGGCACCGCTAGGAGACACATCCCATTGACAACTTGATCAATGCCCGTAACCAGCAACACAAGCGCGAACCCCATGACAGCGTGATAAGCAGCGATGAGGAGCAATTCAAGCGATGGCTTTGTGTCTAGATTCCGCGCCCGTCGCCCGCATCCACATCAGACTCTATCAACATATAAATCCGACCGCAAGGAGGCCACTGAGTGGAAGACACCAAAGGGAGGGACAGGGCTAGTAACTCACGCTTCGTGGAGGATCCCCATGCCAGTCAGCGACAAGGGCGCCATGCCTGCGCTCTCTACAACCTGCACGCCTACCGCGCTATAATTTGCGCCATTAGTGGCTTTTATCTGCATGACGTTGCTGATGATATGTAAGATGCAGAAGCTGAAGACCATCAGCCACCCGAGAAGGCCGCCACGGCAATGTGGGAAGGAGTGTGAGGGAGAAGAAAGCTGTGATTAGCCAGGGGTGCGGGCATTTTTGCGTTATGAGGCTGGTGTTATGAGAAAGCTGTGATTAGCCAGGGGTGCGGGCATTTTTGCGTTATGAGGCTGGTGTTATGAGTGAGTAGATGAGATGTATATGGCGAAGTATATGGAAGGATGGTGTCTGAGAGGGAATAGACGAAATGCTGCTGGAGGGGAACTATCCGTTTAATAGAATGGATGGATATAAGAGAAAGAGAAGGGAGAGCTACCAAAGAAAGTTAATAACTCTGCTGCGATTCAGCTGGAGAGGGGGCAATCGAGCTGTGTAGGAGCAATTGGTCATAAGGGCTTAATGCTAAGGCTGTTAGCAAGCTTTGCTCTATAGTAAAGAAAGTATAGTACTTAGAAGAGAGTAGCAGCATTAGGAGCTAGGAAGACGTATTTGCAAAGAGTAGGAAGACTGGAATTAAGAGAGTAAGTAAGGTCGTAATCAGTAAAAGTAGGGTAGGCAATAGTAAGCATAAACTAATTCGGAGAGGAAGAAGACAAGTACTCTATGAAAGTTCCTGTTATATGTTCAATAGGCTAAGGATCTATTTGTCGTTTAAAGCGCAAAGCATCATCATGCTCAGGCTTTGACTTGACTTTCAAAATGTATCTAGGTTATAAGTATGCTATAATATTACCTGAAGAAGACTAGCGGCTAGTTAGCCATTTACCCTACCTCCTTGTTGCTGTTTCTTATGTGTTTTGTATATTTAGTTTATATGCGATAAGATTTCTGCATGTAGTTATACAAA
>Ga0335072_10011907_pt1 | contig 12431 bp, 8 predicted proteins | sample Lox_Sample_21_FD_206725 | JGI IMG/M metagenome (GOLD analysis project Ga0335072, IMG submission 206725) | Soil microbial communities from Loxahatchee National Wildlife Refuge, Florida, United States - Lox_Sample_2.1 | ecosystem: Environmental > Terrestrial > Soil > Wetlands | place: USA: Florida...
ATTACGCGGAGAAAGCGGGACTCGCTCTTCTCAGTTTACAGGAAACCAAGGGTGCTGTTTTGACTTGGTCTAGCTCGCTCCCACGGGCTGCACGAACTGGTCGGGGTTGGTTCCCGGCTGATTCGTTCCCGGATTCTGCTGTGCAGGCTGCGCGGGTTGGCTTCCGCTGGAGGACGGAGCCGGCTGTCCGGCCGGAGCCGCCTGCCCGCCCGCTTGTCCGTTGGATTGCCCGTTGGACGTCGGCTGGGCCGGAGGCGCCGCAGGCTGCTGATCGTCTGGATTTTGCCCGGGCTGATCGTCAGGCTGCTGTTTGGGGAACCGCACCGGCTTCATCACTCCGGTGTCCTGGCTCGAATCCTGGGGCAGCGTTTCGCCCGGCTGGCGCAGGCTGGGTGGTGCGTCGGGAGCCTCTTTGTTGGGATCCTTCTCGACGTCCCCTTCTTCGATCGTGCGTGTATTGGCCGCCAGCACCGGGGTTCCATCGGTGCGCATCAGGCCCGAGACCCGGTCTTCGGTAAAGATCTCCAACGGCTCTCCGATCTTGGCAATCTCCACGCGGATTACGCGGTTGCCATTGATGCGGACAAAGTCCACATCCTGCGGCGGCTTGCCGTAGATCCACTCCTCAAACGGCATCTGCCCGTCCATTTCGCGAATCTTCGACTGCGGTTCCCCTTTGGCGAACAGCACCATGTCCGTGTTCATGCCCACCCACACTTGGTGGTTGAGGATGGCTTTCTTGAGCGGCGCCGGCAGCGTATCGGTATAGGCCTGTATAGGTGTCTTTACGTCAAAGGAGATTAGCGGCGCAAGCAATGCCTTGAGTTGCTTGTCCGTCATCTCCGGAACATAGCCTTTGAACGCCAGCGTGAGCCGCGCTCCAGTGGGATCGGACTCGTCCGGCACTACGGGGGCGCTGTAATTCGGGTCGCCGCCCAGCTCGATATGGCGCAGGAAGCGGTGCTTGAAATCCGGACCGCCGTTGAGCTCAAAGACAATCTTCGACTTATCAACCTTGATATCCGTCACCACCAGCCGGTCGCCTGGCTTGGCGCAGATTCCTTCGCTCACCACCATGTTCAGATACGATTCACCGGCCGGATCGAGCTTGCCGTTGGCCTCGAGCATCAATCCCTTGTGCCCGCGGGGAAACGGACGCATCGCAAACCCCTGCTCGGATTCCATCAGCCGGATAAGCTCAAGACGGTTGCGGGAATCGATCTCCTGTTTCGGCAAGTCGACGTGCGTGGGCTCAATCTGGGCATAGCGCCGGTCGACCGGGCCAGTCGCCGCAACCGGTCCTTTACCGCTGGTGTCGACGGTGATGACCTGGGCCGCGAGAGAGCGGGGCGCGAGCAGCGCCGCGGCCAGGAACGCGATCGAAAAAACTGCGGCCGTCTCGCCTGCGATCCGCGTCAAAACCCAAGAGCCGCGAGCACTTGCGGCCGACAGCAGCCGAGCTTCATCGAACTGGACTTGCCCAAACCGGATTTCCCGTGGGTAAACCGAACGGATCATGGGAGCCTCCCATGTGCTCCTAAGCATTACGCAAAAACCGGGCCCAGGCAAGAGAAAAGGCGAGGGACCTCAGGAAACACTGGTTCCGGAGGTCCTATTCCGCAAGAGATGCATTTGCCTGCACGGGAGTCTACCTGCGCGCGGGCATTCGGCGGAGGCGCGCCCGAGCGCTCGAACCCCGTGATGGCCGCGCACCGGACCGGCGAGCTCGCTCAAGTGAATCAGGAATTGGCCCTACCGCTCTCTGAGGGTTCTTCTGGCTGCGGAGTTGACGAAGGCGCTCCCGCGATCTGCACCAGCGCGGGCCCTGCCGGTTCCGTCGCGCCCATGGCCGCTTCATGCTGCGCGCGGGCAGCCGCGTCCAGATCCACCGGAAATCCGCCCGGAATGAGAACCGGTGCGTTGTAACGGTAGTCGAGCTCGCGCGTGATGCGATAGAGCGCCGGCAGCGCGGCGATGAGGACGATCAAAGCAAACCCGGAGGCGTCCAGTCCGAAACCTCCGCCGGTGAGCCAGAGCGGCCCCATGGGGTATCCCTGCACCACCGGCGAATGACTGCTGTCGCCGTTCACCGCCAGCCCGAACAGCAGCGCGCGGCTGGCCTTCCAGCCGAAGTTGAGCCCCCAGCTCAGCCACAAGGCCCGCGTGCGCAGATACGCGACTGAAAGAAGCAGCCCCAGCGCCAGCGAAACCAGAAAACTGCTACGGCTCGAACCCGGAATCATCTTCTCCACCAGCGCGTAATAGAGGGCAAAGACAACCGTCGCCCCCACCGGACCCAACGCTCGGGCAAAGCGCTGAAACCCATAGCCGCGAAAGGCCACTTCCTCACCCAGCGCCAGCAACGCAAAGAACGCCGCATCGGCCGCGAGCCACTCCCAGGACGCCATCGGCGTGGAGAAGGAGACGACGATGCCGCCGGCAGCCAGCATGGGCAGGATGCAAACCAGGGCCAGGGCCCAACCCGTGGCCAGGCCCATTCCGGCTTCGTGCGCAAAACCGGCGCGCCGCGGAAAACCCTGCTCGCTGACCGGATCGGTTTCCCGGTCCAGCCAGAAGCCCATGGCCGCATAGCCCACCAGCAGGAGAAATGCCAGCATGGCTTGCTCCACCAGCGGCGACCAATCCTCTGACACCAGACCCCGCGCGCTCAGGTGCGCGAGCGCCCGCGCCAGGAAAAAATAGAGGACTGCGGCGAGAAACTCGAGATAGGCGCGCGCGCGGCCCATGGCCGCCTCCGCTGCGTTCATAGACGCCTCGCAAGGCCGGCTTTGCGGCTCGAATTCCGCTTGCGCGAATACATGTTCCCCTGCTCCGTCAGACGCGTTCCCGGCGAATCTGGGTGCGATCAGTTTTCCGTATAGAACTGCGCGATGTTGCGGAATTTGCGCTGGCGCTCGGTCAGAAGCGCATCGACAGGCATCGCCTTCAGCGCGTCCAGGTGTTTTCTGAGAGCCTGGGCCAGCGCGGTTGCGCCCGTCTCGTGATCGGTGTGAATCCCCTCCGGCGGCTCGGCGATGATCTCGTCCACGCAACCAAGCAGGGCAACGTCCTGCGCAGTCACGCGCAGCGCGGCGGCAGCACGATCCTTGTGCGCGATGTCGCGCCACATGATGGCCGCCGCGCCCTCCGGCGGAATCACCGAATAGACCGCGTTCTCGAGGATAAGGACGCGATCGGTCACAGCCAAAGCCAGCGCGCCTCCCGAACCGCCCTCGCCCGTGATCACAGCGATAGTGGGCACGCGCAGCCGCGACATCTCCCGGATGTTCCGCGCAATGGCCTCGGCCTGTCCGCGCTCCTCGGCGCCCAGGCCGGGATACGCGGCTGTCACATCGATCATCGCGATGACCGGACGCGCAAACTTCTCCGCAATCTTCATGGTGCGCAGCGCCTTGCGGTAACCCTCCGGGCTGGGCATGCCGAAGTTGCGCTTGATGCGCTCCTTGGTGGTGCCGCCCTTGCGGATGCCGACCACCAGCACCTCTTCGCCGTCCAGGCGCGCCATGCCGCAGATGACGGCTTCGTCGTCGCCGAAGGCACGATCCCCGTGAATCTCGCTGAAATCCGTAAAGATTCGCTCGATCAAGTCCATGGGGTAGGGCCGTTGCGGATGACGCGCCAGTTCCACTCTGCTCCACGCCGACGCTGCCGCCTGCGCCTCAGGGGTGTTCCCTACTTCTTGTTCGCTCATTTGTACCTGCGGCCGAGCGGCTTCGGCGTTTTAGTAAACAGTGTGAGGTGTCCGCCAGAATGCAAGATCGTCGCTCCCTGGGGCCGCGCCGACTTGAACATAATGGCTTTTACCCTGCAGCATTCCCTAAAACGCAATAGCGCCGCCGGTCCTTGTGTGATTTTACGGGGCCGGACTGGCGGCGACAAATCGAAGTGCGCGCCGCGCACTCTCCGGATCCGCAAAAATTGGCGCATGCCCACCGGTGGCGATTACTCGTCCTTCGGCCGGCTCGCGGTGCGCTTTGAATCGCCTGCAAGGGCAGCGTTCTCGTCCTCCACCTTTTCATCCTCCCGCTCCGCGGATGCGCTGCGGCCCGAGAGCACGTCCACGCGGTAGCCCGCGGCCTCAGCTTCCGCCAAAGCTAGACCGACATCTCGGCTCAGCTCTGCAATGGCCACGCGGCTGGGCGTGGGGCTCTCAGTCACGCGCAGCAACGACGGCATCTGCATCCACCAGAGAAGCTCTTCGTATTTTTCGCGAATCAGGTACTCACGGCCTTCGGCCTCGTGAACGCCGGTGAGCCAGCGCACATCGGGATCGAGCCACAGATCGGGCGGAAGACCTGCGCCGGGCGCCTGAGCCGCGACCGGCTTCGCCGAAGAAGGATTTTGCGCCCGGAACTCGGGGCTTCGCGGCTCAAGGCCTCGCGGCTCCCCAGCTTGTTTTTCTCTTTTGGCGATGGCGATCTCTTCCCCAGCACTTTTCGCGCGCCCTACGCCTGCGTTTGTGATTAGCACCACCTTGATGCGGGCAGCGACGCGCCAGCTTTCCTCGCCTTCGAATCCCAATGCGGCGAATGCCCGCGCAAAGGGCTCGCGCAGGCGCAACCGGTCAAACAAGTCAAGCGCGGCCCGTTCCGGCGATTCTCGATCGACGGCTTCGCCCAGCAGCTCCAGAGCGCACCAGGCAAGAATCGGACCCCACATTGCGGTGGCCGTGAGCTGCGGGCTGGCGCTGGGAAGCATGCGCCGCGCCGCAGCCGTCCACGGCGCGGGAAAGAGTCCTTCCACCGCCGGCATGCGCATGGCCGCGCGCAGGCGCTGGCGATAGGTGAATGCGAGGGGCTGCGCCTCGGTCGTTTCCTCTTCCGGCGAGACTCGCCCATCCTGCCCGATCTCCAGTGCCAGCCGCGCGGCATAAGCCGGTTTGGCTGCGCGCAGGAAAGCGTCGGCACATTCCCACGCGCGGTCGAAGACCGTACCGCGCTCGCGCTCAGTGGTGCGGTCAGCGGTTGCGGCGGCAAGGGCGCGCGGATGCTCTGCCGTATCGGCGAACAGGCGCACGATTCCCGGATCGAGGAGCTTGCGCAGGGTCTCGTGCACCGGCTGCAGTTCGAGATCGACCAGTGCGTCGTGCAAGTTGGACACGCCGCGGCCGGCGAGATGATCGGCCAGCCTGTCCCAGGGCTGCCCGGCCGTGGAACGCAGCTCGCGCCACTCGATCAAAACATGGGCCTGATAGGCGTGCAGATGGAGGCGAAGCCCGCGCTCCAGCACCTCGCTCCCACGCCGCAGATATTCGAGCCCGGTAAGCGAGTCGCGCCAGGCAAGCACAACGCTCCCGTCGCCGCTCAAGCCCAGGCCCTCGCTCAGCCGCCGTTGCCGCAACTGGCCCGATCCCTTGTCCGCGTAGGCCGCGGAAAAATCGATGATGCCGTGCGTCTCGCCGTAGCGGTTGTTGTAGACGACCAGCGCGCGCTCGCCGCCGCTCCGGTTCGAGTAGGCAAAGACGTTCTCGTCTACCGAGCCGCTGTCGTGGAAGAAATCATAGAGCAGAAAGTTAGCGCTCTCGGCAAACAGCCAGCGGCGCTTGAGCAGCGGCGCAATCTCGCGATCGTGCCGCGCCACCAGCGAAGGGTCGGGATTCTCCTCGTAGCGTGGCCAGCGGTACTCCATGCCGTATTTTTCCGTGAATCCCTCAATCTGCCCGTGGCCGAACATGGGCAGGCCGGGCAGCGTGGACATCATCACCGCCACGCCGAAACACTTGTCGCCTTTGCCGAATTGGTCGATGGCGGTGCGCTCGTCCGGATTGCTCATGAAGTTCACATAGCGCTTCATGATGTCGGGATCGAACTCGAGGGTGTTCTTGATGACCGAGCGGTACTTCGCGTTGTCCTCGTCGCGCAGCATCACCATGAAGGCGCTGTTGTACACGCGATGCATGCCCAGCGTGCGCACGAAGTAGCCTTCCATGAGCCAGAAGGCCTCGGCCAGCAGCAGCGTTCCCGGCACCTCGGCGGCTACGCGGTCCACCACCTCGCGCCAGAACTCGTGCGGCATGTGCTTGTCGAATTCGGCCTGGCTCATGCCGTATTCCGCCCGCGAAGGAATGGCCCCGCTCGAACCGGGACCGGGAAACCACAGCCGATGAAAATGCCGCTTGGCCAGGGTCATGGCGGCGTCGAAGCGGATCACGGGGAAAAGGCGCGCAACGTGCAGAATGGTCTGGATCACCTGCTCGCGCACGGCAGGATTCAGGTAATCGAGTTGCGCGGTGTCGTTCCAGGGAAAGCTGGTGCCGTCATTGCCGTGATAGATGTAGCGCGTTTCGCCGCTCGACTTGTCGCGCCGGCGAAAGACAACGGCGGCGTCGGACTGCTCGTAATAGTGATCTTCGATCTTGATCTCCACGCGGCCGTCGCCGGAAAGATCGGGTCCATTGAACGTGTAGGCGGGGTAGGGCGGTTCCCAGCGCGCGATGAACCACTCCGGATGCTCGACCACCCACGGCGAATCGATGCCCATGTGATTGGGCACCATGTCGCTGGCGAGGCGCACGCCACGGTGGTAGGCGCGGTCGCGCAGATTGATGTAAGCAGGCTCGCCGCCGAGATCGTCCGCAATGCGATAGTCGAAGAGCGAATAAGCCGAGGCCACGGCGTCGCGATTGCCGCAGAGCTGCTTGATGGTCTTCGAGGCGCGGCTGCGCTCCCAGACGCCGATCAGCCACAACGAATTGATGCCGCGTGCGGCGAGCAGAGCCAGCTCCTGGTCGGGGATCTCGTCCAGGCGCCCGATGTGGCGGCCGTATTGGCGGCTCAACTGCGCCAGCCACACATAGGTACTTTTGGCCATCAGCACTGTCTCGGGCATCCACGCCGTGTCGGCGGAGAATCGCTCGTATTCGTGCGCCGGATCGCCGAAGACGGGGACGTCCGCGCGGCTCATGTCGGAGGGCCATTGCTGCGGGCCGCGGCGCGTACCCGGCGGATTGAACTGCGCCCAGACGGCCAGCTCTTCTTCGCGCAAAATTTCGCCTGCAAGAAGCAAAAAACGGTCGAGGCTGTCGCCAAGCAGCGGACGCCACAAGCTGCGGATGATCTCGAGCTGATCGCTGAGCGAGCGGGGCGAGCGCAGAGCCGGCGCGCGCAGAAGATCGAGCAGGCTGATGAGCTTGCCCTCGCCCATCGGAATCAGCGGACGCGCGGCGAAGTACTGCGGCAGTTGCGCCGTCACCTGGCGATAGACGGTCCTTTCCGCGAGAGGCCTGTCGTCGAACAGCTCCTCGAAGGGGCGAAACGCCTCATTGCGGTTGGCGGTCCACAGCAGCAGGAGTTCTTCAAAGGCGGCGGCCTTGTGCGGCAAGCCCTCGCTCGAACCCGCCAGCCACCGCTGCGGCGTCTCCAGCCCCCGCATCACGCTCAGGCCAGGGAAATGCTCCACGAAGCAAAGCAGCATCTTATCCAGGTTATCCGGGCCGACCTGCGCGCCGAACCAATCGAGAGCGCTGGTCATCACCTGCGGATCGAACTGCTGGCGGTAGCGCGCCATCAGCACATGGCTGGCCTCGTCGATGAGGCCCATGGCAAAAAGCCGGCCCGCGTGAATGGTCCGCTGGGGATATTTCTCCGCCTCGCGCACCTGGTTCATGCGGTGGGCGAAGGCGCGGCACGCAGCCATGTTGGCGAAGACCACGTTCCCCGTGTAGGAGAAAAGCGCCTCCGCGAACCGATAGCGATCGCGCGCCTTGCGCGAAATGTGGAATTCCATCATCGGACGCCGTTCTCTCCGCCTTTGCCGTACGGACTTCCCGAATTTCCCGGCCCGCGCTGCTCGCCGGTCTCGCTCATTGGATGCTTTGATGGTCCCGACCTGTGGCAAAGCCTTCAACAAGGCCAAAAGTAAAGGTACAACATTTGCGTTGAAGCCCTTTGGATATGGTGAACTTGGCCTTCGCACGCGTCTCGCTCCGGCGCCTCCGAAGGAGCGGCGCAACGGGCTCCCTCTTGTTGCAGGATACCTTTTGCAGGATAACGGCAGCCGCCGGCACGCGCTTCACTGGAGCCCTGTGGAGCGCGACAGATGCGCCGCCGGAAGATGCAGGGCCCGCGATCCATCGCGGATGGTTCGCGCGATGGCTCGCAGAGGCTTTTCACCCCGCGCAAGCTGCGCTTTTTGCGCAGGGAGTAACGAACCCAGCGACCTGTGGAATGCGGCGAAAGATACATTACTCCCCGCTACCACGAAAGCGTCAAAATGCGCATATTTGTTCCCACAACGATTGCGTTTTCGGCTATTCAATGGGGTAGGCATTCCCCTCAACGAAAGGCGAACGGATAATCGCGACTGGACGAAGGTCCGCGCTCAATCCGGCTTGGCAAAAGATACGTGCATTCCTGGATGCTTCAAATTGCCGCTACCGCAGCGGCTTTGCTTTATCTCGGCTATTGGCGGCTCACGCTTCAGCAGCGCAGGACGCTCTCCTGGGAGGCGCTGCATGCGAGGCTGATTCCGGGATGGCAGGCGTCCGTTCCGGACGAGCCCGCTGCCGGGCCGGGCGAGGGTGCGGCGGAACCAGTGCATCGCTCGGCGAAACTCTTGAACCTGTACCGCAATGCACGAACGATGCAGGAGATCGCGGACTACGCGCTGAGAAATTTCGAAATCCCGATGCCGGCCATTGGTCACGCTCCCGATCGTTCGCTTGCGGAAGAGCTGCATCGCGATGCAACCTGTCTTCGTTTCCGGGTTTTGATCGAGCTGGCTCAATATGCCCTTGGACGGCCGGCCAAAGCCTTCGCGTGAGCCTGGTCGTCGAGTGCTCGACCAGCCATTGCGTCCAATCAACGTTTGCCGCTAGACTTGATATGGTTGAAGCAGCGCAGCGTCCGCGGACTGGGTCCTCGGAATGTGCGTTGTCTCCATGCGTGGCCCGTCCACGCAGGACGCGGAGAGGTGGCAGAGCCCGGTTGAATGCACCTGACTCGAAATCAGACATAGTCGCAAGGCTATCGGGGGTTCAAATCCCTCCCTCTCCGCCAGATCTTCAAGCCTCGCGCCGGCCGGGCCCGCAGGGATTTGGCTCCTGACATTTTTCCGGAATGGGCAACTCAGTTTTCTTCAGCCGGACGCTCCAATGCCCCAGCCAAACCCTTTGCCCCTGGCCAGGCTTTTTGCATAGATCAGCGCCTCGCGTCCACGCGGATAATAGTTCGCTTCTTTCCCTTCGCGCCGATAGCCGTGCGCCTCATAGAGCCGGATGGCGCCGGTATTCTCCGCGTCCACATGCAGCCAGATCGCCTTCGCGCCGGCCTTCTGCGCCGACTGCTCCACGCGCCGCATCAGCTCCGCGCCCACGCCCAGGCGGCGCTTTGCCGGCGCCACTTCGATGGTCTGAATGTATGCGCTGACCACCGCCTCGCCACTCCACTCGACGATGGCAAAGCCCGCCATCGCGCCGCCCTCTTCTTCCGCGATCCAGGTCGCCGCATCGGCGCTTCCGGTCAGGCGGCGCATGTAGATGCGGCTGAAGCGCAAGGGCGGCTGAAAGCAGGCCTCCTCGATAGCGTAGAGTGCGGCGAAGTCCTCCGGCCTGTACGGGCGGTAGATCATGCGGGGATTGCGCCCAGTTTAGACCTTAGCTTCGAGATCCGCGATCACATCGAAGAAGCGTTGATCGAGCCGGCGGTTGGTGGCGATGGCGTCCTTGATGGGGATGTCGGCGATGTCGATGCCGCGCAGCACCGCAATGCGGCCCCACTTCTTGTCGTGCACCATGTCGATGGCGTGCAGGCCGTAGCGCTGGCCGAGCAGGCGGTCGTACGCCGTGGGCACCCCGCCTCGCTGCGTATGTCCAAGATTGACCGAGCGTGTCTCGTAACCGGTCTTCTTTTCGATCAGTTCCGCCAGCGCCTCGGCGATGCCGGAAAGCCGCGCGTGGCCAAACGAGTCTACCTGCGCGGAGCCGGTCACCTGGCCTACTTCGGGCAGATGGCAACCCTCGGCCACCACCACCACGCCATAGTGCTTGCCATGGTCGTAGTTGTAATTGAGCAGGGCGCAGACGTGCTCAATATCGATGGGCTTCTCCGGCACCAGGACCACGTGCGCGCCGCCGGCAATGCCCGCGGCATAGGCAATCCATCCCGCATCGCGGCCCATGACTTCAATGACGATAACGCGGTTGTGCGAGTCGGCCGTGGTATGAATGCGATCGACGGCTTCGGTGGCGATGGAAACGGCGGTGTCGTAGCCGAAGGTGGCGTCGGTGCCGCTGATGTCGTTGTCGATGGTCTTGGGAACACCCACGCCGTGGACGCCGTTTTCGCAGAGATACTGCGTGACCGACTGCGTATCGTCCCCGCCGAGCGCGATCAGCGCGTCGATTTTGTTCTCCCTGAGGACTTCCTGGACCTTTTCGATGCCGCCGGGAATCTTCTTCACGTTGGTGCGCGAGGAGTGCAGAATGGTGCCGCCCTTGAGCTGGAGGCCGTCGATGTTCTCAAGTGTGAGTGGAATGAAGTTGTTGTCAAGCACGCCGCGCCAGCCATTGAGAAAGCCGATGAACTCGTCCCCGTAATGATTGATGCCTTTTCTGACGGCTGCATAGATCACGGCGTTCAAGCCGGGGCAATCGCCGCCACCGGTCAACAAAGCAACTCGCATCGCAAAGGTCTCCTCGGAAATTCTAACCGGCTCCCCGATGGGAAGACGCGTCTCAAGCGCCATGCCGCTCGAAATGGGCAACCGCCTGACTCGACGCCTTAACCAGTGTACTCCGAGGTTGTAAAGGGAAATCTCCGCTGTGCTCCGCTCCCCGTGACCGCCATTCCCGAATCGGCTGCGGAAGAAACGCCGAGGTGGTTCAATAGAGCTATGCCCGGAAGTGGAGCGCTCCTGCTGCTGGCATTCGTCAGCCTGGTTGTCATCGTCCTGCTGGTGCTGCTGCAGTTGACGCGGCTGGGGTTCCTGGTTCGCACCACCATCCCCGACCGTCCGCGCCGGCGCATGTTCATCGCCTCCGTCTCCTTCCTGATTACCTTTGCCGGGGTTCGCATCCTGGTGCATCGCATTGTGAACCACGAGGGGCATTTCCAGTGGGTGGTGGTGCGTGGCCTGCACATTCACCATTTGGTGTGGGGCATCTTGATCCTCCTGCTGGTGGGCTACGGATGGCTGCTGGATTTGGGGCGCTCGCACTCGCCCATGTCGATCTTCATGAGCCGGCTGATGGCCGTAAGCTACGGCGTGGGCGCCGCGCTCACGCTCGACGAATTCGCCCTGTGGCTCAACCTGCAGCCGGACGCTTACTGGTCCAGTTCCGGCCGGCTCAGCCTTGACGCGGTTATCTTTTTTGGCGCCGTCCTCGCTGTGGGCGCTTGGGGCGCGCCCTTCTTTCGCGCCCTTAATCAACTCTGGAACAAAGGCATTCTCTTCCGCAAAGAGTGGTGGCGGCTCAGCTCCCCGATTCGCCGTGTGCGCTTGCTTCGTCGGCGTAGAGTTCGCCGATCGCGGACGCGTATTGCTCCGTAATCACGCGGCGCTTCAGCTTCATTGAAGGCGTAAGCTCGCCCGACTCCTGTGCCCACTCCTCGGGGACGATGCGGAATCGCTTGACCGTCTCAAAGCTCGCCAAACCGGCGTTGACTTCGCTCACAAGCTCGCCATAGAGTGCGATCACGCGGCTGTCAGCCACCAGCGCGGCGCGGGATTGGGCTTCGATGCCTTCACGGCGCGCCCAGTCTTCGAGCGCAGTAAAGTTGGGCGAAATCAGCACGGAGATGAACTTGTGCTTGTCGCCCACCAGCGCAGCCTGGGCTACGAACACGGAGTTCTTGAGCTTGTTTTCAATCGGCTGCGGCGCTACCAATTTGCCGCCGGAGGTCTTCAGGAGCTCCTTCTTGCGGTCGGCGATGTAGAGAAAGCCATCTTCGTCGAAACGGGCAATGTCGCCGGTGCGGAACCATCCCCCGGCGTCGAAGCACTCGGCGGTGGCTCCCGGCTTTTGCCAGTAGCCGGAAAAAACCGACGGACCGCGGACCAGCAGCTCGCCATCCTCGGCCAGTTTGAGCTCGATGTTCGGCATGGGCATGCCCACCGATCCCATGCGCTGCCTGAGCGGCGAATTGAGAGCAATCACGGGTGAGGTCTCAGTGAGGCCGTAGCCCTCCCACAGCGCGATGCCGACCGAGGCGAACCATTGCGCGGTGTCGAGCCCCAGGGGCGCGCCACCGGAGATGAAGTTCTTCACCCGCCCGCCGAAGGCTTCGCGCACCTTGGCGTAGACCAGCTTTTGCGCCAGTCTCCAGCGAAGCGAGCTCGGTTGCCTTCCGCTGTAGACTCGACTCGCATGGCGCGAGCCCACGCTGAGAGCCCAGGACAAAATGCGCCTCTTCATCGGAGACGCCGAGGATTTCTGCTCCACTGCCTGGCGAATCTTCTCGTAGACGCGGGGA
>Ga0335072_10011909_pt1 | contig 12430 bp, 10 predicted proteins | sample Lox_Sample_21_FD_206725 | JGI IMG/M metagenome (GOLD analysis project Ga0335072, IMG submission 206725) | Soil microbial communities from Loxahatchee National Wildlife Refuge, Florida, United States - Lox_Sample_2.1 | ecosystem: Environmental > Terrestrial > Soil > Wetlands | place: USA...
TCGTCACCGCGGGGTTGGCCGCCGGCCAGTTGGTGGTGATCGAGGGGGCGTCGCGGCTTTCCGACGGCACGAAGGTGAAGGTGGTGCAGCCCACGCCGGCCGAGGCGCATGAGGTCGAGCAACCGACCGCGCCCGGGACACGGCCAGGCCGCGCCGGCGGCGGCTGACCCCGCGGTGCGGCGGCACGGCCCGCGCGCGCCTGGAGTGTGGTGCGGCGGCACGGCCCGCGCCACGCCTGACGTGTGATGCGGCGGCGCTGCCCGTGCGCGCCTGTAGTGTGGTGCGGCGGCGCGGCCCGCGCGCGCCTGAAGCATGGCGCGGCGGTGCGGCCTGCGCGCGCCTGACCCGAGGGCGGCGGCGCCCGCAATGCGCCGCTGATCGTGCCGGCCACGGCTGCGCCGCCGTCCAGGGGGCGGGCCGAGCGCACCGGCAATGGCGGCCGGGCGCCGGATCGGCCGCCATGACATTTGGACGACTCGCGCCCCTTGTGCCTTCCCAACCGGCGGCAGGCGGTGCAGAGCTGCCCGCATCATTGTCCGATCAGGAGACTATCCGGCATGAGCGCAGATCCCGTCGCTTCGATCGCCACACTGATGCAGGAGAAGGGGAGCCGCCGCTATGGCCTGGCCTCGGTGAGTCAGTTGCAGCACGCCTTGCAGGCGGCGCTGCTGGCCGAGCAATCGGGCGGCGGCGCGGCGCTGATCACCGCGGCGCTGCTGCACGATATCGGGCACATGGTGCACGGACTCGGCGAAGACCCGGCAGCGGACGGCATCGATGACCGCCACGAGGAGCTCGGCCGGGCCTACCTGGCAGCCCTGTTCCCGCCCGATGTGACCGAGCCGGTGCGGTTGCACGTCGCGGCCAAGCGATATCTGTGCGGTACCGAGGCCGACTATTTCGCCAGGCTGTCGCCGGACAGCGTCCGCAGTCTGGCGCTGCAAGGGGGGCCGATGTCGCCCGAGGAGGCCGCGGCGTTCCGTGCCCGTCCGCATGCCGCGGCGGCGGTCCAGTTGCGGCGGTTCGACGAGGCGGCGAAGGTGCCCGATCTGGCGACGCCCGGCGTGGACCACTTCCTGCCCTATGTGCGGCAGAGCCTCACGGGCGTGGCGTAATTCCGGTATCCCGGTGGCGTGATGCCAGCCGCCGGTCCGGCCGGACCATGAACGGCCAAGGCAGCGTCGGCAAACAAGTGCGTCCGCACGCCGACAAAGCTGCCGCTCAAAACAAAGGTTTAGTGTAGGCAGCGTCGGCAAACAAGTGCGTCCGCACGCCGACAAAGCTGCCGCTCAAAACAAAGGTTTAGGCAGCGTCGGCAAACAAGTGCGTCAGCACGCCGACAAAGCTGCCGCTCAAAACGAAGGTTTAGGCAGCGTCGGCAAACAAGTGCGTCCGCACGCCGACAAAGCTGCCGCTCCAAACGAAGGCTTGGGGCTTGTTCGACCGTCAGGTCCGAGGCGATTGTTTTCGAACAAGCGCTAGCGCCCGCGGAACCGCGGCTTCCGCTTTTCGTTGAACGCGGCCACCGCCTCGCGGTGATCTTCCGTCTCGCCGGCGCGGGCCTGGTGGATGCCTTCCATTTCCAGCACCGTCGTGAACGGCTCGGTCTCCGAGGCGAACAGGTTGCGTTTCATGTAGCCCAGGGCGATGCGCGGCCCCTCGGCGATGCGGCGGGCGAGGGCCATCGTCGTTTCGCGCAAGGCCTCGTCGTCCACCACGCGATTGGCGATCCCCAGCGCGGCGGCTTCCTCGCCGGTGACCTGGTCGCCCAGGAAATACAGTTCGCGCGCCTTTGCGGTGCCCACCAGCCGCGTCAGCAGCCACGAGCCGCCGAAATCGCCGGAGAAGCCGACCTTGACGAAGGCGGTGCCGAAGCGCGCCGACCGGCCGGCGATGCGAAGGTCGCACGCGAGCGCCAGGCCCAGCCCGGCACCGAACGCCGGGCCGTTGATCATGCCGATAATCACCTTCGGCAGTGTCCGCATCATCAGCGGAATCTGATGCATGGCCCGGTAGCGTTCGAGCCGCTGCTCGAACGTCTGCGCCTTGGACCGCGCCTCCATGGTCTTCACGTCGCCGCCGGCACAGAAGCCGCGGCCGCTGCCGGTCAGCACGATGGCACCGACCGCATCGTCGGCGGCGAGCCGCGGCAGCGCTTCGCGCAGGCCGTTATAAATGTCGGGCGAGAGCGCGTTCAGCCGCTCGGGCCGGTTCAGGGTCAGGACCGCGACGCCATCTTCGACGGTCTCGAGCAAGTCGGCCATCGCCGCCTCTCCTTATGGTGGGAAACAGTTTATGGTGGGGAACAGTCCCGGACTAAACGGTTGGAAATAGTCCGGCAGGGACGTGTCGTACCAGCCGTGCCCCCCAGCGGCAAATCCCCCAGCGGCAAATCCCCCAGCGGCAAATGCGGCATGGCCGGCAGCCGACGAAGTGGCCACGCAGTGCCGGTCCATGGCTGCCGCGGCGGCGTATCAGGCGCCACGGCAAGGCGCTGCGCGATCAGCGCGAGCGCGTGAACGGGTTTCTCGACTCGGTGCGGCCGAACATCCGGCTCCATGCCGCCTCGCGCAAAAGCCGCTGTGAACTCGCAGCTTCCGGCGTTGCCACTTCGATCGTTGTATCGGGCGCCGCCACCCGTGCCTGCGTGCGGCCGGCCGCGGCCTTGCCATTCGGCGCGGTTGCCGGATTTGCCTTCCTCAGTGCCATGTTTCGTCCCCTTGATGCTCCGCCGTCGTGCGGTTGATTTGATAATAGCATGGATCACAAAGCGGCGTCTGCTGTCCATCTGCCGATGCAATGGGTGATTTGCGCGGCCTGGCGCGCGGCGATGCGGCGGATCGCCGCGGCAACGAACCGCGCTGCCGGTCCTGCGCCTCGTCCGGCCGCGTGCCGGGGCGCCGCACGGGCAACGGTTGCCGGCGCCGCGCCGATCAGAGCGTCGATCGCCGCGCGGATGCGGCCGCGCGCCCGGTGCAGCAGCACGCGCTGGTTTTCGGGGCTGATGTTCAGCAGCGTGCAGGCCTCCTCCGACGCGCGCTCCTCGATGTCGCGCAGGATCAGCACGGCACGCTGCGCGGCCGGCAGCCGCTCGATCGCCTCCTGCACGTGATCCCAGAGCTGGCGTCCGCCGACGATGCGCTCGGGGCTCACCTCGTCCCACAGGCGCGGCGCCTCGATCCAGTGCCCGTCCGGCTGGAAGGCGGACAGCGGCACTGCCCGCTCCCCCGGCTCGCCGCCATCCGCCATGTCGGGCAGCGCAACCAGACGCGCCTCGCGGCTGGCACGGGTGCGGGCACGGTTCAGCACGATGCTGAACAACCAGGTGATCAGGCTGGAGCGCCCCTCGAAGCGCCCGATCCCGGCATGCACGGCAAGCCAGGCATCCTGCACCACCTCTTCGGCCTGGGCGTGGCTGCCGATGATCCCGGTGGCGACGCCGACCAGCGAACCATGGAACCGGCGGATCAGCCGCTGATAGGCGGCCGGATCGCCGCCCCGCAGCCGGGCCAGGAATGCCGGGTCGTCGAACTCCTGATCGTCTTTCCTGCCCATTCGCATCGCGGCGCTGGCCCTTTCCTGGCAAGGCCGGCAGAACAATCGTAACGTCCGTCCGTCGGCTGAGTCTCACGGCAACATCAAAAGGACGCAAGCGGAATGGCGCTCATTCCCACCTGCCGCGACATGAGCGAGCTGGTGACGAGGTACCTGGAGCGGGAACTGCCGCCGCTTGCGTGGGTGGGGGCGCGCTGGCATCTGGTGCTGTGCCCGGCCTGCCGGCGCTACTACGACCAGATGCGCCGGACCATTCTGCTGCTTGCCGGCGGCAGCCTGCCTCCGCCGGGTCCGGCCGCGGAGTCCGAGATGCTGACGCGGCTGCGGGATGCAAATCCGCCGCAGGGCTGATCGTCGGGGCGATGACCGCCCGGGGCTGATTCGTGGTGTCGGGAAAAAATCCAGCGCCGGACTGATCTATCTCAACCGACTCGGGGTGCGATCGGGTATTCTGGGCGCTCGTGCCCCGGCGTGGCGGATTTGCACGGGCGAAGCGAATTTTGTGCCCTTAAATGGATTTTAATGAATGCTGCTGTAGTCTCGACCGTTCGCGGCACGACCTGGGCATGCGCCCACTTGTCGCGGAACTGATCGGAGGGCCATATGGACAGTTGCTCCCCGTGCCTGACCGTTCCCGTTGGTAGCAATTGCTACCGGACAGTCATGCGACGGGGTCACGAAGTGCTGAACGCGTTGCCGAAAATACTTGATTTTCCGCTGATTGGCAACTGTAGTTGGGTTGATTCCGCGGCCTTGCGCCGGGCGGTGATGCCGCGGGCCGGCGAAACGTCCAGAAATATTCGCATCGAATCGACAACCTTGGCGCGCCGGCTGGTGTCGGCTGCACGCCCTGGTGATCCGCCACAATCCGAACACGCTGCATCGCCTTCTGTTGTTGCGACGCCCCGTACCACCTCCGGAAAGGAGTCCGAGATGGGCAGACGACCTCCGAACAGCGCCGGGCAACGATTCTCACGAATCGGCGAAAAAAACTTAACGCGACGGCAAGCTTCTACGCTACGCTCATGCCCATCTTGTAAATCTTCGGGAATGGAGCGTCCTTTCGGCTTTATCCATGGAGCGACAGATGCCAATGGTCGATGATCTGTTCGCCAGTTACGCCAAAAGCTTCGAGGCGAACCGCGAAGCTGAGATGTCGCTGGCCGAGTATTTGGAAGCGTGCCGCGACAACCCGATGATGTACGCGACCGCCACCGAGCGCCTGCTCGCCGCGATCGGCGAGCCGGAAATGGTGGATACCGCGAAGGACGCGCGTCTCGGCCGCATTTTCATGAACCGCACGATCCGGGTGTACCCGGCGTTCAGCGAGTTCTACGGCATGGAAGAGACGATCGAGCGGATCGTCGGATTCCTGCGCCACGCCGCGCAAGGCCTGGAAGAGCGCAAGCAGATCATGTACCTGCTTGGCCCGGTCGGCGGCGGCAAGTCTTCGCTTGCCGAGCGGCTGAAGGCCCTGATGGAGGTGCATCCCATCTACGTGCTGAAGGCCGGCAACGAGCTGAGCCCGGTGTTTGAAAGCCCCCTGGGCCTGTTCGATCCCGAGCGCATGGGGGCGCTGCTGGAAGATCGCTACAGCATCCCGCGGCGCCGCCTCACCGGCCTGATGAGCCCCTGGTGCATCAAGCGCCTGGACGAGTTCAGCGGCGACATTTCAAAATTCCGCGTGCAGAAGCTGATGCCGTCCCGGCTGCGGCAATACGGCGTCGCCAAGACCGAGCCCGGCGACGAGAACAACCAGGATATCAGTTCACTTGTGGGTAAGGTGGATATCCGCAAGCTGGAGCTGCACGCGCAGAACGATCCCGATGCCTACAGTTATTCGGGCGGCCTGAACCGCGCCAACCAGGGCATTCTCGAATTCGTCGAAATGTTCAAGGCTCCGATCAAAATGCTGCACCCGTTGCTGACCGCAACGCAGGAAGGCAACTACATCGGCACCGAGAATATCGGCGCGATCCCCTTCCAGGGCATCATCATGGCCCACTCCAACGAGGCGGAGTGGCAGAGCTTCAAGAACAACCGCAACAACGAAGCCTTTATCGACCGTATCTACGTCATCAAGGTGCCGTACTGCCTCCGCGTCACGGAAGAGCAGAAGATCTACGACAAGCTGATATCGCGGTCGGAGCTGGCGGCAGCGCCATGCGCGCCGGCGACCCTGGAAATGCTGGCCCGTTTCTCCGTGCTGTCGCGGCTGCGCCGGCACGAGAACTCCACGCTGTACTCGAAGATGCGGGTCTATGACGGCGAAAGCCTGAAGGAGACCGATCCCCGCGCGCGGTCCTTGCAGGAATACAAGGACGTGGCCGGCGTCGAGGAAGGCATGGACGGCGCTTCCACCCGTTTCGCCTTCAAGGTGCTGGCAGCGACATTCAACCACGATACCACCGAAGTCGCGGCCGATCCCGTGCACCTGATGTACGTGCTGGAGCAGGCGATCCGGCGCGAGCAACTGCCGGCCGAGACCGAGAAGCGTTACCTGGAGTTCATCAAGGGCGAACTGGCGCCGCGTTACGCCGAATTCATCGGCAATGAGATCCAGAAGGCCTATCTCGAGTCATATTCCGATTACGGTCAGAACCTGTTCGACCGGTACGTGGCCTATGCGGATGCCTGGATCGAGGACATCGACTTCAAGGACCCGGACACGGGACAGTTGATGAACCGGGAGTTGCTCAACCAGGAGTTGACAAAGATCGAGAAGCCGGCGGGGATTGCCAACCCCAAGGACTTCCGCAACGAGGTCGTGAAGTTCAGCCTGCGGGCGCGCGCCAACAACAACGGCAAAAACCCGTCCTGGACCAGCTACGAGAAAATCCGCGAGGTGATCGAGCGGCGGATGTTCTCCCAGGTCGAGGAGCTGTTGCCGGTGATCAGCTTCGGGTCCAAGAAGGACAGCGAAAGCGAGAAGAAGCACACCGAATTCGTCAATCGCATGACCCAGCGCGGCTATACCGAGCGGCAGGTCCGGCGATTGGTGGAGTGGTATATGCGCGTGAAGCAGGCAGGATGACGGCCAGGACCAGCGAATGGACACGTGACATAGATGCACATCGTCGACCGGCGCCTTAATCCCAGCGGGAAGAACCTCGCCAACCGGCAGCGCTTCATGCGGCGGGCGAAGTCACTGATCCGCAAGGCGGTACACGAAACCTCGGCCAGCCGCAGCATCAAGGATGCCGACCAGGAAGGGGAGGTTTCGCTGCCCGCGCAAGGCGTGCACGAGCCATCCCTGCACCGCAGCGGCTCCGGCGGCATCCGCGATCATCTGCTGCCGGGCAACAAGGAGTACATCGAGGGCGACACCATCCCCCGCCCGCAGGGCGGCGCGGGGGGCGGCGGATCGGAAGGCAGCCCGGATGGCGAGGGGCAGGACGATTTTCGCTTTGCACTCTCCCGCGAGGAGTTCGTCGATCTGTTCCTGGAAGACCTGGAACTGCCGGACCTCGCCAAGCGCCGCGTGGTGAACGCCGAGGCGGTGACCTGGCACCGCGCGGGCTATTCGGTCACCGGATCCCCCGCCAACCTGGCGCTGAATCGCACGGTGCGGAACAGCCTGTCGCGGCGGATCGCGCTGCGGCGGCCGAAGGTGAGCGATCTGGACAGGCTGCGCGATGAGATTGCCGCGCTGGCGCCCGGTGGCGAGGAAGAAGCCCGCCGACTGGAACTGGAAGCCGAGCTGGAACGCAAGCTGCGCCGCACCTCGCTGATCCCGTACATCGATCCGATCGACGTGCGGTACAAGCGCTTCGAGGCGCAACCGAAGCCGGTGGCACAGGCGGTGATGTTCTGCCTGATGGACGTTTCCGGCTCGATGACCGAGCACATGAAGGACCTGGCCAAGCGGTTCTACGTGTTGCTCTACATCTTCCTGAAGCGCCGCTACAAGAACGTGGACGTGGTGTTCATCCGCCACACCCATCAGGCACAGGAAGTGGATGAGGATACCTTCTTCCACTCGCCGGAGACGGGCGGCACCGTGGTGTCCACCGCGCTCGAGGAAATGCAGCGGGTGATCGAGGAGCGTTACAGCCCGGATAACTGGAACATCTACGCCGCTCAGGCGTCCGACGGCGACAACACCGCGTCTGACAACGACAAGACCGCGGCGTTGCTGGTGGATGTGATCCTGCCGGTGTGCCAGTACTACGCGTATCTGGAAGTCGGCCGCGATTCCGAGCATTTCCCGCCCGGGTTCATCCGGCGCGATTCCGATCTGTGGCAGACCTACACGGCGATCTGCCGCAGCGGCGCGCCGATGGCGATGCGCAAGGTCGGCCACCGTCGCGACATCTACCCGGTGTTCCGCGAGTTGTTCGCCCGCAAGACCGCGCAGGAACAAGAGACGGTTTGATTGGGTATCCCCTCTCCCGCTTCGCGGGAGAGGGTCAAGGGTGAGGGTGCCGCATCACCCGAACTATCCTCTCCCCCTTCACGGCGGAGGAATTCAAGGGGCCCCAGGATGAGCATTACCACGACCCGCGCTGCCCACCCGCTTTACGAAGGCGCCGATTGGGAATTCGGTACCATCCAGCGCGTGCACGACGCGGTGGCGGAGATCGCCCACGGCGAACTGGGCCTTGACACCTATCCCAACCAGATCGAGGTGATCAATTCCGAGCAAATGCTCGACGCCTATTCCTCGATCGCCATGCCGATCTTTTACAAGCACTGGTCCTTCGGCAAGCAGTTCGCCCGCAACGAGGCGCTGTACCGTGCCGGCATGCAGGGCCTGGCCTATGAGATCGTCATCAATTCGAACCCGTGCATCTCCTACATCATGGAGGAGAACACGGCGACGATGCAGACCCTGGTGATCGCGCACGCAGCGTTCGGCCACAATCACTTCTTCAAGAACAACTATGTCTTCAAGCAGTGGACCGACGCCAACGGCATCCTGGACTACCTCGACTTCGCCAAGAAATTCATCTCGGACTGTGAGGAGAAGTATGGCGAAGCGCAGGTGGAACGGCTGCTGGACGCCGCCCACGCGTTGATGAGCCATGGCGTGCACCGCTATCCGCGCCGCCGGTCGCTGGACCTGCGCGGCGAGGAAGTGCGTGCACGCGAGCGCCGCGTTCATGAAGAGCAGGTGTTCAACGATTTGTGGCGCACGGTACCGGGGAAGGCGAACGCCAAGCACGACCCGACTGCGGAAGAGAGGCGCAAGGCGCTGCTGCAACTGCCGCAGGAGAATGTGCTGTACTTCCTGGAGAAGGTCGCGCCGCGGCTCGCCCCCTGGCAGCGCGAGATCCTGCGCATCGTGCGCCTCATCGCCCAGTATTTCTACCCGCAGATGCAGACCAAGGTGATGAACGAAGGGTGCGCGACCTACACGCACTATCGCATTATGAACCGGCTGCACGAGAACGGGCAGATCAACGACGGCGCGATGGTCGAATTCCTGCGCAGCCACACCAACGTGGTGTTCCAGCCGGACTTCGACGATCCCCGCTACAGCGGCATCAACCCGTACGCGCTCGGATTCGCGATGATGCAGGACATCGAGCGCATCTGCACCGAGCCCACCGCGGAAGACCAGCAATGGTTCCCCGATATCGCCGGCAATTCCGATCCGATGGCGGTGCTGCGCGATGTGTGGGCGAACTATCGCGACGAGAGCTTCGTACTGCAGTTCCTCAGCCCGCGCCTGATCCGCCAGTTCGGCCTGTTCCATGTGATGGACGATGCCAGCGAGCCGAACCTGCGCGTGCAGTCGATTCACGACGAGCGCGGCTATCGCAAGATCCAGCGCGCGCTGGCGCGGCATTATGACGTGGCATGGAACACGCCGGACATCCAGGTGGTCGACGTGAACCTGGTCGGCGACCGCCGCCTGATCCTGCATCATCGCGCGCTGAACCGCGTGCTGCTGGAGGAGAAGGACGCACGCCTGGTGTTGCAGCATCTCGCCGATCTGTGGGGCTATGACGTGCTGCTGAAGGAGATCGAGCCGGCGACCGATGCGGTGCTGAAGGAGCATGCCGCGTCACCCCGCGGCGGGGTCATCCAACTGGCAGGCGCCTGACCCGGGCCGGGACCAGCGCCACCGTCTTGGCGCATCACCAACTTTGTGGTATCTGGCGTGCGCCTTTAAGGGAGGGCGCCGATGGTGGCAACCGCCACATTGTTGCAGGAATTGACCGCGGATCCGAAAGCGTTTCTGCGCCATTACGACTTGTCGATTGCCGGCGGCGGCCAGGTGGCGACGAAAGGCATTCACTCGGGTGTGGCCACATTCGACTGCGCCATGATGGGCGGGACGGTCACCGGTTTCACCACGCGTTTGGCCGGCTTGCGCGGCAAGACCAAGGAACGCGAGCGGGTGCGATTCACATTCGTCAGTCTGCCAGCACTGCAAAACCTGGGCGTGGACCAGTTCGATGCCTGGTACATTGCCATGGCGCAACAGGGTGCCGGCACGACGACAACGCATTTCACCTTGCCAGGCAATGGCGGGCCGAACCTGATGCTGACATCGCAGCTAACGGGCTGCACGTTCGGCATCGGCAGTCAGACGGACCAGGGCAGCAGGCTGGTCTCCCACGTCCAACCTTTGAACGGTAACCCGGACCAGCCCACGCGCGACGGCCTGCGCCGAGTCGTCAGCAACGGTCTTACTGACGGGGTCGCCGCGCTGTACGGGCGGGACAGCCAGCCGGACGACGGCTACGGCGACGGTTTCGTCAGGGCGACGATTGTCGCCACGCGGCGCGGCACAAATTGGACGTTCTGGGCGCAAGAGAGCCGGCGCGATAGCGGGGACATTCTTCGGGTCAGACGCCTGGCCTAGCCAGCGGCGTCACGCACCGGACGGCGCGTTTGGCGCGCGATATAACTCGACTCCCAACCGTCATATGTCTGACATTTAACTGTCATATGTTGCGCTTATAGTCCGCACGCCGCAGGAGCGCGACGCGCGCCATCATGCGGCACCAACGGCGCGGCGCGTCCGCGCCTGCAGCGGCATGTTGCGCGCCGCCATCGCCTTCATAACAGGTCTTCAAACTTTTAAATCTTTCTCCACACCACGGGTTGACTAAGCCCGCCCGGCATGGTCTCTGCCGAACCTTTTGTCGGCGATGTCATGCCAGCACGACGGTATTCAGGGGGTCATCTCACATGCGACTGACAACAATCACGCTGCTTGCCGCCGGCATGATCGCCGCGCAGCAGGCACATGCACAAACCCAAATCACCGGAGCGGGTTCGACGTTTGCCGCGCCGATCTATGCCAAGTGGGGCGATGCTTCCGGCACGACAACCGGCATCAAGCTGAACTACCAGGCGATCGGGTCCGGTGCCGGTATCAACCAGATCAACAATCGCACGGTCGACTTCGGCGCTTCCGACATGCCGGTCGCCGGCGATCAGCTTAGCGCCCACAAGCTGATGCAGTTCCCGACCGTGATCGGCGGCGTCGATATCATCGTCAACATCCCCGGCGTGAAGCCGAATCAGCTCAAGCTGACCGGGCCGATCCTGGCCGACATCTATCTCGGCAACATCACGCACTGGAACGACAAGGCGATCACCGCGCTCAATCCCGGGCTTAAGCTGCCGCACACGGCGATCGCGCCGGTGCACCGCGCGGATGGCTCCGGCACCACCTTCGTCTTCACCGACTATCTCGGCATGCAGAGCGCCGATTGGAAGAGCAAGGTCGGTTCGTCCACCAGCGTGTCCTGGCCGGTCGGCGCGGGCGCCAAGGGCAGCGACGGCGTCGCCGCCACCGTGAAACAGATCTCCGGCGGCATCGGCTACGATGAGAGCGCGTACGCGGCCAACAACCACCTCACGACGGCGCTGCTGAAGAACAAGGCCGGCGACTTCGTCGAGCCGACCATGGCCGCGTTCCAGGCCGCGGCCGCCAATGCCGATTGGTCGAAAGTGCAGAACTTCGCAATCGATCTGAACGATCAGCCGGGTGCCGGTAGCTGGCCGATCGAATCGGCCACCTTCGTGCTGCTGCCGACCGATCCGAAAGACACGAACCAGAGCGCCGCGGTGAAGAAGTTCTTCGACTGGGGCTTCGCGCACGGCGATGATATCGCCAAGTCGCTGCTCTATATTCCGCTGCCGGGCAGTGTCCACGACGCAATCCGCGCGGCGTGGCAGAAGCAGGTTCCCGGCACGATGTAAGCCATGCCTGCCGCCATCGCCGGACCAGGCGTTCGGCGATGGCGGCAGGGAATAACAAATTCGATTCGGGCCAGGAAATCTCGTGCAGCAAGCTGTCGCAATAGCCACCGTTGCCGGCCGCCGGCGCGCCGCGATCGGGGATCCAATCTTTGCCGGGGCCGCACGCGCCTCCGGCGTCTTCGTCCTGCTGCTGCTCGGCAGCCTGATCCTGTCACTGTTCATTGGCGGCCTGCCCGCCTTCCGCGCCTTCGGTGCCGGCTTCCTGACCTCCACGTCCTGGGACCCGGTGCACCAGGTGTTCGGGGCCGCGGTTTCGGTCTACGGCACGCTGATCACCTCGATCATCGCACTGATGCTGGCGGTGCCGCTCGCGTTCGGCATCGCCTTCTATCTCACCGAACTCGCGCCGCAATGGCTGCGCCGGCCGGTCGGCACCGCCATCGAATTGCTGGCCGCGGTGCCCTCGATCATCTACGGCATGTGGGGCTTCTTCGTCATCGTCCCGATCATGTCGCAATACGTCGAACCCTGGGTGATCGATCTGTTCGATGGCATACCGGTCCTGGAGGACCTGTTCTCCGGACCGCCGTTCGGCACCGGTCTGTTCACCGCCGCCATGGTGCTCGCGGTGATGGTGATCCCGTTCATCGCTGCCACCATGCGCGACGTGTTTGACACGGTCCCGGCTGTCTATAAGGAATCCGCCTACGGC
>Ga0335072_10011910_pt1 | contig 12429 bp, 12 predicted proteins | sample Lox_Sample_21_FD_206725 | JGI IMG/M metagenome (GOLD analysis project Ga0335072, IMG submission 206725) | Soil microbial communities from Loxahatchee National Wildlife Refuge, Florida, United States - Lox_Sample_2.1 | ecosystem: Environmental > Terrestrial > Soil > Wetlands | place: USA...
GCATCGTGGCTGGGACAGCGTTCCGGACGGACACGCCGCACGGCACGGCTTTCCGGATCGAATCTTTCTCCTGCGTCATGCGGAGTGGTGGCGCGCCCTCCTCGAGAGCTTGGGCGAGCGCAGCGCCGCGCCCTGAAGCATGCGCTAGACTCTTCGCGGCACCCGCGCGCAGCGTGCGCGCATGAGCGCTCCCCATGAGCCGCCTGCTCGTCATCCTGGGCACCGCACTGATCGTCTGTGGGCTCGTGTGGCCCTGGATCAAGCGCCTGCCGCTCTTCCGGCTACCCGGTGACATCGTGATCGACCGTCCGGGGTTCAAGTTCTTCTTCCCCCTCACCACGATGCTGATCGTGAGCCTCGTGCTCTCGATCATCGCCTGGCTCACGCGCCGCTGAGCGCGCGCAGCACGTCCTGCTCGAGATCCTCCGGATCCTCGAGCCCGATCGACAGGCGCACCGTGCCCTCGGTGATCGCGGAGTTTCGGATCTGCTCGGGAGTGAGGTCCCGGGTCGTCATCATCTGCGGAGCGACCACCAGAGACTCGGTGGAGCCGAGACTCGGCGTGAGCGCAAAGAGCTCGAGCGCATCGACAAAGCGCGCCGCGGCGGCGGCCCCGCCGCGCAGATCGAACGTGACGATCGAGCCGCACTCGCGCATCTGCGCGAGCGCGAGGGCGTGCTGCGGATGGGACGCAAGGCCTGGGTAATGGACGCGCTCGATGCGCGGATCGCCGGCAAGGAGCTCGGCGATACGTTGTGCCGCTGCAGTCTGCGCGCGATAACGCACGAAGTAGGTCTTCAGCCCGCGTTGCACGAGATACGCCGCGTGCGGGTCGAGCAGGCCGCCGAGCGCACCGAAATCGTTGCGGAGGCTCCTGATGATCTCCGCCCGCGCGATCACCGCGCCACCCATCACATCTCCCGCCCCGGAGGCGAACTTCGTCAGACTGTGGACGAAGATGTCGACGTCGAACTCCCCGTGCTGATGAAGTCCCGCGAAGGTATTGTCCATGATGGTGAGCGCGCCGTGCGCGTGCGCGAGTCGGGTGAGCGCGGCCACGTCGGCGATCTTGGTCACGGGATTGGTAGGGCTCTCGAAGATGACGAGTCTCGTCGGCCGCTCCGCCAGCACGCGCTCGACGCCGGCGAGATCCTCGATCGAGAGCATGGTGTGAGTGACTCCGAAACGCCCGAGGAGCCGGCGTATCAGGTAGCGGGTCGGATTGTAGGTCTCGGTGAAACACAGGATGTGGTCGCCCTGCTTGGTGAGCGCGAGCAGCGCGTGGGCCATCGCCGCGACGCCCGACCCGGTCGTGAGGCAGTCCTCCCGCCCCTGGAGCTCCGCCAGTGTGAGCTCGAGCTGCCGCGTGGTCGGGTTGGAGGCGCGCGTATAGAAGAATCCCGGACGCTCACCGTGCAGATACTCGAGCGTCTGCTCGAGATCCTCGAACTCGAATTTCACCGATTGGTAGATCGGGGCCACCACCGGGCGATTGCCGGCCGGCAGCTCAACCACCGGCGGATGATTGACGCGGGTTTCTCGCTTCATGTGTGGCGCTCGGCGAAAGCCTTGAGCCGCGCCGCGGCGGCATCGAGCGTGGCGTCGCGCTTGGCGATGCACAGCCGCAGCACCTGAAGCGGTGGCGCGGTCTCGTAGAAGGCAGAGAGCGGGATGCTCGCGACGCCCGCCTCGGTCAGCAACCGCTCCGCAAAGGCCACGTCACCCGCGGGCGCGAGCGCGCTGAAATCGAGTAGCTGAAAGAACGTGCCTTGCGCCGCTGGGAGCTTGAAGGCCGTGCCAGCGAGTGCCGCGCGCAGTCGATCGCGTTTCAACTGGAAGAACCCGGCGAGCTCGCGCCAGACTGCGGGCTTCTCGGCCAAGTAGGCTGCGATCGCATGCTGCAGCGGGTGGGCAATACTGAACGTATTGAACTGGTGCACCTTGCGCAACTCGAGCGTGAGCGCGCGCGGCGCGACCGCATACCCGACCCTGAGCCCGGTCGCATGCAATGTCTTGCCGAAGGAGAAGATCGCGAAGCTGCGTCGCGCGAGCTCGGGTATCTCGAGCACCGAGACGTGCCGGCGCCCATCGTACGTCACGTGCTCGTAGACTTCGTCGGAGAGCACGATGATGTCGCGATCGCCGATGACCGCGGCGAGCGCGCGCAGATCCGCCGCACTCGCCATCGTGCAGGTCGGATTGTGCGGGCTATTGATGATGAGGAGCCGCGTGCGCGCTCCGATCGCCGCGCGCACCGCGTCCCAGTCGTAGCAAAAGTCCGGCGGCCTAAGCGCGAGACGTATCGAGCGACCTCCGGCGAGCCGTACCGCCGGCTCGTAGGAGTCGTAGGAGGGATCGAAGATCACGGTCTCATCGCCGGGAGCCACGATCGCCTGGATCGCCGAATAAATGGCCTCGGTCGCCCCGAGCGTGATCGTCACCTGGGACTCGGGATCGATCGTCACCGCGTATGTCTCGGCGAGCTTGCGGGCGATGCGCTCGCGCAAGGCGACATGCCCCTCCATGGGCGCGTACTGGTTGTGCCCCTCCGCCATTGCGAGCGCGACGAGCTCGGTGAGCCGCGGATCGATCTCGTAATCCGGGAACCCCTGTCCGAGATTGAGCGCGCCCAGCTCGCGGGCACGGCGCGACATGACGGTGAAGATCGTCGTGCCGACATCGGGAAGCTTGCTGCGGAGCATGTCCCTACCCTGCCGCGGCGAGCGCCGCGCCAACAACCCCCGCCTGCCCCGTGAACTGCGCCGCACGGATCTCCGCCGCGGCGCGCAGCAGGTGGGCGAACGCGCCAAAGTGCTCGGTGACCGCGCCGCCGAGAATGAACAGGTCAGGCCAGAAGAGGCTCTGCATGCGCTCGAGATAATCGTTGACGCGCTCGGCCCACGCGGGCCAGTCGAGCTTGAGCGCCGTGCGCACGTGGGCGGATGCCCACTTCTCGGCGTCCATGCCGTTTAACTCGAGGTGCCCGAGCTCGGTGTTGGGGAACAGCCGGCCCTCGATGAAGAGCGCCGAGCCGATCCCCGTGCCGAATGTGAGCATCACGACCGGCCCGAGTATCCCGCGACCGGCCCCGAAGCGCATCTCGGCGATGCCCGCCGCATCGGCGTCGTTCAGGAACGTGACCGGGCGGCCGAGCGCATGTGCGGCGAGCCCGGCACCGTCGGTCCCGATCCACGCGCGGTCGACGTTCGCCGCGGTGCGCACCGTGCCCGCCTTGACCACGCTCGGAAAGCACAGTCCGACGGGTCCGCTCGCAGGCAGCTGCGCGGCAAGCGCTGCGATGACGGGCATCAGCGCCTCGGGCGTGGAGGGTTGCGGAGTGGGCGCGGAGCGCAACTCGCCCGCGAGCCGGCCAGCCTCCACGTCCACGCAGCCCGCCTTGATCGAGGATCCTCCCACGTCGATGCCGAGAAGGATGCGCTCCATGATCGCGCTCAAGCTCACAGGTTGGCGGCGGCCGCGAGCTGCACGTCGTGCTCGCGGCGGCGCTCGCGGTAGCGGAGGGATGCGGTCGCGGTGGCGATCCCGAGTGAAACCGCGGCCACCATGAGCGTCGCGAGGGCATTCACGTCGGGACTTACCCCGAGCCGCACCTTCGAGAAGATCACCATCGGCAAGGTGCTCGCGCCGGGGCCGGCGACAAACTGGGTGATGACGAGGTCGTCCCACGAGAGCGTGAACGCAAGCAGCCACCCGGAGGCGACCGCCGGAAAGATGAGCGGCAGCGTGATGCGCCGGAATACCGTCGCAGGATGCGCGCCGAGATCCATCGCCGCCTCCTCGAGGGATCGGTCGAACCCGACGAGCCGCGACTGTACCACCACCGTCACGTACGCCATGCAGAAGGTGATATGCGCGAGCGCGATGGTGAAGGCGCCTAGACCGCGAGGCCAGCCGATCGCCTGCTCGAGCGCGACGAAGAGCAGCAGCAGCGCGAGTCCCGTGATCACCTCCGGCATGACGATCGGGGCGGTGATCATGCCGGAGAGGAGCGTGCGGCCACGGTACGGACCGAAGCGCGCGAGCGCGACGCCCGCGAGCGTGCCGAGCACAGCGGCGATCGTTGCCGCCGCGAAGGCGACGCGCAGTGAGAGCCAGGCAGCGTCGAGCACCTCGGGGTCCGCAAGGAGCGTTGCGTACCACCTGAGCGTCGGGGAGTGGGCGGTATCCCAGACGGTCACCAGGCGCGAGTTGTTGAACGAGAAGACGATCAGCGAGACGATCGGCGCGTACAGAAAAGCGAGCCCCGCAACGAGCATCGTGCGGGAGTAGGCTCCCGGAGAGCCCGGCGCTCTCATGGGCTCGACTCCAGCTCGCGCCGCTCGAAGCGCTGCAGCAGCATGATCGGCACGACGAGCAGCACCAGCATCACGATTGCGACCGCGCTCGCGACCGGCCAGTCGCGATTTTCGAAGAACTCATCCCACAGCACCCGTCCGATCATGAGCTGATCGGTGCGGCCGAGGAGCGAGGGCACGACGTACTCGCCTACGGCCGGTATGAACACGAGTAGCGCACCGGCGGCGATGCCCGGTACCGACTGCGGCAGCGTGATGCGCAGGAAGGCCGTCGCCGGATGCGCGCCGAGATCGGCCGCGGCCTCGAGAAGCGTCGCATCGTGCTTCTCGAGGTTCGCGTAGAGCGGCAGGATCATGAACGGCAGGTAGGAGTACACGATGCCCACGTACACGGCGAAGTCGGTCTGCAGCATCACGAGCGGCTGATGGATGAGGCCCAAGTAGATGAGAATATTGTTGATGACGCCGTCGCTCTTCAGCAAGCCGATCCACGCATAGACCCGCAGCAGGAACGACGTCCAGAAGGGCAGCACCACGAGCATGAGGAGCGCGGTGCGGCGCGCGGGCGGCGCGCGGGCGATCGCGTACGCCATCGGATAGCCGATGAGCAGGCAAGCGAGCGTCGAGACCGCCGCGACCTTGATCGAGTACAGAAACGCGCTCGCGTAGAGCGGATCGGTGAACAGGTAGCGGTAGTTGCCGAGGTGCAGCTGCGGCACGGGAAGGTGCCGGCGCCACTCGAGGAGCGGTGCGAACGGCGGCACCGCGAGCTCCATCTGCGAGAAGGAGATCTTGAGCACGATCAGGAACGGCACGAGGAAGAGGACGAGGAGCCACCCCGTCGGGATCCCCGCGACGAGCCGCCTGCCCACCTTGCTCACCGCGCGCGCCACGGCCATGCTCCTATTCCCTGAGCACGACCGGGCTCGTTGCGCGCCAGCTCAAGCGCACGCGATCCTCGCGCATGATGCGCCGTGCGCCAGGCTGCGCGACGTTCGGCCGCGTGACCCGCAGCGTCCGTCCCGACCCGATCGCCACCAGGTACACGGACATCTCGCCCATGTAGCCCACCTCCTTGACGACCCCCTCGAGCCGAGTGCGGCCGTCCGCGGGCGCATCCGCCGCGGCGTGCGGCTCGATGTCGATCCGCTCGGGACGGACCGCGACCCAGACGAGCGCACCGTGCGAGGGAGTCACGGCGCCGGCCTCGGCGTGCGGACGCACCACGCGGATCGCGCCTCCGAGCTCGGCGCATTCGATCGTGTGGCAACCGTCCTGCGACTCGAGCGCGCGGCCCTCGAACAGATTGACCGAGCCGATGAAGTCGGCGACGAAGCGCGTCGCCGGGGCCTCGTAGATCTCCGCGGGCGTGCCCACCTGTACGATGCGCCCGCGGTTCATCACGCCCATGCGCGAGGCGAGCGTCATCGCCTCCTGCTGGTCGTGCGTCACGACCACGAAGGTGACGCCGAGGCGCGCGTGGATGGCGAGCAGCTCGAACTGCGTGTGCTCGCGCAGCTTTCGATCGAGCGCCGCGAGCGGCTCATCGAGCAGAAGAAGCTTCGGGCGCTTGACGAGCGCGCGGGCGAGCGCCACGCGCTGTCGCTGGCCCCCGGAGAGCTGATGCGGCTTGCGCAGCGCATACGGCGTCATCCTCACGATCTCCAGGATCTCCCCGACCCGCCGCTTGATCTCCTCGCGCCCGAGCCGCTCCTGCTCCAGCCCAAAGGCGACGTTCTTCTCGACGCTCATGTGCGGAAAGAGCGCGTACGACTGGAACATCATGTTGACGGGTCGCCGGTGCGGCGGAATCGCGCTCATGTCCTCGCCGTCGAGATAGATGCGGCCGGCGCCCGGGCTCTCGAATCCCGCGAGCAGTCGCAAGAGCGTGGTTTTGCCCGAGCCCGAGCCGCCGAGCAGGCAGAAAATCTCCCCGCGGTGGATCTCGAGCGACACATCGTCCACGGCGGGGAAGTCCCCGAACCGCTTGCTCAGATGCTCGATGCGCACGTAGGCATCGCGCGGACTCCCCTGGGTCGACACGCTCACTCGCCGGTCTTGAAGCGCGTCCACATGCGGTTGAGGAGGCGCGTGAACTCCGCGGACTTCGCCCGTTCCGGGGTGAGCCGCGCGAGCACCTGCGGCGGCGGATAGATGCCGGGATCGTCCCGCACGCTGGGCGCGAGCAGCGGGAGCGATGCCGCGACGCCATTTGCGTACTTGACGAGGTTCGAGTTGCGCGCGGCCACATCCGGACGCAGCAGGTAGTTGATGAACAGGTGCGCATTCCTCGGGTGCGGCGCGTCCGCGGGAATCGCGAGCATGTCGAAATTGCGAATGGCCCCCTCCCGCGGAATGGAGTAGCCGAGATCGAGGTTCTTCCCGGCCTCGTGCGCTCGATCCCGCGCCTGCTTCACGTCGCCGGACCAGCCGAGCGCGAGGCAGATCTCGCCGTTCGCGAGATCGTCGATGTAGCGGGAGGAGTGCACGTAGCGGATGTACGGCCGGATGGCGAGCAGCACCTTCTCGGCCGCGGCGAGGTCATCCGCAGACTGGCTGTTCGGGTCCTTGCCGAGGTAGATGAGGACCGTTCCCACCACCTCCGAGGGCGCATCGAGGATCGAGACCCCGCAGTCCTTGAACTTCGAGACCACCTGCGGATCGTAGAGCATCCGCCAGCTGTCGAGCGGTGCGTCCGGCATGCGCGCGCGTATTTTCGCGCGATCGTAGCCCGGACCCGAGGTGATCCACATGTAATCGACGCCGTACTGGTTACCCGGGTCGTAGAGTGCGGTCGCGCGGGCAACCTCCGGATCGATGTTCTTCAAGTTCGGCAGCAGCGCCTTGTCGAGCCGCTGGTAGACACCCGCCTTGATCTGGCGCTCGAGGAACGGCCCCGAAGGAACCACCACGTCATAGCCCGTATGCCCCGTCAGGAGCTTGGTCTCGAGCACCTCGTTCGAGTCGTAGACGTCGTAGTTGACCTTGATCCCATATTCCTTCTCGAAGGCGGTGATGACGGCGGGGTCGATGTAATCGGACCAGTTGTAGACATTGACGATCCTCTCGGCGTCCGTCGCCCCGGCGCGCGCGCCCGCCGCGGCGCTCGCGCCGCCAGCCGAGGGGCCGGAGCCGGAGCAGCCGCCCGCCACGCACGCCGCAAGGGCGGCGAGAACCGCGGCCGCGTTGCGCAGACGATGCGGGAGGCTCACCTCGCTCACCTCAGACGTTGAGCAGCAGGTGCTCGCGTTCCCAGGAGCTGATGACCTGGAGAAACACCTCGTACTCGGCTTGCTTGACGATCGTGAAGGCGGCGACGAACGTCTCCCCGAGAAGCTCGACGAGCGGCTCGCTCGCCTTGAGCTCGCGCAGCGCCTCATCGAGGCTGCGGGGCAGCCCGAAGGGCAGATCGTGCGCGCTGCCGGTGATGGGATCGGAGGGCTGCAGCCCCTCGACCATGCCGAGATATCCGCATGCGAGCGACGCGGCGATCGCGATGTAGGGGTTCGCGTCGGCGCCCGCGCACCGATTCTCCACGCGCCGTGCATCGGGGCTCGACATCGGCACGCGCAGGCCCGCCGTGCGATTGTCGTAGCCCCAGTGCATGTTGATCGGCGCCGTCTGGTAGCGCGTGAGCCGCCGGTAGGAATTCACATTCGGACAGAAGAGCGCCATCGCGGCGGGGAGATAGCGCTGCAGTCCCGCGATGTGCGAGAAGAAAAGCGGGGTCGGCGTTCCATCGGCGCCGGAGAAGACGTTCTTGCGGGTCTTGCGATCCACCACGCTCTGATGGATGTGCATGGCGCTGCCGGGCTCCTTGGCGTGGGGCTTCGCCATGAACGTCGCGTACATCTTGTGGCGCATCGCCGCCTCGCGCGCCGTGCGCTTGAAGAGGAACGCCTGATCGGCAAGATCGAGCGGATGCCCGTGGATGAGATTGATCTCCATCTGCGCCGGTCCGTCCTCGTGGATCAGCGTGTCGATCTCGATGTCCTCCTCCTCGCAGAACTGATAGATGTCGTCGAAGAGCGGATCGAACTCGTTCACCGCCGCGATGCTGTAGGACTGGCGGCCCGGCTCGGCGCGCCCGGAGCGGCCGATCGGGGGCTTGAGCGGGTAGTCGGCGTCCGTGTTCGGCTCGACTAAGTAGAACTCGAGCTCCGGGGCGACGATCGGCTCCCAGCCACGCTGCGCGTAGAGCTCGATGACGTTCCGCAGGACGTGGCGCGGGGCCATCGATACGCGCCGGCCGTCGGCGTAGAAGCAGTCGTGAATCACCTGTGCGGTCGGCTCCGCGGCCCACGGCACGCGGCGCACCGACTTCGCATCCGCCTTGAGCACGATGTCGATCTCCGCCGGGCTCATCGCATCGCCGGTCTGCGTCGGATAGTCCCCCGTGACCGTCTGCAGGAAAATACTCTCCGGCAGCCGCATGCCCTCGTCCTCGGCGAATTTCTCCGCGGGCATGATCTTGCCGCGGGCGATGCCGGCCATGTCGGGGATGATCGCCTCGACCTCGTCGATGCTGTGATCGCGGAAGAACTGCTGGATGTCACTCGGCATGCTTCACCTTCCGTCCGCAGCGCGCTCGCGGCTCGCGGCGCCGAAGGCGGCGAAGAGCGCGCGTGAGAAGGAGTTGCTCATCACCTTCCACTCCGGGTGCCACTGCACGGCGAGCGCGAACCGCGGCGCGCCGCGCACGCGGAACGCCTCGATCAGGCCGTCCGGGGCGCGCGCCTCGACGATGAGCTCGCTCCCGAGCCGCTCCACGCCCTGCGAGTGGAGCGAGTTCACCCGCACCCGATCCGATCCGGCGAGCTCGCGCAGCAGCCCGCCGCGCTCGAGGGTGACATCGTGCGCCGGCCCGTACTGCTCCTCGAGCGCGAGCGACTCGTCGTCGCGGTGATCGAGCAGGCCCGCGACCTCGTGCACCTTCTGGTGAAGCGTTCCGCCGAACGCGACATTCATCTCCTGGAAACCGCGGCAGATGCCGAGCACGGGAATCCCGCGGTGCACGGCCTTCGGGATGAGCGCAAGGGTCGTCGCGTCGCGGTGCGGGTCGTGCAGAGTGCCCGGGCTGCTTGCCTCGCCCCGATAGTGCTGCGGCTCGACGTTCGAGGGACTGCCCGTGAAGAGAACGCCGTCGACGTGCTCGAGGACCGCATCGATGTCGAGCTCCTCCCCGAGCGAGGGAACGAGCAGAGGCAGCGCGCCCGCGGCATCCACCACCGCTCGGATATATTTCTCCCCGACGGCGTGAAAGGGATGCTTGCCGATCATGCGCCGGTCGGCGGGAAGCCCGATCACGGGTCGGCGGTCGGTCATATGGCGGTGCGGCGGAGCGTCATGCGTCCATTGCGCCCCCGGGCGGCTCGTTCCCGGTGCGCCCTTCAGCTGAGCGGCGAGGCGTATTATTACACCACAGCTCGGCCCTCTACGGCGCGCCGGCGCCAAGCGGGCACGATCACGCCCGGGTCGGCGCCGTTGGGCGAAGTTCGGCCCAGAACTCCGCTTACAATGGGCGGATGATCCACTCGGCGCGGATGCGCTCCTATTACCAGGCGACCGCGTTGTCCGCGCCGCGGCGAGCGCCGCTGCTCGAGCCGATCGAATGCGACGTGTGCGTGGTCGGCGGCGGCATCGCGGGCTGCTCTACCGCGCTGCACCTCGCCGAGCGGGGCTACCGGGTCGTGTTGCTCGAAGGGCAGCACATCGGCTGGGGCGCCTCCGGGCGGAGCGGCGGCCAGGTGCTGCCGGGCATCGCCGCGGGTCAGGAGGCGCTCGCACGGCTCGCCGGCCGCACGATCGCACAGGCCGTGTGGGAGCTTTCCGTCGAGGGCGTTGCGCTCGTCCGTTCCCTCATCGCGCGCTACGCGATCGCCTGCGACTGGATGAGCGGTCATCTGCAGGTCGCGCTGCGCGCGCGGCAGCAGGCGGAGATCCGCACCGGGCTCGCATTCCTCGAGCGCGAGTACGGCTACGCGAGCCTGCGCTATGTCGGCCCCGAGGAGTTGCGGTCGCTCATCGCCACGCACCGCTACCTCGCCGCGCTCTACGATGCGAACGCCGGTCATCTGCATCCGCTCAACTACGCGCTCGGCCTCGCGGCCGCCGCGGAGGGCCGCGGCGTGCGGCTCTTCGAGGAGAGCCGCGCGCTCGACTACCGCCGCGAGGGTGCCCAGCTCCTCGTCCGCACGGCACGCGCGCAAGTGCAATGCCGCTATCTCGCGCTCTGCGGCAACGCGCACCTCAAGTCGACCGCGCCGGAGCTCGCCGCGAAGATCATGGCGGTGGGCTCGTGCCTCATCGCCACGGCGCCGCTCGGCACCGAGCGCGCACGGCGGCTCATCACGAACAACGCGGCCGTTGCGGACATGAACTGGGTGCTCGACTACTTCCGCTTGAGCGCCGATCGCCGCCTGCTCTTCGGTGGACGTGTAACCTACTCCGGCTTCGACCCGCAGCGCATCGCGGCGAGCACGCGCCGCAGGCTGCTTGCGGTCTTTCCACAGCTCGCGGACGTGCCGATCGAGTTCGCCTGGGGCGGGTACCTCGACATCACGCTCAACCGCGCACCGCATTTCGGGCGGCTTGCGCCGAACGTCTATTTCCTGCAGGGTTTCTCGGGCCACGGCCTCGCCCTCGCGGGCATTGCCGGCAAGGTCCTCGCCGCGGCGGTCGCGGGTGAGGCCGAGCGCTTCGATGTCTTTGCGCGGATCCCGCATCGGGACTTTCCCGGCGGACCGCTCCTCAGGCGACCCGCTCTCGTGCTCGCGATGCTCTACTACCGGCTTAAGGATCTGCTATAAAACAGCGGCTGTTCGCATCGAGGGGGAACTCATGAGCTACTCGAGCCGGTTGAAGTTGATTGCCGCGATTGCGGCGCTTGCCGCATCGAGCGCCGCGCTCGGCGCCGAAAACTGCAATCGTGCGTGCCTCGAGGGATTCGTCGACCGCTACCTCGATGCGCTCATCGCGCATCAGCCCGCGCTCCTGCCGCTCGCCCCGGGCGTGCGCTTCACGGAGGACGGACAGAGACTCCTCGTGGGCGACGGCCTGTGGCGCTCGATGCGCGCGAAGGGTCCGTACCGGCTCTTCGTCACCGATGTGCCGGCCGGTGAGGTTGCCTTCTTCGGCTCCATCGAGGAGGAGAATCGCGACCCCAGCAAGGGCACGCCCGCGCTGATCGCGCTGCGCCTGCGGGTGAAGAGCCGGCAGATCACCGAAATCGAGCAAATCGTGATTCGCGATGAGCGCGCCGCCCAGCGCGTGAACGCGCGCAAGCCCGATCCGATCTATCTCGAGGAGGTGCCGCCTGCGGAGCGCATGTCGCGCGCGGCGCTCATCGCGACCGCCAACAAGTACTTCAGCGGCATGCAGCAGAACGACGGCAAGGGTGACTACCCCTTCGCCGCTGACTGCAACCGGATCGAGAACGGCATGCAGACGACCAACCAGCCGACACCGCCCGGCCAGACCCGGCCAGATCCGCGCACCTCGACCAACTACTCGGCCCAGTGGAGTTGCATGGAGCAGTTCCGCTCGGGCCTGCTGCATTTCGTCACGCGCATCCGCGATCGCCGTTTCGTCGCGGTCGACCAGGAGCGCGGGGTTGTCTTCGCCTTCGGATTCTTCGACCACTCGGCGGGCGCCACGCGCACGTTCGTGACCCCCGGCGGGCGCTCGGTGACCGCGGGCCCCGTGCAGCCGTGGACGTGGGAGATCGCGGAGCTGTTCAAGATCCGCGATGGCAAGATCCACCGCATCGAGGCACTGCTCCAGCGCGCGCCCTACGGCATGCGCTCGGGCTGGAGCACCTGGATTCAGGGGATGTCGAGCGAGCCGCACGACGTTACGATGGAGTGAGCTCGCTCCTCGAGATCGCGGTGAGGATGCCCTGAAGGATGCGCACCGGGCTCGGCGGACAGCCGGGCACCGCAACGTCCACCGGGATCACGTTCGAAACCCGCCCGCAGCTCGCGTAGCTCTCGCCGAAGATCCCGCCGGTGCAGCCGCAATCGCCGATCGCGACCACGAGCTTCGGCGCGGGCGTCGCATCGTATGTGCGCCGCAGCGCGCTCTCCATGTTGCGCGCGACGGGTCCCGTGACGAG
>Ga0335072_10011911_pt1 | contig 12429 bp, 7 predicted proteins | sample Lox_Sample_21_FD_206725 | JGI IMG/M metagenome (GOLD analysis project Ga0335072, IMG submission 206725) | Soil microbial communities from Loxahatchee National Wildlife Refuge, Florida, United States - Lox_Sample_2.1 | ecosystem: Environmental > Terrestrial > Soil > Wetlands | place: USA: Florida...
ACACCAAGGGCTTCGCGGCGATCGTCGACGCCAACGTCGTCACGTTCATGACCGCGTTCATCCTGTTCGCGCTGGCCACGGCCGAAGTCAAGGGCTTCGCGTTCATGCTCGGCATGGGCACGCTCGTCTCGCTGTTCACCGCGGTGCTCGCCACGCGCGCGGCGCTCGGCACGATGGGGCGCACCCGCATCGTCGCCCACCCCTCCGCGCTCGGCGCCGGCAAGGCCAAGCGCCGCTGGACCTTCGACTTCATGGGCCAATCGAAGTGGTTCTTCACGCTGTCGGGCACGATCCTGTTGATCGGAGCGCTGGCGATCGGCGGCAAGGGCCTGAACTTCGGCATCGACTTCGAGGGCGGCACGCGCATCGAAACCGCGTTCGTGCGGCCGGTGACACAGGCCGAAATCAGCTCGGTGATGAGCGCGCAGGGCTACTCGGGCGCGCAGGTGCAGAAGTACTCGAGCAAAGGCGTCGGCGGCTCGGGCTACCGCATCTCGGTCAAGAAGCTGCAGCCCGAAAAGGTCCGCAAGGTCAAGGCCGCCCTGGACGCCAAGTTCGGCTCGGGCCCCGCGCACCCGGGGACGCGCAACTTCTCGAGCACCTCGATCGGACCGACGTTCGGGCAGACGATCGCCAACTCCGCGGTGATCGCGATCATCGCCTCGCTGCTCGTCATCAGCGCCTACATCGCGCTGCGATTCGAGTGGAAGTACGCGATTCCCGTGCTGATCGCGCTGATGCACGATCTGCTCATCACCTCCGGCATCTATGCCCTGACCGGTCGCGAAGTCACCTCAGCGACCGTCGCCGCGCTGCTGACGATCTTGGGCTACTCGCTGTACGACACGATCATCGTGTTCGACCGCGTGCGCGAGAACGTGCCGCGCATGCCCCGCGCCGCGTTCTCGCAGATCGTCAACCGCTCGATGTCAGAGGTGCTGACCCGCTCGCTGGCGACGAGCTTCTGCACGCTCTTGCCGGTGATCTCGCTGCTCGTGTTCGGCGGCGCCACCCTGCAGGATTTCGCGTTCGCGCTGATGGTCGGCATCGCCTCGGGCGCCTACTCCTCGATCTTCATCGCCTCACCCGTGCTGACCCACTGGAAGGAGCGCGAGTCCTCCTACCGCCAGCGCCGCGCGCGGATCGTGCGCGAACTCGGCTCGGTGCCGGCCTACGCCACCGAGGTCGGGGGGGCGCCCGTCGACGTGGAGCCCGAACAGAAGCGCAGGCGCACGCGCCGCGGCAGCCTGATCGCCCCCGAGGAGCCAGGCGAGCAGCTCTCTCGCGGCGAGTTCCAGGAGCTCGTGCGCGACCTGGACGTCGAAAGCGAGCCCCAGGCGGGTAAGCGCAGCCGTGGCGGCACAGGCGTCGCTCAGCGCACCGGTGCGGCGGGTAAGACCGGAACCGTGGAGGCGTCCGGGCCCAACGGCGAGGTCGCCGAGGAATCGAGTGAGCGTACGGCGTCCCAGCGCGATCCGGCGGCCGATCTGACCCCCGAGGATCTCGTGCTCAAGGAATCGCCCAAGCCTCGCGAAAAACGCAAACGCTCACGCAACAAACGCCATGGGAGGTCGCGCTGATGGGCATGCTCGGGTGGGTGATGATGGGTCTCGCGATCTGGCACTTCACGATCTTTTTGCCCGATCGCTTCTGGGGCGGGATCGTCGGCGCGTTCGCCGGCGCGCTCGCCGGCGCGATCGTGATCGGCCTGGTCATCTACGGCGCCAAAGTCGGGACGCTCGAGATACCCGGCCAAAAGGCGACCGACATCGCGGTCGTCCTGTACGCGGTCCCGGGTGCGCTGTTGGGCATCGCCGCGGTCTATTTCGAGGGCATGCGCCGCGAAAATCGCGGCCGCGCCGCCGCCGCATAGTTCCGTCTGCACCCGGCCGTAGGTTGGTGGGGTGGGGGAGCCCCGTTTTGAGATTCCGCTGTGCCCAGCCGGCGAGGTACGTACGCTGCGCGAGCATCTGGGAGTGAGCGATGCGCTCGCGCAGGTGCTGGTCCGCCGTGGCTATGGCGATCCCGCGCACGCACGCGCGTTCCTGGTAGCCGAGGAGACCCACCCCTACACTGCGTTCGCTGAAATCGATCGGGCGATAGCAACGATCCACCGGCACGTGCACGCCGGCAACAGGATCACCGTGCACGGCGACTACGACGTCGACGGGGTGTGCTCGACGGCCGTGCTCATACGCGCACTGCGCGATCTCAGAGCCGACGTCGACTGGTACCTGCCCGACCGCCAAGCAGACGGCTATGGTCTGGGCGCCGACACCCTCACCCGCCTGGCCTCGCGCGGGACAAAGCTCGTGATCACCGCCGACTGCGCGATCACCGCGGTGGAGGAGGTTGCGTGGGCGCGCGAGCTGGGGATCGACGTCGTCGTCTCAGACCACCACACTCCCCGCGCGGACGGCGCGTTGCCCGACGCTCCGATCGTGCACCCGGTGGTGTGCGGCTATCCGTTCGCACAGCTGTGCGCGACCGCTGTCGCGTACAAGCTCGCCGAGGGCCTGACCGGCCGTGAGCCGACCGGCGACCTGGACCTGGTCGCGCTGGCCACGATCGCTGATGTCGTGCCGCTCATCGGCGAGAACCGCGCGCTGGTGCGGCGTGGACTGCGCGCGCTGGCGGGCACCCTCAAGCCGGGGTTGCGCGCGCTGATGACGGTCGCTCGCGTGGATCCCTCCCGGATCGACGAGCGCACGGTGGCGTTCGGCCTCGCGCCCCGCATCAACGCCGCCGGGCGTCTGTACCGCGCCGACGCCGGGCTCGAGCTGATTCTGACCGAGGATGCGACGCGCGCCGCCCAGGTCGCACACGAGCTCGATCGCGTCAACCGTGAACGCCGCGCCACCGAGCACGCGATCCGCTACCAGGCCGAAGCCCAGATCCAAGAGCTGCGCCGTGGCGGCAGCAGCGGATGCAGCGGTGGCAGCGAAGACAGCAGTAGCAGCGAGGGCAGCAGCGGCCCTGATGGCGGTAGCGGCCCTGATGATGGCAGTGGGTGTGATGGCGGCAGCGGGTGTAGCGGCGGCGAGGAAGGCGGCAGGGATGAGGCAGGCGAAGACGGCGGGCTGCCCCGCGCACTGGTGCTGGCGGGCGATGGCTGGCACGTCGGCGTGATCGGCATCGTCGCCTCGCGCCTGGCCGAGACATATGGACGGCCCGTCGTGCTGATCGCGCTGGATGGCGAGCACGGGCGCGGCTCGGGACGCAGCGGCTGCGAGGCGTTCGACCTGCTCGGCGGTCTGGAGGAGTGTGCCGAGCATCTCACTCGCTATGGCGGCCATCGTGCCGCCGCGGGCCTGGAGATCGAGCGCGGGCGCATATCCGCGTTTGCGGCGGCGCTCGATGCCTATGCCGGCAGCGTCCTCACCGACGCCCACACCGCACCGATCGAGCGCGTGGACGCCGTGCTCGACGGGGCCGAGCTGGGGATGAGCCTGGCCGAAGAACTGCAGGGTCTCGCCCCGTTCGGCCAGGGCAATCGCCCGGTCTCGCTGATGCTCTCGCAGGCGACCTTCGCCGACGTGCGCACGATGGGCGAAGGCAAGCACGCGCGTTTCACCGTGTGTTCGAGTTCGGGTCAGCGCGCGCGCGCGGTCGCGTTCAACACTGGTCCCCGCCTGGGGGTCTCAGAGGGCGAGCCCGCGCAGGCCACGTTCGCGCTGGAGATCAACGAGTGGAACGGCTCAAGCGAGCCGCGTCTGGTCCTGCGCCACGCGCGGCCAGCGCCCGATAGGGCGCTCGAGTCCGCGTCCCCGCCCGCATGCGCTCCCGCACATACACCCGTTCTCGCGCGTACACCGGCTCCCGCGCGCACATCGGCTCTCGCGCGCCCACCGGCTCCCGCGCGTACACCGGCTCCCGCGCCCGGACCGGCCTGTACGCCTACACCTGAGGTTCGGGAGCCCGAGCCCGACGAGCAGGGCGAGCTCGTCCTGTTCGCGGTCTGAACAGGCCGCTTCAATCTGTGGGGGCCGTCCCCTAACCTGTGGTCATGGCGTCCTCCATCGACCACAACAGCGTCGCGGTCGCCCCGCCCGACGATTCTGCGCTCGCCCCGCCCACGGCGCCCGCTGCGCCGAGCGCTCAGACCACCCGGGCGGCGCGTCCCGACCGCCTGCACCTCAACGACCTCGAGCGCCGGCTGTTGGACGATCTGTTCGCGATCGTCTCAGAGCACGCCGCCGATTCGGCCGTCCAGATCGACCGCGCGCGCGTGCAGGACGCGTTCGTGTTCGCCTGCGAGCACCACGCCGACCAGCGACGCAAGTCGGGCGAGGACTTCATCACTCACCCCGTCGGCGTCGCCCGCATCTGCGCGAGCATGCGTTTGGACACCGAGACGCTGTGCGCGGCGCTGCTGCACGACACCGTCGAGGACACGTCCGCTTCGATCGAGGAGGTGCGCGAACGCTTCGGCGAGGTGATCTCGGGCCTGGTCGACGGTGTCACCAAGCTGACGGGCATCACCTTCTCCTCTCACGACGAGGCGCAGGTGGAGAACTACCGCAAGATGATCGTCGCGATGGCCACCGACGAACGGGTCATCTTGATCAAGCTCGCCGACCGGCTGCACAACATGCGCACGATCGACGCGATGCCCAAGCAAAAGCAGATGGCCAAGGCGCGCGAGACGCTGGAGGTCTATGCGCCGCTCGCTCATCGCCTGGGAATTCATGCGATCAAGTGGGAGCTCGAGGATCTCGCGTTTGCCACGCTGCATCCCCGTAAGTATCAGGAGATCAAGGCGCTCGTCGCGCAGCAACGCGAGGAGCGCGAGCGGTTTGTCTCAGAGGCGGGGGAGTACCTGCAGGCCGAGCTGCGCGAGCTGGGCATCGACGCGCAGATCGCAGGGCGCGCCAAGCACTTTTATTCGATCTACTCAAAGATGACCAAGAAGGGCCGCGAGTTCAACGAGATCTACGACCTCACCGCGATGCGCGTGATCGTCGGCTCGGTCAAGGACTGCTACGGCACGGTCGGGGCGATCCACTCGTTGTGGAAGCCACTGCCGGGACGGTTCAAGGACTTCATCGCGATGCCCAAGTTCAACATGTACCAGTCCCTGCACACGACCGTGATCGGCCCCGAGGGGCGGCCGCTGGAGATCCAGATCCGCACCGCCGAGATGCATGCGATGGCCGAGTACGGGATTGCCGCCCACTGGCGCTACAAGCAGCGTTCGGCTGACGCAAATGCCCAGCAGAGCGCCTGGAAGGAGTCTGACGGAAACGCCAAGCAGCAATGGCTGCGCTCGATGCTCGACTGGCAGAAGGAGCTGTCGGACCCGCAGGAGTTCATGGACACGCTGCGCACCGACCTGTTCGAGGACGAGGTGTACGTGTTTACGCCCAAGGGCGAAGTCAAGTCACTGGCGGCCGGCGCCACGCCGCTGGACTTCGCCTACGAGGTCCACACCGAGATCGGCCACCGCTGCGTGGGCGCGCGCGTGAACGGCAAGATCGTGCCGCTGCACTGCGAGCTGCACTCCGGGGACATCGTCGAGATCCTCACCTCAAAGCGCGAGCGCGGCCCCTCGCGCGACTGGCTGGCGCTGGTCAAAACCACCCGTGCGCGCAACAAGATCAAGGCCTGGTTCAAGGCCGAGTCGCGCCAGGACACCGAGCACACCGGGCGTGAGGTGCTTCAAGAGCACCTGCGCAAGCAGGGCCTGCCCGCACAGAAGATCACCGGCTCGGCGCTGCTCGCGGACGTGATCCGCGAGATGGGCTACCGCAAGGCCGACGACTTCTACATCGCGCTCGGCGCCGCCAAGGTCTCGCCGAAGGTGGTCGTCAACAAGGTCATGCAGCGCCTGAAGCAGGGCGAGGCCGCGGTCGGCGAGGACACCGGCGCGGATCTGTTGCGCGTCGGGCGCCCGCGCCGGCGCCCGACCAAGTCCTCGGGCCAGTACGGAATCAACGTCGAGGGCGTGCACGACGTGATGCTGCGCCTGGCCAAGTGCTGTCGCCCGGTGCCCGGCGATCAGATCGTCGGCTACATCTCGCTCGGTCGCGGGATCACGATCCACCGCGAGGACTGCCCCAACGCGGCCGTTCTGCGCCGCGACCCCGAACGGTTCGTGGGCGTCTCCTGGGAAGGGGAGCGCTCCACCGCGTTCGTCGTCGAAATCCAGATCGACGCATGGGACCGCCACCGCCTGCTGGAGGATCTCTCGCGCGTGTTCAGCGAGTCCGGCGCCAACATCATCGAGGCCCGTTGCCTGTCCAACGGGCCGATGGTCAAGAACCGCTTCGTCGTCGAGGTCGCCGACACGCACACGCTCAAGGGCGCGATCACGCGCCTGCGCAACATCGAGTCGGTGTTCGACGCCTACCGCGTAACTCCGGGCGCGGGCTGAGGCCGCGTCATCCGGGCGCGGCTGAGGGCACGTCGCACACGCCGCGGCCGGCGCCGCGGCCGGCTCAAACCGCGCTGTTTGCGCTGATACCCGGTTATAACTGGTCTAGTAGCTCAAACACGCGAGGCGATTCGCCAGGCGGGATCCGGCTGACGCGCCAGTAGCTTCGTTGGCGGCCGAGATTGGGAGGCGAGCGCGTCGTGGCAATGGACGTACGATGCCCAACCCGCCGCATGCCAGGATCTCCCACGCCTATCGCACCGCGTTTGCGGTGGTGGGACTGTGGTCATTGTTCGTGCTTGCGCTCGGCGGCTGCGGCGCCGCTGCGCACCGAAAGCCAAAACCGCGCTCGGGACGGCATGCGCTCGCCGCCGGCCGGCCCTGTCCGGGCGCCGACCCATGTCCCTACAGCTCGGTCTCGATCCTCGGCCGGCGCGGCGAAGGCGTTCTGCGCTTCCCCGAGGCGCTCGCTGTCGCCGCCGACGGCGACGTGTACGTAGCCGACCAATACAGCTACGTGGTGCAGCGGTTCTCACCATCGGGCCGGTTCCTCGGCCAGTGGGGCTCGCATGGCGCCGGACCGGGGCAGTTCGGGGCGGTCGGGGGACTGGCGGTGAGCAGCGCGGGGGACGTGTATCTAGCGGACTCAGAACACGACCGCGTCGAGGAGTTCGACTCGGGCGGGCGGTTTCTGCGCGCGTGGGGATCGCCCGGCCATGCGCTCGGCCAGTTCGAGTTCGGCTCGGGCGCGCCGGGCGTTCCTCCGGGAGGCGGCATCGCGGTCGCGCACGGGTACGTGTACGTGGCCGACACCGGCAACGACCGCATCGAGCGCTTTACCACGCAAGGAACCGAGCCGCAGGGTTGGGGGTTGCGCGGCTCCAGATCGGGCCAGTTCAACGCCCCGCGGGGCCTCGCGGTGCACGGCGGGAACCTGTACGTCGCCGACGACGGCAACGACCGCATCCAGGAGTTGACCACCGAAGGCGCCTATCTGCGCCAGGCCGGCACGTTCGGCTCCGGTCAGGGCCAGTTCGCCAACCCGTTCGGCGTGGCCGTCGGCCCGTCGGGCAAGGTGTACGTGGCCGATGACAACAACCACCGCGTGGTCGTGCTCACCCCACGGCTGCGCTATGTGGAAGCCTGGGCGCTGCAACCCGTCCAGGGTGAAAGCGGCGGTCTGCACCCAAATCGCGGAGGCGAACAGGTCAGCTACCCGCGGGCGCTCGCCAGCTCGGCCACGGGGCTCGTGTACGTCGCAGACGCCGCCTCAAACCAGATCTACGAGTTCGGGCCAACCGGCGGTCTGCTTGGTGCATGGGGCGTGTCCGGGCGCTCCTTCGGCCAGTTCATCCTGCCCACGGACGTGGCGGGCACCCCCAGCGGCGGTGCGCTAGTGGCGGACACGCTGGGCGGGAGGCTGGAGCTGTTTGGCGGCGGTCCGCTCGCCTACAGCACGAGCTTGCACGGAGGCGCCACGATCGTCGGAGACCACCTGTTCAAGCCGGTCGCGCTCGCGCTCGCGGCCGACGGCTCGATCTGGGTGGCGGATCAGGAAAACAACATCGTCCGCCACCTGAACCCCGAAGGCGAACTGCTGGACGCGCTGGGCTCGGCCGGCGCACCGGGCGCGGGCGCGGCAGACACGGGAGGAACCGCCTACTTCCCGGCGGCGGGTACCCGGACGCCCTCAGCCGCCGCATCGGGCTCGGGCTCCGTGTCGGGCTCGGGCTCAGGCTCCGTGTCGGGCTCGGGCTCCGTGTCGGGCTCTGGCTCGAGCTCTGGCCGCGCGGCCGCGGCCCGGGCAAAGGCGGCGCGACTGCAGAGCCCAGGCGGCATTGCGATCGGCCGCGGCGGTGAGGTCTACGTCGCGGACACCGGCGAAGATCTGATCAAGCGCTACTCATCCGCCGGCGCCGCGCTCGGGGCCTTCGGTGGAGCCGGCTCACGACCGGGTCGTTTCCATGGACCGCTCGCGCTGGCCGTCGCAGAGCGCTCGGGCGAGGTATATGTCGCGGATGTCGGCAACGACCGCATCCAGGAGTTCACCGCCACCGGTGGCTATCTGGGCGAGTGGGGTGGCTCCGGGCGGGCGCCGGGCAGGTTCAGGGGGCCGGACGGCATCGCCGTGGACAGCCGGGGCGACGTGTTCGTTTCAGACTCGGGCAACGACCGTATCGAGGAGTTCGACTCTCATGGCCGCCTACTCGCTATGTGGGGCGCCTCCGGCGGCGGTCCGGGGCAGCTCAGCGACCCGGCGGGCCTTGCGATCGGGTGCGGTGGAGCGCTGCTCGTGGCCGACACCGACAACAACCGGGTACAGCGCTTCAGCGGAGTCGCGCCGCCGAGCCGGTGTGTGGCGCCGGGAGCGCTCTGAGGCCGCTCACGCGAGAACGCTCAGAGCGGCGCGCTCGATCGAGTAGCGCGCCTCGCGCACCTCACCGAGATAGTCGCCGTCGACCTGCAGCGGCAGCGGGCGCTCGTCGGCGGAGCGCACGATCAGCTCGTGCAGGTCGTTCAGGCCCGTGACCTGGCGGTGGCGGCTGACGCGGGCGCGGCGCCAGAACGCGCGCACAGCGATCGAGGGCATCGACAGCGGCGTGGCGCGGTGCAGCACGCAGCCGCACAGCGAGCCCGAGGCGAGCGTCGTGCCATCGGCGATCTCGATCGGGTGGTTCTGGAAGTAGGTGAAGGGCGAGCCGTTCTGCACGATCGTGGTGACGCCCCGCAACGTCTGCCCGTCCGCGACCACCTGCATGCGCGGCGGCGAGAGCAGATAGCGGCGGGTGAACGTGCGCAGCGCCACCCAAGTGAAGTAGTAGGCCCCCAGGCGCGCCTTCAGATGAGGGTTTGCGTCCACGCGCTCGACCACGCTGGCATCGACGCCGAGGCCCGAGGCGAACGTAAAGTAGCGAGCCGCGCCACCGGTCTGCGTCCCGATCGCGGTCGTGCCGTTGATCGTGGTCGTCTCCTCGGCGAGATCGATCTGCTTGGCGTCTGCGTCGTCCGCCGGCTCGACATCGTCCGTCACGATTCTGACCACGCCAAGATCGACGCGCCGCGGCTGCCAGTCGTCAGCCAGCGCCAGCAGGTGCTCGGTCGCATCCACGAGCTCGCCCGGAATGCCGAGCATCTTGCCGAACACGTTGGCCGAGCCGCCGGGTAAGCAGGTCAAGGGCGTGGGCGAGCCGACGAGCCCGTTGGCGGCCTCGTTGACGGTGCCGTCGCCGCCGAAGGCCACCACCACGTCATAGCCCTCGTGGGCGGCCTCGCGGCACAGCTCGGTCGCGTGCCCACGCGCCTCGGTATCGACCGCGTCGACTTCAAAGCGGCCCTGGAGGGCATAGACGACGAGGTGGCGCAAACGATCGGAGACCGTGCTCGCGTATGGATTGACGATGATCAGCATGCGCCGCTTGACCGCCGCGCTCTGCGATCCGAAACCGGCGGGCGTCTCGGATGCGTCCGGGGGTGGGGTGTCGGTCAGGGTGCTGGTACTGGTTGGTGTGCTGGCCGGGACGCCCATTGCAGCGCCCTACACCGATAGCGTCCGGGCGTTACCGCGCGCCGAGGATGCTTGCATCCGTGGGCGCGCTTGCTAAACTGCCGCGCTACATAGCAGGACACATCAAGAGGGGTGGAGGGACTGGCCCGATGAAGCCCCGGCAACCACCGCCTGACGGCGGGAAGGTGCCAATTCCAGAAGATGTGTGGCGGGCTCTCAAGCTCTTCGCCACACCGTTTGCAACTGGCGAAGGTCTTCAAAGGAGTCCCAAAACATGGCTGTGACACATCTGCAATGCAAGGAGTGCCGGACCGAGTATCCGCTGCAGGCGCTGTACGTGTGCGATCGCTGCTTCGGCCCGCTGGAGGTCGCTTACGATCACAGTTCGCTGGCCGGAGGAGACGTTGGCGAGCTGCGCCGGCGCATCCAGGCCGGGCCGCAAAACATCTGGCGCTACGCCGACTTCCTGCCGCTTCCGGGCGGTCCTCCCGGGCCCTCTGGCCGGTTGGCCTCGCGCGCGGGACTGCCCGCGGGCTGCACGCCGCTGGTCCGCGCCGACCGCCTCGCGGCGGCGCTGGGACTCGGGGAGGTGTGGGTCAAGAACGACGCCGCCAACCCGACCCACTCGTTCAAGGACCGCGTCGTCTCGGTCGCCGCCGCGCGGGCGCGAGAGCTGGGCTATGAGACGATCGCCTGCGCCTCGACCGGCAACCTCGCCAACTCCGTGGCCGCGCACGGCGCCGCGCTCGGGCTCGACTCCTATGTGTTCATCCCGGCCGATCTGGAGGAGCAGAAGGTGCTTGCCACCGGTGTATACGGGACCAAGCTCGTCGCGGTGGACGGCAACTACGATGACGTCAACCGCCTGTGCACCGAGCTGTGCGCCGAGCGGGAGTGGGCGTTCGTGAACGTCAACCTGCGCCCCTACTACGCCGAGGGATCGAAGACGCTCGCGTATGAGATCGCCGAGCAACTCGGGTTCGAGCTGCCCGACCGCGTGATCGCGCCGATCGCCTCGGGCTCGCTGTTCACCAAGATCGGACGCGGCTTTGCCGAGTGGCGCGATCTCGGTCTCGTCGAAGACTCTCGCCCGCTGCCGAAGATGAACGGCGCGCAGGCCGAGGGCTGCTCGCCGGTCGCCAGCGCGTATACCGCCGGTCACGATGTCTGCCGGCCGGTCAAGCCCGACACGATCGCCAAGTCGCTGGCGATCGGCAACCCCGCCGACGGGCCCTATGCGCTCGAGTTGGCGCGTGCCAGCGGCGGTAGTGTCGAGGCGGTCAGCGATGAGGAGATCAGACAGGGCATCGCTCTGCTGGCACAGACCACGGGCATCTTCACCGAGACCGCCGGGGGTGTCACGACGGCCGTACTCGCAAAGCTCGCCGGCCGCGGTGATATCGACCCGGATGAGCGTGTCGTGCTCACGATCACCGGTGACGGCCTGAAGACGCTCGACGCTGTGCGCGGCACGTTCCGGGCTCACACGATCGAGCCGAGCATCGCATCTTTCGAGGAGCATGTGCCCACCGCGGCTCCCGCTCAGGGGCTTGCGGTCTGATGGCGGTCACGGTCAAGATCCCCACACAGCTGCGCGCGGCGGCCGGGGGAGAGGCCGAAGCCGACATCGACGGTGCGACCGTGCGGGAGGTGCTCGACCGACTGTACGCGCGGCACGGCGAGCTGCGCGAGCGACTCAGCGACGACGACGGCTCGCTGCGACGGTTCGTGAACGTGTACGTGGCCGGCGAAGACATCCGTTTTTTGGACGGACTTGAGACGCCGGTCGCCGACGGCTCAGAGCTGACGATCCTGCCGGCCGTTGCCGGCGGTTAGCGAGAAGCGGCGGTCCGGGTGATCCCGCCCGAGGGCGTCGTCGGCGTGCTGTGGTGAGCCGGTGGTGTCGCCCCGCTGAATCCGATGGTCGAGAAGATCGCCGCGCCGGACATGACGGCGAGTGTCAGCGCGCGCATGCGCCGCGGGGTCAGCCATCTGAAGTTGTGGGTTTGCATCCACATCCGAAATCCGGTTGCCGCCGATGCGGCACCCATTACGCAACCGGCACACATACAGAGCTCAGGGTAGCGACTGTCGGTACGCGTATGCGCCGCCAGCCGGTCCGACACCTCTCCTGTGCGCACGCTCGCGCCGTGGCCGTGTGCGCGCCAATAGCCAGCAGAGCAGCCCGAGCGTGAGCAGCGACTCCTGCGCGAGCACGACCGCGCCGGCCAGGTTCTGATCGGCCAGCGGCGACAGGCCGCGCAAAGCGTCGCGGTCGACGTAGGAGGCGTAGAACACGGCGTCCGACCACAGCAGCACGTTGGCGAGGACCGCGCCGAGCAGACGCGAGCCGACCACGCCGGCGATCCGGGTGCGCCTGCCAAACCAGCGTGGACCCTGCGCCACGCCGAGCAGACACATCCACATGCTCAGCCCGCACACGAACAGCGTTGCGCATCGCAGCGTCTGCACAGCGGGATGACTGAGCGCCGCCTCATATGGCCCCGGCAGGCACCAGACGCCCAGCGCGATCGCCCACAATGGCAGTGCG
>Ga0335072_10011912_pt1 | contig 12428 bp, 8 predicted proteins | sample Lox_Sample_21_FD_206725 | JGI IMG/M metagenome (GOLD analysis project Ga0335072, IMG submission 206725) | Soil microbial communities from Loxahatchee National Wildlife Refuge, Florida, United States - Lox_Sample_2.1 | ecosystem: Environmental > Terrestrial > Soil > Wetlands | place: USA: Florida...
AAAAAAGAAGAGAAGATTACAGTATAATATAAATATAATAGTAGCCTTGCTTAAAGCTAGCTCATAGGTTCCCCCATTTTGCATGGTAAATGGGCCAATTTTTCTATGGGGAAAATAAGCGAGGAGCCGCAACCCAGTTACATGGTAAATGGGTTGGAGGGACCCCCCTCAAAACCCTCCATGCTGCGGCTGGAGGGGTCCCCCCAATCAAGTATATGTCAAGGCACGACCCCGCGACCCCATTGCTGCATTTACATGCATAGAAATCATGTTAAAATCAATTGAATCAAGGTAGGTTGTTGTCGCCGGCAAATTTGGATGGGGTTGACCAGAACCCACGGACCACCACCGGTATTTTGGCAGGGAGCGGCCCGTACGAACCCCCCATAATTTCCACGGTCGCATTGATAAGATTATTACTGTACTAGACACCACACCACCCAATTATTTCCACCGGTCGCATCAACAAATCCATGCCCCAATGAGCATAGCATGGACACGGTAAGGACCCAAGACGCGTATAGGGAGGTAGGTAGGTAGGTAGGTAGGTAGGTAGGTAGGTAGGCAGGCATGAGTAGGGATTTATTTATTTCAGTTGCCATTGCTATTGCCACTGCCACTGCTACTGCAGTCCAGCGTTGGTTCAATTTGCACTTTAGATCAATTGCATCGTTTATTGTCATTGCAGTGCAGTTGTGTTTGCATTTGGTATAGCAGTCATTCTTCCGCCCAAGGCATGGAACCCAGCCCGGCCCAGGCCCGGCCCATCCCCCCCGAGTTGAGGCAGTTGGTGCAGGTAAATACACAGTTTGGCATATTGATTTGCGTAGGCAATGGGTGCCGGTACGCATTAAGGCCAGCCGCCATATGCCGACATTTAGATATCAAACACAAGACCCCGCTTGCATTGCGGAAGCAGGTGGTTCAGTACATCCGGGGGTTTCCATTTTCGTACGAGCATTTTAATGTGCCACTGCCCAGCGACGGGTCGGCCCCGCAGCCCATCATCCCCGTAGTAGATGGGTTTGCATGTAGGGAGTGCCCATTCAAATCGCAGAACCGGAGCGTTATACGGCAGCATGCCAATCAAGCGCACAAGAAGAAGAGGGTTGCAGACGAAGAGATGTTCAAGGTCGTACGAATGCAGTCGTGGTTTGGGGAGAAGCGAGAGCGATATTGGATAGTCGACGAGAGCCAGCAAGCCCAGCAAGAGCGCCAGGCCCGTAGAGCCGCAATTGAAGACGTAGGTGAGGCATTGGAGCCCAGCCCAGACCGTGACAGCAATAGCGAGGACAGCCAGGATGACATCGACCCAATCATACAAGAGATCGAGCAGTGGAAGGCCGACATGCAGGAACGACGGTTGCGCGCATTGGCCAATGTGCCCGTGGTTGAGATGGATTCATGGTTGCAATACACCGGGTGGAATGCAGTGTTGCATCAGTCCAAGCACAACATGGTCAAGACAGCCGAGTTTGCCCACGAGCCCAGTCCCGACGAGACGGCATTGAGTCGGGTCGTACGAGCATGGAAGCGCATTTTGGAGCGGTGTTTGGACACATTGGAAGCGACCGATCAGAAGGATGCATTGAAGTGGTGGAAGTCGCCCAAGAACGAAGCAGCCGACCAGCACCCATTTGAGTTGCCACAGAATGGCAAGAGCATGGACAAATACAGTGCGGTATGGGAGCGGTGCATTTGTTACATGATGCGCACCGCACCCAAGGAGCATTGGGATGATGAGACAGGTACGTGCCGCGTCGTAATTCCACAGCCGAGGCGTTCATCATTGACCATTTGGATTAGGTAGGTGTGGTCAGCATGATTCGTACGACCATCAGAGCATTAACCAAAGCAGAGACGGGTGTCAAGTACAGCCAGGACCAATGGAATGCCATCCAAGCGATCCGGGAGCATTTGGAGGCCCCCGAGATCGATGCAGCAGATGCCCGGGCCCAGGACCAGGATGCCGATGTGACCAATGCATTGATGCATTTGTGCATGTTGGTCATCATGCAGGACACCAGCCGCATCAAGTTGTATGAATCACCATTGATGCATTATTTGGCCGTACGAGGCGTGGATGAGCAGGCCAAGGCATTTCGAGCCGCATTTTTTTACACGCCCATTTTAGCGGCGGTGTTGTGGATCAACCGGTTGATCATGTTAGAAGTAGCAGTGCCATTGGAAGCGTGGCCAGCCGTAGGATTGCAGAGCAAGGACCAGGTGGTGTCCGTACGGGATAACATCCACCAATTGCGCACGAAGCATTTGTGTGAGGGATCATTTTCGCCCACCGCCAGCATTTTGAGCCAGTTGGCCATGGGGAAGCATTTCAATCAGTTGCACAAGTCCCAGCCCAACATCCATTGGGCCGAGGACGAGCAGACGATTTATTACATCGGAGAGGGCGTGGAATTAGGTAAGATCCGTGATATGTGTTGTACGTTGGTACAGGAATTGCAGGAAGCATTGGCAGAGTTGACATTTGGGAGCGTGCCCAGCATTGATTTAGGTGCCATTGTAGACAGCATGGCATGGGCCCAGGGATTCCGGCGACAGAGTTACAGTTTCATGGAGCACGTGGCAAATAAGGAGCGGACCGGCGTCGGGTATCGGTATTTGTTAGAGCGGGCCAGGAAGGGTGAGGGTGGGTGGCAGTTATTGAAGAGCCGGGCCAGGCAGACCGGGCCAATAGAATGGGTAGACATGCAGGTCAAGAAGTATTTGAACAAGGAGCGGCAGTTTTTACGCAAGTTGATGGTATGCATGCATGTTACAGGTGAGTATTTGACCCGAGAGAGAGTGTTCCAGGGTCCATGCCGGCCGTAGCAGGCCAGGGCAGACCCGTAAGAGCCGCAGCAGGTCAGGTTGGACCCAGGAACCAAGTTGACCGTGGTCAAGAAGTTGACCGTGGTCAACATGCCCAGCATTTTGGGGTACAAGTGATTACAGGCGTTAATGGACACAGGTGGCCAGCCAGCCCGTGGGCCCGAATTGGGATCGGTCAAGATTAGCAACAGCAAATATTCAGCCCGCAACATATACGTAATCAATGGACGCATGTGTTTTTTAACCATGTACGACAAATCACGGAAGCGACGTGGGAACACGGATTACATCATACGGTGTTTGCCCGATGAATTGAGTCAGGTATTGGTCCAGTATTTGGTGTATGTTAGTCCATTTGCCCGTGCATTGCCATTGGATCGACGCGAGTCCGAGTATTTGTTTGGAGACGTACGAGGGCCGTGGGCCGGAGAGGAATTGAGCCGCACGTTGAGCCAGATGACCAGCAAGCATTTGGGTGTACGGTTGACCGTGTCAGCATGGCGGCACGTGGCCATTGGCATTGCCACGCGACATTTGATGCGGGCCAGTCGTACGTGGGAAAGGGACGACGAGGATGAAGAGGCCGATGAGTTTGCCCAAGGAGATGACCAGGAAGAATTAGAATTGGACACATTCCGACATATCATGGTTAGGTAAGTTGGATTTTATAGTAGTTTACCAATGGCGGCAGAATGGGTTAGAATGGGTTAGAATGCAGAATGGGTTAGAATGCAGAATGCGTTAGAATGCAGAATGGGTTAGAATGCAGAATGTGTTAGAATGCAGAATGCGTTAGAATAGGTTAGAATGATAACATCGCATAGGCAGTCAGGACATGGCCGACGAGTAGCGCAGGCGCATTATGCCATCGACGGAGCATTTTTACACCAATTGGGCCCGGAATTGATCACGGCATTTGAGCAGGCATCCGTAGCATGGCACAGGTTGTGGCAATTGAAGAGCAGCGGCAGTGGCAGGGTCAGCACAGCAGGCAGTCCGCGTCAAGGAAGCAGTCAGGAATTGAGCAGCCAGCCAAGCAGCAGAGCCGCAGTCAGCCGCCAAGCCAGTCAGGAATTGAGCAGCCAGTTAGGCAAGAGAGCATGCATTAAGAGTCAGCAATTAGGCAGCCAGCAATTAAGCCAGGCAGGCAAATGCATTGATCGGGCATTGGTCGGGTTGCGACGCATATTCCAGGATCCCAATTGCCAGCCCCGATCAGAAGGCCAAGCAGCCGCATTACAATTAGTGCACAACCCGTCGCCAACCGTGCCATTGATTGTGGTGTTGCCCACCAGCAGTGGCAAGTCAGCATTGTTTTATTCGGTAGCGGCCATGACCAGTCAGCAAACGGTCATCGTGGTGGTGCCATTTGCCGCATTGGTAGATGACATTATCATTCGAGGACGGGCAGCCGGATTGCAATGTGAGGAGTGGAAGGACGAGCGGTCCGGGCATGAATTACAACAGTTGATTGTGGTCAGTGCCGACCGGGCGGTGCAAGGCGAGTTCAAGCATTATGCGCAGGGGTTGGCATTGAGCGGGCAATTAGCACATATGTTTTTCGACGAGTGTCATGTTGCATTTACCGACACATCATATCGAGAGCGGTTGCGGCAGTTGTGGACATTGCGGTATTTGGAGTGCCCGTTTACATGTTTGACGGCCACATTGATGGTGCAATTAGAGGAGGTGTTGAAGGAGCGGTTGTCGATTCCCAATGCAGTGGTATTCCGAAGGAGCACGGCACGTCGTACGATCCGATACCAGGTCATCGACAGCAAGAATGAGGCGGCATCCGTGGTGGCCAGCCGATTCATACAGGAGTTGCCCGCATTGAAAGACAAGCAGCGAGGGGTGGTGTACGTACGCAGTTACCGCACAGGCAAGATGATGAGCGAGGCATTACAGTGTCCATTTTACAAGGCCAAAGCCGACGACAAGAGTGAAATATTACAAGCGTGGATGCATAGTAGCGGTTGGATCGTAGCAACCGGGGCATTGGGAACCGGCATCAATATCGAGGGCATTATATACGTAGTGCACGTAGACCGGCCGTACGGGTTAACCAGTTTCGTCCAGCAGTCCGGACGTAGTGGGCGCAATGGCGAGATCAGCGAGTCCATCATTATTGTACGAGTGCACCAGACCAGTGGGTACAGACGGCAGGAGATATTAAGTGCATATTCAGTAGAAGCGGTAGATGAGGAGGCGATGACGGCATTCATTCAAGCGCGTACGTGCCGGCGTAGGGTGTTGAGCCAGTATATAGATGGCGAGACAGAGGGGACGGATTGTCACAGCACCGACAGCGTGTTTTGCGATTGGTGCAAGGTTCGCAGCAGGCGTGCACAGCAGGGGCAGGGACAGGAAGAGAAAGAGGAAGAGGAAGAGGAAGAGGAAGAGGAGGTAGAGCAGGCAGAGCAACAACCAAGCGGGCCACAGATTATAGGGCAGCGATTAAGAGGTGAGCAGGAGTTGTACGAAAGCATGATCAAGGTCATGGATGATTTGCAAGGACAGTGCATATATTGTACAACAATGATAGAAGAGCAGAGGCCATTACATACATACAGCGAGTGTACAGAGGCAGTAGCAGACGGGTGCGGGTATAATGCATACCAGCAGTGGCGGTCAGGGGTGGATTTTGGACAGGCCAAGCAGTGTTGGGAGTGTGGGTTATCGCAGCGCATATGCCGGCGATTGGAGCGACCGGCGGGCCAGCGGTTACCATGCGAATACGCAGGGATTATGTTGCCCAGCATTTTCATCGTGCAGCAGCAGCAGCATTTGGCCAAGATCGTACAAGCGGTGGGGTTTCAGGGTATGTACGACAGCGATGATTTGTGGGAGTGGTTGAATGAGACAGCCGAAGGGTTTGGAGCCGAGTGGAGCAGCAATTGGATGAAGACGTGGATGTTCATTTGTAAGATATATACCGACACAGCCAGGGCGGAGGGGAAAGGCGTAGGCGTGTAAATAGGTAGAGGGTAGGGAGTAGGCATATAAATAAAAGCATAATAGGCAAGCAGGCAAAGCATAGAGGCAGAGCGTGTAGCAGAGCGTATGCAGAACAAGACAGGCAGAGTAAATAGAAGAGAGCATGTAGGAGTGAGCATTGTAGAGCGAGTCCGATTTTGCAAACATTAGGAGGACGTACGAATAAGAGAGTATAGGGAGGTGCAAGAAAAGGGGAGAGAAGCAGTTGCGAAGAGGTTGATAATAATATAGGTATGTTGACCGCAGTCAACATAAATAGGATAGAGTGTATAGAATAGAGCATGCATAAAGCAGTAGCATTGTACATACAAGATTTCAGCAGTGCAGCAAGGGAAGTTAAGAGAGAATAAGAAAAAGGATTAGGGAGAGCATAGAAGAGAGAATACAAGAAAGTATATAAGAATGCAAGAGAGAAGGTAAGAGAGGATACAAGAGAGGATATAAAAGAACGTATAAGAGAGAATAAGCATTAGGGAGAGAATAGAAGAGAGAATAGGATTTAGGAATAACATTATGTTGAAATAGGATTCAGGAATGATATTATGTTGAAATAGGATTTAAGAATAATATTATGTTGAAATAGGATTTAGGAATAATATTATGTTGAAATAGGATTTAGGAATAATATTATGTTGAAATAGGATTTGGGAATGATATTATGTTGAAATAGGATTTGGGAATGATATCATGTTGAAATAAGATTTAGGAATGATATCATGTTGAAATAGGATTTGAGAATAATATCATGTTGAAATAGGATTTGAGAATGATATTATATTGAAATAGGATTTAGGAATAATAGATTTCAAGATGCAGGTTATGTTCAAATAATAGCATTAATAGAGCAGCAGCAGCAGCAGCAGCAGTAGCATTTGTAGAAGCATTTAGAAGCATTTGCAGCAGCATTTACATTAGCATTTAGAGTAGCATTTGCAGTAGCATCGTTATAGTATTTGCAGAGTAGTAGAAAGGAGTAGAGAGTAGTAGAGAGTAGTAAATAGTAGTAGAAGGCCGCCGATAGCAGCAGAGAGGGCAGCAGACAGCGGCAGACAGCAGCAAAGGGCAGTAGAGAGTAGTAGAGACAAGTAAACAGGCGTAGAAAGCAGCGCAGAGGCGCACAGAGGCACAGAGAAGCGTAGAGAGAGCAATGCAGAGTATTTGAGAGTATTTGAGAGTAGGAGAGGGCGGCAGACAGCAGCAGACAGCAGTAGACAGCAGTAGAGAGCAGTAGAGAGCAGCAGGGAGTAGCAACAAGTAGCAGAGAGTAGCAAAGAGTAGTAGAGAGTAGGAGAAAGCAGTAGAGAGCAGTAGAGAGGCATAGAGAGAAGTAGAGAGTAGCAAAGACGCAAAGAGTATTAGAGAGCAGTACAAAGTGTAGAGAGTAGTAGAGAGCATGGAGGCAGAGCGTGTAGCAGAGCATATAGTAGAGCGTATAGCAGAGCATGTAGCAGAGCGTGTAAAGAACAAGCAGTTGCGAAGAGGTTAATAACAATATAGGTATGTTGACGGCAGTCAACATATATAGGATAGAGTATACAGAACAGAGCAACGAGGCCGCAGAGGGCAGCAGAGAGCCGTAGAAAGTAGTAGAGAGCAGTAGTAGTAGCAGAGGCGCAAAGAGTAGTAGAGAGTGGTAGAGAGTGGTAGAGAGTGGTAGAGAGTAGTAGAGAGTAGTAGAGAGTAGTAGAGAGTAGTAGAGAGTAGTAGAGAGTGGTAGAGAGTAGTAGAGAGTGGTAGAGAGTAGTAGAGAGTGGTAGAGAGTGGTAGAGAGTGGTAGAGAGTAGTAGAGAGTGGTAGAGAGTAGTAGAGAGTGGTAGAGAGTGGTGGAGAGTGGTAGAGAGTGGTAGAGAGTGGTAGAGAGTGGTAGAGAGTAGTAGAGAGTGGTAGAGAGTAGTAGAGAGTAGTAGAGAGTAGTAGAGAGTAGTAGAGAGTAGTAGAGAGTAGTAGAGAGTAGTAGAGAGGAGTAGAGAGTAGCAGACAGCAGTAGACAGCAGAAGACAGCAGCATAGAGCAGTAGACAGCAGCATAGAGCAGTAGAGAGTAGCAACGAGTAGCAGAGGGTAGCAAAGAGCAGTAAGGAGTAGTAGAAAGCAGTAGAGAGTAGTAGAGAGGCATAGAAAGCAGTAGAGAGTAGCAGAGATACAAAGAGTAGTAGAGAGTAGTAGAGGGTAGCAGAGAGTAGTAGAGGGCAGCAGACAACGGCAGACAGCGGCAGAGGGCAGTTGAGAGCAGTAGAGTAAAATAAACAAGCGTAGAAAGCAGTGCAAAGACACACCAGAGGCGCAGAAAGGCGTAGAGAGGCGCAGAGAGGCGTAGAGGCGTAGAGAGGCGTAGAGAGCAGTATAGAGTAGCAGAGAGTATTAGAGAGTAGTAGAGGGTAGCAGACAGCAGTAGACGGCAGCATAAAGCAGTAGAGAGCAGCAACGAGTGACAGAGGGTAGCAAAGAGCATTAAAGAGTAGTAGAAAGCAGTAGAGAGTAGTGGAGAGGCATAGAAAGCAGTAGAGAGTAGTAGAGAGGCATAGAAAGCAGTAGAGAGTAGCAGGGATACAAAGAGTATTAGAGAGCAGTATAGAGTAATAGAGAGTATTAGAGAGTAGCAGAGACGCAACGAGTATTTGAGAGCAGTACAGAGTAGTAGAGAGTATTGGAGAGTAGTAGAGAGCAGTAGGGAGGAGTAGAGGGCAGCAGAAAGCAGTACAGAGCAGCAAAGAGCAGCAGAGAGCCGCAAGAAGCCGCAAAGAGTTACAAAGAGGCGCAGAAAGCAGTAGAGAGCAGCAGAGAGCAGGAGAAAGCAGCAGAGAGCAGTAGAGAGGGGTAGAGAGCCGCAGGGCAGAGTATAGAAGAGTAGGGAGCAGTAGAGAGTAGCACAGAGTAGTAGAGGGACATAGAGGGACGTAGAGAGCAGCAGAGAGCAGCAGAGAGCAGCAGAGAGCAGCAGAGAGCAGCAGAGAGCAGCAGAGAGTCATAAAAGGTAGTAGAGAGCAGCAGAGAGCAGCAGCGAGTTGTAGATAGCAGTAGAGAGCAGTAGAGAGTAGTCGACAGCCGTAGAAGACAGTGCAGAGCCGCAAAGAGCCGCAAGAAGCCGCAAAGAGTCGCAAAGAGCCGCAAAGAGCCGCAGAAAGCAGTAGAAAGCAGCAGAGAGCAGCAGAGAGCAGAAGAAAGCATCAGAGAGCAGTAGAGAGCAATAGAGAATAATAGAAAAGGGCAGATGGTAGTAGAAAGGGGTAGAGAGGGGTAGAGAGCATTAGAGAGTAGTAGAAAAGGGCAAGGAGAGAGCATTAGAGAGTAGTAGAATAGGGCAAGGAGTAGTAGTAAGCAGTAAAGAGTAGTACAAAGGGGCAGGGAGTAGTAGAAAGGAGTACAGAGTAGTAGAGAGCCGTACAGAGTAGTAGAGAGCCGTAAAGAGTAGTAGAGAGAAGTAGAAAGAGGTATAGAGTAGTATAGAACAACAGTATAAAGTAGTAGAAAGTAGTATAAAGTAATACAAAGTAGCAAAGAGCAGTAGAGAGCAATAGAAAGTAGTAGAGAAGAGTATAAAGTAGCATAGAGCAGTAGTATAGAGTAGTAAAGAGCAGTATAGAGTAGTACAAAGTAGCAGAGAGCAGCAGAGAGCAATAGAGAGTAGTAGAGAGGCGTAGAGAGGCGTAAAGAAACATAAAGAGGCATAAAAAGGCATAGAGAGGCATAAAGAGCCGCAGAGAGCCGTAGAGAGTAGCAGACAGTTGTAGAAAGCAGTGTAGGATAGTAGAGAGCAGCAGAGTATAGTAGAAGGCCATAGACGGTCGTAGATAGCAGTAGAGAGTAGTTGAGAGCAGTAGAGAGCAGTAGAGAGGAGCAAAGAGTAGTACAAGGGAGTAAAGAGTAGTAGAGAGTAGTAGAAAGTAGTAGAGAGTAGTAGAGAGCAGTAGAGAGCAGTAGAGAGCAGTAGAGAGCAGTAGAGAGTAGTAGAGAGCAGTAGAGAGCAGTAGAGAGCAGTAGAGAGTAGTAGAGAGTAGTAGAGAGTAGTAGAGAGTAGTAGAGAGTAGTAGAGAGTAGTAGAGAGCAGTAGAGAGTAGTAGAGAGCAGTAGAGAGCAGTAGAGAGTAGTAGAGAGTAGTAGAGAGTAGTAGAGAGTAGTAGAGAGTAGTAGAGAAGGGTGTAGAGTAGTACAAGCAACAAAGAGCAGTACAGCGTAGTTGAAAGGCACAAAGAGTAGTAGAGAGGGGTGTAGAGTAGTAGAAAGCAACAGAGAGCAGTACAGAGTAGTAGAGAGGGGTGTAGAGTAGTAGAAAGCAATAGAGAGCAGTACAGAGTAGTAGAGAGGTATAGAGAGTAGTAGAGAGTAGTAGAGAGGGGTGTAGAACAGGCAGAGTAAATAGAATAGAGCATGTAGAAGTAGGCATTGTAGAGCAAGTCCAATTTTGCAAATATAAGGAGGACGTACAAATAAGAGAGTATAAAGAGGTATAAGAAAAGGGGAGAGAAGTAGTTGCAAAGAGGTTAATAATAAAGAGCAGCATGTTGACCGTAGTTAACATATATAAAATAAAGTATACAAGATAGAGCATTTATAAAGTAGTAGTATTGTATATACAAGGTTTTAGCAGTTTAGTAAAGGAAGTTAAGAGAGAATAGGAGAGAGCATATAAGAGAGCATAGAAGAGAGAATATAAGAGAGCATATAAGAATATAAGAGAAAAGGTAAGAGAAAATATAAGAGAAGATATAAAAGAGTATATAAGAGAGAATAAGTATATAAGAGAGTAAAGAGAGCATATAAGAGAGAATATAAGAAAGTATATAAGAGAGCATGTAAGAATATAAGAGAAAAGGTAAGAGAAAATATAAGAGAGAATATAAAAGAGTATATAAGAGAGAATAAGCATATAAGAGAGTAAAGAGAGCATATAAGAGAGAATGTAAGAAAGTATATAAGAGAGCATGTAAAAGAGAATAAAAGAGAGAATAGGATTTAAGAATAATATTATATTATTAAAATAGGATTTAGAAATAATATTATATTTAAATAAGATTTAGAAATAATATTAGATTTAAATAGGATTTAAGAATAATATTTGTATTTAAATAAGATTTTAAGATAATAGATTTTAAGATAATAGATTTTAAGATATAGGTTATATTTAAATAGAATTTTAAGATAATAGATTTTAAGATACAAGTTATATTTAAATAAGAGTATTAGTAAAGTAGTAATAGTAATAGTAGTAGTAGTAATAGCAGTATTTATAAAAGCATTTATAATAGTAGAGAGCAAAGAGCAAAGAGTAAAGAGCAAAGAGTAGAGAGTAGAGAGTAGAGAGTAGAGAGTAAAGAGTAGAGAGTAGAGAGCAAAGAGTAAAGAGTAAAGAATAAAGAATAAAGAGTAGAGGAAAGAGTAAAGAGTAGAAAATAAAGAGTAGAGGAGAGTAGTATAAAGAATAATAAAAAAGACAATATAAAAAGTAAGAAAGAAGGTAGTAAAGAATAGAGTATAATATAAAATAAAAAGAATAAGATAAAAGGAAAATTATTAAATAATTAAAACAAAATAAAGATAAATAAGTATAAAAGAAGAAGAATAAAGGAGATAGAATAAGAGTATAAATAAAGTAAGAATAAGAATAAGAATAAGAATAAAATAGAATAAAAAAAATAAAACAAGAAGAATAAAATAAAAGAAGTAGAAGGAATAGATTAAAAGAAATATAAATAGAAAATATAAAAGGAAATAAAATAAAGTAAGAAGTAAAGAGTAAGTAAGAAAATAAGAAAATAAGAAGTAAAATTAAAATTATAATATATATAAAAAAAAGGTAAAAGTAGTAAAAAGAAGAATAAGAGTATAATAATAAAGAAAGAAGTTATTTATAATATTAGTAAAGGTTAAGATTATAGTAAATATAAAGGTTAGGGTTATAATAAATATAAAGGTTAAGATTATAGTAAATATAAAGGTTAGGGTTATAATAAATATAAAGGTTAAGATTATAGTAAATATAAAGGTTAGGGTTATAATAAATATAAAGGTTAAAGTTATAATAGATATAAAGGTTAAGGTTATAATAAATATAAGGGTTAGGATTATAATAAATATAAGAGTTAAGGTTATAGTAGATATAAAGGTTTAGGGTTATAATAAATATAAGGGTTAGGATTATAATAAATATAAGAGTTAAGGTTATAGTAGATATAAGGGTTAGAGTTATAATAAATATAAGAGGTAGGATTATAATAAATACAAAGGTTAGGGTTATAATAAATACAAGGGTTAGGGTTATAATATATATAAGGGTTAGGGTTATAGTATATAAGGAAGGTAAGGGTTATAAAGTAAATATAAAATATAAGATAAGAAGTTTTTTAAGGTTATTTAAAAAAAGAAGAATATATAAAAAAAGAGGTAAGTAGAAAGGCAAGGAATAGTAAGATATAAAGAAAGGTTGTAAAAGGAAGATAGAAATATATAACCCGAACCCGTCAAGAAAGGGATAACGTTAAGCGTGTTAGAGGGTTAGGGTTAGGGTTAGGGTTAGGGTTAGGGTTAGGGTTAGGGTTAGGGTTAGGGTTAGGGTTAGGGTTAGGGTTAGGGTTAGGGTTAGGGTTAGGGTTAGGGTTAGGG
>Ga0335072_10011913_pt1 | contig 12427 bp, 9 predicted proteins | sample Lox_Sample_21_FD_206725 | JGI IMG/M metagenome (GOLD analysis project Ga0335072, IMG submission 206725) | Soil microbial communities from Loxahatchee National Wildlife Refuge, Florida, United States - Lox_Sample_2.1 | ecosystem: Environmental > Terrestrial > Soil > Wetlands | place: USA: Florida...
CTAACCCATTGGTTTCCCTCTCGATTCACCAGTTTAACAGGTCGCGTGCCAGGGCACAACGCGAGCCCGCTTGGGCGCTGCGCGCCTCACGGCTGTCGCGACGCACTTGCCGAGCCGGCGCGCGGGGCAAACACGCCCGCATAGATGACTGCCAGCAGGCCCGTCAGGAAAATCCCATCGAACGTTCCCGCCCCGCCGATGGATGCGATCGGCGCACCGAGCCCCTGTACCTTATCGAGATTGAGGAGGTCGGCGCCGATCAATGTGCCGAGGCTTCCGCTTGCATAGGCCAGCGGTCCGGCGTACTGCCTCGACAGCGTCACGGCCACGACGGCCGTGACCAGAGGCGGCACGAAGACGGGCACGGCGATCCCCAGGCCCGGCTCGGGTACCGCCAGCCAATGGCACGCGAAGGCGACGATGGTGATCCCGACCAGCCCGAGGACGTACAGACGATTCTTCGCGATCAGATACAGCGACAGCAGCGTGGGTACCACCGCCCCGCCCAGGTTGACGGTCAGCTCCGTGGGGGGCCACTCGCGTACCGAGGGGATCACGTACTGGATGCCGAAGAACGTGACTTCCGTGGCGCTCGTGACCTCGTGCTCGGGCATGTACGCGACCGGAATGTTGACGTAGCTGCCGAGCAGGCACAGCAGCAGCAGCGCGAGCATGGTGCGCGGACCGAGCCCCATGTTGGCCGAAGCGAAGCGCAGGATTCTCGATCCCACCACGCCGGCCGCCAGCCCGAACAGGACCAGCAGGCCGATCAGCACCGGTCTGGTCACGGGAAAGTATTGAATGCCCGAAGGCACCATGGACGCCCTCCTCAGCGGTAGCCGGGTGATTATGCGCCCGGGCCGGCCCCGCTCGCCTCCCCCCGCCTGAGCGGCTCCCGACTGGGCATAATGCGCACGTGAACGCCGATGATCCCGACAAGCTCCTGCGCCGCCCGGCCCGCAAGCCGCGCTCGGCGCTCCTGCTCGCGCTCTGCCTCGGCGTGCTCGTCGGAGCCGGCATCGAGCGCTGGGCGCTGCCCGATGTCCTCTCGTCCGGCAGCACCTTCGATTATGGCCTGCTCGCGCAGGCCTGGAACGCCATTCAGCGCTACTACGTGGATCGCAGCGCGCTCAAGCCGAACGCTCTGACCTATGGGGCCATCAGCGGGATGGTGGACGCGCTCGGCGATACGGGACACAGCGTTTTTCTGACGCCCGACATGGTGAAGCAGCTCGGCTCCGTCGTCAGCGGGCGCCTCAACGGGATCGGCGTCGAGATTCGCATGAAGAACCAGCAGATCGTCATCGTCACCGCCCTCGACGGCTCGCCGGCGCAGCACGCCGGCTTGCGCAGCGGCGACATCATCATGAGCGTCGACGGCACGAACATGACGGGAAGACCGCTGAGCCAGGTGGTGGAGCGCATTTCCGGGCCGGTGGGCACACCGGTCGCGCTCGAGATCCTGGATCCGAAAACCCATCAGGTGCAGAGCGTCACGATCGTCAGAGCGGTGATCAAGCTCACCGAGGTGACCTGGCAGCGGCTGCCGGGAACGCAGGTCGCGGACCTGCGCATCTCGAGCTTCGACGATGGGGTCATGCATCAGCTGCGCACCGCGTTGCGCGAGATCGAGCGGCAGGGGATGCGCGGCCTGATCCTGGATCTGCGCAACAATCCCGGCGGTGTGCTCGATGAGGCGGTGGGAGCGGCCAGTCAGTTCCTGAGCACCGGCAACGTCCTCCTGGTGAAGGACTCCGCCGGCAAGATCACCCCCGTGGCGGTGCAGCCCGGCGGTGTCGCCACGAAGATTCCGATGGCCGTGCTGGTCAACGGCGGCTCGGCGAGCGCCGCGGAGATCGTTGCCGGGGCGCTGCGCGATGCGCATCGCGCCGAGCTGGTGGGAGAAACGACGTTCGGCACCGGCACGGTGCTCGAACAGTTCCCGCTCAGCGACGGATCGGCGCTGTTGCTGGCCGTGAAGGAGTGGCTGACGCCGGACGGGCAATCCTACTGGCACAAGGGCGTGACGCCGGATCTGCAGGTGGCCCTGCCGGCCGATGCGAACCCGCTCGTGCCCGACTCCGAGCGCACCTTGACGGCCGGCGAGCTCGACTCATCGAGCGACACGCAATTGCTCGCTGCGCTCAAATCGGTGCAGGCCCGCATGCGCGGCGAGCCGCCCCAGCCGCCGGCCCCGGCAGCGCCTGCGCACGAGATCGAGGCGCGTCAGCCGCTGGGCGCCTTGCCCGCCGCGGCGGCGGCGCCGCTCATCGGGACGACCGCGGCGGGACGGGCAAGGTCGGGGAATTACACCTGATCCGCGAGCGTCAGCACCACCGTGCGCTCGCCTTGCTTACCCTTGATGGCGAGCGTGAATCGGGCGCCGACCCGCCCCTTGAACTGCTCGCGCAACTCGTAGAGCGGGATGTCGTGCGCGCTTTTGCCGTTCACGCTCACGATCTCATCGCCCACCGCAATGCCGCTGCGGGCGGCGGCGCTGCCCGCGACCACATCGCCCACCGAGATGTCCCCGTCCGGCGCGCGGCCGATCCACAGTCCTGAGCGGTCGAACACCTCGCGCGCGCTCGCCAGCGCGTTGGGCTCGAGCCAGAGTGTGCGGTGCGCGTAGTCGAGCGTGAGCGTGTAGCGCTTGAGGATGTCGCCGCCGATGTTCCCCGCCGTCCGGGCGGCTTTCGCAGCGCCGCCCGCGTCGGTGGTGATCTCGGCCACGGGGGCAGCGAGCGCGATGCCGCCGAGCTCGAGCACGCCGGCCCGCGCCAGCAAGGCCCTCGAGGGCCCGCCCACGCCGTAGCCCACCGTGGCGCTGCGGTTCGCGTGGTATCGAGCGGCCAGATCGTGCTCCGCGGCGAACGGGGCCATGAGGGTGAGCGCCCCGCGCGAGCCGGTGTCGATCTCGAACTGGCCCGAAAAGCCATCGAGCGTACCAGCGACCATCGGGATGTGGGCGGCGAAGGTGAACGCAATGCCGCGGCCGCTCGGGTGGAACGCCTCCTGCCTGGTGAAGGTCATGATGCGCTTGGCGTAGTCGATCCGCAGCACCGCGCGCTTGACGAATTCGTAGCCCAGCAGGCCCGCCGAGTCCGCACCCTCGACCGCGATCAGGCCCGACAGATCCGTCGTGCCGAATACCTGATCGGGGAGCGTCAGACCGCCGAGCGATACGCTTCTCACCCGAGCCAGGCCGAAGGCGGTGATCTTGTCGCCGAAGCCGCCGCCCGGCAATGCGCCTTCGACGGCGATACCGAGCGTCTTGGCCGCCTTCACATCCAGGATGTCGGTGGCGCCGGTGTCGAAAATGAACGGCAGCGGCGCCTTGCCGTCGATCGAGGCCTGCACGTAGATATGGTTGTTCAAGAGACGAAACGGCACGCTGACCGTGTCGCGCCCTGCCGGCCACTCGGCCAGGTTCGGCGGCGGCGGCGGGGGCTCGTAGCGGCTCGCCGGCTGCGGCGCCGGGAAGTCGATGGCGCTCGCCGTGGAGACGGTGTCGAATCGCGGATCGTTGCCGACCCGGTCGATGGTCTTGCGCGGGACCAGCACTCCCTCGACGCGGAAGAAATCGGACAGGATGAAGGTGTGCGGCTGGGTGCCGGTCAGCTGCACCTCCCGCGCGATCATGTGGGTCACCGGATCGAACCAGATCTCGAAGGGCTCGGCGCCCTGCGGCGTGATCTTCACGGCGGCATAGCTCACCCCGCCGGCCTGGCGCGTGCCCGCGTCCTCGCGCGTGCTCGGGTAGCGCCGCGGAAAGAAGAACGCGTAGCCGCCGCGGTAGGCGTCCTGGATCGCCTGAGCGATGGCCTCGCCGCTGGTCTCGATGCGCACCTCCTTCTCGCTGTCGGTGCTCCAGGCCCGCTGGCCGTCCCACCCCTGGCTGCCGGAAGCGGGCCCGAGGACGTAGCTGCCGCTGTCGTGCAGGGTGCGAAGGTCCTCCCAGGACTCGTAACGACCCTCGAGGCCGCCGGCGGCCACACGGCCGATCTCGTGCCAGGTCACCACCTGGTTCCAGGCTGCACCGCCCATCGCATGCTTGGCCGCCTCGAGCAACGCGTCGGCATGATCGGGCTGCGGCGCGGCGTTGACCGACGCGCACAGTGACATGCATGCGAGAGCCTGGAGAGTACGGTTAGCGGCGCTCATCGATGGTGAGAGATATTGGAGCGGGAAACGAGGCTCGAACTCGCGACCTCAACCTTGGCAAGGTTGCGCTCTACCAACTGAGCTATTCCCGCGCCCCGAGTAGAGGCGCAATTGTAGGGCCGCTCTGCCGGGAGTCAAGCCGCGCAGCCCGCAAAACGCGCCCAAGCCCTTGAAAGTGGCGGCCTGGACACACCGCGCCCTAGAGCTGCGCGCTGCCGCGCAGCGCCGGCCAGGCCAGGCGCAGATACAGGAACATCGACCAGAGCGTGAGCACGACCGCGATGCCGGTGAGCACGAGACCCATCCTGTAGATCGGCAGACCGAGGAGGTTTTGCCGGTAGAGCAGGAATGACAATCCGACGATCTGCATGATGGTCTTGTACTTGCCCCACAGCGATACCTTGATGCGGCCCCGCGCTCCGATCTCCGCCATCCACTCGCGCAGCGCGGACACCGCGATCTCGCGCCCGATGATGACGGTCGCCACGATGACCAGAAACCAGCGCGGATCGCGGCTGACGATGAGCACCAGCGCCGCCGTCACGATCAGTTTATCGGCCACCGGGTCGAGGAAGGCGCCGAGACGCGAGGTCTGGCCCCAGCGGCGCGCGAGATACCCGTCCAGGCTGTCGGTGATGCCGGCGAGCGCAAATGCCCCGCAGGTGGCCGGATCCTTCCAACCGTAGGGCAGGTAGAACAGGCCGATCACGGCCGGAATCATCAGAATCCTGAGCCAGGTGAGCGCGTTCGGCAGGCTCAGGTACCAGGGAGCCTTATTTGCCGGGGTGGAGATGCTCATAGATCACTTCGGCAAGCTCGCGTCCCAGGCCGCGGATTTGAACGAAATCGTCGATACCGGCACGCAGAATCCCCTGCAAGCCGCCAAATTGCTTGAGTAGCTCGCGTCGTTTGACCGGACCGAGGCCCGGGATGGTCTCGAGTATAGACTGGCTGTGGCGCTTGGCGCGCCTGCGGCGGTGGCCGCTGATCGCGAAGCGATGCGCCTCGTCGCGCACGCGCTGGATGAGGTGCAGCGCGCTCGAGTCCGGAGGCAGTATCGTCGCCACCTCCCGGTCGAGGGTGAACAGCTGCTCCTGACCGGGACGACGGTCCGCGCCCTTCGCGACCCCGATAAGCTCGATGCCCGCGAGGCCGAGCTCGTCGAGCGCCTTGGCCGCCTCGGCCAGCTGGCCCTTGCCCCCATCGATCAGCAGTACATCCGGTGCGCTGATCTCCCCGTCGCGCACCCGCTTGTAGCGGCGGCTGAGCGCCTGATACATGGCCGCATAGTCGTCGCCCGGCTGGATGCCGGCGATGTTGAAGCGCCGGTACTCGCTCTTGATCGGACCCTCGACGCCGAACACGACGCACGAGGCCACCGTGTCCGTGCCGCCCGTATGGCTGATGTCGAAGCACTCGAGCCTGCGCGGGGTCTGCTCGAGCTCGAATGCCTCCCGCAGCGCTTCGAGGCTCGACTCGATGCTCGACCTTGCCAGCGCGCGCATCTTGAGGGCCTGCTCGGCGTTGTCGTGCATCAGCTCGAGCCAGCGGGCGCGAATCGCGCGCACCTGGGAAGTGATGCGCACCTTGTGGCCCGCCCGCTCGGCGAGCGTCGCCTCGAGCACGCGCATCTCCTCGAAGTCGCGCTCGACGATGATCTGCGGCGGCGACTCGCGCTCCAGGTAGTACTGCGTCACGAAGGCGGCAAGCACCTCGGGGAGCTCCGCGAGCGGCGCCTTGGGAAAAAAGGTGGTGCTGCCGAGACTGCGCCCGCCGCGCACGAACATGAGCGCGATGGCATACTCGCCGCTGCCGCAGGCGATTGCGATGACGTCGGCGTCGTGATCGGCGTCGGCGGTCACGATCTGCTGTGTCTGGATGACCTTGAGGTGCTTCAGCTGGTCGCGCACGCGCGCCGCCTCCTCGAAACTGAGCTGCTCGGCTGCCGCCTCCATGCGCCGGGCGAGCTCCACCTGCACCTCGTCGTTGCGCCCCTCGAGCACCTTGATCGCCGCCTCGACGTCGCGCGCGTAGTCCTGCTTGGCGATGAGGCCCACGCAGGGGGCCGTGCAGCGCTGGATCTGGTATTGCAGGCAGGGCCGCGATCGATTGGAGAAATACAGATCGTCGCAATTGCGCAGGCGAAACAGCTTCTGCAGCTGCTGCAAGGTCTCGCGCACCGCGCCGGCGGAAGGGTACGGCCCGAAGAAGCGGCCCGCCTCCTTGCGCGAGCCGCGATAGAAGTTCAGGCGCGGAAAATCGTGATTCGTCTCCAGATGCAGGTAGGGGAAGCTCTTGTCGTCGCGCAGCACCACGTTGTACCGCGGGCGGTGCTTCTTGATCAGGTTGTATTCGAGGAGCAGCGCTTCGGTGTCGGAGTTGGTGATGGTGACTTCCATGGCCGCGGTCTTCGCGACCAGCGCCTGGACCTTCGGCTGCACGTTGCTCGGCTGGAAGTAGGAGCTCACCCGGCTCTTGAGATTGCGCGCCTTGCCGACGTACAGGATCGCGCCCTGCGCATCGAGCATGCGGTAGACACCCGGGCGGGCCGGCAGCGCATCGACGAAGGACTTCGCGTCGAAGCTCGGCGGCCGGGCGCCCAGCGGCGCCTCCCCGGGCGCACGCGCCTCCCCGGGTGCATGCGCCTCCCCGGGTGCATGCGCCTCCCCGGGTGCATGCGCCTCCCCGGGTGCATGCGCGGCTTGCCGAATCATCGCGCTCGCGCGGCCGGCGTGCCGATGAGCGCCAGCGCTCTTTCGATGACCGCCTCGAACATGGGCACGGTGAGCCTGCGGGTCTGGGTGTTGTAGCGGCTGCAATGATATGAATCGAGCAAGATGCGTCCTCCGCTCAGGGCATGCTCGGCGCCGTGCGCGAAACGGTGCGCGGCGCCGCCCAGCCCGTGGGCCCGCAGCACCGCATTATGAGCGATGGCGCCGAGCGCGAGAATAACGCGCGCCTGCGGACTTTGCGCCAGCTCGGCCTCGAGGTAGCCGTTGCAGGCCTTGACTTCCTCGGGCAGCGGCTTGTTTTGCGGGGGCACGCATTTGACCGAATTGGTGATGCGTGCGCCCCGCAGGGTGAGGCCGTCCTCGGCGCTCACCGAGCTCGCTGCGCTCGCCAGACCGAACTTGTACAGCGTCCCGTACAGCAAGATCCCCGCATGGTCCCCGGTGAAGGGGCGCCCGGTGCGGTTCGCGCCGTGCATCCCGGGCGCGAGGCCGACGATCACCAGCGGTGCCTTTGGGTCGCCGAACGGCGCAACGGGCTTGCAGAAATAGCCGGGCTGCTTGCGGCGCACCGCATCGAGGAACGCCGCCAGGCGCGTGCAGCGCCGGCAGCCGGGATCGTAAATGCTTCTCATGGAATCGGGGCCCGCGGCACGAAAAAAACGGGCTACGCGGTTCTTCCGCGTAGCCCGCCGTCGATCGCGCCTCGAATTTGGACTAACCCGAGCGCAACCCAACCTTCGCCGCCGGGCCGATGCGCCCGACCCGCTGCGTCGCCGACGTTGCTTTGGACCGCACGGGCCGCAAAGATTCCTTGCGTTCGGCTAAAAAATTTTGCGTGCTGCAGTAACCAGACCCCGGGGGCGGGCCCAAAAGACTTACCGCGCTCAACATCCAGGGGCGGGAAAGGTTTGCGCCGCAGAATATCACCTGCGTCGGAGACGGCAATCAGGTTTTTCAAAAAACGTCGCCTGGTCCGGGAGAACAAATCTAGAATATCTATGTAAGCAATTAATATATTTATATTTATTACAATACGACGCTGCCTGGAGGGGGTCCTTTTAGGGGTTTCCCCGAACACCTCTCCCAACGGTCCGCTGAGCCCCGGCGCGGCGCGCGATGAGCATCGCCAGCTCGAGCGCTTGCTCGGCATTCAAGCGCGGGTCGACCTGTGATTTGTAAGCGCGCGCAAGATCGGACTCCTTCAAATCGCGCGCCCCGCCGATGCACTCGGTGACGTCCTCACCCGTGAGCTCGATGTGCACGCCCCCGAGCCTCGAGCCGAGCTGCTCGTGGATGTGAAAGGCGGCCTCCACTTCCGTGAGGATATTTTCGAAGCGGCGCGTCTTGATGCCGCCCGCAGTCGTCTCGGTGTTGCCGTGCATGGGATCGCATACCCACAGCACCTGGGCGCCCGTGGCGCGGACCGCCTCGATGACCGCCGGCAATCTCGCATCGATGTCCTTGGCGCCGAAGCGATGGATGAAGGCGAGCCGGCCGGGCTCGTTCTGCGGATTCAGCACTTGCACGAGCTGCTGCAGCCATTCGGCGCTCATCGATGCGCCGACCTTGACCGCGATGGGATTGGCGATGCCGCGAAAGTACTCGATGTGGGCGCCGTCGAGATTGGCGGTGCGCATGCCGATCCAGGGCATGTGCGTGGACAGGTTGTACCACTTCTTCTGGCGCTCGATGAAACGCGTCTGCGCCTGCTCGGACAGCAAATGCAGGCCCTCGTGACTGGTATAGAACTCGACCCGGGTCGCCGCGTGCACCTTAAGACCGCTCATCGATTCGAAGAATTCGAGCGATTCGGCGATCGAATCGACGATCTTCTGATAGGCATCGCGCAGCGCCGCGTGATGCAGGAAGCCGAGGTCCCAGTATTCCGGATGGTGCAGGTCGGCGAAGCCGCCGTCGATGAGCGCGCGGACGAAATTCAAGGTGAGCGAGGCCCGCTCGTAGCCGCGCAGCAGGAGCTGCGGATCGGGCTCGCGCTCCGCGGCGCTGAAGCCGGGACGATTGACGTTATCGCCGCGGTACGAGGGCAAGGTCAGATCGCCCCGGGTCTCGGTCTCCGCGGAGCGCGGCTTGGCGTACTGGCCGGCGAATCGCCCCACCCGGATGATGGGCCTCTTCAGCCCCTGCAGCAGCACCAGGCTCATCTGCAGCAAGATCTTCAAGCGCTTGGCAATGTTGTCCGATTCGCAGTCGGCGAAGCTCTCCGCGCAGTCGCCGCCCTGGAGCAAGAACTCCTCGCCGCGCTGCGCGCGCGCAAGCCGCGCGCGCAGCGCTTCGATCTCCCAGGAGACGACGAGCGGCGGCAGCCGGCTGAGCGCGGCCACCGCCCGCTCGAGCGCCGCCGGGTCGGCGTAGCGGGGCTGCTGCGCGGCCGGGCGTCCGTGCCAGCTGGCCGGATGCCAGTTCGCGAGTTGCGGACCTTTGGACACTGGTAGACCCTGACTCCTATGCGGCCCAAAAGCAACAGGAGGAGCCAGGGCCCCCGGTCAAACCGTGCATGCAGATTTCCTGCACACGGCTTACCAGTGATCGGTCGACGCGCAGCATTATGCAGCCTCCGTCCAGAAGGGTCGCTCCGGGTAACAGATCGTTCCACGCAGGCGATATAAGCCCAGATGTTCAAAGTACTCGCGCGTCCACCCGCGGGCCTCCCCAGGGCGTAGATGCCGTCCCTTGCGCTCGATGCGCAAGCTACGTAATCGCCGCACCACGTGGCTATCCACGCTGATGAACTGACGAGCCGCATTACCGGATTTGAAGTAATTCCCCCATCCTCGCAGAGCGGGATTCAGTTCCGCGATGACCTCACGGATATCCGCATGACATCGCCCCCTGGGGGTCAACTCCCGGACGCGCTCGCGCACCCGCTTCATCGAGCGCCGACTCGGCCAGCGGTTCAGGAAGTAACGGCGTTTGCCCGTCCGTTCCAATAACGCTCCGCTCATGCGCTTATGCAAGTGGTGCCCGAGGAAGTCAAAGCCCTCCTTGCCATCGTGAAGCTCGACTCGTCGCGTCTTCTCCGGATGTAGCTCAAGACCTAAACGCTCCAAGATCCCCTTGATACGCGCCTCGGCCTGCTCACACGCCTTCGCGGTGCGGCACATCACCACAAAATCATCGCAGTAGCGCACCAGCGTCCCCAACGGGGCACTCTGGCGCATCCACAGCCGATCGAGCACGTGCAGGTAAATGTTCGAGAGCAAAGGCGAGATTACTCCCCTTACGCAAAAGATAACTTGCGTTTTCGGGCCCCGCAGGGCGGCCGGAAGTAGGTGGTGTGTCGTTACCCGAGGGTGCGGCCGGTATCGGGATCGAGTGGCGGATGATGATGGTGTCGTCACCGACGAGGACCTCTTTGACCAGCAGTCGAACAATACGCTGACGCTCGGCGATGTCCAGAGTTTGAGCCGAGGAATGCAGCCGCGCCATAAACGTGGTCAGCGTTTCGGTCAGGCGCAAATAAGTGGCGCGGTCGTTGGTTTGATCAGTGATGGATTTGAGTTCAGCGTTCAATGTTTGTTCTCGCCGCCTGAGTTCCGGCATCCGTATGCGCAGCTCTTCCAGCGAGAGCAGCGTTTCCTGATAGGCAGTGACCAGCCGCTCCATGCTCTTGCGCGCCCGCGTCAGATCGCGTTGCAAAGACTCCTCGCGTCGTTTGTTGGGGCTGGAGTCTCTGGCAGCCGAGAGCCGTCGCTCGATTTCCGTTTGGATGAGACGCGGGTCTTCGAGGAGCTTGAGGATCTCGCTCCACACCAGATGATCGAGCAGATCCTGGCGAACGGGATGGTTATCACACACCGGACCATTCAAATGGCGCCATCCATCAGAGCCGATGCAGCGGTAGTAGTGGATTTTGCGTGCGGTCGAACGACCGGAGGATCGGCTCATCGCGTAGCTACACTTGCTGCAGCTCACCAAGCCTTGCACGATACTCCATTGGACGGTTCGCCGCGGGGAGAGACGTTTGTTCTCTCGCAGTCGCTCCTGCGCCAAATCGAAGGTGGTCCCGCTGACCATCGCCGGCACGGGGATTTCAATCCATTCCTCGCGCGGTCGCTCGTGGCCAGCGCTGTCGCGCTGAGCGAACCCGCCGCGCAATCGGAGCTTGCGCGTGATGCGCTGGCGTTGCGCGCTTTTGGTCTTGCCGAAGCACGCCAGCCCCTTGTAGGCTGGATTGCGCAGCATGGCCCACACCGTAGTGCGTTCCCAGCGCGAGATGCGCTTGCGGGTGGGGATGCTCTGTTCATTGAGCCGACGGGTAATGGCCGCAATGCTCAGTCCCGCAACGGTGTACCAGTCGTAGACTTTGCGCACGACAACGGCTTGTTCTTCGATGATTTCGTAGTACGCCGCAGTGTCCTGGGTTTTACGCACGTAGCGATAGCCGTAGGGTGCGCCGCACAGCACGTTGATATGCCCCTGGCGGGCATGGTGGCGCTTGCCACGTCTCGAGCGCTCCAGGATCTGCGCACGCTCGTACTCGGCGATCATGCCCTGGAACTGCACCAGCAACTGATCCTCAGGACTGTGACCGGCAGGCGCCTTGATGAAGACCGTCTCCGTGCCGTGACGAGCGAACTCTTCCATCACCAAAACCTGATAGGCGTACTTGCGACTCAAACGGTCCGGCGAGTAGACGAGCACGGCTTGCAGCTGGCCTTCCGCCGACAAATCACGAATGCGCTCCAATCCCGGCCGCTCAAGGCTCGCGCCGCTATACCCCTCGTCTTCGAAGACCCATTCTCGCGGCACGTGATAGCCGTGCTCCTGTGCAAAGCTGATCAGCGCTGCGGTTTGACTCGCAATCGTGTGCTCCTCCTTCTGTTGGGTGGAGGACACTCGAGCGTAGATCGCGGCGTTCTTCATGGCGTTCTCCCTCGGGCGTCAAAGCGTCGCGTGTGCTGCGCACGCGATCGGGAACAAGCAGCTCGTAGACTTGTTGGAGTTTGGCGGGGAACAAACGATCGAAGGTGTATTCGAGACCGATATCGCGCGGGCTATGCCGCCTACGCATGTCGGCGCGCACGCCTCACGAACTCCGTGATCGCGCGAGTGACGACCTCGCTCAACGTCAAATCGTGGGCGGCGGCATACGCGCGCAACGCGCCAATGACGTTTCCGGAGATCTTGAACGTGATGGGTTGTGCCGGCTCGGCGATCGCCACCGGTCGCTTGAGCCGGGCGGCTTGATCGAGATAACGATAGGCATGACGCAATGAAATCGCTTCCTCTCGCGCCAATGTCGCTGCGGCCTCTGCCACACTCATCTGACGCTCTATCAGGCGATACGCGGCGTTCAGCCTTTGCGCCTTTTGCGCTTTTGTGGATCGCGCCATGTGACATAAGAATAATACTACTTGCGTCTCAGATCAACCAGCGAAAGCTTGCGCCACCCGGAAATCCGCCGCTCAAACTGGAAGTTATCTTTTGCGTAAGGGGAGTAATCTCGCCTTTGCTCTCGAACATTTACCTGCACGTGCTCGATCGGCTGTGGATGCGCCAGAGTGCCCCGTTGG
>Ga0335072_10011914_pt1 | contig 12427 bp, 13 predicted proteins | sample Lox_Sample_21_FD_206725 | JGI IMG/M metagenome (GOLD analysis project Ga0335072, IMG submission 206725) | Soil microbial communities from Loxahatchee National Wildlife Refuge, Florida, United States - Lox_Sample_2.1 | ecosystem: Environmental > Terrestrial > Soil > Wetlands | place: USA...
CCAGCGCGCTTCCCAGGACTTAGCTAGCCAAGTCTTGGCTAAGAGACGGGCGTTATCCGCCTCCGCCTGTCCTAGTCCAGCGACATCGTCGCAGACCGGTCGTTATGCCGGCCGGGCGTTGTCCCAGAGCCGCCCGGGAGCAGGCTGTGTCGGCCTGCCCGCGGGAACCGCATCCCGCTCCGCCAGTGCGAGCACCCCCGCGCCGGCGTCCTTCACGAGCGAGACGGGCAGCACGTAACTTAGTTAGGGACCATTGTCAAGGAAAAAGTGACGTTCGGTGACAATGTCTACCAGTCACCCGGCGCGTGCCGACAATGCCGCGAGGAGCCGACATTGCGGCTGTCGCGGCCGCCATGATGCTTTGTGCGTCGATTACGTCGTCAGCACGCAACAGCAGCGAGGTTGATATCGTCGGCTTGATATATGAGGGACGGCGACGGCGTTACCGTGCGCCGATCTTGTCCTGCGTTCTGGTCTCGAAATCGCCGGCGTCATGCCGTTCGTGCAGTTGTCCTTCGGGCGGCCCGCTGATGCGATTGACCATTCGCCCGCGCTTGACGGCCGGGCGTTCGCCGATTTCTTTGGTCCAGCGCGTCAGGTTTTTGTATTCGTGCGTCTGCAGGAACTTGCGCGGGTCGTTGTATGAGGCGCCGTTCAGCATTCCGTTGCCGTACCACGGCCAGATAGCCATGTCGGCGATCGTATAGTCGTCGCCGGCGATGAAATGATTGTCCGCAAGATGCCGGTCGAGCACGTCGAGTTGGCGCTTCACCTCCATCGTAAAACGGTCGATGGCGTATTTGATCTTCACCGGAGCATAGGCATAGAAATGTCCGAAGCCGCCGCCGACATAGGGCGTTGAACCCATCTGCCAGAATAGCCAGTTCAGCGCCTCGGTGCGCTTGCCGCGACCCTTCGGCAGAAAAGCGCCGAATTTATCCGCGAGGTAAAGCAGGATCGATCCGGATTCGAACAGGCGTTGCGGGGGCTGTTCACTGTAGTCCATGAGCGCGGGGATTTTGGAATTCGGGTTCACCCCGACAAATCCGCTACCAAACTGGTTGCCCTCACCGATCCGGATGAGCCAGGCGTCATATTCCGCTCCGCGATGACCGGCGGCCAGCAATTCCTCCAGCATGATCGTGACCTTGACGCCATTGGGCGTCGCCAGCGAATAGAGCTGCAGCGGATGCTTGCCGCGCGGCAACGCCTTCTCATGCGTCGCGCCCGCGATCGGGCGGTTGGTATTGCTGTAGCGCCAGTTGGGACTGTCGTTCTTCTCCCAGACCCAGACGTCCGGCGGCGTGTATTGAGGGGTGTCAGTCATGTTGGGCTCGCGTTTGTCGCTTCGATTGAGTTGGCCGAATGGATAGAGCGGCGAGCGTCGCCTGTCCAATCATGCTGGTGGAGCTTTGGATTTGACATTCGCTACCTCCCTGCCGGGTGGGCAACGAATGTCAAATCCGTTCCACTAGGAAGCGGCGAGAGATGCGGCCAAGGCATTTGGCTGTCGCGCGCCGATGTCGCAGTTGGGTCATGATCGACCGATCTGGCTCGATGGGCGCAAGTCCGCTGTACCCCCAAGAGCGTTAACGAGCGAATTCATATTCGGGATGCGTACTGCTCTCGTGATTTCTGCGCTGTTGCTCGTTGGTGCCGCGGCCACCACTGCCGTCGGCAGGCATGCCTGAGCACAAGATGCCACGAGAATACTTATGAGCTCTGCCGTGGCGCGCATAGGAACCTTTTTTGGCTGGGAGCACTAACTTAGAGCGAGGAGGCCCTTATGCGCCTTTTGATTATCACGCTCAGAATATTCGCTGCTTCGGCTTTGGCCGGACCCGCTGCGGCGCAGAATTATCCGTGGTGCGCGCATTACGACAAAGACGGCGGCAGCATGGTTTGCGGATTTACAAGCTTCGAGCAGTGCCTGGCCGACGTGCGCGGGATCGGCGGATTCTGTGAGCAGAACAACACCTACGTGCCGCACACGGGGCCGCGTCCCGCGCCAGCGCAGCGGTGACGCCTCGCCGCTTCCCGCCGCCCTGGTTTCGTCGGCGATACCCTGGCCCCGCACAGGGAACGGTTTTTGGCTGGGAGCGCTAACTTAGAGCGAGGAGGTCATCATGCGCCTTTTGATGCTCACGTTCGGAGTACTCGCCGCTACGGCTTTGACCGGCAGGCCCGCTGCGGCGCAGAATTATCCATGGTGCACAAATATCCTGGGCTTCGGCAGCGAGAATTGCAGCTACTCCACCTACGGGCAGTGCATGGCGGCGCTCAGCGGCAACGGCGGCTTCTGCAACCGCAACACCCAATTCATTCCACCCCCAGGTGCGTATTCTGCCCCAGTGCAGCGGTGAGGGCTGCGCCGACACGCCCACAATGATCCGCCGCTGGCGCTATGCCTTCAGGGCCGCCGATTTTTCCCTCGTTGGGGGCTGGCGCAATCTGCTCCTGCGTCGGTCGCTATTCCGCGGAAAGCCAACATCAGCCGAATGTCTCAGACGGACGCGAAGTGCCAGTTACGGAAATGAAAGAGGCCGCCAATTGAGCCACGCAATGCTATTGTCTCGCGTGACCAGTCAGTTCCAATGCCCTTCACTCCGCATTCGAGGCTGGTCAGTTCTTCCTCGCTTTCATCGCTATGCTCGGACTGATCGGCGCTACTGTATGGGCGCTGCGCCGCTTCGGCGGCGCGCCGCGCGGCTCGTAGCGACTCGCAGTGGTCGATTACGCGAGTGTCAGGGGGCGCCGGTGGCTCATTCTCGTACGCCGCGACAATGTCGAGCACCTGGTGATGATTGGCGGGGCGACCGACGTCGTAGTGGAACCCAATGTCGCCGCGCCGCTGCGACAAAGTCCGCATCCAAACTTTCAAGCCCCTGGTTCACCAGTCGCCCTCCGGGTGACGCTTCACCACACGCGTCCTTCCTGATCATGAAACGGCCGGCGGGCTTCTCAACCGCGAACGCGGCGCGGGTCAAAAATTTCGAGATCGAAGCTTCTCAAATCCATCGCATCCATCCGAATATACCGGCCGCCACGATGATGGGGATTGGGCTGATGTGGGATTTCCAGAAGAGGATCGCGCATGCTGCCGTGATCGCGTAGTCGATCGGTGAAAGACTGGCCCCTTCGGCAATCGTCGAACCGCTGGCGAAGATGAGGCCGACGGCAATCGGCGCAAGCCCATGCTCCAAGGCGAGGTGCCAAGCGCTTCCCGAAGAGGCCACCCAGATACGCGAGACTAGGAGCATCAATGAAGCCGCTGGGAGCGTCATTGCCAATTGAGCGACGAGAGCGCCCCAGAAGCCGGCGACCTTGAAGCCTATAAGAGCCACGATCAGGTTGCTGGGTCCCGGCGCTGCTTGGGAGATGGCAAAGATGTTGGTGAACTGCGCGGCCGTGAGCCAGTGCTCAACTTCGACTGCGTGACGCGCCATTTCCGGAACGACGCTGTTGCTTCCCCCGATGGAGAGAATGGATAGCACACTGAAAAAGCTAATCAGCGATAGAATTGCGGCCGGCTTCATGAGACGTCTTTTTTCGCTGATGGTGCCGCCATGCCACGAGAAAGGCCGGAGGGCTAAGGATCGCAAGGACGGCGATGAGCGGCAGCTTCAAGAAAACGGATGCCGCAAAAGCAAGCGCGCCGAAGAGCAGAGCCGTCGGATTGAACAGAAACTTCTCCCCAGTTTTTAACCCCATCGAGAGCGCGAGCCCGATGGCGACGGTCGTGACACCGTGCAGCACGTCCTGCATCGCAGGTGTCGTGCTGTGGACGAAGTAGATGTAGGCAAATGCCAGGATGATCAGGAACGGGATGGTAATAAGCCCAAGTACCGCGGCGACCGCGCCCTCTAAGCCGTGGAAGCGGTTGCCAACATAGACAGCGAAGTTCATCTGGTTCGCACCCGGGAGCACCCGACTCAGGGTGAGCGCGCTTAGAAACTCCTCGTCGTCGAGCCATTTCTTTTCCTCGACGATCACACGACGCGCCCAAGCGGAAAGACCACCGCCGAAGCTCGCGAGGCTAATCTTGTTGAAGGTTAGCGCCAGCTCCAGCAGGCTGGGTTTTGTGGCTGGCTCAGTCATGCATAACGGCGGTGTCATCCGGAAACTCGCCCTCTTCCTCTTCGGCAGGTTTGTCAATCGGATAGGGAGGTTCGTATTTCCGCGACGTCTCCCAGTCCCGCTCGAACATGGTCATCAAGTCCTGTACGATGGCGGCATCGCGCACCTCTATGGCGACTTCCCTTCGCAGGTCGAAAGCTGGTTGGTCAAAGTTCTGCGAACCGAGAAGCGCCCACTTGTCGTCGGCGACGAGAAGCTTGGCATGCGCGCGCAAATTCTTTTGTTTGTGAACCTTCGCGCCGGCATTTTGCATCAACCGCCACAAGGCGAATGAGTACATCATGTCCGGTTGATGGAGGCCGTGTTTACCGCCGCAGAGAATACGCACGCGAACGCCGCGGTCGATGGCGGCTAACATCCTTTCGAGTATGACCGGCTCGGCAAATTTCGGATGCTGAATGTCAAGTGTTTTGCGTGCGCGATCGATCAACTTGCAGACGAATTGACGGGCATAGCCCGGGCTCCACGCGAGTCCGGCATCTTCGTGCGGATGAAATGGATTGCGCTTCCAGTCGCAATCGAAGCACTTCTGTATCTGCTCGACCTGGACCGGGTCGTTGATCAAGACCCCGTAGTCGCGAGTGGCCTGGAAGTTTTTTTCCATGAAGTTGAACGTCGGCAGCAGAGCGCTCCTGCCGTCCACGATGATGGACTTCTCATGCGTGACAAGGAAACTGGGATTGCTCCATTGGATTTCGATGCCGGTCGATTTCATCTTCTCGAAGAACGGATCGTTCAGCCGTTCGCCCGTATCCTTTGCGCCGTTCAACATGACGCGCACCCGAATCCCTTTTTTGTGAAGGGCGATCACGGTGTCCAGGAGTAGTGGATGCGTGAAAGTGAACTGTTTGAGGGCAACAATTTCGTGCGCGGAATTAAGAAAATCCAGGACAGGCTTCTCGCCATCGTCCGGCTGTACGATCAGCTTAGGCCCGCTCATGCCACATTGGCCGTAGCGTGGAGGCAAACGTTGTTGTTGAGCCCTGATCTCAATTGGCCTCGCAAGGCGTACTTAATTCCGCTCAGCCGCTTTTGGGGACCAGCTGCGATCGAATGGCCCCTTTTATCCACGATCTTGCTGCCGATGAAACCGGCTATCAGACCAAGGATGATCCAGCTGATGATACCCATGGGCTTAGTAGCCTCGACTACTGCAAGGCCAACGCATTGGCACCCGGTCGGTTTCCATTCGACCGCACCCACCGGCCTGAAATTCGGTTCGCGCGCCGATGTCTCCTTTGGGTCATTCGCGTCATGGCCGCGACGTCACCGCCATGTCGGCTAGTTCCTTGCTAGCCGACATAACGGTGGGCATGGCAGCGCTCAGCGGCCGAAACGCCAGTCTGAATGGCCGCAGCCGGGCATCACTCCTGGGTTCGAAACGGCCAGGGGCCCAGGCCTTCACACCGCAGCCTTCACACCGCAGCCTTCACACCGCATCCTTGGCGGCTTTGACCGGGCGCGCCTTGATGATTTTGCGAGCCGGTTTTGCTTTGAATACGGTCGGCTCTTTGGTGAACGGATTGATGCCCTTGCGTGCCTTGGTTGCAGGCTTCTTGATAACGACGAATTTGGCAAAGCCCGGGACGAGGAAGGACCCGTTCTTCTTCAACTCTCGGTAACCTATCGTCGTGAGCGTCTCCATCACGCCTTTGACGTCGCTTTTTTTCAACTCCGAATGCTCGGCAATTTGGCCGATGAGCTCGGATTTCGTCATGGGCTTCGACATATCTTCTCCTATCCAGCCTGATTCGTGTCCGCGAACCCTATGTCCAAATGCGGCCCGACGCTCGTGCACGATGGTGAAGTTCACAGGTTTGTAGCAAATTCCGCAGGTCCGTCGCCGGGACCGTTCGGCAGGTCCGGGAGTTGAACGTCGGCCGCATGTCCAATTCCGGACATCAAGCCTCAGACGCTGAAGTCCGGGAAGTGCCGTTAGGAGACCTCATCGGCCTATAGCCGCTTGGCTGACGGTAGCCGTTTGGGGTGTCCGAAGGAGACTCTTGGCTGCACACACGGCTGTCTTGCACGGCAGTGTTGCACGTGCCCCCCATGTCCTCCTTGGCCGTTCTTGGCGCCCTCAGTGAGCAGCATGGCCTCGCGCATCGCGCACCGCCTGGGCGATTTTCGTCGCCTGTGATATGCGCCCGACTTTTGCGCCCTCAATGACCGTCTTTCGGCGCCTGCTCGGAAGCGGTGCCATGCCTTCGCTCGCCGTAGCTCCGGGGGACGGATAAGGCATGAAATTCGCAGCTCGGCGCAGGGCGAGAGCCTTTCGGGCCGCTTCGACATGCGCGGTTCGCGTTGCCAGGCTATGAAGCCGCTCGCGCTCCTTGTTGATCCGCTTCAGTGCAGCGGCGAAGACCCGCTTGCGTTGTGATGGGCGCTCGGCAGTTCCGGGAAAACTTGCACCGCGGGCCTCGCCTTTGCCGCGCGCTTCACGCCGCTTTTGCCGGCTGAGTGTTTGCTCCTTGGCGCGCATCTTGCGCAGGCGGGATCGTGTGGCGTCAAGTTCAGCCGACTCGACGTCATATATCGCGGGGTGATGCGTAAGGCGGACCGTCTCGTATTCGTCATGGCTGAGAAGGCTGCGTTCGAATTTGCACGGGACCGTCATTTTGCATGCCTCCATCAGGCGCAGCCGCCTGTCGAATTTATTTCTTGCCGAAAGTTTGTTTCGTCCTTTTCCCCTCACCAAAATGCCGCTTGACCTAATTCGCTGCCGTAGCCGCTTTTTCTATCAATGCCGCCACCTCGCGCGCGTGCGAAAGAAAGATCGCGTGGCTGCCCGGAATTTCAATGACTTGCGATTGCGCCCGTTTCGCCATGAATCGCTCGAGGTCCGGATTGATCATCCGGTCCTGTGTGGCAATTACCGCATAGCTCGGTTTTTCTTTCCAAGCCGCAACCGCGGCCTTGGCGTCAAATGCGTCGCCTGAAACCGGTACTTGGGATATCGCCATAAAACGCGCGACCGGCTTGGGAGCATCTGCAGCGAAATCGGTTGGAAACGCATCGGGGTTGACTGCCAGAAAGCCGTCGCCAACCGGTCCGACACTCTTGGCAGCAGCCGGCATCTTGCCCGACAGATCAGACACACTTTCGCCGACCTCTGGCTGGAAGGCCGCTACATAAACGAGAGCCTTGACGTCGGGATGCATGCCCGCCTCGGTGATGATCATCCCGCCATAACTGTGGCCGACCAGCACACTGGGACCTGCCTTGTCGAGCACGCGGCGCGTGGCGGCCACGTCCGCCGCGAAACTCGTCTCGGGCTCCTGGACAACGCGCACCGCGTAACCGTGACTCTGGAGAATGTCCGCCACCTGCCTCCATCCCGAACCATCGGCGAAGGCGCCGTGGACCAGAACGATAGTTTTGACGGCTGCGTATACAGGGCATGACGCCGCGAAAGCGGCGCCTATGAGGAGAGCAAAAATCAAGCGTTTCATGGTGCAGCTCCGCTCATGGAGGCGACAGCCAATCAACCGGAGCAGCACGAGAACCCGCGTTCGCGAACTCAGGTTTGATCGAGCATGGACGGGCCGACGGAAGCTCCCTGTGAATCTCACGTCATTTCAATCTCATTTGGTTTGGTCTCCGCCGTGCGCGTTATGATGGTGGTGCTTCTTCAAGCGATGGCTCAAGAGCAACTCATTGTAACCGATACTGCCGCCGCCTGATTGCGACGGGGCGTAGAACTGCGGGCCGTAGTTTGGGTAAGCGGCAGCGACTGCCGGGGACGCAAGGGACGCAAGACCTGTTGCAGCGATAAGGCCCGTTGCAGCAATAAGACCTGTTGCAGCAATAAGGGCTGTTGCGGCAATGAAGGTAATCGCACCGCGTTTTGGTTTGTTGATCATCGGGCTTCTCCTGACCACGGGCCACATCAGGTGTGGCCCCCGGCGTCATCAATCCCGAGTCGAATTGGCGTAGACGCACGGCAATGACGGCCATTTCTCCACTGAACAGGGCGTGTCAGTTCGGGTTCCGGTCGGGGAGGAGACTAGCGGGGAGGCAGATTGCCGCAGACCAGTCACACAGGGCCAATGCGGCGGATCACAAGCAAGCATCGCAGCTTCGTGGGCCGATCCGGCGAAGTGCCACGAGCCCCGACATCGTCCGAGGTTGGGACGCTCGCTTGTTCGCAGATTTCCGTTAGGCCGATGGAGAAAACATTAGCTTGCGTCCGAAGCGATCCATTGGCAGCCTTCGCAAGGGGCCGCCGGCGTCGGAATGCGTGGATAGGAAGGGCATAGGCCCTGAAGATGCGGGGCAGTGCCGTAAACGATCACGCAGGATACCGGGGCGCGGAAGGAACCCGCAAAGTTGGAGCCGGGGATGGCGGGGTCATCGGGCAGGGCAAAAGAGCCGGTCTCCGCGGGGCCGGGACAGCGTTCGGTTGTCTTCGTGGTCGCCGCTGTTATCGCGCTCAGTGCGGTGCAGCTGCCGGTTAGCGGCCGTCCGTTCCCGCCGATGCCGGGCGTCGTTGCCGTGCGCGATGTCGCGCTTCTCGTCACCGAGCTGTCGACCGGCTTTCTCCTGCTGGTGCGTTTTCGCGCGGTCCGGACGTGGTCGCTGCTGGTGCTTGGCGCTGCCTATTTCTATTCGGGCTTGATGTCGATTCTGCACCTGTTGACCCGCCCCGCTACGGTCATGGCCGATCGGGCGCTCGTCGAGGTGCCGCCGCACCTATTCTCTTGGATCTTCGTGCTGTGGATCAATGGGTTCGCGCTCGCGAGCCTGATCGCGGTGATCTTGGAGGCCCGTTCCAACGGGCGGCGTCGCGTCGCCGCCGAGAACGTCGACCGCGCCGTGGCTCTTGGGCTGGGTGTAGCAGTGCTCGCTGTGCTCGCGGCGTTCGTCGCGGTGCTGGCGGCAGCCGATCTATTGCCGCCGTTGAGGAGCGGGCAGGGTTTGACGGAGCTGGGCGCCACGATGACGTGGCCCTGTGCTGTTTTCCTCGGCGCGAGCATCGCCCTCATCCTGCTTGTGATCGGCGAGCAAAACTGGCTGTTCCTCTGGCTGAGCCTCGCTCTGCTCCCGATGATGTTCGCCGCCGCGCTCACGGTGACCAGCATCGAACGTTACACGATCGGCTGGACGATCGCCCGGGTCGGCTGGCTGGCCTCGGCCTGCGTGCTGTTCGTCTACCTCCTGGTGTTGCACGCCCGCGACCAGCACCTGTGGACGCGTGCGCGCGAGCTCTTGAGCGTCGGCGCCGAGGACGAGGTCGTGCTGGTCGCGGAAACCATCTCGGTCGCGTTGCAGGCGTTTGTCGCGCGCGAGAACGTCGCGCGCTACCGGAACATGCTTGAGGATGTGCACGATGAGGCGCAACGCCAAATCCTTCTGAGAATGCTCGCGGATGAGGAAAGCCGCGCGCGACAGCTGGGAAAATCGACAACAAATAATCCTTCGACTTAGCCGGCGAAAACTCCGTTCTCGACTTGGACATGCTCCGGAGCCAACGCAGGCCTTTTGACGGTCACGATGAATACCGGGGATAATTTGTGCCGGAGGGCCGCCTTTGCCTGTGAGGATGATCAATGGCGAGATATTAATTAAGGATGTGCTGTTTGGGGTCGCAAATGACCTCTTTGAAGTCGTTTTCGCTTTGTTGCTTTGTCGCTTTGTTGCTTTGTCGCTGTGTCTTGATCGGCGACGCCGCGCCTATTCTGGCCAAGCCGCAGCGGTGTAAGGCGTGCGATATTCAATCAGGACGATTCACTCAGGACGATTCACCCAGGGCGATTCATCCGGGGCGGAACTAAAATGGCATGGATCTTTGTGCTCCACTTTCTGTGGAAGGACGGTCACGTCCAGAAAATAAGAGTGCCCTTTTATCCATTTGCTTCGGCGCAGGAGTGTAATTCGCGCAAAGGCCAAGTCCGCAGCTTTATCAGGCTCTGGCCAGGCGAGGTGTCCTACACCGTAACATGCGAGCCGTCGGCGTCTTGAACGGCATCAAATCAATCTGCCGATCTGCAATCCGACGGTCCTGAAAAGCCGCTTACGTCATCGCTCTGGCAGGGCCGCCCGCCGGGCTGTGGCGATGCCAGACTTGGCTGCTGTTCACGCGGTCGGCTCATTCGAAGTCGCAAATCAGCATGGCGACTGGCGACGCTACGGCGAGTGCCGGCTTGCGACGAAAAGGCCTTTGCGGTGCCGGGCCGGCCCGTGGAACTCTTTAATGGAACTTTTTCGCTGCCGCGGAATTGGGCATGCGCTGGACTGTGTCAGGGGGGATTCGTGACATTAAGCTTCGGCGGATGTGTAAAGCTTCTCGGCGCCGCCCCCAGCGGGGGGTAGGCGCGTGGTCAGTCCTATGAGCGCGATTTTCGGCGGCTTTGACAGCAAGATACCACTCCCGGCAACCCCATGTCCGGACGGGGAAATGTCGAGGCTCGTGCGCGAAAAGGATTGGTCTTCGACCCCGATCGGGCCGGTCGAGCAGTGGTCGCCCACGCTCAAGATCATGGTCGACTTCCTGCTGGCAAATCGGTTCCCATTGCTGCTGTGGTGGGGCCCGAAATACGTTTCGATTTATAACGACGCCTATCGGCCGATCCTGGGCACCAAGCATCCGAGAGCACTCGGCCAGCCGTTCAGGGAGGTGTGGACCGAGATCGCGCACATCCTCAGTCCGCTGATCGACACGCCGTTCAACGGCGGTCCGGCGACGTGGATGGATGACATCCTCCTTGAAGTAAATCGCCACGGATACGTTGAAGAGACCCACTTCACCATAGCCTACAGCCCGGTTCCGGACGACAGGGCCCCTCGTGGAATCGGCGGCGTTCTCGCGACGGTCCACGAGATCACTGAGAAGATTGTCGGCGAGCGCAGGATCAACGCGTTGCGAGACCTCGGCGCGCGCGCCGCTGAAGGCAAATCAGCGCAGGATGCGTGTCGATTGGCGGCGCTCGCGCTGAAAAGCCACGACAAGGATATCCCGTTCGCTTTGATTTACCTGCTCGACGCGAGCGGCGAAACCGCGCAACTGGCGGCAACATCCGGTTTCGAGGACGGTACGCGGCCTCCGTCAGACATGGACGCCGTATCAGACATGGACACCGTCGTTATTTCCAAGCGGATTGGGGCCACTTGGCCGTTCGCAGAAGGCATCGAGACCAAAGGGCCGGTCTTGGTTGAAAAGCTTGGCGCGGTGATGTCGAAGGTGCCACGCGGTCCGTGGTCCGACCCCCCAAATGCGGCCGTTGTAGTTCCCATCAAATCCAGTGTGCAGCAGCAGCTCACCGGCTTTCTGGTGGCGGGTGTCAGCCGGCGCCTGCGCCTCGACGATCAGTACCGCAGCTTCCTTGAACTCGTTGCGGCGCAGATTTCCGTGGCCGTGACGAATTCGCGGGCCTACGAACAGGAGCGCAAACGGGCGGAAGCGCTGGCGGAAATCGATCGCGCGAAGACGGTCTTCTTTTCCAATGTCAGTCACGAGTTTCGCACGCCGCTGAGCCTGATCCTCGGTCCGCTCACCGACGCGCTGATCAGCGGCAAAGGCCTCGATGCGCCGCAACTTGACTTGGCGCATCGCAACTCTTTGCGCCTTCTCAAGCTTGTCAATTCGCTTCTCGATTTTTCCCGTATCGAGGCCGGCCGGGCGAAGGCCAGGTACGAGGCCGTTGATCTTTCCAAATTTACCTCCGATCTCGCCAGCAATTTCCGATCGGCATGTGAGCGCGCGGGCTTGAGGCTTCTCATTCGCTGCGAGCCGCTTTCCGCGTCTGCCCATGTCGATCGCGACATGTGGGAAAAGATCGTCCTCAATCTTTTGTCCAATGCATTCAAGTTCACGTTTGCGGGCGAAATCGAGGTTTCGCTGCGCGAAGCCGATGGCTGCGCCGAATTGTCAGTGAGGGACACCGGCGTCGGCATTCCGGATTCTGAAGTGCCGAAACTATTCGAGCGATTCCACAGGATCGAAGGACAGAAGAGTCGCACCCACGAAGGTACCGGCATCGGACTGGCGTTGGTGCTGGAGCTCGTGAAGCTGCACGCCGGCACGATGCGGATTGAGAGCGAGCTCAACCGCGGGACGACTTTCACCGTCCGCATCCCGCTCGGCATTAATCACCTGCCCATCGATCAGACACGCGCGCGGCCGAGCCTGCCTTCGACATCGATCAGGGCCGATGCCTTCGTGCAAGAAGCCCTGCGGTGGTTGCCCGACGTTCCCGAAGTCGAAGAACCCGCCATCAAAGACATTGACGAGCCCAGTGAAATCCTTGGCCTGCCCGCCGGATCGCGCATCGTGCTGGCCGACGACAACGCC
>Ga0335072_10011915_pt1 | contig 12426 bp, 10 predicted proteins | sample Lox_Sample_21_FD_206725 | JGI IMG/M metagenome (GOLD analysis project Ga0335072, IMG submission 206725) | Soil microbial communities from Loxahatchee National Wildlife Refuge, Florida, United States - Lox_Sample_2.1 | ecosystem: Environmental > Terrestrial > Soil > Wetlands | place: USA...
GAATCGCCCGCTCCAGGATGATGCCGCGCTGGTTGTGCAGCACCCACTGCCACCACTTGGACGGCTCCACCTCTGGGATCAGCACGACAAGACGGTGGTACCGGTCCTCCGCCTCCACCGAGCGCAGGTAGGAGACGATCGGCTTGCCCAGCGAGCGGTGCGCGGAACGGAGCGTTAGCAGCGGCACCTCGGGCCGCCAGGCCTCCCACTGCGCGCGGAAGTCCACGTCGGGGACGTCATCCGGGTTATCGGCCTCGTCGGTGTACACCACTGTCACGGCCACCACATCCTCGCCGAGCGACATTGCCGCCGAGACGCCCTCCGCCGTCAGCAGGGACATGCCGGCGACCGGGACGACCACGAGCGACGCCAGCCGCACCGGCGGTGGCGGCATCTTGCCGATCTCAAGCTCGGCGCCAATCTGGTCATAGGTCCGGCAGATGGACAGGAACAGCAGCACCAGCAGCGGGATCAGCAGCGCGACCAGCCACGCGCCTTCGGTGAACTTGCTGACAAGCTCGACCAGGGTGGCCGCGAACGTCAGCACCGCACCGACGCCGTTGATCAGCGCCCTGCGGCGGAAGCCGGGACCGCGTTCGCCGTACCAGTGCCGGACCATCCCGACCTGGGACAGCGTGAACCCGATGAACACCCCGACGGCGAAGACCGGGACCAGCGCCTGGGTATCTCCCCTGGCGACGATCAGCAAGGCCGCCGCGGTGACCGCGAGGAACCCGACGCCGTAACGGAACACCCGGCGGTCCGCGCGCAGCCCGAACGCGTGCGGGAGGAAGTTGTCGCGCGCGAGCAGGCCGAGGAGCACGGGCAGCCCGCCGAAGCTGGTGTTCGCGGCGAGCGACAGCAGCACCAGCGTGATCAGCTGGATGATGTAGTAGAGGACGTTGTGCCCGATCGCTCCGGCCGTGAGCTGGGCGAGGACGGTGGTGCCGGACTGCGGCAGCACGTCCCAGCGGCGGATCAGGACGCCGAGACCGAGCAGCATCAGGCCGAGCAGCACGCCGAGCGCCGCTTCGGTGTGCTGTGCCCGCCGTGCCCTCGGCAGCCGGAACTGCGGCACCGAGTTGGCGATCGCCTCCACGCCGGTCAGCGCGGAGCAACCGGACGCGAACGCCTTCAGGATCAGCAGCACGCCGAGGGTGTCCGTCGTCGCGGGCAGTGCGCGGGACATGGCGACCGCCGGGTGGGCCCGGGCCAGGCCCGCGATGATCACCAGGAAGATCGCGACCACGAACGCGATCGTCGGCACCATGAAGACCCGCGCCGACTCCGCCACCCCCCACAGGTTCACCCCGGTGATCAACGCCAGCACCGCCAGACACAGCCACACGCGCGCCCCGTACAGCGAGGGGAACGCGGCGGTCAGCGCCTCGACGCCCGCCGACACGCCGACCGCGGCGTTGAGCACGTAGTCGACGATCAGCGAGGCCGCCGCGACCAGCGACGGAACCCGGCCGAGGTGCCGCTGGGAGACCGCGTACGCGCCGCCGCCGTTCGGAAACGCCTGGATGACCTGCCGGTAGGAGATCACCAAGGCGACGAGGAGCACGACGATCGCGATCGTGATCGGGAAGCTGTAGTGCAGGCTGGCCGCGCCCGCCGTGACCAGTACGACCAGGATCGCCTCGGGCCCGTAGGCCACGCTGGATAGCGCGTCCAGGGAAAGAGCGGCCAGCCCGCCGAGCGCGGTTAGCCGTTCCCGTTCCACATCACCGCTGGGCACAGTCTTGATTATCGTCCAGCGCGGTCGCGGCTGACCCCGCGGGCGAGGCGTTGAGCGTCACACGTGGTCAGCGCCGGCGCGGTCCGACCGGGATTTCCGTCCCGGCAGGTGTCCCGGGGCACGTCGGTGAGCACACTGTTAGCTGGGGGGACGATGAGCACCAGCTACAGACCGCGGCCGGCAACGCCGCTGGCACCGCGGGCGGCGTCATGACGGGCGGCCCGGACCGCACCGCACCTGCGGCCAGCACGGATCGCGGCGGCACCGCCTCCGGTGCCAGGAACCGCCGCGGGGGGCGGCCGACCATGAAGGATGTCGCGTCCCAGGCCGGGGTCGCGCTGAAGACCGTGTCCCGGGTGGTGAACGGGGAGCCGGGGGTAACGCCGGAGACGGCCAAGCGGGTTCTGGGCGCCATCGAGGATCTCGGCTTCCGGCGGAACGAGTCCGCACGGCTGCTCCGGACCGGGCGGACCGCGACGCTCGGGTTCATCGCCGGCACGTGGGCCGATCCCGATCACGCGGCCGTGTACCGGGGGCTGGAGAACGTCGCGCGGGAGCACGGCTACCTGCTCTACTCCGGCTCAACGGACAGCGACCACGGCCGCGAGGAGCGGCTCGCTCTCGCCATGTGCGCCCGACGGGTCGACGGACTCATCATCATCCCCGCGCACGGCTCGCACGACTACCTGGCGCCCGAGATCGAGGCGGGCGTAACAACCGTGTTCGTTCTGCGACCGCCGGAAGCGGTGCGCGCCGACGCGGTGCTGCCCGACGAGCGCGGCGCCGCGGCGGCCGCGATCGCCCACCTGGCCGCGCACGGGCACCGGAGGATCGGGTTCCTCGGTGCCTCCGCCGGGCATCGGTCGCAACTGCCGCGGTACGCGTACGCGGAAGCGATGGCGGCGGCCGGCCTCACCGTGGAGCCGGCCTGGTCGGTAATGCGGGCCGAGGAACTGGCCACCGCTCACCCGCCGGTGACCGCGGTGTTCTGCGCGGGTCCCGCATGGACACAGGCGGCCGTGCGGGCCGGCTCGCGCGGGATTGCGGTCGTCGGGTTCGGCGACTTCGACCTGGCCGATTCGCTCTCTCCGCCGGTCACGGTGGTGAGCTACGACCCGGTGCTGATCGGGTATACGGCTGGCGAACTGCTCATCCGCCGCCTTGGCGGAGAGCAAGCACCGCCCCGCCGAGTCGAGGTCCCGGTGCGGCTGATAGCCCGCGGGTCCGCGGAGTTCCCTCCGATGGGGAGTTGACCGGGTAGCGGCTCAGATGACGAGGAGGAGGATCCCGAGAACACCGGCGAGGATAGCGACAACCACCACGATGCCTGCGAGCATGCCGATCTTGGAGCCCGAAGCCTTCATCTCCCACGCGGGCGGGAGGTCGTCGCTGCGGTCCTTGAACGCCTGGAACCGCGCCGTGCTCGCGCTGACGTCACTGTCGGTTTCTGACATGGGGCAGACCCTACCCCGTCACGCACGGGTATGCGGTGCGATCGAATCGGCCCGCTCTACCAGCCTCGACAGCACGATGACGCTGCGCGTGCGCTGGACGAACGGCTCGGCGGCGATCCGCTCGACCACCTGCTCGAAATGCCGGATATCCGAGGCCCTGATGTGAATGAGCGCGTCCGCCTCGCCGGTGACCGTGCACGCGTCAGCCACCTCGGGATGGCGCCGGACGGCGGCGCCGATCTCCTCGGGTGTCGTCGACCCGCCGCAGAACAGCTCGACGTAGGCCTCCGTCGTCCAGCCGAGCGCCGCCGGGTCCACCCGCGCGGAGAACCCGGTGATGGCACCGGACGCGCGGAGCCGGTCCACCCGGCGCTTAACGGCCGGCGCCGACAGGCCGACCTCGTTCCCGATCACCGCGTAGCTAGCACGCGCATCCCTGATCAGCGCGGTAACGATACGCGCATCAATGTCATCCAGGCTCATCGCCACACCATCATGGCACCAGACACCCGGTCTGACATTGCGCCGGCTTGTTTCCCCGCCAAGCCACGCGCCCCCCTGTACCGCCGGCACCGGCTGCCGGCCGCTACCCCGGCCCGGTGGCTGAAGCTGATCCGCAGACGCCGGTCACCGCAGCGTCACTAGCCACGCCGGCTGCCTCGTCTGCGAGACCGGCCAGCCACGGAAGACCGGAGAGGCCCGGTGTCCCGCTTTCACCGAGCCTCTGTGAGTAAGACGCACCATCTCCCGGTCCGGTTTACGCCCGCTCCCCGTCTGGCTGACGCCTGTGCTGGGAAATATGGGAGCATGCCTGAACCTGAGATGACCCCGTCGATGTACGGACCCGACATCACATTTGCGGGGGTTCCGCGCACCACGCTCGATTCCCTGGCCCACGGCGGCCTCGACGTCGTGTTCGTCGGTGCCCCGTTTGACGGCGGGACCTCGCACCGGTCAGGGGCGCGGTTCGGGCCGCAGGCCATCAGGGGAACCGACTACCTGCCGCATGACGCGTCCCGGCCGCACCTGGCGCTCGGCGTCGACCCGCTGCAGGAACTGCGGGTGGCCGACCTCGGTGACGTGGTGATGCCGTCCGGCGAGATCGAACGGTCCTTGCACCGCCTTGAGTCGGTGGTTGAGGCGGTCACGGCGGCGGGCGCCGTCCCGGTGATCCTCGGCGGCGACCACACGGTCACGTTCCCCGACGCGACGGGCGTGGCCAGGCGCCGCGGCTGGGGACGGGTGTCCCTCATTCACTTCGACGCCCATGCGGACACCGCCGATACACAGTGGGGCTCGCTGTACGGGCACGGTACGCCCATGCGGCGGCTGATCGAGTCCGGGGCGGTGCGCGGCGACCGCTTCCTGCAGATCGGGCTGCGCGGCTACTGGCCTGAGCCTCCCACGCTGGCCTGGATGGCGGCGGAGCGGATGCGGTCGTTCGAGATGACCGAGGTGGTGACGCGCGGACTAGACGCGGTGCTCACCGAGGCGTTCGAGATCGCGCTCAACGAGTGCGACGCGGTGTTCCTCTCGGTTGACGTGGACGTGGTCGATCCCGGGATGGCGCCGGGGACAGGGACGCCAGAGCCTGGCGGGCTGACCGGCAGGCAACTGCTCGACGCGGTGCGCCGCATCGCGATGGAGATGCCGCTGGCCGGCATGGACGTGGTGGAGGTGGCGCCGCCCTACGATCACGCCGAGGTGACCGGGTACCTGGCCAACCGCGTGGTGCTCGAGGCCCTCTCCGGAATCGCCTGGCGGCGGCGGGCGATGGCCGGCGACCCGGCGCGCCCCGCCCGCCGACCGGAGTCGCCGCTGCTTGAAGGGCGCGGCTGAGTCCCCGTGACCTGCACGAATTAGCCCGATATGGTCATCTGGGCGGAACGATCAATAGCGTCTATAGTCGGACCATGCTGGATGTAACGAGGCTTCGCGTGCTGGTCGCCGTCGCCAGGCACGGGTCGGTTACCGCAGCGGCGCACGCGCTGAACTACGCGCAGCCGTCGGTCAGCCACCACCTCGCGCGCCTGGAGGCGGAGACAGGCACCAAACTCGTCCAGCGGGCCGGGCGCGGAATCCGGCTCACCGACGCCGGACGGCTGCTCGCCGAACGGGCCGTTGAGGTGATCGGCCGGCTTGACGCGGCGGAGAACGAACTCGCTGTCTTCGCCGGGCTGCGCGCCGGCCGGCTGCGACTCGCCGCGTTCCCCTCCGCGCTCAGCACGATCGTGCCGGCCGCCGCGGCGATACTGCACGAGCGGCATCCAAGCGTGGACCTGCGGCTGACCGAGGTGGAGCCGCCTGAGGCGGTGCGGATGCTACGCGCCGGGTACGTGGACGTGGCGCTGGTCTTCCGGCACGAGGCGGCCGACGGCGGGCGGGCCGGGCAGCGGGACGCCCCGGTGAGCCACCAGGACAGAGCGCCCAGGGCGGGCCAGGACGACGACCTGGTCCCGGCGGCGGACTCCGGTGATCTCCGCGAGCAGGTGCTGCTTTCCGAGGCGGTACACCTGGTCATGCCCGACACGGCGGTTTGCGGCGGCGAGCCGCCGCTGGCGCCCGCGGTGACCGAACTGTGGCCCGCCGACCTGGCACGGCTATCGGAGCACCGGTGGATCGCCGGATGCGACCGGTGCCGCGAGCACCTGCTGCAGCAGTGCGCGTCGGCCGGGTTCGCCCCGAGGATCTCTTACACGACCGACGACTTCGTCGCGGCGCAGGCCCTGGTGACGGCCGGCCTCGGCGTCACGCTGCTGCCTGGTCTGGCCCTGCGGGCGGCCCGCAACCCCGGCGTGCGCACCGCACGGCTGCGCGGCACGCGGCGGTGCGTCGTTGCCGTCCGCTACGGGGAGCCGCCGGATCCGCCCGCGACCGCGGTATTGCTCGACGCGCTCCGGCTCGCGGCGGGCGCGCCGCCGGAATCCCGTGCCGAAGCGCTGTCGGCTGACGCGGTTTCCGTCGCGTAGCCTTTCCAGGCCGCCACCCGGCGGCCGAGCCGCTGCATGGGCTTTTCTATGCAGTAGTAGGTCAGCGCACTCAGCGCGATGACCACCGCCAGGATCGCGGCGAAGAACAGCACCTGATCGGGCATCGTGTGCGTGCGGTGGAGCACGGGGATCGCCCGGTAGGCGTTGAATACGAGCGGGTGCAGCAGGTAGACCGAGTAACTGATCATGCCGAGCCAGGCGCACCAGCGGGGCACCCGCAGGTTCCTTGCCGCCAGCCCGACCCCGAACGTCGCGCCCGCGAGCAGGACCGATGTCGCCCACTGAACCTGCCAGTGATGGCCGTAGCGTGCGCCGTGCCAGATCCCCGCGACCGTGGTGAGGGCAAGGACGAGAACCACCACGACCGCGCACAGGAGCGGCATATGCCCCGCCTGCACGCGCAACCACCAGGCCTTAACCTCAGCTGCAGCGCGGGGAGCGCCGCGGTTTTCGCTGCGCCCTCCCCCAGGGGGGCTATGGGGGGGCAAAGCCCCCCCATAGCCGGGAGGCGCAGAGAACTCGCCCCGCCCCAGGTAGTACTGCTCCGCGCGGTAGATCAGCGTGCCGGAGAACATGAGCCCAAGGATCACGCAGCCGGACCACGGGTACGGGTAGCTCTGGTTGACCGTGACAAGGACGAGAGCGACCAGGGCCGCGAGCGACGCCCCTGCCCGGGCCGGCCAGGACCTGGACAGCACCGCGAGCACCAGGCCGGCCAGGATCAGCGCGTCCGTGACCGCGTTGAGCAGCAGCTGGCCGCCCTGTGCGCTGCCGTTCGACCAGTGCGCGAGCCCCGACATCGGCAGTACGCCGCCGAGCGCCACCGCGCCAACCGCGAAGGCCGTGGCGTACCAGCCGCTGCGCCGGTGCACGCCCCAGCTGAACAGCGCGGCGAGCAGCAGGTAGAAGACCATCTCGTAGGACAGGGTCCAGATCACCACCGGTACGTTGAGGCCGGCGTTGAGGTTCTGGAGCATGAACATCCAGCCGAGGACCGCGGCCGCCGGATCGTGCCCCGCGTTCGCGATGCTGCCGACCCCGGCCTTGTAGGCGATCGCGGAGAGGATGAGGGCGACCAGGAACATCGGGTACAGCCGGAAGACACGGCTGATCCAGAACGTCTTGACAGATCCCTTGCGCTCCAGCGAAGCAGGCACGATGTAGCCGCTGACAAGGAAGAATACGAAGACGCCGTACTGGCCGAGGTTGAGCCACTGGTAGAGGAAGGTCCGGACCGGGAGCAGCAGCAGCGTCGAGCCGTGGTCGAAGACCACGCACAACGCGGCGAACCCCCGCAGCGCGTCAAGCCACGCCAGACGGCTCTGTCGGGTAGTAGCAGCGGTCTCGGACATTTGCGTTTGACGTTACCGCACCAGCTTCTGTGCGCGCCGCCGACGCCGCCACGGCGGCACGCGGGCGGGTGAAGTGGCCTAGCCCCTGGGCGACGGGTAGGTTACGTCGTATGCCGACAGAGCCCCTTACTGACGGTGTCCCGCGAACCAGCCCCTCGCGCTGGCTCACCGACGAAGAACAGCGCGCGTGGCGCGCCTACATCCGCCTCGCGCAGCTCCTCATGCGCCAGCTCGACAGGGACCTGCACCCCTTCGGGCTTTCCACGCACGACTACGAGATCCTCGTCGAGCTCTCGGAGGCGCCAAACCGCCGCATGCGGATGACCGAGCTCGCCGACCGCACCGCGCAGTCCCGCAGCAGGCTGTCTCACCAGATCAACCGGATGGAGTCCAGGGGCCTGGTCATCCGGGAGGGCTGCGAGGGCGACAAGCGCGGCACTTTCGCTGTCCTCACCCCGCACGGCGCGGCCGCGATCACCGAGGTCGCGCCGTATCACCTGGCCAGCGTCCGTGAGCACTTCATCGACCAGCTCGATTCCGCGGAGCTGACGGCTCTCGCCGATGCCTGCGAGCCCGTGCTGGAGAAGCTCCGCGTCATCAGGGAGCGCGACTAGGGCTCAGCACAAGGCCGCGGGTCAGCTCAGAAGAGAACCGACATGAACTCGCCGACCTCACTGAAGCCGGCCCGCTCGTAGGTCGCCCGGGCCGGGGTGTTGAAGTCGTTCACGTACAGGGACACCACCGGGGAGATCGCCGCCCTGGCCAGGTCAACCACGGCGGACATGCCAGGTGCGGCAAGCCCGCGCCCCCGGCAGTCGGGTCGCACCCACACGCCCTGCACCTGGCAGGCCTGCGGGGTGGCCGCGCCGACCTCGGCCTTGAAGATGACCCGGCCGTCCTCGATCCGTGCGAACGCGCGCCCGGACCTGACCAGTTCCGTGACCCGCGCCCGGTAGGACACGCCGCCGTCACCGGCCAGCGGTGAGACGCCGACCTCTTCGGTGAACATGGCGATAGAGGCGGGCAGCAGGATGTCGACCTCATGAGAGCCGACCCGCCGAACGGCGGGGTCCGCGGCGACCGGTGACGGGCCGTCGATCGCCATCAGCGGCTGCGCGGCCCGCACGTCACGGGCCGGCCCCCAGTACGGGCGCAGCAGTGCCCACAGCTCGCCGACCGCGGCGGACGTACCGACGATGGACGAACAGCGCCGTCCCTGGCGCAGGGCCCGCTCCGCGAAGGCGGCGACGGCCGCCGAGGTGGCCTGCACAGGGACCAGGTTGGCGCCGCCGTAGCACAGTGACACCAGCCTGCCGGCCTGCTCGAACCCCCACATCTGGGCCCCGAGCCGCGCCGGATCCAGCCCAAAGGCCCTGATCCTTGACTCCACGAAGACATTGGCCACCGGGTCAGCGGCGCAGAGCTCGAGGGCCGCCGCCCGGTCGCGGTCGTCCAGCAGCCGCGCCTGGTCCGACCGCTGCCTAACGCGCAACATATTGCCAGCGTAGCCGCAGACCCCCGGCTCTGCCGAGACGGCTGGGTATTCACGAGTAACGCAGCAGCCTTAGTCCTTGCGGGCAGGCCTGATACGATCGCGGCTTCTGCGACCAGGCCTGGCCGTACGGGCAGCAGGGGGGTAGCGGGGTCGTCCCCCCGGGCGACACTGCCGAGACGGACGGGTATGCACCGGTAACGCAGCCACCGGGGTGGGGTCGGGGACCGGGGCGCAGGTCGCGTTGACCAGGCCGGGTTTCTCCGGCACCGCGCCGGTGACCAGGTAGTTGTTGAGGTAGTTCTGCACGCAGGAGTCGGAAGGCACTTCAAGCGACTGGCCGTGGTTACCGCCGCCCTCCACGACGACCATCCGAGCGGTCGGCAGCAGCTTGTGCGCATCCTGCGCGCCCGCGTACGGGGTGGCGCCGTCGAGGGTGCCCTGCAGCATCAGGACCGGCGGCAGTTTCGCGCCGTTGACCTGGAACGGCTTGCTGGGACCCTGGACCGGCCAGAACGCGCAGGCCGCGTTGAACCAGGCGTTGTCCCAGGCCTCGAACGGCGCGGTCTGGTAGACCCGGAGGGTATCGGACTGCCATTTCGACCAGTTCCTCGGCCAGTTGACATCGGCGCACTCGACGGCGTTGTAGACCGCGAACTCGTTCTCGTTCTGCGCGCCGTACGCCTGGAACTGGGAGATGAGGTAGCTGCTGTTCCCGTCGTAAAGGTACTGCGACAGCGCCTGTGCCTGCGCGGGCCACAGCGTGTTCAGGTACGCACCCTCGACGATCGTGTCGTCAAGCTCGTCCGGGCCGATCAGCGGGCCGTCGGGACCGTCGATCGGGGTCTTCTCCAGCTTCGCCCGTATGTCGTAGTACGCGGCCTGCACCTGCGCCGCCGTACTGCCGAGGTGGTAGGTGGAGTCATATTTCGCGGTCCAGGCGAAGAACGCCTCAATCCTGCTCTGGAAGGCGTAGTCCTGGCTGATGTTGTCCGCGTACCAGGCGCCGGCCGGGTCCACGGTGGAGTCGAGCACCATCCGGCGCACCCGGTCGGGGAAAAGCGTCCCGTACACCTGGCCGAGATAGGTGCCGTAAGAGAAGCCGTAGTAGGTGAACTGCGTGACGCCGAAGGCCGCCCGGATCCGGTCCATGTCCCGGGCCGTGTTGACCGTCGTCTCATAGGGCAGGAACCAGCCGTAGCGCTGCTCGCATCCGGCGGCGTAGGCCTTCGCCCGGTTGATGAGCACCTGCTCCGCTGCCGCGTTCGCCGGGATGTAGTCCGGCCGTACGCCGTCGAAGAACGTCGGGTCGCAGCTCAGCGCCGGCACGGAGCCGCCGACGCCGCGCGGGTCGAAACCCACGATGTCGTAGTCCGCCCGCACCTGCGGGCTGACGCCCGCGGCGACGTAGGCCGCGAACGACCTGCCTGGTGCGCCGGGGCCACCGGGGTTGACCAGCATGACGCCCTGCTGCTGTGCAGCCGGAGCGGTCGCCGGGACCATGGACAGCGCGATCGTGATCTTCCTGCCGCCGGGGTCGGCGTAGTTCAGCGGCACCTGGAGCGAGGCGCACTGAAGGCCGGCGAGCTGGCCCGTGCACGGCTGCCAGTTCAGCGTGTCCGCTTGCGGCACGATGGCGGCCGACCCCGGAGGATAGCTCGCCGGCGTCGGGGCCGCGGACCCCGCGGCCGACCCGCCCGGCGCGGCGGTCGCCGGTGAGGCGGCCGCCGGGGAACCCGGAGTCGAGGCGCCCGAGGTGCAGGCGGCCAGGCCAGCCAGCAACCCAAGCGCCGCGAGCGAGTAGAGGGCGGAGGCCGCCGCGCGGGGAATCACCATGGACCCATCCTGCCGCATCGCGCCGGCCGCCTGGATCAGCCCGCAACAGACAAAACGGTCAGTGCTCTGCTCGGGGCAGCGAAGTTGACCGAGATCCCCGGAGAAACGCAGAGTCCGTCGCCTTACAACAGAGATCACCCTTAGCCATCATTGAGACACGCACCGCCATTAATTCGATACCGGTCGTTCCGATTTGCCTCCTTGCGTAACGCGATTCGGCACAAGGCGTACAACGCCGAATTTTCCCCCGCGTATAGAGCAAATTTCCGACACTGTTGGCCGTAACCCAACAAGGCGGTCAAGCGTCATACTTTTAAGTGTTCGGACACTATTGAGGGGGTAGTGAATGCTGGCTAGACATCGCCAGTCACTGATTCTTCAGGCCGTCAGAAACGACGGCAGCGCACGGGTCAGCGATCTCACGCAGCAGCTTGGCGTCTCAGATATGACGATCAGGCGCGACCTTGAGGTACTGGCCAAGGACGGACTGGTGGAAAAGGTCCATGGCGGGGCGGTGCTTCCTGGCTCGCATTCCGGCCATGAGCCCGGCTTCGAGGACAAGCTCGTCCTTGAGCGTCCGGAGAAGAACACGATCGCTCGCGCGGCGGCGGCCCTGGTCAGGCCCAACACCGCGGTCGCGATCGGATCCGGCACCACCACGTTCGCGCTGGCCCAGTGCCTGCTGGACGTGCCAGGGCTAACCATAGTCACCAACTCGCTGCGGGTAGCCAGCCTGTTCGGCGCTCCCCGCGGGCCGGAGGGCAGCACCGTGGTGCTGACCGGTGGCATGCGCACGGCATCGGATGCGCTCGTCGGGCCGGTGGCAGACCTGACGATCGGATCGCTCCACTTCGACACGCTGTTCCTCGGCTGCACCGGGCTCGACCCCGAGGTGGGCCTGTCTACGCCGAACCTGGCCGAAGCGGAGACCAACCGGGCACTGATCAGCCGCGCCCGCCGGGTGGTGGTGCTCGCCGACCATTCCAAGTGGGGCGTGGTCAGCCTGGTGTCGTTCGCCTCCGTTGACAAGGTCAACGTGCTGGTAACCGACGCCCTGCTCCCGTCGGACGCGCACGCGGCGCTCGCCGGGAGGGTCGGCGAGATCGTCGTATAGGAAGTTAGGACACCGTCACGATGGGCTGGCCGGGCGCCTCTTGCGCGCCGTCTTCCTGAGCCTGCTCGGCCAGCCTCATCGCCTCGTCGATCAGGGTCTCCACGATCTTCGACTCGGGCACGGTCGCGATCACCTTGCCCTTGACGAAGATCTGGCCCTTGCCGTTGCCCGAGGCCACGCCGAGGTCCGCCTCCCGGGCCTCGCCCGGGCCGTTCACCACGCAGCCCATCACGGCGACCCGCAGCGGCACCTCAAGGCCGGTCAGCCCGGCGGTCACCTCTTCCGCGAGCTTGTAGACGTCCACCTGGGCGCGTCCGCAGGACGGGCAGGACACGATCTCCAGGCCGCGCTGGCGCATGCCCATCGACTCGAGGATGCCGATGCCGACCTTGACCTCCTCGACCGGCGGCGCGGACAGCGACACCCGGATCGTGTCGCCGATGCCCT
>Ga0335072_10011916_pt1 | contig 12426 bp, 1 predicted proteins | sample Lox_Sample_21_FD_206725 | JGI IMG/M metagenome (GOLD analysis project Ga0335072, IMG submission 206725) | Soil microbial communities from Loxahatchee National Wildlife Refuge, Florida, United States - Lox_Sample_2.1 | ecosystem: Environmental > Terrestrial > Soil > Wetlands | place: USA: Florida...
CATCTTGTCCGACAGGGCGGCTTGATTCTGAAGGAATTCTTTCATTTCCGGCGAGGCATTGGGCGGGATGACGGGATGGGCGGGGTAGTACCGGGCCAGGTTATTGCCCGGCACCGAACCGACTCCCGGGTTGGCCACTGCATTGGTTTCCTGCCGCAGCCCGCGCTGTCCCTCCCAGTAGCCCAATCCAAATACCACGCCGAGCAGAACGAGAAAGCCGAGCACGACGCTCAAGGACTTCAAGGGAAATGTCATTTTCATGGGGAGGATGTTGTTTTTAGGTTTCAGGAATGGGTTGTCAAGATGGTGGAAAAGCGGGGGAACAGGATGATTTTGCGTTAATTGTGTTCATAAACTAAAGAAGTCTCTTTGTCGTTTGAGGTTTATGCTTCTATTTTAACCTCAGAACCCCCGACCCAGTGTGTCCTTGGGAAAACAATTGGTTTTTGGAATTGCTGAGGCTCCCTCTTCATCTGTCACATCTGCGGCCTTAAATTCAGCGTTTGGGCCAAAGAGGGTGCGTTCCGCCTCTGTCGGTTTTGTTTCGATGGCTGCGCGGTGGATCGGCGCTGAGTCGTAGTCCGATGTGGACGTTTCTGTACGATTTTCGAGGTCAGTTGCTTCGGTTGTTGGCGCGTCGCACCCGACGCTTAAAATTTCCCAGACGCGGTTTTCCGGTGCGGTTATGGTCAGTGCAGACGCGGGAAGAAAGCAGACTGCGAGGAATGTCAGCCAAGCAATTAGAAGAGTGGCTCTAAGGTGTGTCCACATGAACATAAGCGTCAGCCTTCACCTAAGTATTCCACTGCCAGCTTATGAACATCGTGCTTGAGCCCCAAGGCTACCGCGTGCTTTAGCGACGCAATCTGCTCCTTGGAAAAAGCAACGGGATGATCATTTACCTTTTGGCTAAATCGAACGAGCCCTATTGCCAGTTGAACTGCCTCAGACCTGATGCTTACGTTACTCACCTGCGAAAATTCAACAAAGGTGTCCAGCACCTCTTTTGAACTTCCGTGTAGGCGTATTCGAAAAAGCGCGTGTAAGGCATTGCGCGTCTGAACGGCATTCAACTTGTTATTTTTTAGAGCATCAACTATGGCAGAGTAAGCGGGTTTACCATATTTCAATTGTGGAACCCAACGAAGGACCTCTGGGTTATCCAAACTCTGAAAAAGCTCTTCTGGATGGAACGACATGTGTTCAGTAGCTAATGGGTATGGTTCGCGTCGTGATCTGCCCCGACCGTAGAGCCTGATTAAAGGCATCAATATTGTTGCCCTGCAATATTCGCTCAAACCCAGAGCCATTGGGAATGTCAATCGTTGGGGCACCACGAAACTCACCGAGCACGTTTCGCGAAGTCAAACCTAATTGATCGGCTAAGTCAGCAGGGACTTGAAATGAAAGCACCTTACCTGAGCTAGCACCATTTTCAGCGATAGCCTCTAATCCAAAATGTTGCGCTGTCGAAAAATCTTCTCCGAAGAACACAGCTCCATCGGCACCCGGCCTAAAGCCGCCTGAAAGTATCTTTGAAGCCGCATTCGATGTAGTACCATGATAAATAGTAACAAAATCGCCTCCAGCCCCTTCTGCGGCCAAAGACCGCTGGGTCGCTTCTATATTAGCGGCAAAACTATTGCCAAGAGACATATCGACGTCACTGGCGGCCAGGGCACCGAATTCCAACCCCCCTGCCACCCCCGCAAGTCCGCCAAGCAACTCGGTAAACTGTTGTTCGCTACTTATATACTGGCCGGTGACAATGTCGAAACCAGACGCTCCTTCAAATAGCATCTTCGCTTGGCCAACGATGGGTATCATATTCAGGGCCATCGATGTTATCTGCTCATCGCTTGGCTCGGTTATCCATCCCATCTTGATTTGATATTCTATGTCGTCGGCTATCGCCTGCGATTGCTGGTATTGTTTAAAGAGTAAATTCCAAAGAGGATCGCTCGAATTATTATTATTCGCCCACGGGATGTTTCCGCTCTCGTCGTCCGGATTGACCAAATCTGTCTGGCTTATCCCCCCCAAATTGGTGATGACATCGGACGAGGAACCTCCGGAATCCTGCTGAGTCATGCCGCCGAGCGAAGTGAGGGTGGTTCCGCTATCGCTCTCCACATTGCTGGCTCCCGGCGCGGAGACCCGCCCATCGGGATCATAACCGTTCACCGGATCGCCGTTGCAGTAGTCGTAAAGCGACATCGAGCCATCCTGCCCCAGCGGATCGGCGGAGAGGAAATGGCCTCCCTGGAAGTTGTAATACCGCGCTCCCATGCAGATAAAGCCGGTGGCGTCCTCGTAATGGCCGCGCCATTGCGCCTGATAAGAATGATTCTGATCAGGAACACCGCCGGGCATCGGCCCATAACCGCCCAGGGTATTGTTCCACCACTGGGGCGTTCCCGAGACCATTTCGCCGATGGCGTCGCCGAAATAATTATTGATCTCGCCGTAAGCCGAGCCGCTGCTTTCGGTGATCATTGCCTCGAGGCCGCCGCAGCCCTGCAAGCCGCCGTAGCTGCCGTTGCGGTCGGGGCCATAGACGCGCCACATGCGCGAGCCGTTGTTGTTGATGCCCAGCTCGAGGAACTCGACCTGGGGATCGTAGTAATAGGTGAGGGTGGTGGCGGAACCGGCGGACGGCTGCACGACCGTTTGGACGCGCCGCCCAAACCCGTCGTAGGTTGTCGTCCAAACAAAGTCGTTGGTGCCGGTGTTGCTCTGCGCGACCTGTACGAGACGATTGCCCGCGTCCCAAGTCAGCGTCTGGTTGGAGCCCGACGTGATCGTCCGGTTCGACACGTTACCCGCCGCATCGTAAGTTAGCGCCCACGGATTGACTCCGTTGGTGATATTGGACGCATAGGCGGCATCCAGGGTCGGGCGCTTGAAAGTGTCCTGCGTCTGCACTGAATTGCGCGAGGAGGCGCTGACCAACTGGCTGGTGCGCACTCCCAACCCGCCCTGGGTGCCGGCCGCGCCGTAGCTGTTGTTGGTATCGAGCGTGGACTGATCGAAATAATTGGTGGCCGTCTGCGCTCCGGCGGCGGTTTGCGTCCCGGTGACCAGGCCGGCGGCGTTGGTCGAAGTATAGAGGTCAAACGGCTCGGTGATGAGTTGGCCACGCGCGTCGTAACCATAATTGCGGGCCGTTTCGGCGCCTCCGGTGTAACCACCGGTAAGTTGATAATTGCTGAGCCGTCCGTCATTGCGCCACGTCATCGCCTCCGAAATCAACGTGTTGGTGGCGGACACGGTGTTTTCATCCAGGATGCGGCCCCGGGTGTCGCGCGAGGCAATCGATTGCGTCAGATAAGGCGTGGCACGCTGGGTTAGCAGGCTGTCATCCCCATAGCTATACTGGTAACTCTGGCCGTTATTGTTGACCTGGGTGAGCAGACCGGCGGCGTTGTACTGGTAGCCGTACTGATTCCCGTGCCCGCCGCCTTGCGGTGCGAGTCCGAAGTTAAGCGCAGTGCGGCGGCCCGCGTTGTCCCAGGACTGCGACCATTGGCTGACCATATTCGTCGACGTGAATGCGTTCGTGCCCGTCAAATCGTTGGTGTTCACGTAAACGCTTTCCGAACTGATCTGGCCGTAGCCGTCATAACTGCGCACGACCTGCGTGCTGCTCATTCCGGCGCCGGCGGTGGCGTAGCCCTGCGTCACCGTTTCGACCATGCCGCGGTTATCGTAGGTGTAGGAAGTGTTCTGGTTCTGATAAGCGGTGACGCCGTTGGTCGAAACAACCATGGAGGGTCGCATGCAGGAATCGTAAGTCATCGTGGTGACGACGCCGCGCGGGTCGTTCTCCGATGCAAGCAGACCTGGAACCCCGCCGTTATTCGTCGAGGTGTAATACGATAAGGAATACTGGCGCGTGGTTACGCCGCCCGTGCCGATCAATTCCTCCTGTGTCTCGCGCCCGGCCGAATCGTAGGTTGTCTGTTGGGTGACGGCTTGATTCGAACTGCCGGTGGACATCGCGCTCTGGATCGTTTCTCCCGGCGAATTGAGCGTGTAGGTGAGGCTGGTGGTCTGGCCTCCGGGCAGTGTCTCAGCCAGGACCCGGTTGAGCGCGTCGTAACTCCAGGTGGTGACCGGCGCGACGTTGCCCCCGGTATTAACCGGGACGGTTTCGCCGGTGTAGGAGATCTTGTTCCCGTCCGCGTCGTAGGCCGTCTCCTCATACGAGCCGTCGCCGTGCACCACCAGCACCGTGTTGCCCCGCGTGTCGGTGTAGTTTGTCGTCGACACAGCGGGCGCGGCGGAATTGGCCGCGCCGGTACCCACGGTCACGCTGTAGCTATTGTGATCGGGCGCATAGGAATAACTCGTATTGGTTATCGTATTGCCGTTGCTGTTCAGGACTGAAACTTGCGTGGGCCGTTGCTCGGCGTCGTAGTACGTGACTGTTTCCTCGCCCGCCGCATTGGCCACGATTAACTTCTGGCCCGCCGCGTCGTAGGTATAAAAGGATGTTTGTTGGGCCGAATTGCCCGATGCCCCAGGTCCGGTTACCGTCTTGACGCGGTTTAGTCCGTCGTAAGTCGTCTGGAACCTATAACCGCTCACGTCAGTCTTGGAAATGACATTACCGCGCGGGTCGTAGACATCGGTTTCGGTCATCAGCGCAGTGCCACCGCTCTGGGGATAGAGCGAATGGGTGACGGTCAAAGCCGCATCGTTATATTGGGTGACCCAATAGCTGCCGTTGGGCAGGGTTTCCCGGGTCGGCCGCCCACTCAAATCGTAGCGGTATTGTTTTTCCGAGGTGTCCGGCATGGTGTCGTTCATCAACTGGCCGACGGACGTGTAATTGCGGTTCTCCGCCCCCCCCAGCATGTTGATATGGGTGGCTATTTGGCCACTCGGCTCATAGGCGAATGATTCGGCCGATGCCGGGACATCGCTGGAGGAAGAGACCGTACGGCTCAACATTTCCCCGAGGGCATCATAGGTCATGAAGGTCTCGTTGCCGTTCGGATCGACCACGCCGGTGAGGTTTCCGAAGTCATCATGCGTGTAAGTCGTGGTCGCATAACCGCTTTGGGAAACGCCTGTGCCACCGGATTGTGCCGCGCTGAGCCACTTGACTTCCTGGCTTAACCGGCCCGCGCCGTCGTACTGTTTATAGACGTAATCGTTGGGCGAGTAACGCGGCCCCTGTACCCATTCGACATCGCCGTTCTGGTTGTAACCGGTGAAGTTCCAACTGACGAGGTTGCCCCACTGGTCGAAACGTTCCGCCGCTGTCTGGTGACCCAGAGCGTCATACATGTATTGGGTGCTCTGGCCGGCGGCATCGGTCTGAGAAGTCATTTCGCCGCGTAAATCATACGTGTAGGAGGTGGCCACATTCGGGTCGCTGGTCTGGGTCAACTCGGTCTTCTGGCAGAGGAAGCCATTTGAATTGTAGGTGTATTGACAAACGGATGGAGTGGAGCTTCCCGCCCCGTCGGTTCTCTGGGTCAGCAGTCCGTAGGCGCTGGTATTGGTACCCGTCACGTTGCCGTAGGTATTGCTCGTCGTTGAAATCATCGTACTCCCCGCCGATTTTGTTATGGCGGTCGGCAAATACGGATAGGCGGAATTTCCGTAGGTATTACTCGTCGTCAACTTCGCGCCGAGATTGTTCCCATCGGCCGGATCGTCGATCTGGCAGGTCATGCTCGCCAGCGTATTCGGGACCGCCGTGATTGCCCCGCCGTTGGGGAGCTTCGCCGGCAGCGTCACGACCGACGTGTCATAAGTGTTCGTTGTGGTCGAAGTTTCCGAATAGCTTGTGCCGCCGGTTAAATTACCGGTCACCGTCCGCGTCAGAAGATTGCCGTTGCCGTCATACGTATAGCTGCTTTGCAGGCCGGGCTCGTTGGTGCTGGTGGGTTTGTCGATGCTGGTGGCAAGACTCCGTTGATAACCGTTGCCGCCGGTGGTGTAGTACCAGGTTTGCTTTGTGACCGGCCCGGTGCTCGGCTGACCGATATTGGACGTGGTCTGCGCCGGATAATCAATTTCGGCAATCTGATTGGCCGTGTATTTGTAGGTCGTGACGTTGCCAAAAACGTCGGTGATGGTGTTGGTGCCATCAAAGGTGCCCGGATCGTTGGTATCGGAGGTTTTGGCTCCATAGCTGAAGGAGGCGTTCTGCACCAATGTTTCATTCGGCCCCACCGTGGCCGATTGAGCGATCACTTGATTGCTGCTGTCGTAAACGTTCTGGAGAAGGCGGCCATCGGGTTTGGTCTCCTGAGTAATGAGATGGGTCGAATCAACGGTTGCCGGAGCAGCGCCAGCCCGGAGAGTGAACGTGTTCGTCCCACTCCCTACCGATCCGACCGTGAAGGTGCCATTGATGGCGGTATTGCCTTTTGCCCCGCTGATCACCACCACGTCACCTGCAACCAAATGGTTGGTTGTGCTCGTGGCCAGCGTACAATTTGTTGTGTCGGTGGCGCTGATAATTGGTATGTTACTATCGCTCGTAATGATGGCAGAATTAGTGGTATAGGTGCCGTTTCCAGGCACCGGGTTGCCCTGCGACGCCGGGACCAGTACATGCTGATAATCGTAACTGATGGTCGAAGCATCCGGCAGCGTCACCTGGGTGAGATCGCCAAAGGAGTCGTATTGATAGTATAAGAACCGGCCATCCCCCGTGAACGCCTCGATGATATGCCCGTCCGTGTCATAATCGAACGCGACAGAATCACCGTTGCTCGACTTGATAAAATTGACCTGCCCATAGTCGGGAGAATTGGACGACGTTCCATAACAGAAGTTGTAGTAATTGCCGCGGTTATCGGTCCAGGTCTGGAGATAAGGCCGCGCCATCGAAAGAGTGGTTGATCCGTTTGTCGTCGTCGGGAACGACTGCACCATAAAATTCCGCACGCTGCCGTTGGCGCCGATCAAGTTATAAACCGAGTAGACCGTTCCGTTCACCGTCGTTGTGGAGTAATTGATTCGATTGTTGAAGAGATTGCCTCCGCCATCCGCCGTGTTGGTTAAATTGAGATTATCCGACGCCTTCGGTACCCAGTAGGAATTGGTGCCGGAACTTTGGTTGCGATAGGCAATGACCGATCCGTCGGTTTCGGCGGCGTAGATCATGGTGGGTTGGGTCGTCGTCACCGTATTGCTCGAACTGTAGGCCCCGTCGCTCGAAAACATCAGATAAGGGAAATAACTCATGCGCCAGCCGTAGCCGAAATTGTTGCCGGCGGGGTTGAATGATCCGTAAATGCGGCGGATTTCCAACGGCATCGGCCCGTTCAGCCTGAGATCAAGGGCGTTGACGTAAAACTCACCGGTAACGGCGTTAACCGGATCGTAAACCGCATCCCCCAGGCTGTGAGCGTCCGAGGTGGCGCCAGTGGCGCCGAGAGATTGCATGAGACCGTAGTAATCGGTCGGGCCAATATCGCCGACGTCGTACAACGATTGGGTAGTTGCCGCCGTCGTTGCACCGTAGGAAGCTATATTTGTTGAGGTGAGGTAGTATTGATCGGCGAAAGTATCGAGATCGAATAGCTGCGGCGAGGTGTCCACGATGTTTCCACTCGACAGCTCCGAGGAGAGTGTTGCCACATCACTCACCGAAATAGTATCGGGGGCGAACGAGGACGTGGGGTTGATATTGTTAATCGACGTCGTATCGATCGTGCCTATGGAATTGGATACGGTGTAGGAAGCATTAGGCGTTCCGTTGAGAAGCATATCCTCGATATCACTGACCGGGTCAGTATAGACCGGAAGGTCGTAGGAATTGGCTCCGGCAAAACCTCCGTTGTCGAGGACGCCGTTGCTGCTCACCAGCAGATTGGGAGAAATGAAGGCTCCGAAAGATTCCGGTGAGATAACAAGCGCCCCAATTCCGGTATATTTCTGAGGGGTTATCCCCACCACGGGTGTGGCAACTTGGGCCGTCGCCGTGACCGGCCCCGGCGTAATATAAACCGTGGTTATCGACGGAAAGGTGGTACTGCTGTTGGTGCTCGTGAGCTGGAAGACAGACTGGATGTTTCCCCAGATACTTCCGGACGGGGCTGGTATCGCCGGATTGGCATTTGTGCTGCCACACCATTGGGCCAGATTTTGGGTGTAGCCGTTGGATGTATAGGAGTTGGTTCCCGCCGTCAGGTAATTGGCCGCCGTCAAGACGAGGGGCTGGTTGGTTCCCGAGAAGCCGGGGTTGGTGGCCATGCCTCCCAGCGAATAAGCCGTGAAGGTCGTGGCTGAATTTGTCGTGGCCACCACCGCCGTGCCGTTGATCGCCGTGTTACCGGTCGCCCCGCTAATGACGATCATTTGGCCCGGCGTCAAATTATCTGTGTTCGATGTCGTGATTACGCACGGACTGGCGTCGGTGGCGCTGGTGATGACGAGGGAGGGACTGCTTATCGTTCCTCCTCCGGCATAAACGCCGTTTCCATTAATGGCTGTGGAAGAGACCGTAAAGGTGGTCGGTGAGATGATCGAAGCGACCACCACGGGTATGCCGCCATTATTGATGGCCGTGTTGCCGGTCGCCCCGCTGATCGCGATCATTTGACCCACCTTCAAGTTGTTAGCGCTCGAGGTGGTGATTTGGCACGGACTGGTAGCGGTCGCGGCGGTGATAAAAAGAGGCGCGGTTAGCGTTCCGCCGCTCGGCCTCGGGGGATTTGTTATCTTCCCTCCTCCGGAATAGGTACCATTTCCATTAATCGGGACGGGGGATCCTCCGGGTGTCCAGCCTTGCGCCAGATCCAATAATTTCATCGTCGAGACTGCGGCATCCTGCTGGAAGAACTCATTGAGAGTGAGATGCTCATCCACCGAAGAGCCTCCAATTAATAGTGTCCAGAGATTGTAGAGGGCTGTGTTGCCGGTGTCGCCCGAATTGAGATTGTACGTGCTGTTGCTAACAAAAGCTCCATTTTCGATGACCATGTCGACACGGGGATAACACAAGATCAGGTCATTACTTGTCGATAGAACCAGCTGGTTGCTCGAATTGCGCAACGGGCTCAATTTGCTCAACCCATGCGACAATGTCGTCATGATGTTAGCCTTCGTCCAGCTTTCCGCGTTCCGCATCAACTGCGATACCTTGTAAAAATAACACTGGCCCATGAGATTGAGCAATTGCCCCTCTCCGAGTTCCGGGTTGGCTGGTGCGTTCGGGTTGGTCGCCGCCGTTTGCGCGGCGGCTTGTTGATAATTCCAATATTTTTCGGCTTGAAAGTCCTCCATTTGCTGGGTGACCTGCCCGTAGCTGAGGCTGAGACAGGCCATGTCGCCTTTGCGCAAAGGCCGGTTGTCAGTTAAAGTCCTTAGGTTGGCCGTGCCGAGAAAGAAATTCCAGGGTTCAATGGAGGGGATCCACTGGGACTGCTGTTGCAGGTTATAGGTGATGCTATAAACCAGAGGGTCGTCACTGGAAGTAAGAGTTGTATCGGCGATCTGCTGGCTCATGAGACCATCTGAAACGGGATCGGGAGTGTTGGTACCGTTATAAGCCGAGCCGCCATTAAAGGTGTAATAGTGGGGATACAAACTGCCGTTGCTGGTTGAACTCGAATTGCCCGCGTTGAACGGCTCCAACGACAGGATCATGTTATAGGTAGGATTGGGCGCATTGTTTGTCGAGGTGACTTCATCATAGAGGAGCAAGCGACGGTCATGCAGATCACAGAGACGCATCGGCCCCGTATTGATCACCGGCTCGCCGCTGACATATTGTCCGGTGCCCTTCTGGTCACTGAACACCTGGATGCTGATCGTGTCGAAAATGTTGTACAAGGCGGGGGCCAGGGCGGCTGGATTTTGGGTGTAATCGAGATTTTGGGCCAAGTTGGCATCGATCACGACTGGCGTTTGCCAGGGACGCGGAAAATCCTGCCAGCAGGTATAGTAAACCTGCTGGTTGTACCAAGTCATGCCTAACTGGTCGATGGAGAGGTTGGTGCCTTGAAGCTGCTGCTGCACGTAGAGCGGGAAAAGGACGTTTACATCGTCGGTATAGACGCCACCCGGCGTCGTCAATTGCCGGATGGTCGGGTCGTCTTCGGCGTAGTGGAGCAACCATTGCCCGCCGGTCTGGTAACCATCCGGCAGATAACTCCAGAGATCAGGGCCTTCCTGCATGACGGTGTTCTTGAGCCATGGAAAAATATTGACCCATTGGCCGTTGATATAAGCCGCCACCCACGGATAATTGACTGGGATCAATTGCGGAATGCCGTCAGGGCCCCAAGGGCCGGTAGCTCCCTGGATTTGCATCCGCAACATGCTGCTTAACTGCTGCTCGATCATCAGCATCTGGTCCTGATTGGGGAACACGTAAGCGCATGGATACCCGGCTTCGCGCAACAAATAGATCAGTAATGCGCATTGCTCCGTCGGCGATCCCTGACCTTCAAGAAAAGTGGCCATCGCATCGCGCCGCACACCCTGCGGATTGACCGACTGGTCGGTAGTATTGATGACGCCGCTATAGGCGTTATAGGTGCCGGTCAGGGAGACAGCTCCTCCAGTCAGCGCATCCAAAGTCACACTGGTCGGTGTCGGTGTTGTGGCCACCATATAGGGGGCGTTGAGTTCTGAGGCTATCGTACCGGTGCCGGTTGCACCGGTAATATAGATATATTCGCCCGGATAAAGGTTGTCCGGGGTCGTGGTAGTGAGGACGCTATTGCTTACCGAAGAAATCGCGATGCTGCTGGCCGGTAAAGGTATGATGGTCCCGCTATTGGCGTTGTAGCTACCGGTCAGGGTGACGGATCCTCCGCTCAGAGTCTGCAAGGTCAAGCTGGTCGGGGTCGAAACCGCTTTCACCATGAAAGTGCCGTTGAGCGACGTATCGGGCGCATCGTTGGTACCGATGGTCGCCCCGTTGATGATGATCAGCTGTCCCGGGGTCAGGTTGGTATTGTTCGAGGTGGTGAGGACGCCGCTGCTGTTGTTTACCGAATAAATCAAGACGAGATCGTTGTTGGTGATTTGGCCGTTGCTGATGCCACGCCATTGGAAGCTTGGATCGTATCCTATCGCGTCGCACAAGTTGATTTCATTAAGCACGTAGTTGGCCAGCGCAATGGGGTCGTTGTTCATGCTGGCCACGAATTGATCCAACAGCGGGTGATCCCGCAATTCGGGGCTGTTGTTCGTGGCCGTGAAGGCATTGCTACTAGTGAAACCGTATGTGCTGCTCCAGACGGACGATCCGGGCGGGTCCAACGTGCTTACCACCGGTGGCGCGTCGGCGATCAATTCCGCCACGCTCATTCCTTGAGTTAGTGTTGGCTGCGGTGTCTCCTGGAATTGCGGCTGGCTCACCACCGTCGGTGCGGTCGGGGGCTGATTGTCAAAATCGAGCGTGTAATCGACATTATAGACCTGATTATTGCTCGAATCGACCGCCATCGGCGAATCGGAAGCAGCACTCGGCACATCCGTGCCGGAAACAGAAAGAGAAGCTCCATTGTCGGCCGCGGTTACCCCCATGTAACTCACCTTGTAGTCGAACAATGGATTGGCCGCCCGGTGAGTGACCTGCAACGCGTAATTCACTTCCTGTCCCCAGGTAAAGGTGGCCAAATTGATCACCGGCCCCTCATACTGCACTTGAGTGTCAAAGTTGATGGTGTTGGCACTCACGGGAGTGATAATCCCGCTTGCCGCGGTATAGGTGCCGGTTAAGGAAATGGATCCCCCGTTCAGCGCAGTCAGGGTTAAGTTGGTACTCGTAGGTACTGTGGATGAACTGGCCACAAAGGCGCCGTTGAGGTTGGACGCGATGGTATTGTTCGAGCCGGTGCCCGTGGCGCTGCTGATAAAGACCATTTGTCCTGGTTGCAGGCCGCTGGGAGCCTCCGTGGTGAGAGTGACGTTTGTGCTCGCGCCCGTTGTTACGGAGGCGATGGTGATATTGCTGAAAGGAAGTACGGAGATGGATCCGCTTCCTTGAGTATAGGTACCGGTCGAGGTGACGGCCGATCCGCTTAACGTCGTCAGGGTCAGTTCATTGGGCTGGTTAGCCAATGTAGAAACCACAAAAGCGCCGTTGAGATTGGTGGCTATATTCGTGCCCGTGCCCGCAGCGCCACTGATGATAACGATTTGTCCTGTTTGTGGCCCATTGCCGGTAATAGTGAGGACATTATTGGTCACAGACGAGATCGTTGCGCTGCTGGAGGGGAGAGGAGTGAGAGAGCCGCTTCCCTGCGTGTAGGTACCGGTTGTCGAGGCAACTCCTGTTCCGCTCAACGTATTCAGCGTCAATTCGGTCGGATTAGGCGTCGTGCCAACCGTAAAGACGCCGTTGAAGGTGGTGGCTATGGTGTTGGTACTGCCTCTTACGCCACCGATCATGATCGGCTGGCCCGGCTGCAGGTCATGATTATTTGAGGTGGTCAGAATGGCGGG
>Ga0335072_10011917_pt1 | contig 12424 bp, 11 predicted proteins | sample Lox_Sample_21_FD_206725 | JGI IMG/M metagenome (GOLD analysis project Ga0335072, IMG submission 206725) | Soil microbial communities from Loxahatchee National Wildlife Refuge, Florida, United States - Lox_Sample_2.1 | ecosystem: Environmental > Terrestrial > Soil > Wetlands | place: USA...
CTGTACGCGCGGCAGGGCGCCTACGGTCAGGAGTACCTGACCGAACCGCTCCCGGAGGGCTACGAGGGGAACGCCCGCGCAGGCGCCCGTGCCCCCGGCGGGCCGCCGTTTGCCGCGGAAGCCCGGTTGCTCGGTCAAGCCACTGCCGAGCTGCACGCCGATATGGCGAGCGCATTCGGCACCAGAGACATGACAGCCGTCGAGCTCGCCGGCTTGGCCGACAGCCTGCACGGCAAGCTGTCCGAAGCTATCGCGGTAGTGCCCGAGCTGCGCGCCTTCGAGACCCGCATACGAGCGGCCTACGACGCGGTGGCCCGCCTCGACGAACCGGTCCCGGTGCAGCGGATTCACGGCGACTACCATCTGGGCCAGGTGCTGCGCGCCCGCCATGGCTGGGTCGCGCTCGATTTCGAAGGCGAGCCGGCCGTGCCGCTAGCTGTGCGGCGGGCACCAGCCCCAGCGCTGCGGGACGTCGCCGGAATGCTGCGCTCCTTCGACTACGCGGCCCGGCATCAGCTGATCGGCCGGCCCGCTGACCAGCTCGTCACCGCGCTGGCCGAGGCCTGGGTCCGGCACTGCCAGGCGGCGTTCTGCGCCGGCTACGCGGCGTGCGGTGGAGCCGACCCAGCCGGTCACCGCGCCCTGCTGCGAGCACTGACCCTCGAGAAGGCGGTCTACGAAGTGATCTATGAACACCGGCACCGGCCATCCTGGCTGCCGATCCCGCTTGGCTACGTGGCATCGGCATGACCGCGGACACCTACCCCGCAGACCAGATCAGCCACGCCGAGATCGACGCGGTAGTGGCCGGAACGCACCATGATCCGCACTCCGTGCTCGGCGGGCATCAGGGCTCAGGCGGCGTGACAATCCGCACGCTGCGGCCGCTCGCGGAGTCCGTCACGCTCGTGCTGCCGGACGGCAGCCGGGTGCCGATGCGGCATGTGCATGAGGGCGTGTTCTCGGCGACAGTGCCGGGTACGTCAGTGCCGGATTACCGGCTCGCCGTGACGTACAAGGGCATGCCCGAGACGATCTCTGATGATCCGTACCGGCAACTGCCGACGCTCGGCGAGGTCGACTTGCACCTCATCGCCGAGGGCAGGCATGAAGAGCTCTGGACCGTGCTCGGTGCCAGGGTCCGGCCGCAGCTCGGCGGCACCTCGTTCGCGGTCTGGGCCCCGAATGCGCGCGGTGTCCGGGTGATCGGCGACTTCAACCACTGGGACGGGCGGGCGCACCCGATGCGCTCGCTCGGCAGCTCTGGCGTCTGGGAGCTGCTGATTCCCGGTGTCGGAGATGGCGCCACCTACAAGTACGACATTCTCGGACCTGACGGCAACTGGCACCGCAAGGCCGACCCGATGGCTGGCTGGGCCGAGCGACCGCCGGCTACCGCGTCCAGGGTTACGCAGTCCCGGTATGAGTGGGGTGACGCGGACTGGCTGGCCAGGCGAGCCGAGCGCGATCTGCTGACGAACCCGATGAGCGTGTATGAAGTGCACCTCGGATCCTGGCGGCCCGGACTGTCGTACGCCGAGCTGGCCAGCCAGCTGACCAGCTACGTGACCGAAATGGGCTTCACGCACGTGGAGTTCCTGCCGGTCGCCGAGCACCCGTTCGGCGGTTCCTGGGGTTATCAGGTCACCTCGTATTACGCGCCGTCTGCCCGGTTCGGCACGCCGGACGAGTTCCGGTATCTCGTGGACTGCCTGCACCAGGCTGGCATCGGAGTGTTCCTGGACTGGGTGCCTGCCCATTTCCCGCGCGATAGCTGGGCCCTGGCCCTGTTCGACGGCACCCCGTTGTACGAGCACGCCGATCCGCAGCGCGGCCAGCACCCGGACTGGGGCACCCTGATCTTCGACTATGGCCGCCCCGAGGTGCGCAACTTCCTGGTCGCGAACGCCATTTACTGGCTCGAGGAGTTCCACGCCGACGGGTTGCGGGTGGACGCCGTGGCATCGATGCTTTACCTCGACTACTCGCGCAAGCCGGGCGAGTGGTCGCCGAACTCGCTTGGCGGCCGGGAGAACCTGGACGCGGTGTCATTCCTGCGCGAGGTCAACGCCACGTGCTACAAGCGGGTGCCAGGAATCGCGATGATCGCCGAGGAGTCCACGGCCTGGCCAGGCGTGACGAGGCCGGTCTACCTGGGCGGGCTGGGCTTCGGGCTGAAGTGGAACATGGGCTGGATGCACGACACGCTGAGCTATCTCAGCAGGGACCCGGTGTATCGCAGCTACCACCACGACGAGATGACCTTCTCGATGATCTACGCCTACACCGAGCACTACGTGCTCCCGCTGTCACACGACGAGGTGGTGCACGGCAAGGCCTCTCTGCTGCGAAAGATGCCGGGGGACGAGTGGCGCCAGTTCGCCGGGCTGCGCTCGCTATTTGCCTTCATGTGGGCGCACCCCGGCAAGCAACTGCTGTTCATGGGCGGGGAGTTCGGCCAGGGCGACGAGTGGTCACAGGAAGACGGGCTGGAGTGGTACGTGCTCGAGTACCCGCTGCACATCGGCGTGCAGCAACTGGTCAAGGACCTCAACCGGGCCTACCTCGAGCATCCGGCGCTATGGCAGCAGGACAGTTCTCCCGAGGGCTTCCAGTGGATCGACGCGGGCGACTTTTCCGGCAATGTGCTGTCGTTCCTACGGTACGGCTCGGACGGCAGCGTGCTTGCCTGCGTCTGCAACTTCGCGGCTACGCCGCATTACGACTACCGGATCGGGCTGCCTGCCACCGGCCGCTGGACCGAAGTGCTGAACACCGACGCCGAGGTCTACGGCGGCGGCGGCATCGGTAACTACGGCGAGGTCGAGGCGATAGCCCAGCCATGGCACGGACGGCCCGCCTCCGCGGCACTCAGCATCCCGCCGCTCGGCGTGCTCTGGCTGACTCCAGCGCAACTGGCTCAGCGGCTGCAGCCGGCTGAGCAAGTCCAGTTTGCCCGGACAGCCGAGCCAGCCCAGACCGCGCGGCAAGCCCAGAACACCCCGCAAGCCGAGCCAGCCGAGCCCGCCGATCAGCCGGAACATTGATCTGGCTCATGGCCGCCCGCTCGTAGCCCGGCTCGTAACTGAGCAGGTCGCCGGGCTCTGACCGGATTGCCCTAGCTGGCACTGCTACGTCAGTCAAGATCGACGATGCGCGCCTCAAGCAGGCGGCCGTCCGCGATCTGGAGCACGCCGAGCGTGCGATGCGGCTGACGCCGCTTGTCCGTCGGCGAGCCAGGGTTGAAGATCCGCAGGTGCTGGTCGCCGTCATCCAGCGGGATGTGCGAGTGACCGAAGACGACCAGTTCCGCCGCCGGGAACGCGGCCCGCATCCGACGCAACCGCCCGCTCGCCTGGCCGCTGTCATGGATCATGCCGACGGCCAGGCCATCGACGGTGAAATCGAGTCTCGGCGGCGCTCCCCAGTCAGCCACCTCGGCGGCATCGTTGTTGCCGAGAACGACCCGCACGGGTGCGTACTCTGCCAGTTCGTCGAGCACGCTCGCGGTGCAGACGTCCCCGGCGTGCAAGATCAGGTCAGCCTGGCGCAGCCACGAGGCGACGGCCGCGGGGCATGACTTCCAGAAGCGCGGCGCATGGGTGTCGGACAGCACGATGACGCGCACCCCAACATCTTGCCCCGCAGGCGATCTCCGGAGTTAGGGTCTGCCTGACTGGCCGGCTGGATTAGCCGGCCGATCGCCAGCGGAGGACAGATGGACGAGGAACTCAGCGGGCAGGCACCCGATCACGAGCCGGTGCCAGCGGGCGCAGCCGACCAGGTCGGTGCGCGAGCGGCGACGGCCATCCGGGCAGACCGGATGCCCGCCGTGTACCTGGGCCACGGCGCGCCGCCGCTCGTCGATGACCCGCTGTGGGTTGTCCAGCTCGAAGCATGGGCCCGAGCGCTGCCACGGCCATCGGCCATCCTGATCGTCTCCGCGCACTGGGAGAACGCGCCACTGGCGATCGGGGCTACAGCGGACGCGGCGCCGCTCACGTATGACTTCTGGGGCTTTCCCGAGCGGTACTACCGCGCCAGCTACCCGGCTCCTGGCGCCCCGGACCTGGCCGCCCGGCTGCGATCGCTGCTGGCCGGCACCGAGCAGGTGACCGACGTCCCTGACCGCGGCCTGGACCACGGCGCATACGTGCCGCTGACCGTGATGTACCCGGAAGCCGACATCCCGGTGCTGCAGATCTCTATGCCTGGCCTCGATCCGCAGCGGCTGCTGCGAGTCGGCTTGGCGCTGCGGCCGCTCCGCGACGAGGGCGTCCTTATCGTCGGCAGCGGTTTCCTCACTCACGGGCTGCCGTTCCTGAGCGACTTCCGCTTCAATGCCGCGCCGCCCGCGTGGTCAGCTGAGTTCGACCTGTGGGCGGCAGAAGCGCTTAACAGCGGAGACATCGACGCGCTGGCGAGCTTCCGCGGCGCGCCAGCCGTGCGGTACGCGCATCCGACCACCGAGCACTACGCTCCGCTATTCGTCACACTCGGCGCGGCCGAGTCGCCCGCGCCTGTCACTACGATCAGCGGCTACTGGATGGGCCTTGCCAAGCGATCCGTGCAGGTGGCCTGAGGCAGGCCAGGGCGAGGCTGCCCTGCGCGAGACCCACTAGCTCCGTAACGCCCGCCGAGACCCGCGCGTCCCGGGGTCCGAAAGACCCGCAGGCCCCCCCAACTCCCGGCCTGCTGCACCGATCGAGCAGGCCGGAAGCCTGCCCGGCGGCACGAAGCTACCCATGCGCAGGTTCGCCTCGCCCTGGTTAGGGTGTAAGTCAACTCGGCGCGTGCGGACACTGCCATCCCCGAACTCGTGGATGCGCCCGGCCCGGCCGGGCGCCTAAACTGCGCTCACGCACTCACCATTTGACTACACCTGCCAGTACGCCACCGGTCGTGCGCCCCGTCCGGGTATTGACTGTCTCGCTGCGAGCGCGCGGTGGCCGTCAGGAAGCCCGGCTCATAACGCGGCGCCACGCGGGCCGGGCGGTCGTACTGGCGCGACAGGCAGGACGCAGATGTCGCTCGACTCGGTCGTGCGGGCGAATGTCATCAGCCCGAATGGTGCCGTGATCGCGGTCCCGCAGGGAGGCCGGATCGTATTCGGCCGAGGCCCGGATGCCGATCTGGTGATCTCAGCCGGGCGCGGGCTGTCCCGGCGGGCAGGGGTCATCACGGCCATGGCAGATGGCGCCTGGGTCGCGAACCTCAGCCGTACGCACGCGCTGTACGCCGAGGGCGACGGCTATCGCGTACGGCTGCCACGGGTGGATGAGGCAGGCGAGCCCGCCACTGCCGGGGAGCCGTCCAAGGGCTGGTTCCTGCGTGCCGGCACCGCTTTGGTGGGGTCGCGCACCATGCTGGACGAGGGCCAGCCATTGCGGCTAGTCGTCACATCGCCTGCGGTGCCTGCCGATGGCGCCGGGGTACCCGAACCGGCGGCCGGCGGCGATGTCACGCTGCTGCCGTTTTACCTCGACCCGAACACCAAGCTCTTCCTCGTCGCGCTGCTGTGGTGCCGGCCCTGGCTCATCGACCCGGCCCGGAGCACCCCGTTGCCGCGCACCCCCGAGATCGCCCGCGCTGCGCTGCAGGTGACCGACGCTCATCACGAGCTGGACTGCTTCGATACCGACCCGGCCTTCAGGGACCGTCTGTCCGCCCGGGTCGGCGAGCACCTGAAAGTCCTGCGCCGAAAGCTCACCGAGCGCGGGATGGTCCGGCCGGGCGTGCGGCTCTCCGACGAGGTCGCGGTCGGCGCGCTGATCGAGAACGGGATCATCGCCAGCAGCGACCTGGACAGGATCGAGGATCCGGCCTGGTGCTCGCGGCAGGAGGACCTGTGGTGGACGCCCGCACTGTGACCGGCATGCGGCAGGCGACTATCCGAGAACCTCGAATTTGGCTGTCGCGGTCCTGCCACCAGCACCGATCGCCCGGATCGTGTAGATGCCCGGCGGCAGACCGCGCGGGAAGAACTCGTGTTCCTGGTTGATCACGTAGTTGATCGTGCCCTGCCTGTCTGCGATCGGCGGAACTGGTGCCCTGCCGTGCCCGAGCAGTTCGATCGTCACTGGCATGCCCGGTGGCCAGTTCCCGCCGTGGATCATGAAACCAGTGTTGCCGTCACCGGTCGGCTGATTGAGAGCGATGAACGGGATGCCCGGCGTCGGATCGATCACCGCCGGAGCTTCGCCCGGTGGGGGGATCGGCGCGCCAGGCGGCGGGCTCTGCCCGGCCGGCAGCCCCATCACAGGTCCGAGACCCGTCTGGTCGACGCCAGAGCTGCCCGAGGACGGGGCCGCTGACGACGACGCGGCTGCCGGTGATGAGACGTGAGCTGACGTCGACGCGGACCTCTTGTTCGCTGCGAGGCCGCCCTGCAGGTGATTGCCGGGCTCTTCGGTGCGCAGCACCCAGCCGGCGCCGACCAGCGCGACCGCGGCGCCTGCGGCTGCAACCGTCACCGTGACGCGCCGGCCGAGCCTGGCGCGGGGCTGCCGGATATCCCGAGCGCTCCTGGCGGGTGCTGCCATGCCGGGCCGCCAGCTGGCCCCTTCGCCAAGCAGCTGCGAGCCCATGGTGTCATCGTCGCCCGTGTCGTCGTTCCCGCCCGGGTTAACCAGCTCTGGCATCGCGGCGCCCGCATGCGCCGGCGACGCCAGCCCGGCATCCCCGGCTGGCCCGGCCTGCAGCTCGGCCGGCGACCGCGGGATCCTCCGGTACTCCTCGATGAGCGTCAGCGCCGCCTGCGGCAGCGGCGGCGCGCCAACCTCACCGGCAGCAGTGAGCGCGGGCGCGAGCCTGGCCAGGATCGACGCCGAGGTCGGCCGGTTGCGCGGGTCGCGCTCCAGGCAGGCCATCACGATCTCGGCTAGCTCGCCAGGCAGCCCGGCGACGTCCGGGGGTCCGGTAGCAAGCTGGACTAGCACGTCCATGACGGTCTCGCCCTGGTACGGAGCGTGACCGGTGGCCGCGAACAGCATGGTCGCGCCGAGAGCAAAGATGTCGCTGGCGGAGGTGGCTTGCCTGGTGTCCCTGGCTTGTTCAGGCGCCATGTAGGCAGGAGTCCCGACGCTGCCGCGGGTCACGGTCAGCTGGATCCGCTCGGCAGCCCGAGCCACGCCAAAGTCGATGACCCGCGGCCCGTCCGGCGACACCAGGACGTTGGCCGGCTTCAGGTCACGGTGCACCAGGCCAACGCTGTGGATCGACTCCAGCGCCTCGGCGCAGCCTGCCGCCAGCCAGCGCACGGCCGGAACAGACATCGGGCCGCACGCGCGCACCAGCCTGCTCAGGGAAGGAGCCGGGACGTAGACCGTTGCCAGCCACGGGACGTCAGCCTCGGAGTCAGCGGCGATGACCGCCGCGGTGAAGGCTCCGCTGACCCGCCGGGCGGCTGCGACCTCCTGGCCGAACCTGTTCCGGAAGTCGGGCTCCTCGGCCAGCTCGGCTTTGATCGTCTTGACTGCTACTAGCCGCCCGGCCGGTGACCGGCCCAGGTAGACCTGCCCCATCGCGCCCGCGCCGAGGCGGCCGATCAGAACGTAGCCGCCGACCTGCTCCGGGTCCCACCGGCGCAGCGGCTCCACGAGTGACGGCTGTGGCACGAAGCTGGTCTCCTGTCCTTGCGAGCGAACAGGCCAATATCATGGCCGGTCCATTGCGCGAAAGGTCAACCTTCGGCGTAGTTGCCTGGATAATTCGCAATCGATTGTTACGCGTTTATGCGCGTGGGGCACCTAAGCCCGGCGCGAGTGTTCGGGCGCGAGCTGCTCACTTCTCGTAGGGTGACGTAGGGTACCCTATAGGTATGGTTAAGACCTCGGTGTACCTGCCAGAGGACCTGAAAGAGCGGCTGGCGCAGGCGTCCCGGACCTCGGGGGAGTCAGAGGCGACGATTATCCGCAGCGCGCTCGAGCAATGGCTGGGGACGATGCTGCGACCGCGGCACTCCGATCATTGGGGAACCGTCGACTTCGGTGATCCCGACCTGGCGGACAAGGTCGATGAAGTGCTCGCCGAAGGCTTCGGGATCTCGTGATCATCTGCGACACAAGCGGGTTAGTCGCCGCGTACTCCGGCAATGATCCGCGCCAGAGACTGGTTGCCGACCTGCTCCGCAAGGACCCGGGACCACTGATTCTGTCGCCCTTCGTTCTGGCCGAGCTGGACTACCTCACGGCGACGCGGGCCGGCGTGCGAGCTGAACTCAACCTTCTTGGCGACGTCGCCAGCGGTATCTATACGGTCGCCCATTTCGACCGGTTCGACGTCGGCCAGGCTGTCACGCTGGTAGAGCGGTACCAGCAGATGAACATCGGCATCGCCGACGCATCGCTTGTCGTGCTCGCGGCAAAGTACCGGACAACGCGCCTGCTGACCTTCGACGAGAGGCACTTCAGGGCGATCCGCCCACTGCATGCCGACGCCTTCGCGCTCCTGCCGGCCGACGGCTGACTAGCGCCCGCCTGATCCGCAGGGCGTTTGTCCGACCCGGAGGACTATCGCCGCGGAAGCTACTCACCAGGGCAGGCTCGGCGTCGGGGCCTTGCCTTGCGCACGGACCTGAAGCCGACGCGGCGGGCAATAACAAACGTCACCGCATGACGTCGAAGGGTTGCCGTGGACGGAGCGAACTCTCGTGATCAGCCCGAGTTTGGGCCGGCAGCGGACGACAGGGCGATCATCGAACGATCGCGACAGGAGCCAGAGCAGTTCGCCCTGCTTTTCCGGCGGCACGCCGACGGCCTGAGCCGGTACGTCACGCGGCGCCTTGGCCAGCAGAATGCCGAGGACATCGTCGCCGAAGTTTTCCTGACCGCATTCCGGCAGCGTGATCGCTTCGACCCGAGCCGGGCCGACGCACGGCCATGGCTGCACGGGATCGCGGCCAACCTCATCCGGCGTCATCACCGGGACGAGACCCGGTGGCTCCGTGCGCTCGAGCGCACCGGCGTCGATCCGGTCGCCGACTCCGCAGCCGACTTGGCCGAGGCCAGGCTCACGGCCGACGCCGCGGCGCGAGCGGTCGCGGCTGCCGTCGCTGCGCTCGGCCCGCAGCAGCGCGACGTCGTGCTGCTGATCACCTGGGCGGGACTCACCTACGACCAGGCGGCCGAGGCTCTCGGCATTCCCGAGGGCACCGTCCGCTCCCGGATGAACCGGGCCCGTTCCCGGCTGCGGGCGGCACTAGCCGAGTTTCGTCCGGACGAGTACTTGCGCAATGAGGAGATCAGCCATGCATGACCTAGCAGAGCTTGCCCGGTTGCGATCGAACGTCCGGTCTGCGAGCACGGACCGTGCTTGGGCCGGGCTTACCGAGGCAATCGCCGCTGCCGAGACCCCGAGCACTGGAAGCACCCGCCACCCCGTGGGCTTCGCCGCCCGTTCGAGGAGCCGCCGGATCCGGAACCTGGCGATCGCGGCGACTGCAGTAGTAGCTCTCGCGGCGGTGACTGCCGTCACGGTCGGGCAGGCTGGCAGGACCACCTCGGACGGGGAGGCCATAACGAGCCCGACGCCTGCACCACCGGGTACTTGGTGGACTTACGCGATGCCCTCGGTGGGCGTCGCAACGAGTGCAGCAACGCTGGTCGCCTATGCGACGAAGGCGGCGGCGAAGGCGCCACTCTTCCCCGTGCCGAAGCCCACTGATTGGTACTACACCGAGACGCTCGGGCCGGAGCCGCCCTATAAGCCAGCTATCGACGAGCACTGGCAGCAGATAGGCAGCTACCGTGCCGCGGACGCGGCGAGTTGCCCGGCACTGTCCCCTGGTTTGAGCAGCGAGATCCAGCCTCGGCCGTCTGCGACGCCCTGCGGAATGATCACCGCATCGCCCGGCAACGCCAAGCTCAGCTATACCCGCGCAGGCGGATCCAGCGCCGGCCTGGTGGGGTGGCCGGGCAACTGGACCACCATGTATCCCTACCTTGCCCACCTGCCCGCCAGCATCCCCGCCTTGCGAGCGATCATCCTCAACAACGTTAAGCACGATCACCCCAAGAACCTGCCGTCGGCGGCATCCGAGGGGCTCACTGTGGGCGCCTTCCACACGATCGGGGCATTGCTCAACGCCTTCGCGGTACCGCTTCGCCTTCAGGCTGAGCTTTACGGTGTGCTGGTCAGCCTGCCGGGCGTGGGGTTCGACAGGTCGGTCAGGGATGGTGCCGGCCGGGTTGGCGTCGGCCTCTATGTCGTCCAGGACGGCTGGGACAAGCAAGAGATCATCGTCAACCCCAAAACCTACGCCTTCATGGGCAGCGTTGGGATTGCGGTGCGCAACTACACCGAACGCTGCAGCGGAATGTGCTGGCCCAAGGTCATTCATTACCGCAAGGGCGAGGTCATCGGATGGGGAGCGCGGCTTGCTCAGGGGATCGTCCAGCAGGCCGGCCAGCTACCGGGGCGCTAATCGGCCGAACCCGGCTATCCACGCCGCCTTGCCGGCTTGGTAGTGAAACGCGCATACCGGGCACCTGAGGAATGGCGAAGGTGCAGGCTCCTAATCCCGCGCAGGTGCCCGAAATCTGCGGACGATTCGCCACATTTGTGCCGTGCGATCGTGACTTAGCATTCGAAACGGTCCGGAGTAAATGGGGCATAACAGTCTATAGCATGACAGTCAAAGGACCGTTTCGGATGCTAAGTCGGCGGAAGGGCAGCCCGCGGGCGCGATAGAGGCCGGCGATTGGGGACGGCACTAGATCAGCCCGAGCAGCCAGCCAGGGCCGGCCACTGAGGCGCCGGCGGCCAGGCAGCGCTGCCGGAGCTCCCGGTCGGCGGTGACGACGATGCGGCGACCCGCTATCTGGCCGGCGAGCGCGGCAATCGTGTCGTCGCCGGAGCCGGTGGCGGCGACCACCTGAACCGGGCTGCCGCCGGCCCGCGCCGCAACAGGCTTAGCCGCGCCCTCGACGACCAGGACAATGGCTGGCGTCCACCGCATCCGGATGTCGCCGTCTGCCATCCCCGCGATGCCGCGCCCCGGCCGTCCCGATCCCGTCCGGTCATCCGCCACCGCAGGCGCCTCGGTCAGCGGATCCAGGCCCGCTGGCAGCTCGGTGATGCCTTCTGTCACCAGCGGGGCTAGCTGATCGCGCAGCCGGAGCGCCGCGCCCGCACGGTCGCGCCACCAGCCGTCCGGCCGAGACCCGACGACGTTGGCGCCGTCGACGATGATCGTCACCGGCGCCAGCTCCTTTTGCAGCTGGGCCCAGTGCGCCTCGAGCCCTGGATGCAAGTCCAGCTCTGTGACCTTCGGCAGCTCCACCCAGGCGACCTCATCGGTCTCGTCATCATCGGACTGCACCGGGAACGGTCCGGCAGCCTCGGCGAGCACGGAGACGTACGACCAGCCACCGTGGTCATCGATAAAGAGACCGCGCTGGCGTACTGCGTCGGCAGGCACGCCGCACTCCTCGGCAGCCTCGCGAAGCGCGGCTGCCACAGCTGACTCGTGACTGTCGCGTGCGCCGCCGGGCAGGCCCCAGGTCCCGCCGTGGTGACTCCACCAGGTCCGCCGCTGAAGCAGCACCGGTCCGTCGGCCACGTACGCAAGCAGCCCGGCTGCTCCGTAGCGCCCCCAGTGCCGGTGCCCGAGCCCGCACCGAACCCAGCCGTTCCCGTCCCGGCTAGCCATTGACGTACTCGTTTTCGGGCGCACGACTGGTCGTCATCGGGCCGCGCCGTATCGCAGTCCGTCCATCAACAGGTCGAGCAGCCGCCCGGCCTGGTCGCGCTGCGCGGGATCCCCCACCGCGAGCGACACTCCGGTCAGGCTGGCCAGCAAGTCCGCCGGGTCGAGGTCAGAGCGCATCGTCCCGTCAGCCGCGCCTGCCTTCATCAGCGTCCCGAACGCGGCCAGCAGCCGGGTCCGGCTCTCCGCGAACGGGTTACCACCCGACGCGATCACCTTGCGAAGCGCATCTGACATCCCGCGCTTCGTCGTCATGTAGTCGATGAACTGATCCATCCACGTGCGCGTGGCCCGGTCGGCCGGCATCTGACCGAGCAGGATCGGAACCGAGTCGCACAGCCTGGCCAGCTCGCTGCGGTAGGCGGCGTCCACGAGTGCCTCACGGCTCGGGAAGTGCCGGTAGAGGGTGCCGATGCCGACGCCAGCGTCCTTGGCGATGGACTCCAGCGTCACCTCCGGTCCCTCCTGGGAGAATGCCGCAACGGCCGCGGCGAGCAGCTGCTCGCGATTGCGCTGCGCGTCAGCGCGCATCGGCCGCTCTACCGCGGACATGTCCGATCCTCCCTTCGCCAGGCACGCACGCACCGCCGAGGCAAGCATCACGACCAACGTAGGCAACGCGCGGAAGCGCGCTCGCGCGGCCAGGTTGCTATCCGGAGGAACCTCCGGTTAGGATCGAACTAATGCGGAGGCACCTCCACTTTCCATGCTACCGCC
>Ga0335072_10011918_pt1 | contig 12424 bp, 5 predicted proteins | sample Lox_Sample_21_FD_206725 | JGI IMG/M metagenome (GOLD analysis project Ga0335072, IMG submission 206725) | Soil microbial communities from Loxahatchee National Wildlife Refuge, Florida, United States - Lox_Sample_2.1 | ecosystem: Environmental > Terrestrial > Soil > Wetlands | place: USA: Florida...
CCCCGGACCCGATAAGGCTGCAGGACCCTCGCTACGACGCCGCCCCTGGCAAGAGCCACGTCCCGCACCGCCAGCAGGTCCTTGGTATCGACACCGCCACCGGCGCCATGCGTCATAACGACCAGGAACGTCGGCTTATCCGGCCGGCCGATTTCGACGCGCGCAGGTCCCGCGCCGGTCTGGATCTCGACCGAGCTGCTCTTGGCCGCGCCGGCACTCGCCTGGGTGCCCGCCTTGGAGTTGCTCGTCGCCACCCTGGCAGGGTAGCCGTCCACGTGTTGTCGGCGCGCTGCCGAGGAGCTCTATGGCTGATGACGGGCTCCGTCCGCGCGCTCGTAGGGGATCTTCTCGCCGGCCTCGACCGCTATCTGCAGGTGATTCTCCGCCGGGGGCAGCGGGCAGGTGGCGAGGTCGGTGAACGCGCACGGCAGGTTGACTGCGCGGTTAAAGTCGAGCGTGACCGGACCGCGATCAGAGTCCGGCACCAACCATGATCCCGCAAGCACCAGCAACCCCGCTGAACCTCGGCAGCAGGTTAGCGAAGAAACCGTGCATACAGAGGCGTCCTGGCAGCCATCATGACCGCGCGACGACGGCTAGCGCTATCGTCTGCGCCACTACCGGACCGTGGGGTGGCTCAGCACCCCGTACAGGATCCCGGCAGCGCCGCCCATCGCGATGATCAGCATCAGCCAGAAATCGCGCAAGCGCGGCCGACCCCACCTCAGCAAAGAGGGCGGAACGAACATCCCCCGGACTGTCCGCAGCACATGCCGTCCGGTCCAGCCCCCGCGCCACGCCACCATTGTCGCCTGAGCTACCGAGATCAGCGCCAGGAACACCCACGACAGCGCGACATTCAGCACAAGATCGCGATCGCTGCCTTTCGGGAAGAACAGTCCCGCGAGTGCTTGCAGAACGAACAGGACCACGCTCAGCGCAAAGACCTTGAACCAGCTCTTTGACGCGAAATCCTGCGCCTTGAGCAGGTCCTGCGTCGAAACCTGTGACCGTGCCGCCACCCGACGGCACGCCTCGGCATCATTCGCGTTCCGCGCCCGTGATCGCCGCGAACTGAGCCAGACCAGGTGACAGGGGATCCAGTAATCCAGCAGGACCATCATGGTCGTCGGCGGATCCGGATGCGCGCAGCGTTGGTCGCCGTTCGCGATTGATCCCGGTCGCGAGCGCCCCCAGTCATGTGTCCCTCGCCTTGCCATCGAGATCAGCCGCGCCATCGAGCCTAGCGGCGGTGAGCGACCGCTGGCGAGCCTCGCTAGTTCGTCGAGCCAGCCGCCCACCACCTCGCCAACCGCAGCGGGACGATTGCTGAGCGAGTGCGTCTCCCCCGGCAGCACGACCACCTGGCTGGCATCGCGGCCGGCCGGATCCCCGAACGGATCACGCCCGCCGTTCACCAGCGCACCTGCGCGGCCGCCGCCCGCAGTTCACCAGCCCGGCTCTGCCCCGGCCGGCCAGGCGGATGCAGCCACCCGGACCCGGTAGAGCTTCAGGACACGCGCCACGACACCGTCCCTGGCGAGACCACGTCCCGCACCGCCAGCAAATCCTTCGCATCGACACCGCCACCATGCGTCACTACGACCAGGAACGCGGGCTTCCCGGGCCGGTAGTCAAAGACAGCCCGCTCTGCGGCCTGCCGGGGCCGGGTGCCCAGGCTGGTCAGCCCTTAGTCAATGGCAATGTTCCGAGCCCAGCGCGGTACGCCTCAAGTTCGCCCATGACACGTTCGACATAGTCTCGGCTCCCCGCAACCGGGAGCCGGACGCCGCCACGCTCGATCACGTCCACGACGACGCACGACCAGCTGCCAAAGCCAGGCGCCCGCCCCACCCGGATCGACTCCACCGACGCCCAAGGGATGGTCCTACGACGAAAATTAGACCGATACGAGATCTCAGCGGGCGTGAGCTTGACATCAGTGGTCAGCCGCAATGCCGCCCCCACGCAACCCACCGCGAAAGCTAGCACTGCCACAATCACGCCCCCGGCGCCAACCTTGTGCGACGGCTGGCTCAGAACGCTCAGCCCGATCAGGACGAACACAGCAGAACAAATCAGCCAGGCCACAAGCTGACCGGCGGGCGTCCGGTAATGGCGTGACATGCAGTCCTCCATCCGGGCCTCGGCCAGATATGACCTTCACCGGACTTCGGGAGGGTTCCGGTCCTGCCGCTCGGGTATCGAGTCTCGGCCCGCAGCGGACCATTGGGCTAGATCTCGTCGAGTGGCCAGCGTTTCCGGATGTTCCTGGCCCAGAACGCGTTCTTGTACGGGCAGCAGCGCTATTAGTTGGTCATGGGCCGCTGCCGTATCACCCGAGGCCCCTGTCCAGCGCGCGAGATTGCGCCGCGCAGATAGCGTGTCCGGATGTTCAGTGCCTAGCACGCGCTCAAGAACCGGCACAAGGACGGCGAACTTGTCGCCCGCATCGGCCGCGTCACCAGCCATGCCGGTCCAGTAAGCGACGGTGCGCAGCGCAGTCAAGGTGCTGGGATGCTCCGGACCGAGCACGCGCTGGTGCAGCGGCAACAGAGCCTCAAGCTGCGCCAGCGCGCCAGTCAGGTCGCCGGCCTCACCGCTCCAGTAGGCGAGCCCATAGCGCGCCGAGAGGGTATCCGGATGCTCCGGGCCAAGAACGCGCTCATGCACTGGCACCAGTTCAGCCAGTTCGTCTCTCGCTCGCGCCGGGTCGCCAGCCATCCCGTTCCAGTCGGCGCGGGTGCGCAAGGCGGACAAGGTCTCCGCGTGCTCCGGGCCGTCCACCCGCTCGTGCACAGGAACCAGGGCAGCGAACTCGTCCCGTGCGCGCGCAGCATCGCCAGAGTCGCCAGCAAGCCGGGCGAGGGCATGCCGGATAGTCAAAGTAGCGGGATCGTCTGTACCCGAAACCCGTTCGCGGACTGGCAGTAGCGCCGCAAACTGGCCCTTGGCCGCTTCAAGGTCACCGGCTTTCCAGGTCCAGTGCGCAAGATCCTGCCGCACGGACAGAGTGTTCAGGCCGGAATCCCCGAATGCCCGGGCCGCGAGCGGCAGCGCCTCCTCAAGCAGGTCTCTAGCGCCAGCCGCGTCACCCGCCTCACCGCGCCGACTGGCCCGGTGAACGATCCACGCCACCTTGACGAACCTGATCGTCGTCAGGATCGACATGCACACGGCTCCCTGTCAGAAATCAGCACACCATGCTGGGCGCGTTTCCGCCACGCTGGAATGCACGGCTCGACCGGTGGGCCCATCAGCTCGGATACGTCGGCTAGTTCTCCACCCGCTCCCGCGGCTACTCCATCACCCTCAAATCACGACGAGACCAGCGAAGCCGCGAGGGCACCGCGTGGAGCCGACAGCAGCACGGCCTCCCCGCCCAGCCCGGCACCATCACCGCAAGCTGGCACTACGTCGGCCACGGCTGACCACACTGCAAGATCAACGGCAGAACTTTTCTATCTCTGTATCGAGACCCGCCGATCCGCGGCGTCCAGGGCTTGCGCTCGCTGCGAGATTGCCCTGCCGCGGGCCGCCATGGCCTTGCAAGGCCGGGACCATACGGTGCCAAACGGAGACGTTTTTAGCGCTGATCTAATATGGGATAGCCTCGCGCGCTCAACTCTTTCTTTACCGCCCTTAGCCGATACGGCACATCTATAGCGCTATCCCTAAACACGCCTTCCTGATCTTCCACTGTCATGACGAAACGGAAGAATCTTATAGCAATCCGAACTTGCGTGATGGAGCCCTTTGGCGCCGACCTCTTCATCTTTCGCGAAGATGGCCAACTCCGCAGGGTGAGCTCATCGTCTGTCACATCGAGGCGGGCGAATGGCCAGTTGGCAAATAGGCGTCCGAAACGGGCCCCCACTACAAACGTTCGAGCAGGAATTGTTTTGTCTCCGTTCCCAAGGTAGACGGTTCTAGAACCGCCAGAGATAATTGTATGCCAAACTGAAATTGTCACCCCCGCCAACACTCAAGCCGACTTCAGTCGCTGTCTGGTGAAGCTGGGGCGCGTGAGTCAGGCTGGGATATCCCCAGGTCTCGGCCACGCTAGGCCCGACGCCGATGTCTGCTGGAAAGAGTCCGACCACGGGATAGTAGGCTTCAGCCGTCACGCCGGAGCCCGCGACGAAGGCATCGACCTTACCTTCGGAAGGCTTTGCCGATTGATTAATCCATCCCGCCCTTGCCGAGACCTGCATTCCCGGGTTTGTAGCAAGTCCGCCGCCGATTCCACCGTAGACGTGCCCGCTAGAGGTGACAGTTAGATTTAGGTCCACTTGTGCGTTCCCAAGGATCGGGACAAACGCAAGCGGAGTATACGCCAGTGGCGTGGCGGAGAAACTGAAGCTCCAATAGTCGGGCCATCGCAAGTGGGAGCCCAGCCAGTCCAATGCTGAGCTCAACGGGTTAGAGCCGGATCTGGCCTGAGTGGGGTTGGCGGGGGGACCACCGCAGCCGTTCGGGTCAAGAGTACCGAACCGGCCGCCACAGGCGCCGCCGCTGGTGGTGCCGGTGTTGCCGCCCATCCCTGGGGCGGTGTAGCCGGGGCAGCCTGGGATCGTGGAAGGGCAGCCGCCGCCACTGCCACTGCCACTGCCACTGCCACTGCCGGTGGGTGGTGGGGGTGCGTCCTCGCAGGTGCCGTCCGGGCCGAGGTAGCAGGGCCGCTGCCCGGAGGGATCGGACTGGGTGACGGGGTTGTCGCCGGAGTAGGCGTAACCGCCCATCTGGCTGGGGTCGCCTGTTTCGAGGACGGGGTCGGGCGTGAGGAACCGGCCAATGGCCGGGTTGTACTGACGGATGCCGATGGTGGTCAGGCCAGTGGCGGCGTTGACGGGATCGCCCAGGTAGCCGTTGGTGTCGGGCCAGGTGCCTGTGGCGGTGCCGCGCGGCGCGCCGAACGGTGTGAACTGCCGCCAGACGGGGTTTTGCAGCGTGTGGTCGAGGGCGATCAGGCTGGTGCCGTGCTGGTCGCTGGTTTCGTAGTAGTAATTAGTGCCAGTGCCGGTGCGCACGACCTGGCCGCCGCCGGGCACCGGGATGAAGCGCAAGCCGGTGACGGTCGTCGTGCCGTTGCTGGTGGTGGCTGTGATTTGCTCGCCGAAGATATAAAGCGTGTGGCTGCCTGGGTTGTCGGCGGCGAGCAGGTTCCCTTCGCCGTCGTAGACGTAGTTCGTGACTGTCGTGGCGCCGGCGGGAGGTGTCGACGGGCAGGGAAGGCTGGTCGTTGTCCAGGCCTGGCTCAGCTGGTTGACAGCGTCGTAGTCGTAACATTCGTCGGCGCTGCTGCTCCCGGTCGTCATGGATTGGGAGGCGGTGTTCCCGGATGAGTCGTAGGTCAATGCCGAATTCGAGGTGGCTCCGCCGGTCGTCGCGGAACTGGTGAGCGTGTTCGGCTGGCCGCTAGAGGTGCCGTTGCCGTTGTTGTAGGTGTAGTTCGTGACGGTGTTGCTGCCGCCGGTGAGTGAGTTGACGGTCTGCGTGGCCTGGTCACCGAGCGGGTTGTAGGTCCATGAGGTCCAGTACGCCGATCCGGGAATGCCGTCGCCGACGGTGCCGCCGGTACCGGTAGACGGGCCGGATGAGCATGCCGTGCCGCTGCCAGTTGTCCAGGCCTGGATCAGCTGGTCGAGGGTGTTGTAGCTGAAGCATTGCTGTTCTGTCTGGCTGCCGGTCGCGGCGGTGTCACGGGTGTCTGTTTCGGACGTAATGTTGCCGGACGGGTCGTACGTATAGCTGGTGGAGTCGTAGGGCGTAGAGGAAACAGCGGTGTTCTGGAGCTGGCTGCTGGTGAGGTTGCCGGTGTTGGGGTCGTAGGCATTGGTGACGTAGGCGTTGACCGACGAGGTGCCGAGCTCCTGCTGGCCGACCTGGCTCCAGGCCGTGTAGGTGACGCCGGCCTCGTAGCCGCCCAGGCTAGACGAGAGAGTTGACGGCAGGTCGAATCCGGTGGCATAGCCGGTTGTGACCGTCTCGGCGGGGAGCGTACTACCGTCGGGCGAGGCGGGGTAGTAGACCTTTTGGGGCAAGCCGGTGGTCGCTGTGTAGGTCTTGGTGAGCGTGTAGGTTCCCGCCAGCGCGCCCTGATCGGCGGGGACTGTCTCAGTCTCGCCCAGAGACTCGCCGAAGACGTTAAAACCGGCCTGCTGTGTAGTGAACTCGTCGCCGTTCTGGTCGTAGGAGTTCTCGGTGGTGAGCTGGCCGATCGGGTCGCTCATCCCGGATACGGCGTTGTTGGAGTTGTCGTATACCCAGGTGGCAATCGGCGGCGCGGAACTGGACGTGCCGTCGTACTCGCCGGTCTTGCGGCTCAGGGCGTCATAGGTGTAGGTGACGGTGTGGCCGTCCGCGTCGGTTGTCTGGGTCAGGTTGCCGTCATTGTCGTATGAGGACGTGACCTTGCCGGCATTCGGGCTGGTTGCGCTGATGACCTGGCCGAGGAGGTTGTAGGTCTTGGTCCATGCCTCGCCGCCCGCGGTCGTCGTACCGAGCAACCCGCGGGAGTTGTAGGTGGAAGTCGTTGCCTGGGTAGTCCCTCCGGTGATGCTGACAACGGGGAAGCCGCCAGCATTGGTGCTGGTCGCTACCGAAGGCGCGCTGGTGTAGGAGTCGCTTTCCGTAGTCCGGCCGATCGCGTCGGTGACCGTCGCTGTTGGCGTGCCGCCGGCTGGCGGGACGGTGATCACCTTGTCGCCGGTGTACTGGGTATAGCTGACCGACTTGACGGTGGAGTCGTCATAATCGGTGACCTCCACGGCGCGACCGAGGGCGTCGTAGGCGGTGACGGTCTGGTCTGGTACCTGGCTGTCGGGAACGGTCAGGATCGCATTGCCCGGACTCGCCGAGGAATCCCACCAGTTGGTGTTGACCTTCCAAATCCATCCGCGGGAGTCATAGAAGTCGTCGGTCACCAGGACGCCACCCTGCGGGGTCGGCGTCTGCGTCTGGCGGAGCCGCAGCAGCGCGTCGTACAGCGTCGTGGAGGTGATGTACCCGGACTCATCGTTGAGTTGCTTGGTCGTCACCACAGTGGGCGTCGTGGCCGTGCCGATTGCATACGAGTAGACATAGTTTGCAGCCGAGGTGGTCGCGCGGCTGTCCTCCCACACACTGGTGAGCCGGCCCAGGTCGTCGTACTGCAGGGTCGTGACCACGTTGTTAGGATCGGTGATCGTCACCGGCAGGTTGCGCGACGGGTCATAGGTGGTCGTGGTGGCTTGGCCCAACGGATTGGTCACCGTTTCCGAAGTGTCTGAGCCGTCGGTCGTCGAGTAGGACGTCGCGGTCGGCGTGTACGTCGCCGTTGTCCCGACCAGGTGGTAGCCACCGTTGCCGTCATAGCTGCCGGTGACCTGCCCGATGGAGTTATACGTGGTCGCCGATGTCGTCTGATAGGTCGGCGTGCTGCCAGACATGGCGGAGGCCTTCTGGACGACGGAGACCTCAGGGTTGGCAGGCGCCGACTGGGGCCAGGTGATCGTGCCGGAGGCGGGCTGCGGCCACGTCGTGGCGAGCGTGGGATCGTCGTAGAAGGTGCGGGTGTCGGACTCCAGGTTCGAGCTGCTGACTCCGGACGGGGCGCTCAGCGCGTTGGTTTCGGCTGCGGTGGGCATGCTGGCCGTCCCGGTGTTGCTGCCGCCGCACGGCAGCGCGTCGGTCTGCGTGTCAGATGGCAGCACGAGGTTGTTCGAGCCGGTGATGTAGCTGGTGACAGTGCACGTCTCTTCGGTCGGGCTGCTGAGCTGCGACAAATCACCGAGACTGTAGGAGTACTCTGGCAGGCCCAGTTCCGGGTCGCTCGAGGTCGCTGAGTAGTAAGTAGTATCAGTCGCGGTCTCCCGCCAGGTGGCTGGCGAGGAGTCGGTGAGAGCCTGCCGGTTCCACTGCTCAGTGACGCCAGTGGCGTTAGCAGTCAGGGCTGGCAGACCGCTCCGCGTACGGCTGGCGACGTTTCCTGAGATCCAGTACGAGTAGATAGTCGAGTTGTCGACCGCGGTCGCCGGGGGCGTGGACGGCGGCGCCTCGGAATAGGTGTATGCCGTCTGCTCGAGCACAGCTCCGGCGAGCTGATCGGCATCTTCATGCTGTTGGCCTTGCGAATCAGTGACTGTGATGTCGGTTGAGTTGTTGTCGTCGGACATGCCCTGGTAGTAGTCCGTCTCGGACTCCGTCTGCGGATCTGAGCCAGAGCCGGTCAGGGTGAACACTTTCTGGTAGCCCCGGAACTGCCCGTACGTGCGGTCCTTGGCCTCCACGACTTCGTTATCGTCGTAATGCCAGGCAGGGTCTTCGTAGTAGTACGACGTATAGGTGCCCGGCGAGCCGCCGGAGGGATCGGACTGCTGCACGGACTGGACCGCGTACTTGATGAACCAGTCGGGGTAGCCAGTTCCGCCGCCGGTCGTGGTCGGGGTAAAGGTGCCCCAGTAAATCGGGAAGCAAGACAGGTCATTGGCCGACGGGGAGATCGGGGAATTGTTGTCCGGACAGCCATCCGGCTGCTCGTAATTCACGGTGATGACCGAGCCAGTCTCGGTGGTGATCGTCTGCAGCCGGGGCCGTGACATCCAGGGGGCTGTGCCAGGGTCGAGCTGGTTCTGCAGCATCTCGTAGCTGAATGACTCGCCCGGCAGCGATACGGTTCCGCCGGCAGTGGCGCTTGACGTTGCGTCCTCGCCTTCCCGGGCGACCGAGTTCAGCGTGAGGGTCGGGACGTCCGCAGTGTCGCCCTTTGGCAGCGCTGGAAAGCCCTGCTGCAACGTCCAGGTGTCGACCGGCGTGGTCGGCGTCGTGCTGCTGCCGGTCCGGATGTAGGTCGTCACACCGTTCAGGGTGACGGTCGACCAGAACGACGGGCCTTCGCCGCTAGCGCCACTGCACGCCTGCCCCACTGTGCAGTCAAGGTTGTAAGGAACGTCGAGCCAGTACGACTCGGTGCTGCTCGTGGGCGCGGTCCCGCAGTCGGATGAGCCGGCGAAGCACCTGATCCCGGTCGTGAACTTGACCTCGTCGGCAGGTGCAGTCGACGCGCCGGTCGAATAGGCATTGCCGTTGGTGAAGCCGTACAGGATGTGGTCCAGATAGCTGTCGCGGATGTATCCCTGGGCCGTGGAGGAGCCGTATTCGTCGTAACCGTTGGTGGCCTGATCGTAGAAGTACGCCATCGCGTTTCCGTAGGCGTCGGTCACGTAGTCGACATTCCACTGGTAGGCCATGTCGCAGACCGACCCCGCGAACGTGGACGCGGTCAGGTGGTAGCACGGATCACCGGAGTTTGCCGAGAAGACCGGCTCCCAGTCCACCGAGTTGGTCGCCGGGTCACCGCTGGCCCAGCCCGGCAGGCGGTTGAGCCCGAAGTCATACGTCGTCCCGGCCCTGGTAGTCACCGTCCAGTAGTCGGTGAACTGCGTGCCCTGGCCATTTCCTGACGCTACGTGATGCGTGATGACCTCGCCGTTGTCGCTGGCTGCATAGCACGTGCTCTGGGCGGTGTAGCTGAATCCCGGGCATACCAGCGGAGTGGAAGTGCCCTCCAGCGTGAGCGTGAAGATCGGGCCGTCGTAGCAGGCGTCCTGGGTAGATTCGGGCGCGGCGCTTCCTTCCGGGTCATCGGCGCACGCGGTAAACGACTGGCTGATAGACGCCTGGGGCAGGTCCCAGCCGTCCCCTACCCAGGAGGCCTGAGGCTGAGTTTGAGCTGTTTGCGCATCAACTGTGCCGGAGTCGTAGTCGAGTTCAAGCGACGGCTCAAGACCTCCCGCCGCTGGGGGCGCAGCCATCGGGTATGTGTAGGTGAAGTCGCCCGACGAGCCGCCCGCGGCCCAGGTACCGGCCGGGCTCAGCTTGGTTGCCTCGTAGTTTCCCGTCGTGCCCCCGCCGTCGGCCGGCGTCACGTCCGCCGCCAGCACGATCGTGCCCTTGCTGGCAGGCGGCAGTGAGACGACGGCAGAGACTGTCTGGGTCCGGGCATCGTTGACGGAGCGCACCGGCTTCGGCTTATCGCAGGCCCGCACGCGGGGCGTCGTCAGCGCGCACGCCGGGAGCTCAACCAGGCCCAGCGAGGCCCCGAACCCGCCACCGTAAGCAGCGCCGAATCGGGCGTAGTTAATGCCTACCTCGGCACTGCCGCTGCGCCCTGCCGCCGTTGCGGTGAAGATGACACCTCGCACGCCGGCGGCGGTGGCGGCGGAATGGCTCAACAACCGGAACCGGACGCTGCCCGCCGACGTTCTTCCGGCCGGGCCGGCGAACAGCGGCAGCGCGCCCGCCTTGTGCATCTCACCATCTGGCCCGGCGAACAGCTGCTCAGCTACATGGGCCGACCGTGTGAATGGCGGCGGGGCCTCAACGATGTCCGCCGCCTCCGCGGAACCTGCCGCCGGCCATGTTCTTCCGGCCGGCTGCGCCTCTCGGAACCGGTGACGCTTGGCAACGGCCTTTGGCTTCAGCCGACCGACGTCACGCGCAGCGGGGCCCAGGTTGACGTGCGGCCGCGGCCGGACGGGCTGCGCCGCCGCCGCGGCCGCGGCCGGCGTTCCGGCCACGAACCCGCACAGTAACACCCCAGCGGTCAGCGCTCCGCACACCCGCGCGCTCAGCCGTGCCGTCCGCACCCAGCTGCCCATGGCCCGTCCTCAGCTCCGCTGGGCGTCTAGCACGCCCGACGACAGCGACCTTAAGTCGCCCCTTTCTTTGTGTAAATAAGCTGCTTAAAAAACCTTGCTAGTACATAGGCGCTGTATACTATTATGACTCACATAGTTACTGAGAGTCATATGCCTGGACAAGGGTGGTTGCCTTTGTCACACTTCACGTCGCCAGGCGATTTGAGGCCGCGGACGGGAAATGCCGCAGCCGCCCTAGCCCGAGAGGTCGTGGGGTCATGCCGCTCCGACGTTCCCGCTATGCCAGGTGGGCGGCCGCCCTTCCGGTCGCCATGGCTGTCGCACTTGTCCCGGTGGCCACGGCGACGGCTGCGCCTCATCCTGGCGCTGTTCACGTCGCGGCCCGGCACGCTGCCGGCCCAGCGCTGCTGACGCCGGCACAGGCCGTTGCCCGGGCCCGCGCAACACACAAGAACGTTGTGGTGTCGTCGCTGACAAGCCCCACGAGGCGGACCGTTGCCAGCCCCAACGGCGAGTTCACCCTGACCGAGTCGCTCCTGCCGGTTCGCGCCCTGCGGTCGGGCAAGTGGCTTGCGTTGAACCCGCGGCTGCACCGCGTTGCTAGCGGCCGTCTAGTTCCGCAGGTGACCACACGCCAGGTGTCGCTGTCTGATGGCGGCGCCGGGGCGCTGGCCGTGCTGCAGAATTACGGCCGCACGATGACGCTGACGTGGCCAGGCAACTTGCCCGCGCCGACGGTTACCGGCGCCACTGCGACCTACCACAACGTGCTCCCGGGCGTCGACCTCGCCGTCACCATCACCGAGCAGGGAGATGTCAGCGAGGATGTCATCGTCAGGAACGCGGCCGCCGCCGACAATCCGGGGCTGGCGAAAGCGCTCCGGATCGGTATATCCGCGCCAGGCATGTCAGTCACCGCCGACAACGGCGGCGTCGCGATAGCCACCGGGCCGGCCGCAGAGCCGACCTTCGTCGCGCCCGAAGCAGAGATGTGGGACTCGGCCGGACCGCCTGCCGGAACCCGGACCGCGACCGTCGGCGGGGTGACCCGTGCCCTGCCGTCTGGCATGCCGGCGTACTCCGGCACCGCGGTGCCGGGGGCCTTCGCCACTACCAGCCAAGTGCCGCTGTCGGTGAGCCGTTCGGGGATCACCATGAAACCGTCGGCGGGTTTCCTCACCGGGCCCGGCACGGTGTTTCCGGTGTACATCGACCCAGGGTTCACCGGAGTCCAGTACACCAAGGACGCGTCAGCCTGGACCCAGATTGACGGAGGGCTACCCAACAGCGACGGCTCGCAGACCAGCACCTGGGATGAGACCGGCTCGCTGTCGTCCGGGCCGCTACTGCAGGTCGGATACTGCGACCCGAACAACATCGGCCCGTGCAACGGCATCGGTGTTACCCGGAGCCTTTTCAAGTTTCCGCTGTCCGGCTTGCCCAGCGCAGCGACCGTGCGCAGCGCCGACATTGACCTGACCGACGCGTGGTCCGCCGACTGCGACTCCGAGCCGCTGCAGCTGTGGACCGCTCCGAACATCACCAGCTCCACTGACTACAACAACTCCACTCCCTGGACCAAGGAGATGGAGCAGCTAACCTTCAGTGGCTACGGCTACCCGGGCTGCGGATACTCGAAAAACGACGTCATCTTCGGCACCGGCTCGACGGCAACGGGCGGGTCAATCACGACCTTCGTCAACACGCTCACGACCGCGATCGACGGCGGTGCCAATAGCGAGACATTCGGAATCCGGGCCGCCGACGAGTCCACCACTGACGGT